>FRDC01003260.1_pt1 | contig 28849 bp, 24 predicted proteins | sample 1106171 | NCBI WGS metagenome assembly FRDC01 (sample SAMEA3930566, study PRJEB13176) | freshwater metagenome | biome: Drinking water system; feature: drinking water; material: water | place: Singapore | collected 2014-12-20 | reverse complement strand
CGGAATCAAGACAATGATGAGCAGCGCGTTGAAGATCACCGCCGACAGAATCGCGGATTGCGGTGTCGCCAACTTCATAATGTTCAGCGCATGCATCACCGGGAATGCCGCCGAGAACATCGCCGGGATGATCGCAAAGTATTTCGCCACGTCGTTGGCGATGGAAAAGGTTGTCAGCGCGCCGCGCGTCATCAGCAACTGTTTGCCGATCTCGACGACCTCGATCAGCTTGGTCGGGTTGGAATCGAGATCAACCATGTTGCCCGCTTCTTTGGCGGCTTGGGTGCCGGTGTTCATCGCCACGCCGACATCGGCCTGGGCTAGCGCGGGTGCGTCGTTGGTGCCGTCGCCGCACATCGCGACGAGGCGACCGCCCTGCTGCTCCTTGCGTATCAGCTCCAGCTTGTCCTCGGGCGTCGCCTGGGCAAGGAAGTCGTCCACGCCTGCCTCAGCGGCAATCGCGGCAGCGGTCAGCGGGTTATCGCCGGTAATCATCACCGTGCGGATGCCCATCGCGCGTAATTCGCCGAAGCGCTCGCGAATGCCGGCCTTGACCACGTCCTTGAGGGCCACGGCGCCAAGGAGCTTGCCGTCCTGCGCTACGGCAAGCGGCGTCATACCGGCGCGGCTGATCTCATCCGTGATCCTGCGAAGTTCCGTCGCGGCCGCAGTTTCGCCTAGACCGGGATTGGCTTTGAGGATGGAGTCCACGGCCCCCTTTTGGAGAAGCGTCGCGCCTGTATTCACGCCCGAAATACGTGTCTGTGCGGTGAAAGGTATGATTTCAGCACCTTCCGGCAACGACATGTGCTCGACGTTGAACTTGTCACGCGCAAGCGTCACAATGGAGCGACCCTCGGGCGTCTCGTCGGCGAGACTGGCGACAAGGGCAGCTTCCGCCAGCAGCCCGACCGGAACGCCGCTTACCGGACGAAACTCGGACGCCTGACGATCGCCGATGGTGATAGTGCCGGTCTTGTCGAGCAGGAGCACGTCGACATCACCGGCTGCCTCGACCGCGCGTCCCGATTTGGCGAGGACGTTGAAGCGCACAAGCCTGTCCATGCCGGCGATGCCGATTGCCGAGAGCAGCGCCGCGATCGTCGTCGGGATAAGGGTGATCAGCAGCGCCGCGAGGATGGCGACTGGAATGCTGCCGCCAGCATAGCTCGCGAAGCCCGGAATGGTGCCGACAGCGATCAAGAAGATGATCGTTAGTCCCACCAGCAGGATCGTCAGTGCGATCTCGTTGGGGGTCTTCTGCCGTTCAGCGCCTTCGACCAGCGCGATCATGCGGTCGAGAAAGCCTTGGCCCGGATCGACGGTCACCCGCACTTTGACCTGATCCGAGATGACACGCGTGCCAGCCGTCACTGCGGAGCGATCACCCCCCGCCTCGCGGATCACCGGTGCGGATTCACCGGTGATCGCAGCTTCGTTGACCGAGGCCACGCCCTCGACCACTTCGCCGTCGGCAGGGATGAGATCGCCAGTCTCGACCAGCACGATGTCGCCTGCGCGCAGTTGGCTCGCCGCGACGGACTCCTGCCTGTCGCCTTTGAGCCGCTTGGCGGTTAGCTCGGCCTTGGTGGCGCGCAGCGAGGCCGCCTGGGCCTTGCCGCGGCCCTCGGCCAGCGCCTCGGCGAAGGTGCCGAACAGCACCGTTAGCCAGAGCCAGACAACGAGCTGGAGCTTGAAGCCGACGCCGAGCGTGTCGCCGCCGATGACGAGAAGGATCGTCATCAGCAATGCGACGCAGGCGGTGACGAACATCACCGGGTTACGGATCAGCTCCTTTGGATTGAGTTTCTTGAACGCGTCGCCGATCGCAGGAACGATCAGCTCGGCCGTGAACATGGACTTGGTGGTTGCGCGTGCCATCTGGCGCCCCCTTAGAAGAGTTGACCGCGGATCATCGCAAGATGATCGGCGATGGGACCGAGCGCGAGGCTCGGCAGGAAGGTGAGACCGCCTAGGATCAGGATGATCCCGACCAGAAGCCCGACCCAGAGCGGACCGGTCGTCGGGAACGATCCGGCGCTCTCCGGCGTGTACTTCTTGGCCGCCAGGCTCCCCGCGATCGCCAGCATCGGCACGATCACGAAGAAGCGTCCGAGCCACATCGCGATGCCGAGCAGGCTGTTGTAGAAGGGTGTGCCCGCGGTCAGCCCCGCGAAGGCGGACCCATTGTTGCCGGTCGCCGAGCTGTAGGCGTAAAGGATCTCGGAGAAGCCGTGCGGCCCTTTGTTGAGAGGGCCGGCGAGCCCGGCGGGCAGCACCGCGCTGATCGCCGTGAAGCCCAGAATGCACAACGGCAGGATCGCGATCGCCAGCACCGCCAGCTTCACCTCCTTCGCCTCGATCTTCTTGCCCACATATTCGGGCGTGCGACCGACCATCAGGCCCGCCACGAACACCGCGAGAATGGCAAACAGCAGGAAGCCGTAGATGCCCGCACCCACACCGCCGATGACGATCTCGCCGAGCTGCATGTTGAACAGCGGGATCATGCCGCCGAGCGCGGTAAAGCTGTCGTGCATTGCATTGACCGCGCCGCAAGACGCCGCGGTCGTAACGACGGAGAACAGGGCACTGGCGGCAATGCCGAAGCGGACCTCTTTGCCTTCCATGTTGCCGCCGGCGGCGCCAAGATTGTGAAGGATCGGGTTGCCGGCGGCCTCCTGCCAATAGGCCACGGTCACGCCGGCCATGAACAGCACCAGCATCGCCGCGAGGATGACCCAGCCTTGGCGGGTGTTGCCCACCGCCTTGCCGAAGCACCAGGTAAGGCCGAACCCGATCACGAAGATCGACAGCATCTGCACAAGGTTTGTAAGCGCGGTTGGATTTTCGAACGGATGCGCCGAGTTGGCGTTGAAGAAGCCGCCACCATTGGTGCCGAGCATCTTAATCGCTTCCTGGCTTGCCACCGGCCCAAGCGCCAAGGTCTGCTTCACCCCTTCGAGCGTGCTGACATCGACCGATGCGGCTAGGGTCTGGGGAACGCCAGACGCGATCAGAAACACTGCGTAGACGATGCAGATCGGCAACAGCAGATAGAGCGTGACACGTGTCACGTCCGCCCAGAAATTGCCAAGCGATCCGGACTGCCGCCGCGCAAAGCCGCGGAAGAGAGCGAAGGCCAGCGCTATACCGGTCGCCGCCGATAGGAAGTTGTGGATCGTTAGGCCGAGCATCTGGCTGAGGTTCGACAATGCCGCCTCGCCCGAATACCATTGCCAATTGGTGTTCGTGGTAAAGCTGACCGCGGTGTTGAACGCGCCGTCGGGTCCGACGCCCGCATAGCCGAGACCGTTGAGCGGCAGCATGCCTTGAAGGCGAAGCACCGCATAGGTGAAGATCATCAGCACGAAGTTGAACAGCAGCATGTGGACGGCGTAGCGCCGCCAGTTTTGTTCTTCGTTGGGGTCAATGCCGGCGAGCTTGTAGAAGCTGTTTTCGATCGGCCCCAGCACGACATGAAGCGGCGTGCGCCGGCCTTCATAAAGCGCGAATAGCCAAGCGCCCACGGGTTTGGTTAGCGCCAGCAATATGCCGACGAAGACAAAGATGAGAATCCAGCCCTGGAGTGTCATGATGCCGACCTCCCTTTCTAGAAGCGTTCGGGGCGGACGAGCACCGCCACAAGATAGAGGAGGAGACCGAGCGCGGTCAGGGCGGCGAGCCAGAGGTCAAGCGTCATGGCTGCACCTCACGCCTTGTCGCACAGCCGGGCATAGGCCAGCGTCGCCGCCAGCAGCCCTGCCATGACACCAAACCAGAGCAGATCCTGCATATCTCGTCTCCCTTCAGAATGCGGCTGTCAGCGACACTAGAACGGCGCCGTTGGCGATCGAGCCGGAGCCGTCCTGGCCTTTGCTGAAGCTCGGCTGCAGATAGGCCGCGTCGCGGCCGCTGATGTCGGTGTCGACGTAGGACACGCCGAGCGTCAGGTTGCGCCAAGTCGCATCGAGCCCGAGCGACCAATCCCAATATTTGCCTGTCGGCGCGACGCTGGTCGCATTGGGTCCAAGTCCCGGATTGCCGTCGGAATAGCCGATATGCGCTTTGGCGGTCAGCGGCGTGCCCTTGATACCCACGGCGGCATCGCCCCAGAGGTAAAGGTTGTCCTCCTTCGCGCCGGGCGCGTTGTAAACGCCTGCCGCCGCGTCGGCACCGGTGAAATACCACCGCCCGAGCGCCTGCTGCTTGGGTGCATAGGCAACGCCGGCGGTAAGGGTCGCCGGGCCGGCTGTGCCGGACAGCTTCACATAGGGCTCGGCGAAGTCGGTCTTATCCGCGCCGCCGGGGTACATGTACCAGGTTAGGCCGACATCAAGCGTGGCGCTGTCGGACAGCGGCACCTTATAGCCCGCGATAAGGTCCAGTTCCATATTGGCGCCGCCGAACGTACCCCAGCCGGACAGGTTGGACGCCCAGGTCCCGACATAGACGCCGCTTTCGTGCGCGATCGTGAGGCCGCCCTGGACGGCCATCTCCTTGTCGGTCTGCGAAATGCCGCGGAAGCGGTAGTCGGACGTGATCGCGACCGATCCGCTGACGGTCAGCGCAGGGTCGGACGGCGCGGCCTGCTGCGCGAAGGCAGGGGCGGCGGGAGCGAGAAACAGGAGAGCCGCCGCGGCGGCGGGTATACGGTGCATGTCATTATCCCCCAAGAGGAGCGGCGGAGACATTCCGCGCGCGATTCGTGAGGGTGCCCAAATATTCCCGAGCGGCATTAAGGTTCGAGATGACAAGTCGGCCATCTCCATAGTATTTGCATATAGATCAGCGCGGCCGGGCAGCGCGGCCATCAGATCTCGACCTGAGAGCCAAGTTCGACGACGCGGTTGGTCGGCAGCCGGAAGAAATCCATCGCGCTCTCGGCGTTGCGCTGCATCCAGGCGAACAATTTCTCGCGCCAGATCGCCATGCCGGGCAGTTCCGACGCGATCAGCGTCTGCCGCCCCAAGAAGAAGCTTGTATCCATTGGTTTCAAGGGTGGTTCCCACCCGTGACACGTCCGCAACGCCTCGGGCAGATCGACCTCATCCATGAAGCCGTACCGGAGGATGGCACGATGGATCGTGTCGTCGATCCGGATCAGTTCCAGCCTGGAATTAGCTGCGATATGTGGCACGCGCTCGATCACGACTGTCACCACGATGTTGCGCTCGTGAAGCACCTTGTTGTGCTTCACGTTGTGGAGCAACGCCGGGGGCACGGCCTCACGGCTGGACGACAGAAACACTGCCGTCCCCGGAACACGTGTCAGGCTCGGTGCTGCGGACTTTGCGAACAACTCGAGCGACATCGCGCTGTCCTCTAGCCGCGCATGCATCAGCTTGCGCCCGGTCTTCCATGTGGTCAGCAGGACGAAGACGATGCCGGCGACCAAGAGCGGAAACCAGCCCCCGTCCGGGATCTTCGTGAGTGTCGATGCGAAGAACATCGCATCGATAAACAGGAACACGCCTGTCACCGTGAAGGAGGCCCAGGTCGGCCAACGCCAGACGGTATGCGTGAGAACGCCGAGCATGCAGGCGGTGATGAACATCGTCCCGGTCACGGCGATGCCATAGGCCGCCGCCAGATTGCTCGAACTCTTGAAGCCGACTACCAGCGCGAGGACGAAGCCCAGCAGCAGCCAGTTGACCAGCGGCACATAGATTTGGCCTGCGGCACGCGCGCTCGTATGCAGGATGCGGAGCCGCGGCAGAAAGCCGAGCTGAACCGCCTGTTGGGTGACGGAGAAAGCGCCTGAGATCACGGCCTGGCTGGCAATGATCGTCGCCATCGTCGCTAGAATGACGAGCGGAAGACGCGCCCATTCGGGCGCCAGCAAGAAGAAGGGCGCCTCGATTGCGCCCGGCTGCGACAGCAAAAGCGCGCCTTGGCCCATATAGTTGATGAGCAGGCATGGGAAAACGGCGTAGAGCCAGGCGATCGAGATGGGCTTGCGCCCGAAATGGCCCATGTCCGCGTAAAGCGCCTCGGCTCCGGTGACGGCCAGAACGACCGACCCGAGCGCGAGAAAGGCGAGCGGGAAATCGAGAGCGAAGAAGTTGAGAGCCCACCACGGGTTCAGCGCGGCGAGGATGCCGGGCTTATCGGCGATATTGATGACGCCCAGCACGGCGAGAGCCACGAAGTACAGCGCCATGACCGGTCCGAAGAAAGCGCCGACCCGCGCCGTTCCATGCGATTGGATCAGGAACAGTCCGATCAGGATGACCACCGCGATCGGGATGACATAATGGCTGAATTGATCGCTGACCGCGCCAAGGCCCTCGACGGCGGACAAGACGGAGATTGCCGGCGTTATGATTGCATCGCCGTAGAAAAGGGCGGCAGCGAAGATGCCCAGCATAATGACGGCCGGCATCCATGCCTTGTCCTTGAGCGTGCCGGTGATGAGCGCGAGCAGCGCGAGGCTACCGCCTTCGCCGTGATTGTCCGCGCGCAGGATGATGAAGACATATTTGATCGTGACGATCAGGATCATCGTCCAGATCATCAGCGACAGCACGCCGAAGATATGGACCTGATCGACCGGCAGCGGGTGATGCCCCGCGAAACTCTCTTTCAGCGCGTAAAGAGGCGACGTTCCTATATCACCGAACACAACGCCCAGCGCGCCGAGTGCCAGTTTGGATGTGGAATCGCTATGATGGCTCGGCTCGGCGACAACCGCCGGCGTTGAAGTTGCAGTCATTCATGGTCCCAAGCAGTCGCAGCCGGCTGCCAGTCTGACCATTGCCGCATAGCAATTCGAGAGCGGTTTCACCCAAAACCCATATGTTTTCCATATAGTTTGGGGGTTAGCTTCCGCTATTACCGCAGTGGATCGATCCGCTTCCTCGCGAAACCACCGCGACGCAGGAGCTGACCTTGTCGCTCCAGCTTCGCCATATGATTGACGTAAATGATCCCGCTCGTACTCAAGATCAGAGCAATCAGGAACTCGTACGGCATAAAGCCTCGCTAGATCGGGACGTGATGTCCAACCGCGAGATATCCCGATCGACATAGCAATTCGAGCTGCCGAACTGCCAATACGCATAGTAATTTCATAGTGCGCCCCGTTCTCCGACGCCCTTGGCGGAAGCAGTAGCCCGCCTGCGCAGCAGCCCGCGTCGAGTGCTAGCGAAGCGCAGCACCATATATCCCGTGACCGCCGACAGGGCCGAGCCACCCAGGACGCCGATCTTCACCTCGTCGATCAGCAGCGGGTCGTCGAAAGCGAGGCCGCCGATAAACAGGCTCATTGTGAAGCCGATACCGCAAAGCAACGCCATCCCATAGATTTGAAGCCAAGACGCCCCCTTTGGCTTCGCTGAGATCCTAAATTTTACGCACAGCCATAGCGCGACCGTAACGCCGATCTGCTTGCCCACAAAAAGGCCCGCCGCGACGCCCAGCGGAAGGGGTGAAAAAATCTGCGCCAAGCCAAGACCGCCCACCGAGACGCCCGCATTGGCAAAGGCAAAAATCGGAACGATCAGATACGCAACCCAAGGTTGAAGCCTGTGTTCAAGCTGGTGAAGCGGCGATTCGATGCTGTCCGGCGCTCCGGGCGATGTCTTAATCGGGATGAGCGCCGCTGTGAGTACGCCGGCGATCGTCGCATGGATGCCCGAGAGCAGCACGGCGAGCCATAACAGGCCGCCGAGCGCAAGATAGGGTGACAGCCGGGTCACACCGATACGGTTCAGGACGAACATCGCCCCCATCAGCACCAGCGCCGCAAGCACCGCGAGACCGTGAATCTCGCTCGTATAAGCGAGCGCGATAATCGCGACAGCGCCCATGTCGTCCACGATGGCGACGGTGGTGAGCAGCAGTTTGAGAGAGGTCGGGACGCGGCGGCCCAAGAGAGCCATGATGCCGATCGCAAACGCGATGTCGGTCGCCGCAGGGATCGCCCAGCCTCTGGCAAGGCCCCGCGTCGATCCGGCGACGGCAAGATAGACCAGCGCGGGCGCCGCCATCCCGCCGACCGCCGCCAGGCTTGGAAGTGCCCGGTCGCTCCAACTTGCGAGATGGCCATCGACGAATTCGCGTTTGATCTCCAATCCGACGAGCAGGAAGAACAGCGTCATCAGCCCATCATTGATCCAATGGATCGTCGACAGCGGTCCGAGATAGGAGTGGAGCACTGCATCATAGATGCTGGCGAGCGGGGAATTGGCAATCGCCAGCGCCAGGACAGCGGCCGCGATCAGCACCACACCGGCAGACGATTGATCGCGCAGAAATCGGCGGAGGGCGCTGAGCGGCTTGGCGCGTGATGTCGTCATCGTTCAGAATTCCAGGCATGGCTTTTCACGCTGGCGGCCCGACCAACGCAAACCTGCCCCCTGGACTTCCGGAGCACCCTTGAAGGGCATGGCATCGCCTACCCGAGGTTGCAACCGCTGAGACAGAAAAATTAAGTGGCCAGGGCGACAACGGTCCGCTCGATGACTGCGGGCATTTGAAGCCGACCTCCAGATTGCAGGGGCAGGCCGATTAATACGCAAAAGCTATGCCACCTGAGACTTGATGCCTCGAAAACAAATGTCGCGGTATTTATTCTCGTTGGACTTGGAGCGTTTGCGAGTGGAATATGGCCGGGCGAAAAAGCAGCGATCTTGTCGATCCTCCCCCCTCCGAGCGCGGGTGCAAGAACGGCAGATATTATCGGGCCGTTCGACACAATTGGCTTCGGGGCACGGCCGGCAACATCCTCTTTCGTTCGATTGGGCTTGGCCTGGTCGCGCTGGGGGGTGGGTTTTTATATTGGATAGCCCAGATCTTCAGCGCGCGCCCGATGACCCTCGCCGCCGTGCTCGCCGCCGTCCTGGCGGCAATGATGATAACGGTCGGAACCTCGCTCGCTGCGAGCGGCAATCGCTTCGTCCGAATTGCAGATGAGAAGTGGCGCGCTTTGGCGTTTCCCAGCAGCGAGGAGGGCGAGCCTGCGAAGGACTCCCTCACACCGTAGACCAGGCCATGCCGGAACGAGTGCCACCCCTCCCATCCGTTCCGTGGTTTCTGGCTCACATGGCCACCTCGCAGGCCATCGGCTTTTTGCCTAAATCCGCACCGCTCGGGCGGTGACGCTATCGCCGAGCCCAACCTTCGGGCCAGTGCACTGGCCAACATCCACCATAGCGGACACGGCTGTAGCCGACATCGAAAGGCGGCCTGCGGCGGCTGTAGACGGCTCTATGGTAGTGCAAATGGCGAAATATATTCGTTATGTTTGTCCGGTGCGGGGCACCACCCTTCCGGAAATCGTTGTGAAACAACCGTCCAAGCGACGGTTTCGTGCTGTTTGTCGTACATGAGTGCCGCAAAACGCCCCTTTCGACGAAGGGCTAAGTCTTTCAATCGTTCCCGAAATGAGAGCGCAAAGATGCACGTTCATGACGTCGAAGCATCTTCGCCTTCCGCTTCCACTTGGGCTTAGACAGCGGCGATACCGCGCGGAATGACCGCCGGGTCTCCGTCGCATACGGGCCCGTTGCGGCCGTCGACGCACCTGCGGCATCGTCCCGATCGGCTCAACCGACTGAAATCGCGGCCGAGCGCCGGACCGTAATGGCAGCTTGTCCGTTCAGCGCTCCTGACGTTGCACTGCTTGATGGATATCGCCGACCATGCCCGACCATTCCGCATCGCCCATATTGCAGCCCGTCCAGATCGGGGACCTGTCGCTTCGCAACCGCATTGTCATGGCGCCGTTGACGCGGAGCCGTTCGAACGACGACGGGATCCCGCCCGCTTTCGCCGCCGACTATTACGCGCAGCGCGCTGACGCCGGGATCATCATAAGCGAGGCGACCAACGTCTCCCCCCAGGCGGTCGGCTATGCGCTGACGCCGGGCATCTGGAACGACCAGCAGATCGAGGCATGGCGCCCGATCGTGCAGGCTGTCCATGATCGGGGCGGCGTCATGTTTCTGCAGTTGTGGCATACGGGCCGCATCTCGCACCCGGACCTGCAGGGCGGAAAGCCGCCGGTGGCGCCATCGGCCATCAAGCCGGTCGGACAGGCGTTCACCAAGGACGGGATGAAGGACCACGTCACGCCGCGCGCGCTCGAAACGGATGAGATCCCCGGCATCGTCGAGGATTATCGCCGCGCCGCCGCCAACGCCAAGGCGGCCGGCTTCGACGGGGTCGAAGTCCATTCGGCGAACAATTATCTGCTCGAACAGTTCGTCCGCGATAGCACTAACCAGCGAACCGACCGCTATGGCGGGTCGATCGAGAACCGTTTGCGCTTCCCGCTTGAGGTCGTCGACGCGGTCGTCGGCGTTTGGGGCGCGGGGCGTGTCGGCATCCGGTTGTCGCCGGCGACGACGATGCCCGGCGAAACCCCGCTCGACAGCACGGTGATGGAAACCTTCGGCATCTATGTTGACGCGCTGTCGCAGCGCGGCCTGCTGTATATCCACGATATTGAGGGCGTGACGCAGCAGACCCGTGACGCGGACGGCGTCGATTTCGCCGCTTTGCGCAAGCGCTTCGACGGGGCGTACATCGCGAACAACCAGTATACGCTCGAGCTGGCCGAGGAGGTTCTCGCGCGTGGCGATGCCGACCTGTTCAGCATGGGGCGGCCGTTCATCGCCAACCCCGATCTCATCGACCGCCTGCGCGCGGGCGCGCCGCTTGCGGAGGCGCCAAAGGACTATTGGTACGGCGGCGGATCGGTCGGCTATTCGGACTGGCCGACGACGCGCGGAACCCCGGATCGCGGCTGAGCCAGCCGCGCATCGGACCCTGTCGTAGGATCGGGTCCGTGCTGTGGGTGAACGAGGCTAAGGTGCGGCGGCCGTCGGCGCGGGTGGTCGAAGACCGGCCCCCGCGTCCGGCGTAAGTCGGAAGTCCGAAGGCGGCACCTGAGTGTCCGAACGTGGATCAGCGCGGGCAGCCGGCGCCGGCCTTGCCGATCAACTCCGATCGAGCCGTTCGCAAATTCCGCCCATCGCGCTCGGTCGGCTCGACACCCGCGCCCAGCCCCCGCCACAGCGCCGCGTTGAAGGCCGCGGTGTCGAGATGATCTTCGGTGCGGAAATCCTGCCCGCGCATGGCCTCTGCCCACCAGGCCGAGCTGGGGTGGTCGCACCGCCCGGTTGTTGCCGCGGTCCGGGGGGCGAAGCGATCGGCGGGGATCGGAAGCTGCGTCGTGCGCAGCACGTCGGCCGCGTCGGCGCGATACGTCCAGTGCGTTTGGGCGGGGTCGAACAGGTCGGCCATCGGCGCCGCCAGCCCGTCGTTGAGCCCCAGCGGCTTCAGCCCCAGCACCGCCTCGATCGTGCGCAGGACGTTGACCGTCGTATAGCGGGTCGAGACGACCACGCCCTGCCGGACATAGGGCCCGGCCACGAACGCGAACGATCTGCGCGCATCGACATGATCGGCACCGTTCTGGGCATCGTCCTCGATGACGAACACCAGCGTCGAGCCGGCGACGCGGCTGTTGGCGATCGCCTCGACGACCATGCCGAGCGCGTAATCATTGTCGGCCATTTCCGTTTCGACGGTGTTCACCCCGTCGATCGCGTCCTTGAAGTCGCCGAAGTGATCGTGGCTGAGGCGCAGCAGCGTCAGGGCAGGGACCTTGCCGGCCGCATCGGCGGCGTCGAACTCGCGCCGCCATTCCAGCATGCGCCAATAATCGGGAAGTTTCTGGTCGAAGCCGCGGTAATAGGGATCGCTGCGCTTCGCCAGCAGCCGGTCGCCGGGCGTGTAGATGCGCGTGCCCGTCTTCCACGGTTCGCGGATCACCGGTATCGCGCCGGGCGCGCCGGCATCGTAGACCGAGGCGTCGGAAAAGCCGTAGTTGTGCACCGAAAGGCCCGCGCGGATCGCCTGATCCCACAGGAAGCCCTGGTTCCTGTCCTCGTCGTCATCGCCATCGGGCGCGGTCAACAGGGCAGGGCCGGCCAGCAGATCGGGGTCCTTCGATAGCGCCGGGTTCGTCACCTGACGCTCGGCCGGGGTCTGCTGCGCGTAGACGAAGCGGTCTGCTTCCTCCGCTTCATAGGCGAGCCCGCGCTGCGCATAGTTCACGGGCGCCGTCTTTTCGAGCAGGTCGGGCGTGCGCGCCGCGGTCGACCAGGTCCAGCCGGTGCTCGATTGCTCTCCCGAATCGTAGAAATTGTCGAGCGTCGCGAACTGGCGCGCAAGGCGATGGTGGTTGGGCGACAACGCCCGGCCGAGGATGGCGAGATGCGGATCGCCGTTACCGACCTCCAAGTCGCCGAGCACCTGGTCGTAGGTGCGGTTTTCCTTGATGATGAAGACGACGTGGCTGACCCGCGCCCGGATCGCCGCCATCTTCGCCTCGGCGGCGGCGCGGGCGGCGGCCCCGGGAAGCCCGATATTATCGGCGACCTGAAGCGTCGTCGCGGCCAGTGCCTTGTCGTCCGGCAGCGGGAATTCCAGCATGCCTGCTTTTTCCAGCTGGTAGATATATTGGTTCGCCGCGCCGCAGGCATTGGGCTGACCGCGATAGATAGCGAGCTTCGGCGCGCAGCCCTGCGAGTTGGGGCCGGGCGGGCTCTTGCGGTTGACGACGAACACGCGCTTGCCATCGGCCGATGTCGCGACCGCGCTGGGATACCAGCCGGTCGGCACCAACCCCGTGACGGTCCCGCCGGTGGCGCTCGGGGCGACGATGGCGACGGCATTGATCCCGCCCAGCGTCACCAGCAATCGCCCGTCGCGTAACTGGGCAAGGCCGTTGGGGTTGAGGCCCTTGCCGATCGCGGGGGCGGCGAGCGCGTCCGGCAAGGTGAGGCGCGGCTCCGCGACCAAGCTCGCCTGGACGGTATCGATCACCGCAAGCCGGTCGCCATTGTCCTCGGTGGCGAACAATCGGTGATTGCGGGCATCGGCCAGCAGGGCGGTGGGCTCGCCGATCGTCGCGATCCGGCCGGTGATCCGGATTCCCGACCGCGTCGGCGCGAGCGCGACGATTTGCCGATCGCGGGGCGACGACACCCAGGCATGGCCGGCATCGGTCCATGCGATCGCAAAGGGAAACTCGCCGCCCGGGACGCCGCTCTGCGCCGGGTCGATTTTTCCGGGACGCAGGTCCTGCTCGGCGATGACCGTACCGCGATCGAGGTCGAGCAAGCTGACTGAGTCATTGTAATAGTTGGCGACCAGTCCGTAATGCCCGTCCGGGCTGACCGCGACGCCCGCCGCCTGCGGCTTGACCCCGGCACCGAGGCCGGCGGTGTGGCCGAGCCTGATGGTCGCGGTTTCGACATACCGCCCGCCTGACCATCCGAACACATGGACGTTGTCGTCGACGCCGCCACCGACGACGAACCCGCGTCCATCCGGGCGCCATGCGATGCCGCCATAGCTGTTGGGGACGGTCAGCGTTTGCACCCGCCGGCTGCCATGCCCGTCGATCGCGTAGCGGAAGATGTATTGGACGGACTGCGCCGCGACGACCTTCCCGTCGGGCCCGTTGAAGCGGTTGAATCCGCTGGTCAGCACCAGCATTTCGCGCCCATCCGGACGGCGCGCGATCGCCGCCGCGCCATCGACGACATAGGCGGGGTCGGGACCGGTGCGCGCGACCAGCGGCTCGAACCGCGCGCCCGGCGCCGCGGTGGGGGTGAGGCGCTGCCCGGTCGGCAAGGGTTGCCCCGCCCGCTCCTGCGCAGCGCAGGGGGCGGACAATAGGATCGCGAAGGCGGATAGATATGGGCGCATGGTGATCTCCGAGATCGGTGACCATAAGACTGGAATGTGACGTCTTGTCATTCACGCCGCAACGACAGTCCTTCATCGCGTCGAACACAACAGGGACGAACGGCAAAAACTGGAAAGGTGGCGCACGTCGGCGACTGGCCGGCTTTGCGTCGTCGAGACGGTGGCAAGGATGCTTCCGCCCTATCAGGGCGCGGGACCAATGGAGCTATTCTCTACGGGTAAGTGGTTGTTCCCGGCTCAAAACATAAACACAAATTTAGACAACTCTATGCCGGTGGTGGCGTTCATCCTTCGCCAGTCAACAGCCTGAGCCGAACCACCTTGGCTGAGGCTATCGCCGAAGGAATACGAATGATGCGCTTCGCTTCGCTCGCCGCGGTCGCGTGCCTTTTTGCCACGCCCGCTTTCGCCCAAAGCACCGATACCCGGTCCGACAATGGGTTTCCCCAGAACAGCCTGTCCAGCCAGGTCCATGGCGGTCCGCGAGCCGAGGCGCAGCGCGCGTCGATCGCGGCACTGCAGCAGGCGCTGATCGAGCTGCAACAGCTCCAGCTCCAGACCAAACAGGCCCATTGGAACGTGTCGGGCACGCTCTTCTATCCGCTGCACGAATTGCTGCAGGACCATCACGACGGCGTCGCCAAATATGCCGACGAGGTGGCCGAGCGATTGCTCGCGATCGGTGCATCGGCGGACGGCCGCGCCAATACCATCGTCCGCACCAGCCGCGTGCCCGAGATGCCGGGCGGCTTCATCGACGACGCGCAGGTCATCACCTGGTTCGCGACCAATTATCGCGTGGTCAGCGACGAGATCGGTCAGGGTATCAAGGCCAGCGAGGATGGCGATCCGACCACCTCGAACCTGTTGCAGGAGGTGCAACATGCCATCGACAAATATCAGTGGCAGATGCGCGCCATGATCCAGCCGACGCCGACGGACGCCAATTCCGGGGCTGATCTCAACGGCGGACGCCCCGTGCCGCCGATGACACGGACGGCGCCTGCCCGCTGATTGGACGGCAGAAGACATCAGCTGGCACAGCATCGCGACGGAGCGCCTGGACGGAGGCGTGCGTCACGTTGGTGGCTATTGGGTCTTGCGGCTCCGCCTACGGGCAGTTCGCCGTCGCCCGATCGCGGAAGGTAAACCCTCGCGCATCCCCTGGCTGGGGCCATCCGGATGCGCCATCACAGGCGCCCTCGCGTTGTCCTTATGCCGTGGTCGCACCGTCTGGTTCGATCCCCGACACGACCCAGGCGAGCGCGTGGTCGTAGGACGTGGCGAAGCGGGTGAAGGGCTGGTTGAAGATGCGGCGGACTTGCAGGCGGACCAGCGTGGTGCCGGTGACGATGGCGAGGGCGCGCGCGTTCCTCATCTTGGTCAGGTGATCGCCCATCGCGGCGATCATGTCCTGCGCCTGGACCGGACAGCGTGAGACGTCGATGATCATTGCGTAGCTGGGCAGGCGGGCGGCGGTGATCTGGGTGATCAGATCGGCGACCAGTCGGTCGGCGTCGGCGCGGGTGAGCATGCCGTGCATGTCCAGCCTGATGAGAGCATGGGTGCGGTCGACGACGATCTTGTACACGCGCGGTCCTCCAGCGCGTGCCATGATAGCGGCAAGTCGTTGATGAAGTGACTATCGGCTGGCCCGCGCTTGGGGGCAATCGTCCGCATGCCGGGCCCTGTTGGCGTGCCACACACCTGTCACATCCGCGTGGCATCGTCGCGGTAGGAAGACCGTAGACATCCCATGCGCCTGCTGATCGTCGAGGACGATCCCGTCATCGCCGATCAGATCGCCCGCAGCCTGCACGCCGTGGGGCATCAACTGCGCGTGGCGGCGACGGGGGCGGCGGCGCTGCTGGCGTTGCGGCAGGACGATTGCGACGCGATCGTGCTCGATCGGATGCTGCCCGATCTCAATGGCCTGTCGGTGATCGACCAGATCCGCCGTGACGGCCTGTCCACGCCGATCCTGATGCTGAGCGCGCTGGGATCGGTGAAGGATCGTATCGAGGGGCTGGCAAGCGGCGCGGACGATTATCTCGCCAAGCCGTTCGACATGGACGAACTCGCCGCACGCATTGCGGCGATCGCGCGGCGCGGCACCCCGGCGGGTGACAGCGCGCGGTTGGAGGTTGGGCGGCTGCGGCTCGATCCCAGCGGCCATCAGGCCTGGTTCCGAGGGCAGGCGGTGACGCTCAACCGGCGGCAATATTCGCTGCTTGCGCATCTGATGCGCCATGCCGACCGGTTGGTGACGCGATCGATGCTGCTGGAGGCGGTGTGGGGCTATGCCTTCGCGCCCACCGCCAATATCGTCGAAAGCAATCTCAGCCGGTTGCGTACCGCGCTGATCGGCATCGACTGCGACCCGATCGAGACGCAGCGGGGTGCGGGCTACATCCTGCGCTCCGAACGATGCGCCTGATCATGCGGCTCGCCGGTTGGGGAGGGCGGGGGCGTCCGCATGGCCTGGGGCGGCTGCCGATCCAGGTCGGGTTGACCTTTACCGTGATGATGGCGCTGGTCGGGGTGATCGGGTTCAGCGTGGCCGATGCGTGGATCGCGCGCCGGGTCGACACGTCGCTGCGCGCGCATGCCGCCAAATATCTGGGGCTGGGCCATGGCGAGCCGGTCACCGACGCCGTGATCGCCGCGAAGATCGTCGACTGGCAGCGGCGCAAGGTGCTGAGCCAGCGCACCTATGTCCTGTTCGGCGCGGACGGCAGGCGGATCGCCGGGCGGCTCGACATCGCGCCGCCGCGGCTCGGCTATTCTAACGTGCGCTTTCATGCGGGCGGACGCGGCACGCAAAAGGGCCGCGCGCTGGCGACGCGGCTGCCGAGCGGCAGCCTGCTCGTTATCGTCCAGCATAGCGAGGCGGGGGAATCGCTGCACGAGCTCCTACCCTGGGTCGTCGTCGCACTGTCCCTCGCCGCGGCGGTGACCGGCGTCGCGGTGACGTTGGTGTTCGCGCGGCTGATCGCGGTGCGGCTCGCCGCGACGCAGGAGACGGCAGATGCGATCGCGGGCGGCGACCTCAGCCGCCGGGTGCCGACGCAGGGGCTGGACGGCGTGTTCGCGGGACAGGCCGACAGCCTCAATCGGATGCTCGACCGGATGGACGATCTGGTCCGCAGCCAGCGGTTGTTCGCAAGCAACCTGGCGCATGACCTGCGCACGCCGCTGACCCGGCTGCGCGGCATCCTGCGCAACGGCGCGGACGAGCCCGCCGTGCTGGAACGGGCAGAGCGCGAATGCGCCGCGATCATCCGCATCTTCGACGCGCTGCTAAGGCTGGCCGAGATCGAGGGCGGACGGCATCCGGTGGCACTCGCCCCACTCGATCTCGGCGCGCTGATCGAGGATGTCGCGGAGACGATGGAGCCGGTGCTGGCCGACCACGACGGCACGCTGACGCTGGAGGCGGGGGCGCGGCCGATGGTGGCGGGGGACGCCGATCTGCTGGGGCAGATGCTGGTCAACGTGCTCGACAATGTCGTGACGCACACGCCGCCCGGCACCCATGCGCGCCTGTCGCTGGCGTCGGAGAGCGGCTTTGCGCGGATCACGGTGGCGGACGATGGCCCGGGGCTGGCCGAGGCCGACCGCGCGCGCGTGGTGCAGGCGTTCGAGCGCGCGGCCCAGGCGGAAACGCGCGGTAGCGGGCTGGGGCTGGCGATCGTCCAGGCGATCGTTCGCTTCCACGGCGGTACGCTGCGGCTGGACGATGCCCGGCCGGGTCTCGCCGTCCGGATCGCTCTGCCGCTTATGCCGCCTGCCGTTTGCGCCGGTTCCGCCGCCGGTTGAGCCACATCGTTAGATACATCCAGAAGCCGGAGCCCGCGAAGAACAGCAGCGCGACACCGCCGCCGATATTGAGCGCGATGCCCACCGGGCCCAGCGTCTCGCCCGAATGGATATGCTTGAACCAGTGGTTCCAGCTCTTCATCGCGCTTGGCGCCGCCGGCGCATCGGCGGATGCCGTCTTGGCCGGCGCGCGATCGAGCAGGTCGGTTGCTTGCGTCGCGAGCCCGGTCGCGGCGAGCAGCAGCAGCAGGAGCGCGAACCAGGGGGCGAGCAGGCGGTGCCAACGGCGCATCGACGCATATCCATCATGTGGGCAGGTGGCGTCGCCCTGACACCCGCAATGTGACAGGCCGGCGATGCTTTCATTCTAAGTTTGCAATGTAGGCACGCTTTGCCCGCCCCGGCGCCCGATTGTCACGGATCGGTCATACAGCGCACCTAGCGCGCCGCTCGACACGGTCGTGCCCCGGCGGGAGGGGGCCGCCGACCGGTCGGGGGATACCATGATGCATATCCGATACGGGATGCCGGTCGCGCTCGCGCTCGGCCTGCTCGCAACCGCTGCGATCGCCAAGCATGACGGACGGCCCGCGGCGTCGCTGCTCGATCCGGCCACCTTTGCGCCGGCGGCTATCATTGCACCGCCGCCCGCGCCCGGTTCGGTCGTGGCGCGGCAGGAACTCGCCTATCTGCGCGCGCTGCACCAAGTGGCGCCGGCGGCGCGCATCGCGCGCGCCGATGCCGATGGGCATGACAAGGGGCCGCACGCCTTCAACGCGGTGACGGGGCGCGACCTGACCGCGCTGCCCGCTACCGCCGCGCTGCTCGCCCGCGTCGATGCCGAGACGGATGCGGTGGTCGATCGCGCCAAGGAGCATTTCCGCCGTATCCGCCCGTACCGCACCGACCCGACGCTGTCGCACTGCGGCAAGGGCAAGGGGGTCGATGACAGTTATCCCAGCGGCCATTCGGCCTTCGCCTGGTCGACCGGCTGGACGCTGGCGCAGCTGATGCCGGATCGCGCCGCCGCGATCCTCGACCGTGCGCGCGACTATGCCGAGGGGCGTGAGATCTGCGCGGTCCACTACCCCTCCGATGTCGAGGCGGGCCACGCGGTCGGCCAGCTGGTCGCCGACCGGCTGCTCCACGACCCGCGCCTGGCCGATCAGGTCGCGGCCGCCCGCGCCGAACTCGCCCGCCGCTGACCGCACTTCCCTTTCGTCCGAGGACCCGATGATGACCCATGTTCCGTTCCGCGCCGCTCTGCTGGCGGCCACCACGCTCGCTTTGCCGACGCTGGCGCATGCCGATCCCGTCGCGGGTCCGGTCGCCGTGCCGGTAAGCGAGCCGACTGCGGCGGCCGTGCCGCAGTCGACCAGCGCCGATCAGGCGGGGCAGGCCAATGACAAGCAGTCGCTGACCACGTCCGACATCATCGTCACCGGATCGCGCACCGCCCAGGCGGCACCGCTCACCGCCTCGCTGACCACGACGCAGCCGCAATCGGCGGTCAGCCGCGATTTCATCGAAAATAGCGCCGCCACGGCCGACGTGAACGAGCTGATCGCATTGACGCCGGGCGTGTCGATCTCGGGCGCGGGCAACGGCTATGGCCTGTCGGAAACCAAGGCGACGATCCGCGGCTTCCAGGACGGCGAATATAACGTCACCTACGACTCGATTCCCTTCGCCGACACCAACAACCCGACGCACCATTCGACCGCCTTCTTCCCGTCGAACACGATCGAGACGATCGTCGTCGATCGCGGTCCGGGCAATGCCAGCCAGCTCGGCCAGGCGAGCTATGGCGGCAACATCAATATGTATTCGCGCGCCGCGACGGCGGATGCGGAGCTGCGCGGCGAGGCGATCGTCGGCAATTGGAACACCTTCATCGGCCGCGCGCTGTTCGAAAGCGGCAGCATCGACAAGCTCGGCGGCACGCGCATCGTGCTGACCGGCCAGTATCTCCAGTCGGACGGCGCGCTGAGCTATTCGCCGGTCGGATCGAAGAACCTGTTCGGCAAGGCCGTGGTGTCGATCGGCAGCGCCAACACGCTGACCGTGATGAGCAGCTGGAACCGCAATTTTTACTATCAGTCGGACGTGCTGAAGGGCGCGACCTGCGGCAGCGCGGCGACCGACGCCTATAATGCCGCCAATCCGACGGCGACGATCACCACCGCGCTGGGCGCCGACGGCCAGCCGCTGACCCAGCTGAGCGGGCGGGGCTGCGGCGTGACATCGCAGGTCGGGCAATATGGCTTCAATTACGGGCTCGGCAACAATCCGACCCAGCACGATTATTGGGAATATAACCGCACTGACAAGACGACGGACTTTTCGTACCTGCGTCTACAGAGCAATCTCGGCGGCGGGCTGACGCTCGACAATCGCGCGTACATGTACGGCTATACGAACAACACGCTGTCGGGGAATGGCAGCTCGTCCTTCGGCGTGCCCAAGGGCGGCACGCTGCCGGTGTTCATCGTCAAGTCGATCGGTGTCGTCACCGGCTTCACCGGGGCAGGCACGGCGGCGTCGCCCTATGTCGCGGTGTCGGGTGGCAACGACGTGCTGGGCTATGACAAGCTCAACAAATACCGCGTCTTCGGCTATATCGGCCAGGCGGATTACGACTTCGGCTTCGGCAAGCTGCGGCTCGGTGGCTGGTATGAATATGCCGTCACCGATCGCCACAATTTCGATCTCGACCGCACGACCAGCCAGCCGAGCTATAACGAGAAGTTCAGCAGCGGCACGGCGGCGACCAGCGCGCTGCCGCCGATTTCGCAGGCGAACATCAACTTCGCGCAGCATTCGACCTGGCACCAGTATCAGCTGTTCGGCGAGGTCGAACTCCGCCCGGTCGACGGCGTGTCGATCACGCCGGGCGTCAAATACGTCCACTTCACGCGCGGCGTGGATGCGGTCCTGCAACAGAAGACCCGCACGCCGCTCGACCTCAGCGCGACCTGGACCAAGACGCTGCCGTTCCTGACCGCCAATTGGCTGGTGACGAACAGCTGGTCCTTCTATGGCCAGTACGCGCAGGGCATGTACGTGCCCGACCTGTCGAGCTTCTATTCCGCCTCGGGCGAGCTCGTCACCGCGCTCGACCAGCTGAAGCCGCAAACGACGACCAACTACCAGATCGGCACTGTCTGGCACGGGCACAGCGTCTCGCTCGATGTCGATGGCTATATCATCAACGTCGACAACAAGATCGGCAATTGCTCGACCGCCAATTGCGACCAGACGCTGCTCGTGAACCAGGGGCAGGTCCGCTACAAGGGCGTCGAGGGGCAGCTCAGCGTCATGCCGATCCATGGCCTGACCCTGTTCGGCAATGCCAGCTACAACCAGGCGCGCAGCGTGCAGACCGATGCGCAGATCGGCAAGGCGCCCTTCGCCACCGCGGCGGCGGGCTTCATCTTTCGCAAGGACGGCTTTCGCGTGTCGTTCGACCAGAAGTATACTGGGCCGCAATATGCCAATGATTACAACGGCAGCCCCAGCTTCCGCCTGTATCGCATCCGCCCGTACAGCATCGGCCAGTTCGCGATCAGCCAGACGTTCGAGGGCGGATTGAAGCTGGGCGTGACGGTCAACAACGTCTTCAACAGCCGCGCCGTGACGCAGATCGCGACCAGCAGCACCGGCGCACCGACGACGACCATCAACGGCAAATCGTACCAGTCTGGCTATGGCCAGCTCGACCAGTTCAACTATTTGCCGCCGCGCTCCTTCCTGCTGACCGCGGGCATTTCCTTCCGGTAAATCCTGGCGGCCCCCGCACGGCGCCGACGACATCGTCGATTTCGATGTCTCACCGGCGCTGGCGGGGTGGCGTGGGACCTTCGCTGAGCCCGGATGCGGATCGCTACGCGCCGGAGCAGCCCGACGGCGAGGGGGGCGTCCACCCGACCGCGGCGGACATGAGAGGGCCTGGACGTGCCGGCTTTTGTGGGCCGGCACGTCCAGGCTGGCCGTCAGGCCGTCGCACCGCCATCGATGTTGAGCGTGGTGCCGGTGATGTAGCTGGCATCCGGGCCGGCGAGGAAGGCGACCGCCCCCGCGATCTCCTCGACCGTGCCATAGCGGCCGAGTGGTATGGATTGCAGCAGCTGTGCGGCGAAGTCGCTGTCGGCGGGGTTCATGTCGGTGTCGATCGGCCCCGGCTGCACGGTGTTGACCAGAATGTTGCGGGGGGCGAGGTCCTTGGCCCAGCCGCGCGCCAGCGCCGCCACCGCCGCCTTGGTCGCGCTGTAGACCGTGGTCGCGGGGAAGGCCATTTCGCCCGAGATGCTGCCGATCAGGATGATACGGCCACCGTCGCGCAGGTGCGGCAGGGCCGCGCGGGTGCCGACGTGCAGGCCCTTCACGTTGACGGCGAACTGACGGTCGTACGTCTCGTCGGTGTCCTCGGTGACGGACGCGAACTCGGCGACCCCGGCATTGTGGACCAGGATGTCGATCCCGCCCAAAGCGGCGGCGGCCTGTTCGACACCGGCCCGCTGCGACGCCGGATCGGCGGCATCGGCCTGGAAGGCGAAGGCGGTGCCGCCCGCACGCTCGATCGCCGCCACCGTGGCGTCGGCCGCGGCTTTATTGCCGGCATAGGTGATCGCCACGGTAGCGCCCTCTGCCGCCAGCCGCTTGGCGATGGCCGAGCCGATGCCGCGCGATCCACCGGTGACGAGCGCTGTCCTGCCCTGAATCGACATATAAAATCTCCAAAAAGGCTGGCCCGCGATCACGGCATCGTGCGCTGTCGGCAGGCGGTAAATGGGGTGACGTTTCAACAGTTCAATAATACCGAACCATTAAATTCATTGCGGTGTCCTATATCGACGTCATGGCCCGCTTCACGCACCCCCGGCTGGAGGACGTTCCGCTCGATCTGGCGCTGCACGCGCTGGCCGATCCCAATCGGCTGGCCATGGTGGCGCGCCTCGCCGCGACCGAGCGGCTGAGCTGCACCGATGCCGCGCCGTGCGAGACGATCCCGAAAAGCACGCTGTCCAACCATCTGAAGTTGCTGCGTGCGGCCGGGCTGATCGAGACGACGCAGGCCGGCCGCGAGATGATCAACACGCTGCGCCGCGCCGAATTCGACCGGCGCTTCCCGGGTCTGCTCGACGTGGTGCTCGCCAACCGGCAGGGCTGAGCCGGCCGATCGCGTCGAGAGCGGCCACCGCATCGTCGTCGCGGTTGGTTTCGCGTGTCTCGCCTTTTGCCCAGCCTTCATAGACTTGGGGTGAGGGGCGGCACCGTCTTGGCTGGCCTATGGTTCGTTCGAGGGTTGGGAGAGCCCGGGGAAAGGCCCCCAAGAGCCCGAAACTAGGACGGAGGGTGGTAGGATGCGGCCCGGTGCGGGATCGATGCAGAGGGCGCGGGCGATGCGGCGCAGCGGGGACGACGCGCCGAACGAAGAAAATGCCGGTGCGAGTATATTTTCAAGAGGTGGTCATACGGACCACTTTGTACGCATCCTTTGTACCCAAGGATAGGTAAAGCGTCCGGGAAGACGGCCTGACCGCGCACATCCGCCATTCCGGCGAGCGCTGGTGACCCCTACGGGAATCGAACCCGTGTTTCAGCCGTGAAAGGGCCGCGTCCTAACCGCTAGACGAAGGGGCCGTGAAGGCGTTGGGGGCGGTTAGGGGAGGCCGCGCCGTCGGTCAAGCCTCTTTTCGTCAATCGGCCCAGGCGGCGTCTTCCAGATGTAGTTCGGCGGCGGGGCGGCTGCCCCAATCGTCGATCTTGGCGCGGCCGGCGAGCCACAGGCGACGGTGCGGGGCGGCGGCGAGCAGCGCCTGCCCCAGCGCGCTGTCGGCGGCGCGGAAGGCGACCGCCTTGAAACTGCGGCCGTCGTCGCCCGCGACGATGGCGCGGACGTGGCCGTTGCCGACCACGTCGGACTTGATGATGCGCACCGGGCCGGCGGCGATGCGCGGCGCGGGCCAGCCCATGCCATAGGGACCGCCGACATCGAGCGAATCGACCAGCGCGGGATTGACGCCGCCGGGGGCGAGCACGGCGTCGACCAGCAGCGCACGCTCGCCGATCGAACGGGTGACGGCGGCGGCGAGGCGCTCTTCTAGAAAGTCGGTGAAAGCTGCGACCTGATCGGCGGCGATCGTGAGGCCTGCGGCCATCGCATGGCCACCGCCAGCGACGAGCAGGCCGTGCTCCTTGGCAGCGAGTACCGCGGCGCCCAAGTCGACGCCGGCGATCGACCGGCCCGATCCCTTGCCGACGCCATGTTCGTCGATGGCGATGACGATCGCGGGGCGGCCGAGCTTTTCCTTCAATCGTCCGGCGACGATGCCGATGACGCCGGGGTGCCAGCCTTCGCCCGCGACGACGGCGACCGCGCGGTCGCTCGCGATCATCGCATCGGCGGCTTCCTGTACGCCGCTTTCGATCAGGCGGCGCTCATCGTTGAGGCGGTCGAGCTCTTCGGCGATCGTGCGGGCTTCGGCGGGATCTTGCGTGGTGAGCAGGCGCACGCCGAGGTCCGCCCGGCCGACGCGGCCACCCGCGTTGATCCGGGGCCCCAATGCGAAGCCGAGGTCGCTGCACGTCGGCGCGCGGGTGAGGCGCGATGCCTGGATCAGCGCGTCGAGGCCGATGTTGCGGCGCTGCGCCATGACCTTCAGCCCCTGCGCGACGAAAGCGCGGTTGAGGCCGCGCAATTGCGCGACGTCGGCGACGGTGCCGAGCGCGACGATATCGAGATGATCGATCAATTTGGGTTCGGCGCGGCTGACGAAGAAGCCACGGCGGCGCAGCTCGCGGATCAACGCGGCGGCGAGCAGGAAGCAAACGCCGACCGCGGCGAGGTGGCCATGCGCGGCGCCTTCGTCCTCGTCGAGCCGGTTGGGATTGACCAGAGCATGCGCGCGGGGGAGGGCGGCGGCGCATTTGTGATGGTCGACGACGACGACGTCGACCGGGTGGGCGTGCGCCATGGCGAGCGCGTCGAATGCCTGCGCGCCGCAATCGACGGTGACGATCAGCGAGGCGCCTTCGTGGGCCAGGCGGACGAGCGCGTCGCCCGACGGGCCATAGCCTTCGAGCAGGCGGTCGGGGATGTAGGGGCGCGCCTCGATGCCGAGGTCGCGCAGAACGAGGATGAGAAGGGCGGCGGAGGTGGCGCCGTCGACGTCATAATCGCCGAAGACGGCGATGCTCTCACGGGCTTCGACCGCGTCGGCGAGGCGGGCGGCGGCGCGGTCCATGTCGCGGAAGACCGAGGGGTCGGGCATGAACGCGCGGATCGAGGGTGCGCGATGCTGCTCCAGCGCCTCGCGCGGGGCGCCGCGGGCGAGCAGCAACTGCGTCACCAGATCGTCGGTGCCGAAGCCGTCGCGCCCGTCGGCGGCAAGGCTGCGCCAATGCCAGGGCTGGCCGAGAATCGAGTGGGTGACGCCGAGAACGGGGGACATGGGAGTTGAATTTTCCGAAAATGGTTGAGCCGCAGAGCGCGACCGTCAAACGATATGCGTGGCGGACTCGCGCGGATCATATTCCGACGGCTGGTCCGCCGGCTACCGATCCGCTGGCATACGCCGTCGGAACCACCAATACCATATGAGCGCGAGCGCAACTGCCACGCCTGCCGCACGCGGCAGCCGCGCGTCTGCCATCCACGTGGGCGTTTCGCCGCTCAAGCGTGCGATCGCATAACCGATCGCCAGCATAAACGCGCCGAACCGGGCCGGGGCGTTCGGCGCGAAGCGGCTGATCGCCCAATTGCCGAGCCCGGCGAGCAGGAGTGTCGACAGGAATGCGTTCAACAGATGCGACAGCGACGTCATCGCCGAAGCATAGCGCGCCACGAGCGCCTGGACCAGCGTCCGCCCTTCGACACCAACCCCTTGCGCTCCTATAGAGGAACGTGATGGCCGATTCCTTTGACCTTGGCGAACCGCCCCAGCCTGTCGACCAGCCTGCGAAGGCCAATCCGTACCGCGTGCTCGCGCGCAAATATCGTCCGCAGACCTTTTCCGAGCTGATCGGGCAGGATGCGATGGTGACGACGCTGGGCAATGCGATCAAGCGCGACCGGCTGGCGCATGCGTTTCTGATGACGGGCGTGCGCGGGGTCGGCAAGACGTCGACCGCGCGGCTGATCGCCAAGGCGCTCAACTGCATCGGGCCGGACGGGGCAGGCGGGCCGACGATCGACCCGTGCGGCGTGTGCGAGCCGTGCCGCGCGATTGCCGAGGGGCGGCATATCGACGTCATCGAAATGGACGCCGCCAGCCATACTGGCGTCGATGATGTGCGCGAGATTATAGAGGCGTCGCGCTATGCGTCGGTCTCTGCCCGGTTCAAAATCTACATCGTCGACGAAGTCCATATGCTGTCGAAGAACGCGTTCAACGCGCTGTTGAAGACGCTGGAGGAGCCGCCGCCGCATGTGAAATTCCTGTTCGCCACCACCGAGGTGAACAAGGTGCCGATTACCGTGCTGTCGCGGTGCCAGCGGTTCGATCTCAGGCGGATTCCGGCCGAAAAGCTGGCGGCGCATTTCGCCGAAGTCTGCCGGCTGGAAGGGGTGGAGGCGGAAGCCGAGGCGCTTGCGCTTATTGCCCGCGCGGCAGAGGGCAGCGCGCGCGATGGCCTGTCGATCCTCGACCAGGCGATTGCCCATGCCGGGATGGAGGGCGACATGCTGCGCGCGCAGGCGGTCCGCGACATGCTGGGCCTGTCCGATCGCGGGGCGACGCGCGATCTGTTCGCGCTGCTGCTGGCCGGGGACGGCCGGGGCGCGCTGGCGGCGCTGAGGCGGCAATATGATCTGGGCGTTGATCCGCTGGCGGTGCTGCGCGCGTGCCTGGAAATGGTGCACGCCGCCACGCTCGCCAAGCTGGGCACCCCGGCCGATGCCGCGCAGCCGGCTGAAGAAAAGGCAGTACTCGCGCAGTGGTCAGCCGGCCTGTCGTTCGCCGCACTCCACCGGCTGTGGCAATTGCTGCTCAAGGGCCATGAGGAAGTGGCGCGCGCCGCGCTGCCGATCGAGGCGGCCGAAATGGCGCTGCTGCGCGTCATCCACGCCGCCAGCCTGCCCGATCCCGGCGAGCTGGCGCGGCAGCTGGCCGAGGGCGGTACGGCGGCAAGGTCAACGCCCCCCGCGCCCGCGCCGCCAGCGCCGCCTGCTGCGCCGGTCGCCCAGGCCGAGGCGCCCTCCACCATGCCCGACAGCTTCGAGGCCGCGCTGGCGCTGCTCGATGCGCGTCAGCGGCTGCGGCTGGCGGGCACGCTGCGGGTGGCGGCGCGCGTCATCAGTTACGCTCCGGGGCATATCGTGCTAAGCTCTGCTTCGCCGCTGCCAGCCGGGTTGCCGCGCGAGCTGGCCGATGCGCTGAAGGAAATTACCGGCAGCGACTGGCGCGTGGAGACTGAGGACGCGCCGGGTGCGCCGACGCAGCAGGAAGCCGCGGCCGAGCGCAAGGCGCAGGAACTCGACTGGGTGAAGCAGCAGCCGGTGGTAAAGGCCGCGCTGGCGGCTTTCCCGGCGGCGGAAGTGATCGGCTGGGAAATCAGGCAACGGAGTGCGCCATGAAGGGTATCGAGGAAGCGCTGGCGATGGCGCAGCAGGTTCAGGCCGAATTGCAGCGCGCACAGGCCAATCTCGACACGATCGAGGTGGAAGGCGTGGCCGGCGGCGGGCTGGTGAAGGTGCATGCGACCGCCAAAGGGCATGTGCGCTCGGTCGAGATCGACGCGTCGCTGCTCCAGCCGGGTGAGAAGCAGATGGTCGAGGATCTGGTGGCCGCTGCCTTCAACGATGCGCGTGCAAAGGCGGATGCCGCATCGAGCGCGGAAATGAACAAGATGACCAGCAGCCTGCCGCTGCCCCCGGGCTTCAAGCTGCCGTTTTAGACCCCGCTCCAAACAAGAACCATTCGTGTCGAGCGCAGTCGAGACACGTAAGGCCAGTGCAGAACGCCCCTCGACTATGCTCGGGACCAACGGGCGCAATTGGCCCTCAACTCACCGCAGACACGCATCCAGCGCGTCGCGCCGCACCACGCCGGCGCGCCGCTTGATCGCGCCGCCATGGCGCCGGGTGAAGCCGGTGGGGGCAACCGCCGCGCGCTTCTTGGGCAGCGGCAGCACGGCAGCGATCCGCGCCGCTTCCGCCAGGCTCAGTTCGCTCGCATCATGCCCGAAATAGCGCATGGAGCCTGCATTCACGCCATAAGTGCCGATGCCGGTTTCGGCGATGTTGAGATACACCTCCATGATGCGCTTCTTGCCCCACAGCGCCTCGATCAGCACCGTGAAATAGGCCTCGAACAGCTTGCGCACATAGCCGCCGCCCTGGATGAGGAAAGCGTTCTTCGCGGCCTGCTGGCTGATGGTCGAGCCGCCGCGGATGCGCCCGCCGCGCTGGTTACGCTGATAGGCCTGCTCGATCGCCTGCACGTCGAAGCCATTGTGCTGGCAGAAACGTGCATCTTCGCCCGCAATCACCGCGCGCGCCATGTTGGGGTCTATCCGTTCGATCGGCATCCAGCTTTTGGTGATGCTGTGCCCGCCCAGCAGGTCACCGATCATGGTGAAGGTGATCGGCGGATTGACGAAGCGATATGCCCCCACCCACAGCACCGACAGGATCACAAAGCCCACGACCAGGCGGATGAAAAGGCGCAGAAGGCGAATAATCATTCCCCGCTCGCTGCCACGAAGCGGGGGCGGCACGCAAGCCCGCGCGCCGACCCCGCCCTTCAGGCGCGGGCGAGCAGCCGGTTTTCGCCCGCCAGCCGCATCATCGCCTTCTGCAGCTTTTCGAACGCGCGCACCTCAATCTGGCGGACGCGCTCGCGCGAGACGCCATAGACCTGGCTCAATTCCTCCAGCGTCTTGGGGTCGTCGGTCAGCCGGCGCTCGGTGAGGATATGGCGCTCGCGCTCGTTCAGGCTGTCCATCGCGTTCACCAGCATCTCGTGGCGGACATCGGCTTCCTGCGCATCGGCCACCCGCTCGTCCTGCAGCGGTGCGTCATCGGCCAGCCAGTCCTGCCACTGGCCCTCGCCATCCTCGCGCAGCGGCACGTTGAGGCTGGTGTCGCCGCCCAGCGCCATGCGCCGGTTCATGCTGGTCACCTCGGCCTCGGTCACGCCCAGATCCTTGGCGATCTTGGCAAGATCCTCGGGGCGCAGATCGCCATCGTCGAACGCGTCGAGCTTGGCCTTCATCCGGCGCAGGTTGAAGAACAGCTTCTTCTGCGCGGCGGTGGTGCCCATCTTGACGAGGCTCCACGAGCGCAGGATGAATTCCTGGATCG
>FRDC01004419.1_pt1 | contig 28856 bp, 24 predicted proteins | sample 1106171 | NCBI WGS metagenome assembly FRDC01 (sample SAMEA3930566, study PRJEB13176) | freshwater metagenome | biome: Drinking water system; feature: drinking water; material: water | place: Singapore | collected 2014-12-20 | reverse complement strand
CGAGCGCGGCCACGTGTACATCGCGCAGCCGCCGTTGTACAAGCTGAAGAGCGGCAAGCACGAGACCTACGTGAAGGACAATCACGAGCTCGAGGACTGGCTGCTGAAGTCCGCGCTCGACGAAGCCACGCTGATGCCGGCGGCCGATGCCCCGGCGCTGCCCGCCGACAAGCTGTCGCAGCTGGTGCGCGATACCTCGCGCATTCAGGGCGCGATCGAACGCCTGAGCCGTCACTACGACCGTCACGTGCTCGAACGCCTGTTCGAACGCGCGCCGATCGCCCCCAGCGAAACGCGCGAGGCCTGGCTTGCGGAGTTCGCCGCCAGCCTCAATGCCGGCGTTGCCGTCCAGCGCTATCTCGTTGAAACGCAAGGCACTTCGCTGATCGTCAATCAGCTGGTGCACGGTCTCGCGCACCGCTACGTGTTCAACGAAGACTTCTTCAACACGCCGGAATACCAACTGGTGTCGAAGTTCAACACCGAGGTCAGGACGCTGATCGCAGCCGGTGCCGTCGCCAAGCGCGGCGAGCGGACCCGCAGCGTCGGCAGCTTCGCCGAAGCCTATGTCTGGTTCACCGGCGAAGCCCGCCGCGGCCTGCACGTGCAGCGCTACAAGGGCCTCGGCGAAATGAACCCGGAACAGCTTTGGGAAACCACGCTCGACCCGACCGTCCGCCGCCTCGTGCAGGTCCGGGTCGAAGACCTGATCGCCGCCGACCAGATGTTCACCACGCTGATGGGCGAAGACGTCGAACCGCGTCGTGACTTCATCGAGCGGCACGCGCTGCTGGTCGGCAATCTGGACGTCTGATCGGCACACCCGAACCTCACCGATTCGACGGTGCCGAGAGCCGACATGGGAGGAACGGTGAAATCGATGACGCGATTGGAGCCGCGTTGGTTTGTGACGGCGTTGCTCGTCATCGGATTCACGACCACGCTGACCAACAACCTGCCGCCGTCGTTGTCGGTCGCGGAGTCGATGATCGCGGGCCTTGTCGGGTTCTGCCCAGGCTTGTTGTTCATGGCGGCAGTGCTCGTGTCGTCCCGGCCTAAGCCCACGATCGCCGCTGCGTGCCTTGCGGGATTGCTGGTTTCACTGTGCAGCCTCGCAATCGTCGTGACATCGCTTGCGTTATCTGCAGTGCCGGGAATAGCGATCGTCATGGGCGCCTGTGGTGCGGCAGCCATGCTCTTGGTCCTTCAACGAACCAACGACTTCGAGTTCGGGCCACTTCGCTACGGGATCGCTGTTGTCGCAGGCGGCCTGTCGCAGTGGGCGGCATTCAACGGACTGTCGGTCAAAGGTGCCGTTCGCGATCCTCATCGGCAAACTGTCGGACTGGAGATGAATTTCTACCTGCCGACGCTCCTGTGGTGGACTTTTGTCGGAATCGCGCTCCTCGTCGGCCAGCAACGATCCAGACCTTTGCGTTCGGCGTCATAGCGCTGCCTCTGTGGACGCCGCACGGACGCGATGACAACCGAGCATGGCCCGTGCGCGAGGGCCTGCAGCGATGGGGTTCGTCGTACGACTAGGTCGTAAAGACAACCGACGGTGAATGCCGCTGAACGGTGGCCCTATGCGCGCACGCAAGGGATCGAGCCCGCGTCGTTCGACGATCGTTTCGCGACGCTATTCGTGTGGCGGGCACATTACGAGCGCCATCAGAATCCTGCTGCATGGCGTCGTCGGCGCCATCGCACGCGCATTGCTGCGACGACGAACCACATTGAAGTCATTGTCGGCGTGATGGCCGACCGGCAGGCCATGATCAGCAATCCGCCGGCAAGCGTCGCATCGAAGAGAGTGACCACGAGCAGCACGACACTGCGGTCTGAGTCAGCAAAAGACCCTGTGAAATGGCTGCCAAGCCCGCTGTCGTTGATGCGCAGGACGAGTTGAATCGGGGCGCGCAGCGCAAGTGCCGCATCATGATCGAGCAAGGTGAACGCAGCGATTTTTGTGATCGCATCCAGCGCGATCAGCAGCACCAGCAGCGTGAGAAAGCGGCCTTTCCGACTTGGGTGTTCGTCAACGCATGACATCAGCGGATCACCAAAGCCCGATACGCCGCCGGTGCGATGCCATAGGCCGCGCGAAAGCTGCGGGAAAAATGCGATTGATCGTGGAAGCCGGCGTCTGCGGCGATGTCGACGATGCTGCGCGAGGTGGTGGCCACGGCGGCGGCGGCGCGTTCCAGGCGGTGACGTCGGGCGTAGTCGCCGGGTGAGCAGCCGCTCGCGGCGCGAAAGGCCCGGGCCAGGTAGACCGGGTGCAGGTCGAAGCTGCGGGCAAGGCGATTCAGGCCGTCCGCTTCGAGGGCGAAGGCCGGGTCGTCGCGCAGGGCGTCCTGACAGCGCCGGAGCCAGGCCGGCGCACGGTCGAGCGTGCGTTCGATGTCGGCCGCGAAAGACCCAGCGAGCTCGGCGACGAGGCTGTCGGTATCGATCGCACTGGGCTCGGGCCGGTGCAGCACCTGCAGCAGCCGTTGCAGGCTGCGCTGGCTGACCTGACCTTGTCGAGCCACCGGCCAGCTCGGCAGGCGCAGGTCCCGGCTCAGCCGCTGCCAATGCGCGAAGCCGATGGTGACTGCGGAAAAGCGAGCATCTTCAAGCGCTTGCGTTTCGACAAAGCAATCATGGTGCTCGGTGCCGGGCGGATTGAACAGCAGCAGCGGCTCGCGCAGGTCGGCGTCGGCGGCGCCATCGGCGAGGCTGTCATAGCGGCCGCGTTCGACCACGATGAAGTGCGCCTCGACATGCCGATGCTCGACGATGTCATGCGCTGGCACGCTGGGCACGCAACGACTGATGCTGATCTCCGCCACCTGCTGGCGGGCCAAAACCTGTCCGAGGATGCGGGTCGCGGTCATGGTCAGACGCTAGACGATTTTCCTGCCCGCTGAAGACTTTCGAACGTGCGGTCGGTGACTCGTGAGCCTCCGTGCCCGTCAGTCGACGGCGGTGTTCAGGTTGCTGGCGTACAAGTGTCGGATCGCGCGTGCTTGTTACGCTCGCGGCCTCTGTCCTCGACCGCACGTTCGTTCATGATTCGAAACCTTTTCCAAATCAGCATCATGGCTGCCAGCTTCGCGCTGCTGTCGTCAGCCGTGGCAGCGGATCCAACGGCCAGCGATGACGGCTGGACCGTCGCGCCGCCCGACGTGGCGGACGTGCTGCCGGACAAGCTCGCAGCGATGACCGAGGCCTTGCGCGCGAAGCGCTTCGAGTCGATCACCAGCGTCGTCGTCGTGCGCCACGGCCGGATCGTCTACGAACAGTATTTCGATGCCGAGCCCGGCAGTGACCGCCCGGCGACCGAAACCGGCCGCGACGCCCTGCGCAACACGCGCTCGGCGACCAAGACCGTTGTCGGCATGCTGATCGGTCAGGCGATCGCCGATCACCGTATTGCCGGCGTTTCCGCCCCGGTGCTGCGCAACCTGCCGAAGCGCTATGCCCGGTACGGCGTGGAAACGCCGCGCAAGGCCGCGATCCGCTACGAGGATCTGCTGACGATGAGCGGGCCGCTGGAATGCGATGACTGGAACGAGTGGTCCCGCGGCAATGAAGAGCGCATGTACCTGCTCGAAGACTGGCTCGATTTCTACTGGACGCTGCCGCTGCGCGGCTTCCCGGAATGGCAGCCGAAGCCGGCGGATTCGCCGCACGGCCGCGCGTTCAGCTACTGCACGGCTGGCGTCGTCAGCCTGGGCGCGGCGGTGGAAGGCGCGACCGGCGAGCCGCTGGATCGCTATGCCGAACGCCGGCTGTTTGCGCCGCTCGGCATCACGCGTCTGCACTGGCAGCGGCTGCCGCTCGGCACGCCGATGGCCGGTGGCGGGCTCGGCCTGCGCAGCCGCGATCTGCTGAAGCTTGGCCAGCTGTACCTGCAGGGCGGCGTGTGGAACGGCAAGCCGTTGATGGATGCTGCGTGGGTGCAGCAATCCCTGAGCCCGAAGGCGCGCATGCCGGACGGCACGAACTACGGCTATCTGTGGTGGCTGCATCAGCTCAAATCGGCGGACGGCCGGATCCTCGGCACGGCGGCGATGAATGGCGCCGGCGGCAACAGCGTGCAGGTGATCCCGGCGCTCGATGCCGTGATCGTCATCACCAGCGAGAACTTCCAGATTCGCAACGCGCCGAAGCTCACGTTCCAGCTGCTGACCGAGCATCTGCTGCCGGCGTTGCCGGACTCCGCGCCAACCGCCGCCGGCGCAGCCTTCGGAGCCACGCCAAGGCATTGATTTCGTGCAGCGTTTGCGGGACAGTCCGGCAGCAACCGGAGTGCTCGATCGATGAAGACGCTGGCGATCTACAACGTCAAGGGCGGAGTCGGAAAGACCGCGGCGGCGGTCAATCTCGCGTATCTGGCCGCCGAATCCGGCCTGCCGACCGTGCTGTGGGATCTTGATCCGCAGGGCGCGGCGAGCTGGTATCTGCATGGCGATGACGCGAAGGCGCCGGACAAGTCGGTCTGGCGCGGTTCGTCGCCGATCGGCCGCCGCATCGTCGCGACGCCGCATCACGAGCAGCTGCACCTGATTCCGGCCGATCTCGAAACCCGCCATCTCGACGTCTGGCTGCGCAAGGACGACAACAGTCACGACCGGCTTGCGAGCCTGATCGAGCCGCTGTCGGAGCAGTACAGCCTCGTCGTGCTCGATTGTCCGCCGAGCCTGTCGCACGTCGCCGACAACATCTTCGCGGCGGCCGATCGCATCCTCGTGCCGACGGTGCCGACGCACCTGAGCCTGCGCGCGCTGATGACCTTGATCGACTACTTCAAGGCGCACGAACTGCCGCGCACGCGGCTGAAGCCGTTCTGGTCGATGGCGGACCGCCGCCGCGGCCTGCATCGCGGCCTGATCGAGCAGCCGCCGAAAGCGATGAAGGATGTCTGCGCCTCGGTCATCCCGTACGCGGCATCGGTCGAACGCATGGGCGAAACGCGGGCACCGATCGCACTCAGCGAGCCATCGAGCTACGCCGCCGAGGCCTACCGGGCGCTGTGGGCAGAAAACGCGAACTACCTGCGGCGCGGGTGAGCGCTCAGGCGGCGGGCGGCGCCACGAGCACCCGCGCGGGTTCGCCGCGCAAGGCGCGCAGCACTTCGTCGACGGTACGTTCGCGCAGTTCCTGAATCGCGTCCGGGCTCGAGAACGCGATGTGCGGCGTCGCGATCACGCGCGGATGTCGGGTGACGGTCGCGGGCGGATCGGGCTCGCCGGCAATGACGTCGAGCGCGGCCGCATCGAGCTGGCCCGCGTCCAGCGCATCGAGCAGGGCCGCGTTGTCGACCAGTCCGCCGCGGCTGACGTTGATGAACAGCGCGCCGCGCTTCATCTGCGCAAAGCAGGCGGCATCGAACAGGTTCGCGGTGGCCGGCGACAGCGGCACCAGCGCGATCACGACATCGGCCTGCGGCAGCAAGGCCGCCATCGTCATCCATTCGACGCGGGCGGCGTCCTCGCCGGTTGGTGCGGTGCGGCCGCAGGCGATCGTCCGCAGGCCCCAGCCAGACAGCTTGCGGGCGATCAGCTTGCCGGCGCGGCCGTAGCCGACGAGGCCGACGGTCAGCCCGCGCGTGCGCTTTAGCTGCGCCAGCGCCGGGTTCCACTGGCCGCGCTTGACCTCGCGATCCCACAGCACGATGCCGCGCGACCACGCCAGCAGCATCGCCACCGCATGGTCGGACACTTCCTCGACGCAGTAGTCCGGCACGTTGGTGACGCGCGCGCCGGCCGCCCAGGCAGCGTCGAGCGCGATGTTGTCGAGCCCGACGCCGTAGCGCGCGACGATCGCCAGATCGCGGCAATGCCCGATCGCGGTCGCCGATACCTGCGCCCAGCAGGTCATGATCGCCTGCGGCCGTTCGCGCTCGGCGATGGCATCGATGTCCTCGCGCGGCAACGCGGCGGCGCGGCCCGCCACCAGCCGGTGGCCGGCGGCTTCGAACTGCTGGCGCTCGTAATCGAGATTCGGCCAAGCGTAATCGGTGATGAAGATGGTCTTGTTCACCGCGGCGACGCTAGCAGAACCTGGCGCATCGCTGCGCGCTTCGGTCGTCGAAACGCGGCTGCAATCGGCTAGGCTCCGACGACAAGCGATGTACCACGACAAAAACCGATGGAGGAGCGCTCGATGATCGACAATCCGTATTACTCGCAGGCTGTGCATGGTCCGTACGAGACCTACGACCTCGGCCATTTCACGCTGGAGGACGGCGGCACGATTCGCGGCTGCCAACTGGCCTACGCGACGTTCGGCACGCTGAACGCGGCGAAGGACAACGCCATCCTGATCACGACGTGGTTCTCGGGCACGTCGAAGATCATGGAGCAGGTCTACACCGGGCCCGGACGCGCGCTGGACCCGGCCAAGTACTTCATCGTCATTGCCAACCAGATCGGCAACGGACTGTCGTCGTCGCCGCACAACACGCCGTTCCCGGCCGGCATGGCGAACTTCCCGAAGGTGCGGATCGGCGACGACGTGCGCGCCCAGCATCGGCTGCTGACCGAGAAGTTCGGCATCACCGAACTGGCGCTGGTCACCGGCGGCTCGATGGGCGCGCAGCAGACCTACGAGTGGGCCGTGCGCTATCCGGACATGGTCAAGCGCGCTGCGCCGCTGGCCGGCACGGCCAAGAACACGCTGCACGATCAGCTGTTTGCCGACACGCTGATCGAGGCGATCACCTCCGATCCGGGCTGGAACCACGGCTGGTACGCATCGCACATGGACGTTCGCGACGGTCTGCGCCGGCACGCGAAGCTCTGGGGCGTGATGGGCTGGAGCACCGAGTTCTACGCGCAGGGCCGGATGGCGGCGCTCGGCTTTTCGTCGCTCGACGATTTCGTCACCAACTTCATGAACGGCTTCTTCGGCGTGATGGATCCGAATGCGCTGCTGGCAATGGCCTGGAAATGGCGCAATGGCGATGTCAGCCGCCACACCGGCGGCGATCTCGCGGCCGCGCTGGGCCGGATCAAGGCCAAGACCACTGTCATGCCGATCACGACCGACATGTTTTTCCCGCCGGTGGACTGCGAGCGCGAAGCGGCGCTGATTCCGGGTGCGGTGTTCCGGCCGATCCAGTCGATCGACGGCCATCTGGCGCTGTTCGGCGCTGATCCAGGCTTTGCGCCGCAGATCGATGCGGCGCTCAATGCGTTGCTGGCCACGCCGGTCTGAGGCGTCCGAACCGGCGGCTGGCGATGTGGGCCGTCAGCCGCCGTCCGGGAGAATCGCCAGCAGCTTCGCGAGCCGGGCCTGCAGGCTCGCGGCATCCGGTGCGGTGACGGTGGCGTGGCCGATCTTGCGCTGCGGCTTCGGCGTCTTGCCGTACAGATGCGTGTGCACGCCTTCGAGCGCGCTGGCGGCTTCGATGGCCGGCGCCAGACCAATGTAGTTGACCATCACCGACGCGCCGCGCAGCGCGGTGGAGCCCAGCGGCAGGCCGACGATCGCCCGCAGATGGTTCTCGAACTGCGAGGTTTCGGCCCCTTCGATGGTCCAGTGGCCGGAGTTGTGGACGCGTGGCGCGATCTCGTTGGCGATCAGCTCGCCGTTCGCCACGAAGAACTCGAACGCGAGCACGCCGACGTAGTCCAGATGCTCGGCCACGCGGCGGGCGTAGGCCTCGCCCATCGCCTGCAGCGGGTCGTTCACGGTCGGCGTGGCGGTGCGCAGGATGCCGGCGCGGTGCACGTTCTCGACCAGCGGATAGAACGCCATTGCGCCATCGCGTGCCCGCACCGCGAGGCAGGAGACCTCGCGCGTGAACGGCACGAAGGCTTCGAGGATGAGGTTGGCATGGGGCGGCTGGCCGCCAAGCGCGTTCCATGCGGCATCGAGATCGGCCGGCGTGCGCAGCACGGCCTGACCCTTGCCGTCGTAGCCCATGCGCCGGGTCTTGAGCACGGCCGGTAGGCCGGTGATGGCGACGGCGGCCGCGAGCCCTTCGCGGCTGTCGACCGCCGCATGCGTCGGCACCGGAATCCCGAGCGACGAGAAAAGCGCCTTTTCCGACAGCCGATCCTGGCCGGCCGTCAGTGCGCGCGGGTTCGGGTGCAGCGGCACGCGGGCAGCGACGAATTCGGCGGCGACGTTCGGCACATTCTCGAACTCGAACGTCGCCAGATCGACCTGACCGCAAAAATCGGCCAGCGCGCGTTCATCGGTGTAGTCGGCGTGAATGTGCGCGCCGAGCGGCGCAGCGCAGGCTTCGCTGGCCGGGTCGAGGAAAACGAAATCGACATCGAGCGGATAACCGGCGAGCCCGAGCATGCGGCCCAGCTGGCCGGCACCGAGGATGCCGATGCGGGTCCCGGACTTCATCAGGCGAGCGCTCCGTCGGTTCCGGTCACGGCAGCGGCAGGGCGCCGTCGTTCAGCACCTTCGCAGTCTGCGCGGCGCGGTAGGCGTCGAGCTTCGCGGCCAGGCCTGAGTCTTCGATCGCGAGGATCGCCGCCGCCAGCAGCGCGGCGTTGGTCGCACCGGCGGTGCCGATCGCGAGGGTCGCTACCGGAATGCCGGCCGGCATCTGCACGATCGACAGCAGCGAATCGACGCCGGACAGCATCCGCGACTGCACCGGCACGCCGAGCACCGGCAGGCGGGTCTTCGACGCGGCCATGCCCGGCAGATGGGCCGCGCCGCCGGCACCGGCGATGATCACTTTGAGGCCGCGTGCGGCGGCGTTGCCGGCGTAGTCGACCAGCAGGTCCGGCGTGCGATGGGCCGAGACCACGCGGGTTTCGTAGGCGATGCCGAGCTCGCCAAGCGTGCGCGCGGCGTGTTCCATCGTCTCCCAGTCGGAGCGGGAGCCCATGATCACGCCGACCACGGGCGCGGACTTGCGGGAAGGTTCGGACACGGCGCAGGAATTCCGGTGCGGGCAGCGGCTTGAATCGCCAGGCGACTCACAAAAGGGCGGCGATTATTTCACCAGCGGCCCCAAATCGCACGCAATCGCACCCGCCCGTCCGACGCGACGGCCGATCCCGCCGACACCGGCCGCGCACTGCAATCGATCCGCTGGCCTCAGGGCGCGATCAGATCGAAATCGGCATTGACGCTGGCACTGTAGCGAATCTGGCCTGCGGAGAATCCGAACTGCGCGTTGCCGGTGTCGGCTTCCGGGGCCGCCGCCGCCAGCGCGACGAAGCGCCCCTTCTGCGCGAACGGCGGCGGCGTGAACTCGGCGTTGGCGTTCAAGGTGTGAACGGCACCCAGCTTCACGCCGAGCGCATCGGCCAGCACCTTCGCCTTGGCCCGGGCATCATCGGCAGCCTTGGCCAGCGCGTCGCGAGTCAGGCTTTCGGCCTTCGACGATTCCAGCGCCGGATCGGACACATTGTTGATGCCGGCGGCGGTCGCCTTCAGCAGCACGTCGCCGATCTTGTCGAGATCCCGCACCACCACTTCGATGCCGCGGGTCAGGTGATAGCCGAGGAACTTGCGGCCGCCCTTGGCGTTGTAGTCGTACTCCGGCTGGATGCTCAGGCCGGCCGTGGAGATGTCCGCCTCGGCGATGCCGAGCGCCTTGGCCTGCGCCAGATAGTCGCGGACGATGCGGCTGACCTCGGTCTGCGCGGCGCGCAGGTCGAGCTTGGTGGTCTCGACCTGCATCGAGATCCGGGCCCGGTCCGGCGTTGCCACGACTTCGCCGCGGCCGCTGACATTGACCGAGCGGCGATCCGGCGGTGCCTCGCCATGAGCCAGTACGGGCGCGGCGCCGAGCAGCAGCATCAGGCTGCCGGCGGTGGTGGTGAGCAGCGGGTGGCGCATCGATCGATCTCCGGAGCGAAAAAGCGGCCTTCGTGGCCGCAGCAGCCGCTTGGACAACGCCGGCAGCGGCTTCGTGCCACCGGGATCGCAAGGGCTGGCCAAACCGGCAAAGCCCACCCTGACCCGCTAGACTGGCGCGTTTTCCCGCGCTGGAACAAGCCGCCTCATGTCGTACAGCCAACACGTCACCGTTACCTTGAGCCGCGATGTCATCGGCGTGCTGATCCCCGCCGGCACGCGGGTCGAGCTGCCGCTGGGTGCCGAAGCGACGATCACCCAGGCGCTCGGCGGCAGCTACACGGTGGAGGTGCAAGGACATCTGTTCCGCATCGACGGCAAGGACGCCGACGCGCTCGGCCGCGAAGTGACCGGCGAGGTCGTGCTGTCCGAAAACGCCGGCGAAGAAGAAGTGGCCGCCGCCGTGCGCCGCCAGCTCGAAACGGTCTACGACCCGGAAATCCCGATCAACATCGTCGAGCTCGGTCTGGTCTACGACTGCCGGCTCGAACCGTCGTTCGACAACGGCTGGAAGCTGAACGTGACGATGACCCTGACCGCACCGGGCTGCGGCATGGGCGACGTGCTGGTCAACGACGTCAAGACCAAGGCGCTGCAGGTGCCGCTGGTGCGCGAAGCGGAAGTCGAGCTGACCTTCGATCCGCCGTGGTCGCAGGACATGATGAGCGACTCCGCCAAGCTGCAGGCCGGCTTCCTGTGAGCAACACGCTGACTCGCGGCGTGCGCGTGCTGGTGCAGCCGCGCTACGTGGCCGAGCAGTCCGAGCCGACCCGCTCGCATTTCCTGTTCGCGTATCAGGTGACGATCCGCAACGAAGGCGACGAGACCGTGCAACTGCTGTCGCGGCACTGGATCATCACCGACGGCGAAGGCAAGGCCGAAGAAGTGCGCGGCCCCGGCGTCATCGGCCAGCAGCCGACGCTCGCCCCCGGCGAAAGCTTCCAATACACCAGCGGCTGCCCGCTGCCGACGCCGGTCGGCACCATGCATGGCAGCTACCAGATGGTGACGGCCGACGGCGAGAACTTCGATGCCGTGATCGAACCGTTCCGGCTGGCCGTGCCGAGAGTGCTGAACTGATCATCGGTCCGCGCCTCGAACAGCGCGGGCCCACTCGCGACGGCCAAGCGGCCGTCCCCCAACGGAAGGAGGCAGTGCGATGTCAGGATTGTTCGGTGAACTCATCGGAAGCGTGCTCGGCGGTGCCGCACAGGGCGCGACGTCCGGCGGCGGCAACAGCGCGGTGATCCAGGCCGTGATCGGCCTGATCCAGCAGCACGGCGGCGTCGGCGGTCTGGTCGAGCAGTTCCAGAAAGCGGGCCTCGGCAGCGTGGTGCAAAGCTGGGTCGGCACTGGCCAGAACCTGCCGATCGACCCGGCGCAGCTCACGCAGGTGCTCGGCGGTGCTGGTGGCGGCCTCGGCGGGCTGGGCCAGATTGCGCAGGCGCTCGGTCTGGATCACGGTCAGCTCGGCGGTCTGCTGAGCGAAGTGCTGCCGCAGGTGGTCGACCAGATGACGCCGAATGGCCGCATCGAGCCGGGTGCCGGTGCCGGTGCCGATGCCCTCGGCAGCCTCGCGCAGCAGCTCGGCGGCAAGCTGTTCGGCTGAGCACCACTCCGCCGTCAGCGACAGACGTTCAAGCCCCGGCCGACGGTTGTCCGCCGGGGCTTTGTTATTCTGGCCGCCGAGTGTTTCACCCCTTCGCAAACGGATTCGCGAGGTTCACATGCCGCTGGACATGGCGCTGTTGCTGGCTCCGCTGTCGGACGACGCCCCGTGCGGCGACGACCTGTCGTTCTCCACGCTGTTCGACGAGATCGCCGAAGCCCGGCGCGAGGACGACCCGACGCTCGATCAGGGCGACTGCGTCACGTCGCTGAAATCGGCCGACTGGCCGCAAGTCATCGCGAAGTCAGCGGATGCCTTGCAAACCCGCACCAAGGATCTGCGCCTCGCCGGCTGGCTGGCCGAAGCGCTGGCGCGCACGCGCGGATTCGCCGGTCTTGCCGAAGGCCTGAACCTGATCGAGCAGCTCGCAGCCCGCTACTGGGACGCGCTGCACCCAGTGGCCGAACCGGGCGATCCGGACGATGCCCGCAGCGGCAACTTCGGCTGGCTGATCGGCCGGCTGTCGAAGCTGGTGCGCGAACTGCCGCTGGCCAAGCCGGATCGCGCCACCATCGTCACCGTGCTGCAGCATCAGTCGGCGCTGAGCCTGAAGACCGCGATCGATCGCAATCCGGACGAAGCCGAGCGTCTGTCGGAAGGCCGCACGACGCTTTCCGACCTCGCCCGCGCCGTCAGCCGCTCCGGCAAGTCGTTCTACGACACGCTGCTGGCCGAACAGGACGCGGCGCACGCGGCGGCCGGCACGCTCGCCCAACAGATCGATGACCGCATGGGCGTCGACGGCCCGAACTTCGCGCCGCTGATCACGGCATTGGATGAGGTCCGCAGCCTCACCCGGCAACTGGCGCGCGAGGCCGGTTTTGTCGCCTCGTCATCATCCTCGTCATTGACCGCTGCCGCCGATGCTGACGGCGAAGCCGCGAGTACAGCCGAGCCGGAGCCCGGCAGCGCAGTGACGACCGGCCCGGCCGGCGCGCCGCGCACCCGGGCGCAGGCGCTCGCGCAGCTTCGGCAGGTGGCCGATTTCTTCCGCCGCACCGAGCCGCACAGCCCGGTTGCCTACCTCGCCGACCGCGCGGCGAACTGGGGCGAGATGCCGCTGCATGTCTGGCTGCGCGCCGTGCTGAAGGATGGCGGCGTGCTGGCGCAGATGGACGAGCTGCTCGGCGTCGAGAAGAAGCCCGCCGAGTCCGACGACGACTGAGCAGCCGCTGTCGGGCGTCCTGATCGATCAAGATTCGTCATTCCCGCGAAAGCGGGAATCCAGCGTCGGCTTAAGCCTCCGCTTCGCAGCAAAGCCAGCGCCGTCGCGACGCCGGACTCCGGCCTGACTCAAGGCTCCACCCTGAACTCGATCCTCCGGTTGCGGGCCCGCCCTTCCGGCGTTGCGTTGCTCGCGATCGGCTGCGCGGCACCGAGCCCCTGCGAGCGGATCAGCGAGCCGTCGATGCCCTGCGACACGAGATACTGCTTGACGGCATCGGCGCGCGCCTGCGACAGTACGAGGTTCTTCTCCGGGATGCCCGAGGCATCGGTATGGCCGATCAGCGACAGCCTCGGCGTGCCGACCGAGCGCAGCGCGCCGATCATCTGATCGAGAATCGTGCGGCCGTTGCCGGTCAGCGTGGCACTGGACGGCTCGAACTCGATCGTGCGATTGGCCAAGGTCTGATCGAGCACCGACTGCGGCGCGGCGCCAACGCGCAGGCCGTTCTTGACCACGTACGTCGGGTTCAGCGAGGTCGCGATGCTGCTGACCAGCTCCTGCCGTTTCAGCTCGCTGGCGACATCGCCGCGAATCGAGACGTTGGTGCCGTTGATGTCGAGCGCACCACCGCTGACATCCTTCAGCGCCGGGGTCAGCAGCTTGCCGACGTTGCTGCTCCAGTTCGGCGGCGTCAGCACCGGTGCCACCGCGAGATTGTCGACGACACGCGCCGCGCCATACAGCTCGCGCAGCCGGCCGACGATTGCGGCGCGCGTCGCTTCATCGCCAACCGTTCCGCTGACGATGACCGGCTTGTCGCCGGCGTTGGCGACCGATGCCGTGGCGGGCGCTTGCGCGAAGGCCTGAGGGCTGAACGCCAGCCAGACGCCGAATGCGGTCTGATGCACGCGCTTCCGTAAGGACATGAAAGCGCTGCCCGGTCGATCTGCGACGGACGACAACAGGAATTCATTGGCCAAGGAAAGTCTCCCGGAACGTGCGTGTGGCGCGGGCAAGGCTGAGCGTGGAGTGTTCGAGATAGCTGGCGAGCTTGCCGAGGTCCGGTGCACCTGCGACGTGATCCTCGACCCAGTCGACATCGCGGATGTCGATCGCGTGATCGTGATCCGGGTCCTGACGCCAGATCGTTTCCAGCACGCGCGGTTGGGCGCCGCCGAAGCTGATGGTCAGCACCGGGCCGCGCGCGCTGCGGGCGTGCAGGATGCCGAGTTCGAGGTTCACCCGAGTCAGGAACGGCGTCACCAGATCGAGCCAGAACGCCGCCATCAGCACGGCGGCCTGCGGCTCGTCGGGCAGCGGGCAGCACAGGCTCTTGCCGACTTCCGGCTGCGCCTGCGTCAGCAGCGGCTGCAGCAGGATGCCGAGCGCCAGCAGGCTGCGCCGCAGGTCGATCCGTGATTCGCCGGTGTCGAACAGCCTTTCAACGTCGGCCAGCGTGCTGCGCTCGACGAAGCCGCGCAGTTCGCGTGCGGCCGCCTGCCCGTCGCCGATCGGCGCGTCGACGCTTTCGATTCCGGCCAGTGCCGACTGCGCATGATCAATGTCGATCGCCTGCGCCTGCAGCGAAGCCAGCAGCGACCAGGCCTCGAACAGGGTCAGCGGCGCGCGGGCAATGAACGGCAAGGGCTCGTCGATGGTCGCCAGCGTGCCCATCAGCAGCGGATAACGACGCTGCGAGGCGTCGTGGCTGGTCACCAGTCGTCCGGCGATCATGTGCCGCGAACGGGTGCCGGCGAACAGGAACGCGATCGGCGGTGCTTCGTCGTAGCGGCGCTTCCAGTCCGGATCGTCCAGCATCAGTTCCAGCCCGCGCGTCACCCAGGTATCGAGCTGCTGGATGACCGCGGCGCCGTGGCTGCCCTTGACGAAATCGCCGCGCGCCGGAATCTTGCCGAAGTAGAACAGCTGGCTCATGGCACCTGCCCCGCGACGATGGCCGGCAGCTTCAGACCGCGCAAGCTCGACGGTCGCAGCGGGCCGTTGCCGGCATCGCCGGCGCTCGCCGCATTCGGGCTCGAAATCAGCCGAAGATCGATCGAGACGGCGGCTTCGCTGCCGTCCCAGGCCAAGGTGAAGCTGCCATCCGGCTTCGGCGTTCGGCGCGCGCTGTTGATGAAGCGCTGCAGGCCGGCGCGGCCCGGGCTGTTCGTGATCTCGACCGTGCGGCCGTCGGTGGTGATGCCGGTGATCCGCGCACCGGGAACGCCAGCCGACGGGTAGACGAAGTTGTTCCACTCCGCTGCCGTGTTGCGATACCGCAGCAGCTGGCCGTCGATCTCGATGGTGTACTCGATCAGGCCCGGCGCCGGAATCGGCTTGATCTGGAACACGGTCTGGTTGGCCGCTGCGGCGGACGGCGTCACCGCCTCGCCCGGCGTCGCGACATAGACCGGCACGGCCGACACGAAAGTCGGCGCGAGGCGAATGCCGATGTCGGCCCAGGTGCGCGGCGTCAAGGTGTCGCCGCGACGCACGGCCAGCGTGCCGACGGCCGTTTCCAGATATTTGGCGATGGCGCCGCCTGGCCCGAAGATCTGGCCAATCTCGTTGGCATTGGCCTCGATGCGTGACGCCGGATCAAATGGGTACTTCGCAGCCAGCGACGTCTGGAACGGCTGATAGACCTGCGCTGCCCAGACCTTGTTCAACTCGTCCTCGGTCGGCTTGACGATGACCTGCCAAGCCTGGATCAGCGGCCGCACCAGCAGCGGTCGCACGGTCTGGCGCGCCGCGTCGTTCATGCCGGGCAGCATGCTTTCATCGACATAGCGCAGCGCATCGGCCAGCTCCGAGCCACTGCCATCGAGCGTCTGCTGCATCAGCAGCCGGCTGGGCGGGCCGGGATCACCGGCGTTCTTGATCTGGTTGAAGCGCGTGCGCGCCTTCGACAGCGCATCGAGATAAGTCTTCAGCAGCGAGCCATCGCCGCTGCTTCCGCGCGCGATCACCAGTTGGCCGATCGCTTCGAAAGCCTTGCCGATCGGCCCCATCTTCAGCTCCGGCGTATCGCTGGTGATGTTGACGTTGACCGTGGCGCCGGACGGCGTGCCGCTCGACACGAGGTTGCGGAACCACTGCAGGATGCCGCGCTGTGTCTTCTTCAGGCCCTCGTTAACCAGCGACGGGTTGTCCCACGCGGTCTGGTCGTAGAGCGTGGTCAAGAGCTTGCCGATCGGCGAATTGGTCGGATCACCCAGACGGTTCATCCGCTTCACGGCATCGTCGAAGCCGCTGAACTCGGTCACCACCACACCCTGAATCAAAGCCTGCCACTCGGCGACGTACTCGGTCTTGTACTGGCGCACCAGGGCCTGCTCGATCTGTTCCGGGCTGCCTTCCAGCGTCAGGTCATCGCGCACGGCGGTGTTCAGCACCCAGTCCTTGCTTTGCAGTTCCTGATTCGACGCTTCGCGAATCGCGTCCTTGACATAGCCCTGCCAGGCTTCCCGGGTGAAGGCACCGGGTATCGCGTGGCTGCCGGCAAGCAGCTCCTTGTCGTCATCGCCAAGAATGCGGGCCACGGTCATTGCCGGGTAGCGCGTGGCCGCGCGGGCCTTGATGTCGGCGTAGACCCGCTCGCGTGCCGGCGTGCCGCGAACGACGGTTTTCAGCGCTTCACGCACCTGATCGACCAGCACCAGCTTCTGCTCGATCAGCGGAAAGTCCGACGTGCCGACCTGGGCCAGCAGGAACGACAGCGTGCGCTCGGCCGAACGGATCAGCGCCTCGCGCGTCATCGTGCCGCGGTTCTGTTCTAGCCAGTCGCGCCAGAAGCGGGTCAGCTGGTCATTCAGGTGGCTGGCTTCCAGACGCTCGCGATCACCGAGCATCAAGTAGGTTTTCAGTGCCGCGTAGGCATCGTCGACATCGGTGGCGGATGCCGCCTGATACGGCGTTGCCGCAGTGCCGGCCGCGTCGGCTGGCTTGGCGTCCGTCGTGTTGCGCGTCGATGGCTGCAGCCGGTCCCGATTGAGCGTGACTTCGCGCAGATAGCTTTCGAGCGATTCGCTGACCGGCTTCAGCAGCAGCTCGCGAATGCCGCCGAAGTACTCGGCGCGCAGCTTCGCATCCAAGGCATCACCCTGATACAGCCCGAAGCCGAGCGACAGCGGATGGTCGCCCTTCCACGCCTCAAGCTGCTCGATGCGGTCCTGCAGAATGCCCAGCGCTTCCAGCCGCGTGCCCAATTCGCTGCGGCCAGCCTGCACGGCCACGGCCTTGTCGAGATCGGCCTGCGTGTTCGCGATCAACTGCCGGTTGCCGAGCCACGACCAGGTCAGCACGGTCAGCACCAGCCCGAGTGCCGCCGCCCCGCCGAAGAAGCCGAGGTAGCGCATCCGGATGCTGGCCGGACTCGCGTACTGCTTGACCAGCCCCTTGTCGGCGAAGATCACGCGGGAAAACAGATCGCGCAGGAAAAAGCCGTGTTGCGAGGTCACGAGGGTCTGGCGCGGTGCGCCGCCGCCGCCACTCAGCGCGAAGCGCTCGGCCACGCGGCGGCTCGATGCGCTGGTGGCGATGCCCTCCTGCAGCGCACTGGTGAAGTAGAAGCCGCGGAAGATCGGCCGGTGCTGAAATGGATTTTCCTGAAACAGCGTGCCGATGAAGGAACGCAACGGTGATTTCAGCGCCGCGAACTCCAGCGGGAACGAGAACACGCCGGAGCCGAGCGTGTCCCGCCGCCGATGCGCCATCGTGGCGAGCGAGACCTCGCGCAGGCCTTCGTACAGCAGGTCGAAATGGCGATCGAACTCGTGGATCGCATCGGCCTTGCCGTCGGCGTCATACGGAAGCGTTGCGCCCCAGACGCGCGCGCGTTCGGCGGCATCGGCACCGGCGAACAGATCGGCGAATCCGGCCACCAGGTCGGCCTTGGTGAACAGCACGTAGACCGGCGCGAACACGCCGAGCTCGGCGGTCAGTTCCTGCACGCGCTGGCGCAGTTGCTTGGCAAGGTCGATCGCGAATTCCGGCCCGCTCTGGATCAGTTCCGACACGCTGGCCGCAATCAGGATGCCGTTGATCGGCGCTTTCGGCCGATGCTTCTTCAAAAGCCCCAGGAACGACAGCCATTCACGGCGATCCTCGTCCTGCACGGCGTAGCGGCCCGCAGTGTCGAGAAAGATGCCTTCGGTGGTGAAGAACCAGTCGCAGTTGCGGGTGCCGCCGATGCCCTGGACGATGCGGCCGGACTTTTCGGCGAACGGAAACTGCAGGCCGGAATTGATGATCGCCGAGCTTTTGCCGGCCGCCGGATTGCCGATGATCACGTACCACGGCAGCCCATACAGCGCGTCCTCGCCGGCGGTTTCGCCCAGACGAGAGGTCTTGATCGTCTTGATCGCATCGACGAGGCGATCCCGCAGCGCGGCGGTCTCGTGGCTGCGGCCCGGTGCGCCGTCGAGCGAGCGACTGGCTTCGGTTTCGAGCATCGAGCCGAATGCCTGTGATTGCTTCGCCGTGCGCTGCCGGCGCCACAGATAGACGCCGGCCCAGACCAGCAGCGCGATCGCGATGATCAGCAGCGAAGCACCCAGTGCCAACTGCAGCGTCTTCGCCATCAGCAGGAAGAACGCCGCGACGACGAGGAACACCAGCACCGCCAACGCAGTGCGGTTGTTCAGGGTGTTCCAGATGCGGGGCCAGATGGAGGACATGGTCGGCAGGTCGGTTGCGCAGCAATCAGGACGATGCGGACGCCGCGGCGCCCGACGTGGAATCGGCGTTGGAGTCAGGTTCCGGCGGCGGCAGCAGCACCAGCGCATGACGCTCGAGTGCTTCGGCGACGCTGGTGACGACGCAGGGCTTGGTCGACGCCGCGACGGTCGCCGTCGCCAGCGCGAGCAGGCCTGGTACGCGGGCTGCGCCCAGATCACCGAGCAGCAGGCCGAGATCGTCGCGATCGGCCACGGCATCGAGCGGCTCGAACACCGCAGTCATCGCACTCGCCACTTCGACGGCGCGCGCGTCATAGCCGTGAACGTCCGAGATCACGCGCGCGATTGCCGTGCCTTCGATTGCCGCGTGGGCCAGCGCGGATTGCAGGGCAGCTTCGAGCACGGCCGACGACACCTTGCCGTGCTCGCTCAGCACTGCGGTGCGTGCGGCCAGCGCTGGCCGGTGCAGCAGGGCCAGCGGCGGCGGACGATCCGCCGTGACCGGCAAGGTCGTCAGCGCCAGCACGAATGCGCCCTCGCCGGCTGCGGGTCGTTGCGGCTTGCGCGCGGTGCGCACGAGATCGCGCCGCTCCAGTTGCGACAGCGTCTGATCGTCGACCTTCGAATCAACCCCGATCAGCAGCCAGACGTCATCGGCGTCGGCATGATGGGCGCGCGACATCATCGAATCGATCGAGCGGATATCCGCACCAGGCTCGCTGATCACCACGACTTCCAGATGGGCCTGCGTACGTTCGCGGCGTGCCGCGTCGACGAGCTGCGCTTCCACGCATTGCCTGAGCAGAAGGCGGGCGGCTTCGGAGAAGTCAGGCGAGACCAGCAGCAGGGCGCGCAGTCTGGCTGGCGGAGTCGCGCGCACGGCCGGTGCGATGGCTGATGGTCGAACCGGCTTCGGTGGCGTGCGCGGCGTCGGGGGCGTCAGCCAGTCGGCGACGGCGGTCAGTGCCTCGTCGAGCGGTGCGTCCAGCAAGGCGACGCAACGATCGAGTCGTGCGGCTTCAGCGGCTTCGGCATCGGATCGCGCGGCGTCTTGCTGCAGACAGTGCTGACGCCGTTGCTCGGCGGCGGCCACGTCGAGATTCTCGACCGCGATCCGTGGCACGCGAAAGCCATCGCCATCGAACACGTGCTCGGATGGCTTGAGCAGGTCCTTGCGGGCGAGCGACGCGGCCTGCAGCGCTGCGCCGTCGTGGCCGGCTGCACAGGACACGGCACTTGCGATGACCGTCATCGACCACCGCGATTCCGCCTGCGTCGCCGCAGGATCGGCTTCGAGATCGGCTGACGCGGTGCCAGTTGTTGCGGCAACGGCTGCCGGTGCTCGCGTTGCCATGCGCCAGAGCCAGCGCAGCCCGATCACGGCCGCGAAGATCGTCAGCGGCAGAAAGACGATGAACAGCAGCACATCGGCTTCATCGACGGCGCGGCGGCTTTCCTGCCACCAGATGATCGTGGCGGTCCAGACCACTGCGCAGATTGCGAGCAGTACCAGCAGCCAGCGTAGTCCTTTACCGAGTAACGACATGCTCTTCCTTGGCGATGCGTCTTGCAGCGGAGTCCTTGCCGCAACTACCTGCAGCGTGAGTCTGGTGGGTGTGGCGGCGGAACAACGTGCCTTGCCGGACGGCAAACAAAGCTGACCGTCATCGACAATTTCCGCCCGATCTTGCGCAGTGGCGAACCGAGGGGATGTAACGGCCATTCCGCTGACGCGACGTCGGTGCAGCGAAGGCAGCGCTCGGCAAAGACGTCATCGGGCGTCTCCGTCATGGCAGACGTCCTGCTTCCAGCGCTCGAACGCGCTGCTGACCGTCAATACCTGTGCGGTCATCGCGCCGTTCTCCGCTGTCACCAGACAGAACACGGCGCTGTAGCCGCCAACGACCGGGACATGGCGCCCCGACCACGAGCGGGCGTCGATCGTGACGCCGTACGGATGTCCAGGCACTAGCGTCAACGGCGGCGTTTTCACAATCGCACCGTCGGGCGCCATCCCGTACGGAATGCAATCACCGGCGGCGATCTCCGCAAAACTGCCCGGCGGGTTGAACGCGAAGGACCACAGGGTGCTCGGCAGCGATTGCCAATCCGCTTGAGGCCGTGTGGTGTCATTGACGGACATTCCAAACAGCTTCAGTCGCTCGCCTGCAGCTTCCGATCGGGACGACACTGAAAAGCAGACCCCACGCTCCGTCACGGCGACTGCGGCATCGCCGCGCCGCGATGTTGCCTGACAACTCATGCTCGACAGGCACAACAATCCCGCCAGCACCAAGCCGGGCCATCGCGTTCGCGTAGCGCTCGTTGCCACGACATTCGAGCAGTGCGTGTGCATGTTCAGGATGGCAGGTTGGCCGTATCAGACGGGTTGGCGATGAAATTCCTCAACACGGTCCGATACAGGGCAAGGTCCCCGGCGTGCTTTCGTTCATTCAAGACCGGCGGGTTGGGAAAGCTTTTGATGGCCCAGTAGTCGGCGAGGATGTTGCCCTGTGCCTCCATGTTGTAGTCCGAAAGTGTCTTGTCGGCACTCAGCGTGTATTCATATGAAAGTCCGACCCGAATGGCGCCGCGGCGCGCAACGGGATAGCCAAGCTGGTATTGCCACACATGAACCATTTCATGCATGAACCAGAGATCATCCCCGGTTCGCGGAGAATTCGAGAAGTCTTCTAGAAAATAGCGCGGGTTGAAGTACATCTCGCCATTCGGGGTCATCGCGACATCGTCTGGCTGCAAGCCGAACCAGAGGTATTCGCCGTTATGGACCTTGACCTTGCTGTAGTCGATCGACGACCCGAACAGGGATCGGGCCATCGCGATTTCACCGGCGGCCAAGCCACGTGTCTCGCCTTCCGGCGTTTTGACTTGGCGCACGGAAGTGCCGAGATTGGCGGCGTTTGTTGTCACGCCAGCCAGTTGAAATATCAAAGGTTCTGAAGACGCCGGCGACTGTTGCGCCGCGAAAGAGCAGCAGGTCGGAAACGCGCGGAGCGTAAGAGATGCTTGGGTGATCTGAATCGGCGAGCGGGTTTCAATTCGTCGGGTCAGGCCGCTGTCATCCGTGGTGCCGGATTCCCGGCTGCCATCCTCCAGGGTCAACTCGTAGGCGATACCTGAGAGTGGACGATCCTTCGCGTTTACGAAGCGAATCTGTTCATCGAACCGTGCAAGTAGTTCGCTGACAGGTTGCAGCGAGGACAGGCCAGCCCCTGACTCACCGCTGTCACTATCTCCATCCTCGTCGAAGCCCAGCCGCTGCGATGCAATCAGTGTGGCCCCACAGGCGGTCTTGTCGCCGTGGCGCGCGGCTGGTTTGCCTTCAATGATGAAGTCCGGATCGCCAGCGATGATGACGGTGGTGCCGCCATGGCCCTTTTTGGGACACGTGACCTTGCTGCCGACGAGGGCAATCGGCTTGCCGTTGATCGTGGCTGTGGCCGCGCCTTCGACCACCACGCCACCGTGGCTGGTCTTGTCGCCGACGACGATGTAGGGCTTGCCCATCGCACGCTCCATATGCTGAAACCTGCCGAGATCCGTTCGGCGACACCGCATTCTAGCGATCATTTTCTGAATCGTGCCGCCTTTCGGTTTTCAATGTGACCGAAGTCGCGCAAGGTCCAGCGGCCCCCCCATGTCAGCCCCGCTGCTTCTGCCAGTTCGCCATAGCGCTGGTAACCATTCAGCGCCCAGGGATCGCTTTCGGAAATCACCAGCTTGCCGTCTCGAAAGAAGGCGCTGTCGGCTGCCTGTCCGTACTGGTGATAGCTCTGCCACGCGCCGGCGTTCGTGACGTTCTCGGCTTGCGATTGCAGAAACGCCTGCCGTTCCGGACTGCGATAGCCTTCGAGCAGCACCATCGTGTAGCCCTCGACCGCCATCGCTTGGTAGATCGCCAGCAAGCGTTGTCGGAATTGTGGATCAAGATGATTCCAGTCGCGATCAGCGGTGCCGAGATGCGGACGGACGCGTTCGACTTCCCGCGTGACGAAGACATCGGGTGGCAATGGCGGCGGTGGCACCAGTTGCTCCCCCTGCAGCAGCGATGTGACCACGCGGTTCTCGGCAGCGACACGGTCATCGAAGCCGCTCAGCCGGCGGTTCTCGCCGAACAGCAGGACCAATGCCACCGGCAGCACGGCAATGGCGACAGCGCCCGCGAGAAGCGGTCCGTGATCGCGCACCCAGTCTCCAACGGCCACGGTGACACGCTGCGGCGGCATCAGGACGCGTGGCTGGAGTGCCGGCCGAGACTGCTGACACAAGGCTCGAATGCGCGCTCCGTGGCGCCTGATCGATTGTTCGATTGCATCGACCCAGCCACTCGCCACGGACGGGAAGAACATCAGCCACGCCACGGCTAGCGCCAGCAGGAACAGCAGCAGAACTGTGATCAACATGGCCATCCGTGGCGCGCCGGCAGTGGGATTTCGCGGATTTTTAGAATAATCTCGGAGTGTTCGTCGCGAACAGGCCGGAAGGATCCGCCCTCAACACCCGCTTCAGGCAAGGATGCCGATGTCAAATCGCCGCCGTCCCGCAACCGATCTCGCAGCATGCGATGCGCAGGCGCATGGTGGGCGGAGCCTGCCTCCGCATGATGCTGGTCGTTCTCCGCGCTCACGGGTTGAACCCGATGCCGTCAGCATCCTCGGCGCTGTCACGGCAGAACGTCAGGCAGCCGCCGGCCGAGATCGTGAACGTTCCGGATCCCGGTCTTTGCCGACCGCAAATCGGTCGCGCAATCCAGCCCTGATCCTGCTGCTGATTGGCGCCATGATGTTGTTGGTGGCTGGCTATCGCCTGACTACTCGGGAACCGGTCACGACGAAGGCCTCTGCCTCGAACCCCGGCGTCACGCCCACAGCCACGGCCCCAGTGCAGGTGTCCACGACGCCACCGGTCTCGCCTGCACCAGGCACCGCATCAATCGAGACGATCGAGCCGGCCGCATCGCTACAGCGCAGCGCGCGTGCTCCGCTGCCAAGCGCCGAGCAGAAGCGGTCATGGCCAACGCCGACGATCGTGAAAGCGCCAGCCGGCACGCGGCCAACGGATACGGCTGAGGTGGCCATCAAGGACAGACGGACACTGCCCACGGTACCGCCTGCTGCCGTGCAGGCAGCGGTAGCGCCCCCTGCTCGCTCCTCGAAAGCCGTCGTCGAACGCACGGCGGGTGCTTCCACGGCGGAGCTGGTCCGCAAGTGCGAAGAATTCGGTCCGCTTGAAGGTCTGTTGTGCCGCATCCGCATTTGTTCGGATCTATGGGGTGTTGACCCTGCATGCCCGGCGCAGTCGAGGCCTAACCAGCTGATCGGAGACGCGCCATGAGCGTGCTCGGTGCTGCTGACGAACTGTTGAGCGAAGCTGGCCAGCAACGGCGCGCGATGCTTGCCCGGTTTTCGAGCGAGACCCGCCTGTTCGATTTCGAGATCGACGGTGACGCACCGGCGTTGTGGATCGAGCAATTCGCGGGCACGGAAGGCTTGTCGACGGTGAGCGACTACCGCGTCACCGTGCTGTCGACCGATGCCGCCATCGCGCTCGACCGCTTGCGCTGGCTGCCGGGGCGCATCCGCATCCGGTTGCCGGACGGCGGCACCGAGTATCGCAGCGGTTACATCCAATCCGCGCGCAGTCTCGGCTCCGACGGCGGTCTGGCGCGCTATGAACTGCATCTCGTTCCGTGGCTGTGGCTGCTGTCTCAGCAACGTCACTCGCGGGTGTGGCAGCAGCAACCGCTGATCGACGTCCTGAACGACCTGTTCGGCGCGTATGCCGACGCGCGGTGGCAGTTGACTGAAGACGCCAAGCGCTGGCTCGATGCACTTCCGGCTGCGCCGTGTCGTCTGCAGTACCGTGAAACCGACCTCGCGTTCCTGACACGCACGCTGGCCGAGCATGGGCTCGGCTGGTGTTTCGTCGAGCCCGAGGCTGCCGATCGCGGAAGCAGCATCGTGACGATCTTCCACGACAGTTGCCAGTTTCCGGAGGCGATGCCGGGCAGCATCCGATTCCATCGTGCAGCCGCAGTTGAAGGAGCCGATACCTTTCAGCGCGTCGACGAATCGCGCGCGGCGGCAGTGAGCTTGAACACGGCGCTCGCTTGGGATCCGTCACTCAAACGGAGCATCAGCGCCAACACGCCGACTCGTCACACTGCACTTGGCGCGCAACGGCTCGTGATGCTGGAGCAGTACCGGCCGCTTGGTCACGGGGTTCCAACCGATGCGCTGTCGGTTGATCGTCGAAGCCAGTTGATGCAGGAGGCCTGCGAGTCGCGCCACAAGGTCTTTCATGCGGTTGGCAATGTCCGGCACCTGCGTCCGGCGCAGCAGTTCCAGATGCTGGACGGCATCAGCCCATTGAGTCGAGCCGTGCAGGACACCGCAGGCCTCGGCCGGTCCTCGTCATCGTCTTCACGATTGCCGCCCGAAGCGCGTGATCGATATGCCGTCGTTGGTCTCGACTGCTGCGGCGTAAACAATCTGCCAGCAGAGTGGAAACAGCGACTCGATCCCGGATCGTCGACCACATCCGACCTCCATGAACTTGCGCGCACCCAAGGGTACGCCGGCCGCTTTCACCTGCTGCGCGCCGCCATCCCGTGGCGACCGAACCAGGCCGGACAGCGACAGCAAGGCACGGCGCCGGGGCCGCAGTCGGCGATCGTCGTCGCGGCCGATGGATGCACCGGCGGCTCCGACGAGATTCACCGCGACCGACTAGGCCGCATCCGCGTGCGTTTTCACTGGCAGACCGAGCCGGGCTACGACAGCGCGCACACCAGCCGCTCGACGTGCTGGCTGCGCGTTGTCAGTCGCGCAGCCGGCGTCGGACGTGGCGCGAGCTTCGTCCCGCGTCTGGGGCAGGAAGTTTTGGTCGGCTTTCTCGACAGCGACATCGATCAGCCCATCGTCCTCGGCGCGCTCTACAACGGACGCGGCGAAGGCGGTATCGCGCCCACCCCCGGTGGAACGTCGGCGTCATCAGCGGCTTCAGAAGATGTTTTCGAGCAAGCCGCCGATGGCCGCGCGAGCGCCCAGGGCAACGTGCGCGGTGGCGCCTCGCCCGCCTGGCACGGCCAAAGCGCAGCGCCGAGCGGTCACCACAACCCGATGAGCTTCACGGGCTACAAGACACGAGAATTCGGCGGTGGTGGTGGCTACAACCACCTGAGCTTCGACGATACGGACAGCGCCTTGCGCATCCAGCTCAAGACCACCCAGGCCGGCACGGAGTTGAATCTCGGCCATTTGATCCACCAAGCCGACAACTACCGCGGCAGCACGCGTGGTCATGGCTTCGAACTGCGAACTGACGTGGGCGGTACGGTCCGATCCAGCCGGGGCATCCTGCTAGAAAGCCGGCGTGGTGTTGCACCAACGGAGCAGCCGGAAGCACTCGGCGACTTTACGGCCGGCGCCGCATTGCTGAAGCAAGTGCAGACACTCGCCGACGGCTACGACGAGATGACCCGTCGGCACCACAACGCCGGCCTGTCGCTCCATCGCGGCACGCAACGCCCGAACGCCAGTCGAGTCGACAGCCAGCGCCCTCCGGCAGCAGCGCTGACTCACATCGCCTCGGCGACAACGCCAGCGGATGACCATGCGATTCCGCATCTCGGCGCGGCAGTCGTCGCCATCAGTGCGCAGGCACAACTCGGTGTTGTCGCCGGTCAGGCGCTGCAGCAGGTGGCTGGCGAAACGATCGTCACCGGCAGCGGCGGCGATGTCGACCAGGCCGTCGGCGGCAGCCTTCGAATCCACAGCGGCCAGACTTTGAGCCTGCTCGCCAGCGTCCAGACCGGCGCCGACGGCCCCGGCCTGAGCGCTATCGCAGCTCAAGGCCCGTTTCGCGTCGAAGCGCAGCGCGGCGCAATGAACATCGACGCGAAACAAGACTTGAAGCTGGTCAGCGTCACCAGCACCTTCGAAGCCGCTGCCAAGACCGCGATCACCCTCACGACGAAAGCCGGGGCCACCATCCGGATTGACGGCGGCGACATCCGCATCCACTGCCCGGGCCAGCTCGTCGTGCATGCGGCAAGGCATGAATTCGCAGGGCCGGCGAGTGGCAAGGCAAAGCTTCCGCAATTCCAGCCGAGCGAGCTCAAGCGGCGACGGATGCTGGACTTCTCCGGTTAGCGTGACAGAGAACCCTCATGGCAGATCAACCAGCAAACAAGGTCAAGCTCTGGGCCTACCCTTTCCAGCTCATTGGCAACAAGGAGATCGAAGACCCGCAGGTCTTGCTTCATGCCTTGTCGATGGCTGAAGACGGTACCTATCCAATCGGAGCGAACGGACTCTGGCACGGTGGGGTGCACTTCGATCGGCATACAGGAGCCGTACTCGCACAGGAAGCTGGCGTTCGCTGCATCGCAGACGGCGAAGTCGTCGCCTATCGAATCGATCGTACCTATCCGGAAATCACCTACCCGGATGGCAAGCGCGCGCTTTACTCGACTGGATTTGTCCTGGTCCGTCACCGATTGGAATTACCTCCAAAGCCAGGCGCAGCCGTACCGCGTGCACCTGTCATCGAACAACCGCCTGAGCCTGCATTGACCTTCTTCAGTCTTTATATGCACTTGCGCGACTGGACACGTTATGAAGCTGATCCAGCAACGCCACGGCCTGCATTCTGGAAAGGTCCGGCCACCGGGTATCGTGTTGCTGCGAATGCAAGCGACGAGGAGCCTGTCCTCTCGCCTGGGGATAAGGGTCTGAGAGTCCGCGACGGCAAGGGTGCGCCGATTGGCTTGCTGCCGCGCGGTTGCAGAGTCACCTTGAGCCCTGAAAACCCAGCAAAGCCTGGCTTCTTTGTCTTGGCGTCGATAACTGACGGGAATTCGGTTCCTGCGGGTCTGCAAGATCCTTATGTTCACAAGGCCAGCCTCGATCCGCTTCGCGAGCCGGACGCGAGTGCGATGGATGCGGTACTTGTCTTGGCGACACCACAGCGTATTGCCGCCGGTGCACTGGTTGGACATCTTGGCGAGTATGGACGCTATGTTGATGCCACACCGCTGCCTCCCACACCCGGAAGACCGCTACTTCACCTTGAAGTTTTCACTGCCGACAACATTGAAGCATTCATAGCGACGAGCCGCGCGCGAGCGGCCGAACTTGAACCTCGGCAAAAAAGCATTCTCGTCATCGAAAGTGGCGCGAAACTGTGCCAACCGGCCGTAGCGGACATGATGGTCCCTGCGGGTTCGATCCTGTGGCGCTTCAGCGCCAAGGAAGCTGGCGGAGGCCCCTGGCTGCGCGTAAGAAAGACAACTCCCACCATTGTCCCCGTTGACGAGCTTAAGGAACCACAAGGAAGCGGAAGCTCCGGCTCGTTTCTCTACCGTGGACAGCGCGTGCAGTTCACTGGCAACTATGTAAACTCCAAAGGCGAACAAACCACGGATCGTTCGAAGCGAGCTCTCTTCACGAGACGCGAACTACTGATTCCGAGTGGGCCACCATTCTGGATCGAAAGCTCGAAAATAGGTTCGAGCAACGCCATACCAGCATGGTCTGCGTTTCCGCTGCGTACATCGGCCTTGAGTACTCCAAGGCTTATGCAGCGGCGCGTTATCAATCGCCGTCAGCTTGAAAAGTCTGCCGCCGAGACGAGGGCGAAGGACGACCAAGGCGTATCGTGGTGGAAGGTCAGCGTTGGCGCTGATGGGAATCGAGCTACCGAAGGCTGGGTTTGCGAAAAGAACCACCCTCAAACAGCATGGAAATCCCCGTGGGATTGGCCAGGCTTTGAAGTTATCAGTGAAAGCGCGCCGCCCCTCGAAATGTTTTCCCGTGAGCTACACCGGGTCGGTGCTGCTTCAGGCAGCGATGAAGCCAAAAACTTGAAAGTGCGAGCAGATGGAGTGGATGGGGGATCACTACTGACAGCAATGCGTGAAGCAATTGATGCCCAAGGAGATCGCAACGGTGAAATCAGCAGCGAGGAACTGAAGCAAGCGCTGCGTCAACCGTGGCTGGCCGATCACATCACCAAGCTTATCGTGAAGTACGAAAGCGAATGGGGCGGTGACATGAGCAAATGGGATGCGCTTGACCTGTCTATGGTGAATAACTTGAGTCATTGGGAGTCAGAGAAGGAACTAATTAGCAAACTGCAATGGCTAAAATTCATTGAAAATAGGTTGGACATTCCGATTGGGGGCGTAAATAGTCACATTCATACTATTGGTTTGATCAGAAACTTTCAAATCCAAGACTGTAACTGCGCTTCTGGTATCGCTGTGGAGCAACTAAAACGCATAGCGCCAATTGCTACGGCGAGCAACATTGAGAAATATCTAGAGTCGCTAAACTTGACATTCACCAGATTCAAAATGGAAAAATGTCTAACTCGAAGTTATTTCGTCGCCCAAATACTACACGAAAGTGGTGCATTTCAATTTACTAAAGAGTCGGGACGCGAGCTGACTTATGATCCATGGAGGGGGCGTGGTCTGATCCAAATAACTTTTAAA
>FRDC01002415.1_pt1 | contig 28894 bp, 23 predicted proteins | sample 1106171 | NCBI WGS metagenome assembly FRDC01 (sample SAMEA3930566, study PRJEB13176) | freshwater metagenome | biome: Drinking water system; feature: drinking water; material: water | place: Singapore | collected 2014-12-20 | reverse complement strand
AAAGTGCGGGGGGTGACTCAATGTTGGTGGAAACTATCCCTGTGCCTTCACTTCTGACTGCGCTGGTTACCTGAGGGCCATTCCATACTACATTTAAGAAATTTAAAGCCGACCGTGCGCGGTCTGCATTGGTAGGCATTTCATGCCAATGTAAGCCTTGCGTTTTATCAAAAATGAAGCGATCGTAAATTGAAGGCCGTGGCGGAGTTCCAGCAAAAGCACCAGTCTGTGCATTGGTGTTAGTACCAAAACCTAAGCCGTGCGCGATCTCATGCAAAGTTACCGCCACTAAATCGGTACCTGCTCCATGATTTCGATCTAAACCCAAGTAAAAAGAAGTGCCATCTAAACACCCAGGTTGACCGATCCGGCTGTTATAGGTGATGTTCATGTTTGCAAAACCGGGATCAACATCGACACCGGCTAAGCGATTAGCCAATGAAGAACGATACCAAGTATTGGCCATCGCGCCTGGCGGCGGTGCGCCGAACGATACCGATCGGCTTCCAGTCTGAGCCAATGTCCCGCTGGTAGGGGTGCAGGTAAGATTCGCAAAACTGCCATTGATAGTAATTTCTACATCGCTATCCAGTGTTGCGCCCCAAATTTCCGCCGCATGTAGAAATACATTGAGGCGTTGCTCTCCTAGAGTGACGCCTGGATTACCCCCTATAGGATCCACTGGTGTGGGATCGTTCAAACCTTGACTGGGCGGATCCAAATTAATGATCCTGAATCTGGCGGCTGAATCAGCATTCAATGCTATACCTGTGATTACTACCACAGCGGCTAAGAACGCAAAACTTCTTAGTAAGGTAATCATATTCTCACTCCTTCGCTCGTAACGCGCCGAGGTTGACCGTCGGCGCTTCACCGGCGATAAACTTCGCTGCCGCTAATGCGTCATCGATACAGGCCGTTTCTAGCTGACCATCGGAACTTTTTCTAGCAACTAATACGCTAGGCCGAGAATTAATAACCTCGACATTACCTCGTTTAACAGTTGGCGCTTTATTTAACTGCGCAAAAGACTGTTCGAATTCAAGCTTGAGCTCTTGAATTCTTTTTTGTTTTATATCATTGAGCTTTCCCTGAGAGGAATCCTGCGCAATCGCAGATAGACTAAATGAACTGATGCTGATTACGAGCGTAGACAACACCGCCCGCCAATGGGCTTGCTTTAACATGGACTTCCTCCATTAAGAATGGTTGTTCGATAAATTTTTACAACGCCACTTGTTGCTCGTGTATTGAATTGCTGCGAGATCAAGCGTTTTGTTATTGAGTCGAGTCTAACAAAGTGTTTGGATCGATTGCAATCTGTTTTAGATCACTGAAATGTTTTTCGCCACATCGCTAAAGAGAAAAATTCTTGGCTGTAGTGTACAGGCACAGTAGTTATGTGTGTGTACACGCATGTTTGCTTGTCTTGTAGTTCACAAGTCAGCGTTGAATAACTTTATTGATCCACTGAATTAAAGAAGGAGGCTGTAGCGAATCGATCGTTATAGTTTTACTTTCCCGTGGCGGGAGATATCGATTGACCGGTTTATAACCTAATTCAGGGAGTAGGCCGTAACCATTTCTTGCGGCGACGGTTTGCGATACTTCCGACTGCGGATCATCGAAGTCTCCGAATAATCGTGCATGGGTCGGGCATGCTAAGACACAGGCAGGTTGTCGTTCTTCTACAGGCAATTGTTGATTATCGATACGATCGGCGCACAAGGTGCATTTCTTCATAGTACCGGAACTTTGATCCAATTCTCTCGCCCCGTAAGGACAGGCCCAGGCGCATAGATTACAACCCATACATTTATCTTCATCGATCAATACTACGCCGTCGGCACGCTTGTACGATGCACCAGTCGGGCAGACTGTGACACAGTCAGCATCTTCACAGTGCATACACGACATCGGGAAATTGATTGTTTTGCAGTCTGGATAATCACCGCTCTCGTAATGCCGAACTCTGTTCAACCATACACCTGATGGTTCTTTGCCATAGGGTTGGTAATCAGCGAGCGGTCCACTGATTGTGGAAGAGTTATTCCATTCTTTGCAGGCCACTGCGCAGGCGTGACAGCCTACGCAAGTGTCGAGATCGATCACTAAACCTAGTTTCATGACGTAGCGCCTTGATCACATTTAGTGATTTGCACACGCAGATCAAACCAAGCTGCTTGGCCAGTGATAGGATCAGCGTTGCTGAAGTTTTTTCCATTGCACAGCATTTCCTCGCTGATCAGATGATTGAGCATGAAGGCTTGATTGGCCTCCGGTGCATCCACAGCGAGTCCCCAAGTGCCGCTTTGTTTGCTCACCGCATTCCAGGTCCACACCGTGTTTGGTTCAACACTCTCCATCAACTTTATTTGACAGCGAATTTTTCCTTGACGCGAACTGAGCCACACCCAATCGAGATCTTGCAATCGATATTGTTCGCCAGCCGAGCGATTGATGTAGAGATAATTTTGCGACAAGATTTGGCGCAGCCACGCATTCTGTGCATCCCAGGAGTGATAGAGCACCATCGGCCTCTGCGTGATGGCATAAAAAGGAAATTGTGTTTGCTCGTTGTCGTCGGAGATGGGATACCAGATAGGTAAGGGATCGAAATAAGTAGTCAGTCGTTCTCGATCCTCCTGACGACGTGGGATCGGCCCATCGTAAAGGCCCTGCCCTGCGAGTCGGAATTTTTGTAACGGCTCAGAGTACAGCTGTAGCACGATAGGCTCTACTGGCCCCGAAATAAACCCTGCTGCTACCGCTTGCTCGAGATAAGCTCGATTAGCAAAGCGCAGGTATTGCATATGCTTTGGCCAACGGTACGCAAAAAAAGAATGATGCTGTATATATTTTTCCCATTGTTTGGGATTGGCTGCGCCGTACAGCGATTGCTCGCCTTGCGAGCCTCGCCAACCGGCGAGAAAACCTATACCCGGCTGTTTCTCGTAACGCACAACGAAATCGCAATAATCTTTATATTTCGGTAAACCCTGTTGATCAGTAAAAGCAGGAAGCTTAAGCCGCTCTGCGAGCTCGATCAATACATCTTGCCAGGGACGCGCTTCGCGATCGACCTGCAACAGAGGCGAACGGATAGCATCGGCAGCAGAATCAGGTTCGGAAATAGGGCGATCCAACAAGGAAATAACATCGTAGCGTTCAAAATAAGTTGTATCCGGTAAAACTAAATCAGCATAGCTAACGGTTTCCGAATGAAACGCATCGACCACCACTAAGAAAGGAATTTTATAATCGCCGGCCTCATCTTTCGCACACAACATTTGCTGTGCAGTTGGTGTATTCATCGACGAATTCCAAGCCAGATTGGCCATGAACAGCAATAAGGTATCGATCGGGTAAGGATCGCCGTTAACCGCATTGCTGATTACTCTTTGCAATAAGCCGTGAATAGCCAGCGGTGCTTCCCATGAAAACGCTTTATCGATGCGCAAAGGCTTGCCCGTATCGTCGATCGCCAAATCTTCCGGCGCTGAAGGAAAACCGAGCAGCGGATTGGATAGCGCAGTATGAGGTGCACAGTTCTTGCCGCGTTCCGGTTTTTCCTGTGGTGGAATCGGTTTAGGAAAAGGTGCCCGAGCGCGAAAGTTTCCGGGTCCATCCAGCGCGCCGAGCAACATCTGCAAGAGATGGATCGCTCGACATGTTTGAAAACCGTTGCGGTGAGCGGAAACGCCGCGCATCGCGTGAATCGCCACTGGGCGTCCGATCACCTTTTCATGCTTTCTGCCATAACAATCTGTCCATGCGATGGGTAACTCGATCGTTTCATTGAAGGCGATCTGTGCCATCTCCAAAGCGAGCCGTTCTATCGTTGGCGCGTCGACGCCACATTGTTGTGCGACATTTTCCGGTGCATAGCGCCGATCGAGATAGCGTTCTACCAGCATACTGAAAACTGTTTTAACTTGTTGGCCATCGGCGGTGGTCCAACTACCTAACAAGGCCGGCGCGATATCGGCTTGCAAGCCATCGACTAAGCGTTCGCTCAATTGATCCCACACTTGCGGCCGCCCGTTTTCATCGCGCAGGAATAAGCCATCACCGATTTGCCCGGGCGTATGCACAACCAACCAAGGCGCATTGGTATAGCGCAGCAAAAATTCCTGATCGATCAATTGCCGCGACAGCAATACATGCGCTATAGAGAGCGCTAACAAACCATCTGTGCCAGGGCGAATCGGCACCCATTGATCGGCGATCGCTGAATAACCGGTGCGAATAGGATTGATCGATACGAACTTCGCGCCGCGTCGTTTAAGTTTTTCGAGCCCTATTTTGATCGGGTTAGAAGCATGATCTTCTGCCACGCCCCACAACACAAAATATTTTGCTTGATCCCAATCAGGAGCGCCGAATTCCCAAAAAGAATAGCCGATGCTGTACATGCCCGCAGCCGCCATATTGACTGAGCAAAAACCGCCGTGAGCGGCCCAATTCGGGGTACCAAACTCTTGTGCCCATAGGCTGGATAAGGCTTGCATCTGATCGCGACCCGTGAAAAAAGCGAGCTTTTTCGGGTCAGTCGCGCGTATCGCGGCCAAACGCTTGGTCAGGATATCGAGCGCCTCATCCCAGCTGATCTCATCAAACTGGCCTGCACCTCTAGGTGCATGCGGTTTGCGTAGCAGTGGTTTGCTCAGTTTGGCTCGTGAATACTGCTTCATGATTCCGGCTGAACCTTTGGCACACAGCACGCCTCGATTGACAGGATGATCTGGTGTGCCTTGAATAAAACGTAGACGATTATTTTCCAGTGTAACTTTTATGCCGCAGCGACAGGCGCACATGTAACAGGTGCTGTATTTGATTTCCTGTTGTACGGAAGCACTAGATGAGTCAGCCTGAAGCATATGTAGACGGGTGATATTCTCTGTTTTGGTGGGCACTGTGCGATCATAACAAAACTCTCGTGAAAACAGCAGCGCTTCTACCTTTTCTGAACTGGCGACATCGCCTTACGCGCGCGAATGTAAAGGCTGATTTGAGCGCGGGCTTAATCGGCGCGTTGATCGTTTTACCGCAGGGCGTTGCTTTCGCCATGCTAGCCGGATTACCGCCTGAATTCGGTCTCTATTGCGCGATAGTGCCGACCATCGTAGCCGCCTTATGGGGTTCATCTTGGCAACTCATCTCGGGACCAACTAATGCGATCGCGCTGGTCGTGTTGGCCACGATAAGCAATTTAGCGATCCCTGGATCTGCTGACTACATTAAGCTGGTTTTAACGTTGACCTTATTGATCGGCGTAGTGCAACTGCTGATGGGGCTCGCTAGGCTGGGCACTTTAATCAATTTTATATCCCACACCGTGATCGTAGGCTTCACTGCTGGTGCAGCACTATTGATCATCGTTTCGCAGTTAAAACATTTTTTTGGTGTCGTGCTTCCAGCGGGAGCTCCGTTTTATGAGAGCGTTCGTATTTTCGTTTATGACATTGATCCTTGGACAGTAGCAGTTGGATTGATCAGTTTGTCTGCTGCGTTAATTGCTCGCCGTTTTTTCCCTCAATTTCCTTATATGATCGTCGCGATGTTAGTCGGCAGTTTATTCGCCTTGTGGCTCAGCTGGAACGGTTATGCCGAAGTCGCGACTCTAGGTGCCTTGCCCTCGGGCTTACCGATTTTTTCCCTGCCGAGCTTTGATCCCGAAACTATGCGTAAATTAATTCCTGCGGCTTTGGCAATTACACTGCTCGGTTTAACTGAAGCGAGCAGCATCGGGCGCAGCATCGCCAGCAAAACGGGGCAGCGTATCGACAGCAATCAAGAATTTATTGGCCAAGGGCTAGCAAACCTCAGCGGCGCTTTTTTTTCCGCTTTCCCTTCGTCAGGCTCGTTCAACCGCAGTGCGGCCAACCTTGCAGTAGGTGCACAAACACCCCTAGCCGCAGTTTTCGCGGCACTCATATTGTTAGTTATTTTGCTACTGATAGGACCCTTGGTCGCTTATCTACCCATGGCCACTACCGCGGCGCTGCTATTTATCGTCGCAGTAGGTCTGATCGATCTTAAACAGATCCGCACTATTCTGCGCGCCAGCCGCACCGAATCCTATATTTTAGCGATCACTTTTATCAGCACTTTGCTGATACAGATCGACTTCGCTATTCTGATCGGGGTGCTCTGTTCATTGTTCACTTATTTGAATCGCACTACGCATCCGAAAGTACACACTCTCATTCCAGACCCATCTACCCAACAACGCCGGTTCAGTATTCACGCTGGACCTGAATGTCCACAACTCAAAATTATCCGCATCGATGGATCGCTGTTTTTCGGTGCTATCGAACATATCCGTGATGAACTCGCTGCCTGCCGATCGCCAAGCCAAAAAAATCTGTTGCTATTAGGCGATGGCATCAATTTTATCGATGTGGCAGGCGCAGAGTGGCTGGTTCAAGAGGCACAACAAATCCGCAATTCCGGAGGCACTCTTTATTTTGCCAAACTCAAACCCTCTGTCTTAGATCTCATGATTGCTGGCGGTTATCAGCAAGCCATAGGAGAACAATATTTCTTTGCTACTAAAGAACAGGCGATCGCAGGGATTTATCAAACTCTTGATCCGGATATCTGCCGTACATGCACCGCTAAGATATTCAAGGAATGCTGGCAAAGCTTACCGGTTAAAATATTTACATGACTGAATCACTTCCCCCACTTTTACCCAAGCAAGAGCGTTCTTTATCACACGATTTTTTTCATATACCGCGTGCTGAGCAGAAAAGCTGGCTACAAACACGTTTACGGAATCCCACGCCCTCGTTGGTACAAGGTTTAAACGATGGTTTTCGCCTGCCTGGCCGCGAACACGAGACCACACCGGCGGCCGTGTTAGTTCCTATCATCAACCATCCGCAAGGGCTTACCGTGCTGTTTACGCAGCGTAGCGCTAATCTACCGGATCATCCGGGACAAATCAGTTTTCCCGGCGGTCGCTGCGAACCTGATGATCCGTCTGCGCTGGCAGCAGCGCTGCGTGAAAGCGCGGAAGAGATCGGGCTCAATCCAGCAACGGTCAGTGCAATAGGTGAGTTAGCGAATTATCAAACTGTGACGGGTTATAGTGTTACACCCGTAGTAGGTTGGATTGAACCGCCGCTGATTCTTACTCCTGATCCAGTTGAGGTAGCGGATATTTTCGAGGTACCACTGGATTTTTTGCTCGACGCCAGCAATTATCAGCAACGCAGTCGAACCCTGCACGGACAAACGCGTTACTACTATGCTGTCCCCTATCAAGACCGCTTCATCTGGGGCGCAACAGCAGCGATGCTGCTGATTTTTTATCACACCCTGAAAGGCGATGATGATTGAACGAATTGAGAAAAGTTTTCTAAGCTTAAGCCCACACGGTTTTCATCGCATTGTTTATCACCAATGGGGCGATGAGCATGCGCAACGCACTCTGCTTTGCGTCCACGGCTTGACCCGCAATGGCCGCGATTTCGACCAGTTGGCACAATCCTTAGCGGATCAATACCGGGTGGTTTGTCCCGATATGCCTGGGCGCGGTTTAAGCGAATGGCTTACTGATCCGCAAGATTACAGTTTTCCCACCTATCTCACTGCGTTATGCGCACTGATCGCCAGACTTGAAGTAACCGAGATCGACTGGCTGGGTACATCCATGGGAGGCTTGTTGGGCATGATGGTTGCCTCGCAAGCAAACCATCCTATCCGCAAACTGGTGATAAATGATGTTGGCCCTGTGCTGGAAGCTGCTGGCTTGCAGCGAATCAACAACTATATAGGACAAGATCCTCTATTCAAGCATTTCGAAGAACTCGAGCACTATATACGTCAGGTGTCAGCGCCTTTTGGCAAGTTGAGTGCTGAGCAATGGCGTCAGTTGGCGCAAACGTCGGCGCGCCGCCTACCCGATGGTCGTTATGGTCTGGCGTATGATCCGGCTATCGCAGTACCATTCCACACTTCAGTTCAGCACAACGCAGATCTTTGGCCAGTATGGGATACGATTCGCATCCCTGTCTTGCTGTTGCGCGGTGAACAATCGGACTTGATCAGCCCTAATACCGCGAAGGCTATGACAGAGCGCGGACCTCGCGTGCAGTATCATGAATTCCCTGGTGTAGGTCACGCCCCGGCGCTGATGAATGCTGAGCAAATAGGCATCATTAGACGTTTTTTATTTAGCTCGTGACGAGGGGGCTGTGCTAAATTCGCGGTTAATGACGCCGGAATAAAGGGCACTTCTAGAAATCGTAACGAGCAAGCCTGAGGGCCAGGAGCCGCGGAGTGAACGACGAGATATATCAAGATACCCACCCCACCCCTTCGGGGCACCCCTCCAAGAAGGGAGACCCACCCCGGCGCTTCGCGCCACCCCTCCAAGGAGGGGATAGGCGAGGAGTGAACCGCTTTTGTCAAACTCGTGCGACGCCGCAATCGGGCTGCGCAGTAGATTTGTAGAAGTGCTCTAAGCATGTTACCCAATCTCGACCTCCCACCCTTGGAAGAAGGGCACACACCAAGCGATATCAAGCCAGCGCTGCTGCGCGATCGTCTGGCGAGGCTCACCCAAGGCGCCCCTGCCGATGCGGCGCGTGCCTTAGCCGATGGAATGGCGTTGCTAAATCGGGTCGTCGTGTCCTTCCAAGATCGTTTGCTGATGGTGGAAACTTATAACGAAGCCGCTGAAAAATTATGGTCTCCGCTCAAACGTCATTTTTCTAATCAAGCGCATCCACTTTCTTTGCAAGCTCTACAAGCAGCGAAAAATACCCTATTCCTTGCTGGCGAAGTAGCGATAGGCTACAAACGATTGTTGTTAGAAGGTGCACAAAAAAATTTTCGTGATAATCAACCGCGCATTCAATTAGGCATCGTACTGCGCACTCAGCAGGCCTTGGCGCGCAACCTGCTGTTCAGTTTCACCAGCTATTGCCCTGTAGCACCCGGCATATGGCGTGATCTGCATCAAGTGTACTGTTATGCCCGATCACAAGACCTACACCAGCACCCGATCAATCCGCAGGAATCAAGTTTGACGCCCGAGCTTTCATATTTACAGGCCTTGCTGCTCGCATTAGCCAATCCTTATGGATTTTTGCCCGGACAACTCAATCGCGTGGTGGCTTACTTGGGTGAGCACAGCCATCTAGCGAAATTGACCGATGCCTATCCGCGCGACCTACAAAGTTTCGGCATTGCCACCATCTTGAGTGATGAAGATCAACCCCCACAAGCTGCCAATGTCCCCGCTACCGGTGCCGATACGACAGTTTATTTTCTACAAACCAATGCGCTGGTGGCGCATTTGCACCACCAACTCAAGACCTTGGAAAGCGGGCAAGGATGGCCAGCTCGTATCGCCGGCGAAGAGTTTAAGCCTGCGCAATACATCGATTTATTACACAGACTTGCTCGACACTGGAGCCTAGCTCCAGTGCGCAAGATCCCTCGATTGTTTAAACAAGGAACGCTAACCATTTGCAGTGGTTTTTCGGCGGTGTGGCAAGCCCTGGCTAGTTCAACCGGAAGCACTCCGCAAGATGCCATAATCAGCTTATGTTCGTTGATCAATCACACTGCAAACGGTTATGCCTTGAGACAAACACGCCAGATGCTCACGCCCATTCGAGTGGGCGAATTGATGGCGATCCGAAGTCATCCAGGAGCGGCTTGGCAAATCGCAGTCGTGCGCTGGTTTCGTAACACCATGCAAAATCAAACGCTAGAGTTCGGCTGCGAAGTACTGGCCACAGAAGCAAAGGCCGTGACGCTACTACCTCGCACGGGTGGTCAAGGTCCTTTTGTTCCGGCCCTGTATCTTCCCGCCTCTGCAACCCAAGAACAAAATGCCGCACTATTGACCGAGGCCGGCGTACTCGCAGTAAATCGTTCCGCTATCCTTAAGCAGGGTGAACAACAACAAACCATCACCCCTACACAAATGATCGAACAAAGTGTGGGGTTCGAGCTTTTTTCTTATTCAGTGTCTGGTCTGTAGATGGGCACGACAAAGCATGTCCTGAGCGAAGTCGAAGGGCAGATGAGCAGCACAGTAGGTTTTGCAGGAGGTTTCAAATAGTAATTTATCGAATTCAGATGCTAATTGACATGATTTTGGATTGCATTCCTGTTTGGGTACAGTACTATTTATGGGGTTTACTTTAAGTTAGGCCTCGCATGCAAAGAGTCGAACTACTGACGGTCGTGGACACGTTCCAACTCAATCACATTGGGCTCACGCTCATGCCTGACTTCGCGGTTCCCAACGGAACGTGGAAGAATCGGTCGGAGCCAGTCACCGTGATCACGCCAAACGGTCAAGAGCTAGAAGCCGCGGCACAGTTCAACATGACCCACTTCAACATTCGCGATCCCAACGCTCCCGTAGAGAGGCGCTGGCGTGTAGTCGTATCCATCACAAGCCTACACAAGCACCAGGTTCCCATAGGCAGCAAGGTCATGGTTTCCTCTGAGGTCAAGAATGCCGTGCTCTCCGGTCCCGAGGCCTAACCCTTCCATCGAGGAGGGGACGCCCTCCAGCAGGTTTTGCCTGCTTCCGTCCGCCCCTCATGTCAAACGTTAGCCATCAATAGGAGTACTCAGGTGCTCGTTACCCAAGATCCAGACGTATGGTCACAGTGGATTGCCGATCTTCTTAGGGCCGAGGCCACATTTGAAGACGAGAGATACACGTTCGACCTAACACGGCATCGCCCAGGTCTGCGACCTTCTGTCTCTAGAGCCGACTTGGTGTGCCAAGTTCAGGCCCTAGCTGCGTTTGATTCCATAGACGGCGCCTCACTCCAATCGCCGACTAGTTATGAGGTTGCCGTCAACGATGTATCTCAATACTCCAGTTTGCCTCTCCGCCTCAGAGATCAATCCCTGGAGATAGCCGACCAAGACAATGGACTGAAGTACTCGATTGCCTCGGTATCGATCCATTACACCTTGTTCTTGCTTCAAGCTGCGGCTGCCGTTGGCAAACCACGGATGCTTTCCCGCGTTCCTCCGAGAATTGTCTTGGAACGAATGCCAGAAGAACAGTCTGGAGACTTGTTTGAGGTTTTGAGGCGCGTAAGCCGCGTTCTTTCTGTACGAATTGAATCGTCAAAGCAACGATCCGCCTCAGAACTGGAGCAGAATCTAAACGCGTTCCTGTTTCAAATTACATACAATCTTGACGTGGCCCTTGTCCCCCTTAAGAGCTTTGAAGACCTTGTGCGCTCTGGGCGCTTAGAGGGGATGCGCCGCGCTGCAATCAACGATCTTGATCCACCCCGTCGCCTTTACCTTCCAGACCTCGTTTATCACTATCAACTTGCAGTCGCGACTGAGAGCGCAGCGCTCGCCTATCTTTCTCTGTACCACGTTGCCGAGCATTTCTTTGAGGAAATTTTTAGTGACGATCTGGTCGAGAAAGTCCGATCACGACTCACTCACCCCGATTTTTCCTACAAGCAAAAGAAGGACATCTCGGCACTCATCAGACAGGTGGGCAAGGCGATACAACTACGAGACGAGAGGGTTGTCATTTCTGAGCAAGAGGCACTACGACTGACGCTGTCTCGCTTTGTTGACGTGCCGCAATTGGTAGCTGACCTAGATCATTTCGATCCGACGCTAGTTCAATATTACGGCTCGACAAAGATTCCCTTTTCGGGTGCCGACGAAGTCGACCTTCGCGGACAACCTGCTGATGCCATAAAGCAGTTGGCCAATCGCGTCTATCGGACAAGAAACTCAATCGTCCATAGCAAGGAATCTGAACGAACAAGATACATACCTTTCCGGGATGATCGCTTACTAAGCCGAGAGTTACCTCTGCTTAGGTTCATTGCGGAGCAAATTACCATTTCCAACTCATCAGTGCTTGCATAGATGATGGCTAACCTCTCGGTCAACCGGACCTTATGCATTAAAGCCACGCAAGGCCGGTTACCTCAAACGTTAGGTTTCTCGTAAGGTGCAAGAGGTGAGGGTCCTTGGCGAGATTGCTCGCGGCGGATTTGGTATCGTCGAACGGGTAAGGTTTGGGAGCGGAGAGATCGTGGCCCGCAAGACCTTCAGCCCGTCCGTCCCGCTCACACCTGACGAGCTTACCAAGCTACGCAAGCGGTTTCAGAGAGAAGTGCGGACGCTAGTGGCATTCTCATCGCACAGCTTCATTCCTGTGCTCGGCGCTGATCTCGACGGCGAGCACCCGTGGTTCCTCATGCCCATGGCCGACCGCTCGCTAGCCGAAGAGATCGCAGCAGTGAAGGGTACTGGGGTGATCCCCAAGCAAGCGTTCGAAGAGGTATTGAATGCCTTGGAGGAAATGCACGAATCGGGGTTGATCCATCGAGACCTGAAGCCGTCTAATGTCCTTTTCCATCAGGGGATATGGAAATTGTCGGACTTCGGCCTCGTACTACCCCAAACTGGTGCAACGACCAATTTTACGTCCACCGCTTCCGCGTGGGGCACGGCCACGTATGCGGCGCCAGAGCAGGCGATCGATTTCCATGCAGTCGGGCCGGGCGCTGATATCTATGCATTTGGCTGCATTCTTCACGACGTCTTCGGCGAGGGTCCGCGAGTTCCCTTCCGGCGACAAACAGCTGATGGGCCGATCGGTGCCGTGATTGAGAAGTGCACAGAGCCGCACCTATCCAAGCGATTCAAGTCCGTTGCGGCACTGAGAGGAGCACTTCTCACGCTTCTCTCTGGAGAGACCTCAGGGAAGGCCAGTGCTAAAGCAGTCGATTGGGCTGGGCGCCTTGCCAAAGTAACCGACTGGGATGCGGAAATATTCCAGGATTTTGTGCGAGCGGTTACAAAATTGAGCACCTTCGAAGACAAGCACGCTGTCCTCCGTGCTCTAGACGAGGAAGCGGTGCGTACCTTACATACCCTCGATCCGGAGGCATGGAAAGTTGTTGCGATGACGTACTGTGAGTGGACCGAAGGGAACTTTGTGTTTTCCTACTGCGACGTGGTAGTTCAACGCCTTGAAGAGATCTTTCACCTGGGTGATCTTGAGACAAAGGCGTACGCGGCGACAGCAGCAGCCGGGCTTGGCGCTTCACACAATCGTTGGTACGTCATGAGGCGCGTCCTTAAGATGTGCAGTCCCTCGCTTGAGCCGGCTGCTGCAAGCCGAATAGCCATCGAGATCCAAGCCCGGGAGGCCGAACATAGCTTCAGACGATGTGCCCGTGGCATCGACCGTGACTATGCCGCTTTCCACCCAGCGATCGAAAGAGTCATCAGGGATGGCAGCGAAACCTAACTTTGCGCTCGAGGGGAGTGCCCCTCAGGGCAGGCGTTAAGCCTCACATCACATTTCTCTCTTCAACCGCCCATGTACACTATCCATCTTCGGCTCTTCTCTATCACTTTTCCTACTGTTGTTTTCTGCGCCCACACATTTGCCCAATCCACACTATCGTTTTCGCCAGAGCAACTATCGGGCTGGTGGGCGGAAAGCTATAACGCTGATCTAGCTTGCGGCCCACAAAATCTTCGTGTGAAGCATGAGTTTTCGAAAGACGGCAAACGGCTTAATCTTCGCTTCGATCGCAAATGGAAGACTGAGCTCGGCAAGAAGGATGGGATTAGCGCGACAATCCTCAAATCAACGCAACGCACTATAGTGATACGTTACGATGGCGAGAGCCGAAGGAAACAAAACGGCGAGCTTGTCGAATGGGAATTGTCCATTGTTGCACCTGGCGTTTACCGTTGGCGCGAGACTGACTGGCCGGCCGGCGAAGTAAATAACGTCGTTGGCATAAGGTGCACAAAGTGATACCTAGGATGTTTCAGCTCTCACTATGCGCAATCATCAGCTCCTTCGCCTGCCGGTTACAGCCGGTGTTATGCGGTAAACGTCCCTCCTGAGCCAGTTGCATGGAAACGCCTGAACAAGTGCAACGGGTCATCCGGGAGGATGTGGTTATCGTTCCATACGATTCGCGTTGGCCCGATCTTTTCCGTTGCGAGAAGGAGCATCTTTTAACCTGTTTGCCGCGTGAGTTGATCAGACAAATCGAGCACTTCGGAAGCACAGCCGTGCCCGGCCTCGCCGCAAAACCCATCGTTGATATGCTTGTGGAGGTCACGGACCTGGAAGCTACGAAAGCTCAAATTGCTCCGGTGCTTGAGTCTCAGGGCTATGACTATTTCTGGCGCCCAACCTCTGGCGATAATGAGCCTCCGTTTTACGCGTGGTTCATCAAACGAGACCCCTTCACAAAGATTCGCACTCATCACCTCCACATGGTCGAGCGTGATTTTCACAGCCACTGGGACCGGCTACTGTTTCGAGATTACCTGGTCGAGCATCCCTGTATCGCGGCGGAATATGAGGCTCTCAAATTTCGCTTGGCTGCGGCGTACCCGAACGATCGAGTCATGTATACCGCGGAGAAGACCGACTTCATCGTTCGCGTCACCGAAGAAGCAAAGAGGTTCTACTATGGTCATATCGAGCGAACGCCAGGGATCAAGTAAAGCAGCACAAACAGTAAACCAAGCTTTGTCATTCTCTATTGCATAGATGTTTTTCCGTGCGCGCTGTATCAAATCGATTCCTCACTTTCGTTCGGAATGACACGCTTCTGTCGCCCTAGCGACCAGCGACAGTTTTTCCAGGCAAACACGCCGTTAACACTGCGCCGCCTAAGATAATCAGCCAACACACATAAATCCAAAGCAGAAAAATCGGCAGGCTGGCGAAAGCGCCATAGACCAATTTGTAGACCAGCACATGAGTGACATACCAACTGAAGCCGCTTTTCATCCATTCCAAAGCTAGGGCAGTAATCGTTCCACCGATCAATGCATGTCGCCACAACACTTTCTGTTTAGGTATCCACCAAAATAGCCCGCTGAAAATAAATACCGTCAGCACCAGCGGCAGCCACTTGAGGATAAATTGTTCGCCCGGAGCAAGCTTACTGCTCCACCCTAACGACATGGAAATCAACCAACTGCTCGAGGTGATGGTGATGCCGAGCACGATCGGTCCAGCGACGAGAAAAGCAGCATAGCGTGAAATACGCCGCCACAGAGGACGGGGTTTGTTGACTCGCCAAATTGCGTTGAAAGCTTGATCCAATGTAAGCAATAGAAATAACACGCTGGTAGCGAACAATAGGGTTCCCCACATCGTTAAACGTCCGGCGTGTCGCACGAATTGCTCCAAATAAAGCGTGGTCATCCGGCCCGCGGCTTCGGGCACTAGATTACTCATTAAGAATTGCCTTACAGCGAGCGCAATATCAGCAAAGTAAGGAGAGACAGCAAAAACGCTTAATGCGATAGTCAAGCCGGGCGCCAAGGCGAGTAAGCTGGTGAAGGAAAGGCTTGCAGCGCGTTGTGCGCAAGCGTGTTCGTTGAAACGGCGGACAACAGAAAAAATAAGACGTAGGAACTTGCTCACTGCACGGGTCGGCAAACTAGCCTAGCCCTTTGGGCATAGGGAATACCACATTTTCGCTTATGCCTTCGAGTTCGCTCACCTTTGCTGCACCCAGTTTTTTTAGATGTGCGATCACTTCTTTAACCAGCAGCTCGGGTGCTGACGCTCCTGCGGTCACACCGACTCGCCGCTTATCGATCAACCAAGCGTTGTCGATTTCTTCGGGGCAATCAACCATATAGGCAGCGACGCCGAGCTTTTCCGCGACTTCGCGTAGGCGATTAGAGTTGGAACTGTTCGGCGAGCCGACCACAATCACGACATCGCATTGAGGAGTCATGAACTTAACTGCGTCTTGCCGGTTTTGCGTGGCGTAACAGATGTCGTCTCGCTTAGGACCTACGATATCCGGAAAACGTTTTTTCAGCGCTGCGACGATCTCTGCGGCATCGTCTACCGATAACGTGGTTTGGGTGACGTAAGCTAGATTATGTTTATCCTTGACGGAGAGCTCGATGACATCTTGCACGCTATCGACTAAATACATGCCTTGCGCATCGCTCACCTGCCCCATCGTACCTTCGACTTCAGGATGACCTTGATGACCGATCATGATGATCTCTTTGCCTTGACCGCGCATTTTATCCACTTCAACATGCACTTTGGTGACCAGCGGACAAGTCGCATCGAACACTTTGAGTCCGCGCGCTTCGGCGGCGACGCGCACGGCTTTTGATACGCCGTGCGCGCTGAAGACCACGGTGCTACCTTCTGGAATTTCCTCAATCTCCTCTACAAACACCGCGCCTTTGCGGCGTAAATCGTCAACTACATATTTGTTATGTACGACTTCGTGCCTGACGTAGATCGGTGCACCATACTTTGCTAAAGCTTGTTCGACGATTGCAATAGCGCGATCGACTCCGGCACAAAAACCACGTGGGTTAGCTAATAATATATCCATAAACTTACTCAGCTGAAGTTGCCATTCTCTCTCGTCGCCGTTGACGAAAGCTTTCATAGATCAACAATACCGCGCCAACAGTGATCGCGCTATCGGCGACATTAAACGCCGGCCAAGCATGGCGTTGATAATGGATTAAGATGAAATCCACTACGCTGCCGATGGTTAAACGATCCCAAACATTACCTATCGCGCCTCCCAGAATCAAACTCAGAGCGGCACAATATGTTTTTGTTCCTCCTGAGCGCAGCAGATAAAGAATAAAAATCACCGCTGCGATCGCCAGAATGATAAAAAAATATCGCTGCCAGCCCGAAGCATCGCTGAGAAAGCTAAATGCAGCGCCGGTGTTAAAAACTAAGATCAAGCTGAAAAAAGGCGTAATAACCCATTCTTGATAAGGCTGGAGTACATGTTGAATCCACGCCTTGCTGAGTTGATCGAGGACTACTATCGCTGAGCTTACGATCAACCAATTCCATATCTGTCGCTTAAGGGCACTTCTAGACTTAAGCATAATTACGGACTTCGCCCGGGCCATATAGATTGCTCACGCAACGCGCGCACAACGCCGCATGTTGCGCATTGCTGCCCACATCGCTGCGGTAATGCCAGCAGCGATCGCACTTGGTGTGTTGGCTGGTTTGCGCGTGTACAGTAAACGCTTGACCGTTTGCCACTTGCGCTTGAGAAGTAATCATCACGAATTTGAGATCGTCCGCCAAACTGGTCAACAACGCATAATCGTCTTGTGCGGCATGAATAAGGATTTCAGCTTGTAACGAGGAGCCGATTTTACCTTGCTGACGAAGTTCTTCTAAGCGCTTACTCGTCTCGGCGCGAATCTCTCGCAGGCGGCGCCATTTTTTTATCAGCGATTGTTCGTCCGCTTGCGAAGGCAATACGTCGTTCCAAGTGTGATAGAAAATGCTTTCATCTTGGTTTGGATGTAGCACTGCCCACGCTTCTTCAGCGGTAAAGCTTAAGATCGGCGCCATCAAACGCAATAGAATTTGTGTGATGTAATGTAAACAAGTCTGCGCTGAACGCCGGTTGAGGCTCTCCTTAGCGCAGGTGTATAAGCGATCTTTTAACACGTCCAGATAAAAACCACCCAGGTCTTCCGAGCAAAACGTTTGCAGGCGCTGTGCGACTAAATGAAACTCGAATTGCTGATAGTCTTTGATGCAAGCTTGCGCCATTTCTCTCGTCATAGCCAGAGCATAGCGATCGATTTCCAGCCATCGATCGAGTGCAACAGCATCGTGTGGCAAGGAAAAATCTGAGGTGTTAGCCATTAAAAATCGCAGCGTATTACGAATTCGCCGGTAACTTTCCACCACACGCTTGAGAATCTCATCAGAGATAGAGAGCTCACTCGAATAATCGGTAATCGCAACCCACATGAGAATGATCTCAGCGCCTAAACTGTCAGCGACTTTTTGCGGAACAATGACATTGCCCAGCGATTTGCTCATCTTCCGGCCTTGTCCATCGACGGTGAATCCATGGGTGAGCAAGGCTTTGTACGGTGCAACACCGTCCATAGCACAACCAGTCAACAGAGAAGATTGAAACCAGCCACGATGTTGATCCGAGCCTTCTAAATACAAATCCGCTGGCGTGTTGCCCGGCAGATGACCACCCGGCAATTGACGCAATACCGAAAAGTGCGTGACGCCCGAATCAAACCATACATCGACGGTATCGTTGAGTTTTTGATAACGTGTTTCGTCCACTCCGAAATCTTGGCTGCTGGCGGCGAACCATGCTTCGATGCCGCCTTGCTCTACTTTTTGTGCTGCGCGTTCCACCAATGCCAAACTGTCGGGATGGGGTTCACCGCTTTCTTTGTCGACAAAAAACGGCAAGGGCGTGCCCCAATTGCGTTGTCGGGAGAGTGTCCAGTCCGGGCGATTGTCAATCATTGCGGTGAGTCTCGCCCGTCCCCATGAAGGATAAAACTTTGTCTCAGCTACCGCACGTTGCGCGATCTCGCGTAAGGTTTGCCCGCTCTTGCCCGGTTTATCCATGCCGATGAACCACTGGGTGGTAGCGCGAAAAATAATCGGCGTCTTGTGCCGCCAACAATGCGGATAGCTATGGGTAATCGTCGTGTGTTTGAGCAAAACTTTTTTTTCGGCTAACAAATCGATGATCGGTTGATCAGCCTCACGCACCGTCATGCCCGCGAAAACGGCAACTTTGTTATTAAATTTGCCATGATCGTCGACTGGATTGTCAACCGGTAAGCCATAACGCGCACCGATGGCAAAATCCTCAGCACCGTGAGCGGGTGCAGTATGAACCAAGCCTGTGCCTGCATCGAGTACAACGTGCTCGCCCACGATCAGTGGAACACTGCGCTCTTGAAAGGGATGAGCGAGCTGCAATTTTTCCAGCGCAGCACCGTTCACAGCGCCAAGTACTTCGCCTGTTAATTCATAGCGGGCAAGGCAACTATCGCGCAGCTCATTCACTAAGATCAGCAAAGCTTGGCCAGTTTCGACCAATTGATATTGATAATCTGGATGCACGCACACCGCTTGATTAGCCGGCAAAGTCCACGGTGTGGTCGTCCAGATCACCGCGTAAGCGGGCTTGTCTGGAAGTTTGGCTAAGCCAAATGCTCGCGCGAGTGCGGCACGGTCGATAAGCAAAAAACCGACATCGATGGCTGGTGATTTCTTTTCTTCGTACTCCACTTCCGCTTCAGCTAAGGCAGAAGCGCAATCGATGCACCAATTCACCGATTTCAAGCCGCGATACAAGAGGCCGGCTTGCCAAATTTTTCCAAGCGCGCGGAGTTCATTCGCTTCGGTTTGGAAATTCATGGTTCGGTAATGCCGTTGCCAATCGCCCAATATGCCTAAACGGATAAAATCCTTCATCTGCCGTTCGATTTGTTCTGCCGCATGCGCACGACAAAGCTCGCGCATCTTGTTACCACTTAAATGGCGTCCGTGTTTCTTTTCGATCTGATGCTCGATAGGCAAGCCGTGACAATCCCAACCGGGTACATAAGGTGCATCAAAGCCATCTAAGGTTTTACTTTTGACGACGATATCTTTAAGGATTTTGTTTACCGCATGACCGATATGGATGTCGGCATTCGCATAAGGCGGACCGTCATGCAAGATGAACAGCGGCCTTCCCTTGGCGCGTTGTCGAATCTTGGCGTATAGCTGGCGCTGTTGCCATTCTTTTATCCAAGCCGGTTCGCGCTTGGCTAAATCGCCACGCATAGGGAAAGGCGTGTCGGGTAAGTTCAGGGTTTTTTTGTAGTCGATCATTCAACCGCCTGTGTATTCTGAAAAATAATCTCTCGCAGCTTGTACATCACGGGCAATCTGTTGTTGCAAAGCGCTAAGACTAGCGTATTTCTCTTCGTTGCGCAGCTTACTCATGAATTCGACCGTGATCCGTTCGCCGTAGATGGCTTGATTGAAATCGAATATATAGACCTCCAGCACGGGTTGTTCGCTGGCAGTAACGGCCGGCCTCACGCCTACGCTGGCTACACCGTACTTCTGCGCACTTAAGCCCTGTATCCGTACCGCATAGATTCCTGCCACGGCAGGCTTTCCGCGTAAGGCGATGTTTGCTGTAGGAAATCCTAAATCGCGGCCGAGCTTACGGCCATGCGCAACACGGCCGCTGAGCGAATAAGGTCTGCCCAGCATTTGGCTCGCTTGGTATAAATCGTCCTCGGCTAAAGCTTTGCGCACCGCGCTGCTAGAAACACGTTGCGCATCTAGGCTTACAGTTGGCTGTAGCGCAACAGTGATCTCTTGACTGCGTTGCCGCAACGTGTGGATGGTGCCCTGCCGGTCGCGTCCAAAATGAAAATCATCCCCAACGATGAGCCATTTCGTGCGCAGTGCCCTCAGTAGGACGCGGTCGATAAACTCATCGGCCGTAAGGCGAGCCAAGGCGGCGTTAAAGCGTGCCAGATAAACCCTATCGATTCCGTTTTCCGCAAAACGCTGCAATTTATCGCGCAGAGTCGATAATCGCGCGGGAGCCTGTTTGGGATTAAAAAATTCACGTGGCGCAGGAATAAAGGTCAGCACTGCAGCTGGCCATGATCGAGCTACTGCGGTTGCCCGTAAGGCCTTGAGCATAGCTTGATGACCGATGTGTACCCCATCGAAATTGCCTATAGCAAGCGCCTGTGGGTCAGGAGAAGAAAACGGTAAGCCGCGGAAGAGCTTCATTTGTTTAAATTGTAATGACAAATAAATATGCTAATGGCATACTACGCTGCTTGCGGATGCAGCAGAATCATTCCGCCCGCTACAGTATGGTGGGTTGTGGCATCGATCAGAATGAAGCTGCCCAGACTGCGATGGCGGTAATAATCGTCGATCACTAAGGAAGCGCTGGTTTTGATGCGCACAGCGGCGATTTCGTTGAGTTTGATGGTACTCGGATTGACCACGCGCTGTAGCGTATTGACATCGATGCGATAGTCGAGGTCGGTCAGCTTAGCGCTGAGCAAGCGAGTAGTATGTTTCAATAAAAAAGATTGTGAGGATGAATATGCGTTTTCCGAAAGCCAGCAGATCATCGCCTGGAATTCTCTTGCCACTTGCGGTTGGGCTTCAGAAGTCTTCACGATCATATCGCCTCGAGACACATCGATATGATCAGTTAATTGCAAGATCACTGCTTGCGGCGCTAAGGCGTGAGTCAGCTCGCCATCGTAGGTCCAAATCCCGCTTATTCTCGAATTGAGCCCGGCTGGCAGCACAGTAACTTCATCGTCCACGGCGACGTGGCCGGATTCGATGCTGCCCCGGTAACCGCGAAAATNNGTAGCGATGCTGCTACATTTTTTCCCGTCGGCCGTGCCACATCTTGCACTGGAAAACGAAATTCGGCCGCGCTGTTATCTCTGTCTACGTGTACTGTCTCTAAAAACTCCAACAAGGATGGTCCGTGATACCACGGCATAGCTTTGCTCTTTTGCACTACATTGTCGCCGTTTAAAGCAGAAATCGGTAAATAAAAAACTTGCTTGAACTTGAGTTGCGCGATGAACTGCGCCAGATTATGACGCAGCTCGGTGAACGCAGATTCTTGATAGTCCACTAAATCCATTTTATTGATAGCGAATACCAAATGGCGAATACCGAGCAAGCTGGCGAGGTAGGCATGTCGTTTGGTTTGCATCAACATCCCTTTACGCGCGTCGAGTAAAACAACTGCCAATTCGGCGGTTGAGGCCCCAGTCACCATGTTGCGTGTGTATTGTTCGTGCCCTGGTGTGTCGGCGATGATGAATTTTCTTCGCGGCGTGGAGAAATAACGGTAAGCCACATCGATAGTGATACCCTGCTCGCGTTCCGCTTGTAAACCATCGGTCAACAGCGCAAGATCGACATCGTTGCGTCCGCGGCGTGCAGAGGCGCGTTCGATCTCAGCATATTGATCTTGCAAAATACTGTGTGAGTCGTAGAGCAGACGCCCAATCAATGTGCTTTTGCCATCGTCGACGCTGCCGGCAGTGATAAAACGCAACACTATAAGTCCTTAGAATGTGGTGAACCAACACGAAGCTGCGCATTGTAAGGCCATTCGCGCCAAGCTTGTAACAAAGGGAAGTACAGCCCTAATTTGACCAACTCATTATTGCTCCCATTGTTGCTCACTAAAATTGCAGCATAGCGCTCTAATTGTGTTTTATAACGAGCGACTTCGGCGCTTAGAAAGGCTTCTTTATCCTGGTCCGTGCACCAGCTTGTTTTGAAGTCAACAATCCAACGAACTCCATCTTGGGCGATGAAAGTTCGGTCGATCACGATGTGGACGAGCTCTCCATCGAGTCTTCCGCTCAGCGCATACTCGGACTGTTGTTCCATATGTTCATTCGATAACACCCAGCGCCCCTGTGGATCGTCCAACATATTACTTAATGCAGTTCGTACACGTAAGCTCGCGTTTTGCACTGCCGCTGGCGCAAGTCCCAACTGTTGCAATTGGATCGCTATCACCTTATCTAAGGTACCGTCAGAAAAGCGTTTGCACTCCCATTTGCTCAACCCATCCTGGGCGATGCGCCACAACCAACGATGCACTACCGTGCCTATAGCAAGCGCAGTTACGCGCTCTGGCTCATCGCGCCAATGCGGAATTTCGTGACCTCTGCCAAGCTTGGGCTGCACAGGTAAACTCGGCGCTTGCCAGGAAAGCGGTAGTCGCCGCAAGATCGGATCAGGCCTTGGACTTTTTACAGCGCTTGGTTCACCTGATATCTGCTCGACTCCCAGCGCAGTCTGGAGTTTGGCGAGCAAGGAGCCGGGCGCAGTGCCAAAACCGAGCAAATGCAGAGTTTTTTTCGCGCGCGTCGCAGCGACATACAACAGCCGCAGTGACTCATGATCTTCTTCGCGAGCGAGCAGTTGCTTGATATAAGCATAGGCGCTGTTACTTTTCTCACCAGCTTGTAGAGGAGCGAGCAGTAAATGAGTGTGCTCATGCAAAGTTCTTTCTCGCCAATGTAGCAAAGGCTCTTCTTGTTTTGTTGCCACACGCCCCAAACCCGGTACGATCACGGTGTCGAATTCCAAACCCTTGGCTTTGTGGATCGTCATGATCTTCAAAGATTGTGAATAAAGTGGGTTTGGCGCAGCGTAGAGTTTGTCTAGCGCCGCGACAAATTCATCCCATTCTGGACAATCCGCCGCCAGGGAAAATTTTTCTAGCAAGGTGAAATATCGCTCTGCTTCCATGAGCTCGTTTGCATCCCTTGCGCAGCTTGGGCCGCCCAGTGTGCGCCATAACTGCTCCACTCGTTCCCGCAAAGTGAGCAGATCAAGATTGTTATTAACATGCCGGAACGCAGCCGATAGCCTTTGCGCCCTTACCCTCCCCTCTACGCTCATCTGCGGCAAAGCCGCTTCCAGGCACGACCACAGCGATAAACCCGGGCTTTCTGCTACAGAGCTTAGATCGGCCAGCGATAAGCCGCACCAAGGTGCGCGCCATACCGCCCATGCGCTCAAGCGATCGGCGGGTTGCAACAACGCGTGCGTAAGGCTCAATAAATCGAGCACCATGGGCCGATCGCGCAAGCGATCGATTTCCACAGCTTCGTAATCAATCGACTGAGCCTTAAGGGCAGGCATAAGCGCCTGCAAGTGCGTGCGGTTTCGTACCAAAACAGCGATCGACCCCGTTCCAGCCGACTGGATAATCTCGATGACTTGTCTCGCCTCTGCGGCTGCATCGATCAGGCTGTGCAAATTGACATTCGATACAGAGTCATCATTCAGGTCACCTGCCACAGCTGCGGTAAACCGTATCGCCCCCGAACTCAAATCGTCTTGCTGCGGAAAAAGTGCCGCGAAACAACGGTTATGCCAGTCGACGATAGTCCGACTTGAACGGAAATTCATCCTGAGTGTCAGCGGTGCCAATTTGATGGCACCGATGCCTTGTTCCCGCGCACGCAGATAAAGCCCGACCTCTGCTTCTCGAAAGCGATAGATCGATTGCATGGGATCGCCGACTAAGAACAGTGTTCGCCCGTCGCCTTGCTGCCAGCCACTGATCAAACGTTCCAGCAAAGTAAATTGCGCCAATGAGGTATCTTGAAACTCATCCACTAAGATATGCCGAATACGATAATCGAGCGCCAACAACAGATCGCTGGGTTCGTTCACAGAACCCAAGGCTTGCAGCGCTGCGGCTAGAAGTTCCGAGAAATCGATTACCTCTCGCTCAGCGAAAAGCAGTTTTAGCTCCGCCGCAGCTTGCGGCAACAAGCTGATCAACGCTTGGATCATCGACCATTGTTGTTCAGAGTAATGGGGCTCGGGCAAATCAGCACACTTGGCGAGGGCAGCGAGTAAATCCGGGTAAGCGCTTAAACGTTCGAGTAAGGCTTGCATCTCTTCTTTGTGCGCCTTATACAATTTTTTCTCATGCGGACTTCCCCCTGGAGGAAAACCGCAGTTGACATCTAACCTACGGCGTAACTCACCTTGCTGAGTAAACAACCATCGCGCGAGACCCCGCCAAGCAGATAAATTTTCACAACTCGCCTCAGGAAGCTCTTCTGCGTCCAGCCAATCGCTCAGCCAATTTTGCTTTATCGCCGCTAAATTATGGGCAGCGAAGCGCGCCAGTTTTAATAAATCTCCCCGCTCGTTTTCTGGGAAAAGAGTTAAGGCCCTTTGCGTGGCGAACTCGATTTCCGCCACCAGCCCAGCTTCCAATTTTTCTCGCCAACGCGGTGCTCGATCAAGTACGTGGCGTAACCATTGATCTCGCTTACTCAAAAGCTGTGACAGCAAAGCGATGGCTTTATCCGTATCATTGTCGAGATAACTCAATAAAGTGAGCCAAGCATCGCGATGCTGCTCCGCTCTAGCAAACAACCGCATGATAGCCAGTTGATACAAACCTTCAGCTTGCTCTTCGATGCTGGATAAGCGACCTACGCCTGAGACCAAGGGCAATTGCCGAGCTAACTTGGTACAAAATGCATCGATAGTCATGACTTGTAATCGAGCGGGATGCGCCGCCAATGCCCAACCCTGTAGTGCATCTTGAGCGATCGCCGCGCGAGCTAGCGTGGCGCTGGTGCGCTCTGGCTCGTCCAAGTTTATGGGTGTATCGCCTTGAGCCAAGGCATGCATAATCCTGCTGCGCATTTCCGCTGCCGCTTTGCGCGTAAACGTGATGGCGAGAATTTCTTCCGGCTGGTTCACTCTCGCCAGCAAAGCCAAATAGCGTTGAATCAGGAGCTCGGTTTTACCAGAGCCTGCGGGCGCTTGTACGATAAACGATCGAGTCACATCCAGCGCGGTGCGGCGCGCTTCCTTATCAGCTGATAAATAATCAGGGCTGGACATCAAAGTCCTCGATCACAGGAATATTGCCCAGCTCGTTGATGCGGCAAAAAGCTGCTTGTTCGCACAGTTGGCACGTTTTTGATCGCTTGGGCTGCACCACGGCATGACCTTGTTGAAATTCTGTCGCCAGCGCGTTCAGTTCCTGTCGCCAAAATTCGAGCAACTTTGGCCACGTTCTCTGTTCAGTTTTACTGACCAGAGTTAAACCTGGCCAAAGCCGCTCATGGTCAGCGATACCCAAGGCCTTAGTCTCGTGTGCGCGAACCTGAGCGTAAACCACTGCCTTGACTTCCTGCTCTAGCGACAGCGCATAAAGCGGTAGCTGAGGAAGATCGAGCCGTGTTGACCATAAACCCGCCATTCCACCCCGGTGCTGGAGTCGGCCAGTTTTGTAATCGATGACAATCGTACTGCCTTCGTCGAGTTGATCGATGCGATCGATGCGGATATTAAATTTCAGTGGCCCCGCTACTGCTGGACGTTTTTGTTCAACTGCTAACACAGTGAAATCACCACGGCGACGTTCTTGATTCAGCCACTCCTCAATTAACGCCGCGATGCGTTGCTGCTCAACTGTGCGCAGCAGCGCTGGTAAAACCGTCCAGCGCAGCGGTGTCAAACTGTTCAACGCATGGGCGACGCTCTCTTGTACCAAGATAATCCTCTCCTGATCGCTGAGCGCCGCTAAAGCTTTACTGGAGACGACTCGCTGCCAAAAATAAGCCAAGGCTCGGTGCACTAAACCGCCTCGTTCGCGCGCCGTTAAACCTTGTTCTAGGCGAGGCCAGGCTTCGCTCTGCAGGCGATGACACGCATAAGCTTGAAAGGGACAAGCCGCTTGCCGCTCAAGCAATGTGGTGCCCTGTTTAAGCGTGGCCTGCTTGTCCTGATTAAGCGGTGTGCCGCTAGGGTCTAGCCAAGTTTCGAGCTCAACATTAGGCAATGTAGCGGGTTCTGCTAAGTTAAGTACAGTTCGGTTTAACATCGGCCAAATGTTAATCAGCGCGCTGCCCTCTATGGGACGATCTTCTTCCCGAGTCGGAAAACTGAACAACACTTGACCGGCAGCAGCAGCGAAACCTGCAATCAATTTCTGGGCGTAACTCAAAACTTTTTCCGCGCTGGCCTGAGCGAGCCCCTGCGTGCGCTGCCATGACAAGGGCAAAAAAGGATGCGGCTTCACAGCAGCGGGCCATTCCTCTGCAGTCATGCCGCACACCCATAAATAATCGAATGGCAATCCCGCGGCTTCCAAACTGCCCAGCACTTGAATCGGCTTATCGGGCGTTTCAGGTTGAAACAAGGTTTCTTCCGCTATACGAATCAAACTGGCATGCGCCTCGTAGGTATCGAGTTCAGCTTGCACAGTAGAACGCGTCTCCCATTCGGTGAGCAATTCTTGCCAAGCGACCAGCGCTTGATAGTGTTCGCTGCTCAAAGCCCGCTCTCCCGGAAAACCTAGGCTGCTCAGCAAGTCTTGCCAATGTTTTCGCCATCGCTGTGGCGTAGCGCTAATCGGTGCTGCTGCACTCACCCATCGGCTCAATGCAGGCAGTAATTCCGGACACGAGACATTGACCGCAGGCAATGCCATCATGAGTTGCTGTCGATTGAGCGAGCTCCAACCTGCTTGTCGCAATTGACGTTCCACTTCGCTGCGCGTTTCCCGTTCCGCCCAAGCGCCTCGGATATACGGCGAACGCAACAGCATGCCGGCTCGTCCGATGCTTGTCGCTTCTGCGTGCCAGTGCAGCCAACCCAGAGCAGCATCGATGATTGGAAAACGGTTTAACGGTAGTCCTAGGGAAAGGTTGAAGGGCTGGTCATCAGGAAAAACCTGTTGAAGCTTTCGCAAAACTGCGCTGCGCTGAGCGGGCAAATCGGCGATCACGATACCGATACTCGCTTTCGGTTGTTCGTTCAACTTGCGTTTCGACCAGCGCACTGCACAGTCGATCTCATCGGCGGTATCTAAAGCAGCAAACCGTGCTACTTCAATGGCAGGTACCGAAAAATGATAATGCTCAACGGCTGCCCCACGGCTGACACAAGTTTCGATTAGGCGCTTTTGCTGAGGAGATAATTCTACGAAACCGAGCAAGATCAATTTAGCCGGAGCAGGCCAAGGCTGTTCGATGAGCGCGGTAGTGAGTCGAGCTTGGTCCAACCAAGCGTTTTTATCACAGCGTCTTGCATAATTTTTCGCCCACACTATAAATTGCGCCACATCTTGATTCGAGCTGATACGCTGAATAGCTTTGAGCTCGCCACCCCAAGCGTGTAGCAAAGACCAAGCTTGCTGCGCTAATCGCGCGAGACTGGCTGCGGGTGAGAGCAACGCCATCGAATTTGCAGCGATAACCACTTCCCACAAGCTGCGCTCTTGCCAATCAGACAATAAAAACTGAGGATGAGCACTGTCCATCTGCGCTTGATCCCACAAGGTTCTCAGCCAAGTTGGCCAAGGTAAAACTAGAGGCGTAGGCCAGCAATGCGCTTGCTGCGCCTCATCGTAGCGAGTACGAACAAAACGTGCCAATCGGCGATTGGGGGTGATGACAATCGCGCCATCTGCGAGCTGTTTTTTTATATAACTATCCACCGCTTATATCGCTAAATAGGTTTGCTGCAAACGGTCATCTTGTAAGAATTCATGCATGTTGCCGCTGTAACGGATTTGTCCTTGTTCGATAACATAACATCGATCCGCGACCTGTTTAGCGAAATGCAGATTTTGTTCAGAAAGCACGATCCCTATTCCTTCTTGTTTTAGTGCTGAGATGATTTTAACCAGTTGCGCTACAACTAAAGGCGCCAGGCCTTCCGAAGGTTCATCCAATAAAATCATGCTGGGGTTACCCATTAAGCCTCGGGCTATGGTGAGCATTTGCTGTTCGCCGCCGGAAAGCGTGCCGGCCTCACGATTGCGTAATTCACGCAATTTAGGAAAATTGTCAAATATCCGCTCCAGCGTCCACGCTTGTAATCCAGAACGCGCAGGCTGTTGCCCTACGAGCAGATTGTCTATCACCGAGAGCTCGGTGAACACGCGCCGCTCTTCTGGAATGTACGCCATACCTAAACGGGCGATTTGATGCGGCAGCAAGCGCGCTATAGGTTTTTGTCGAAAACGAACCTCACCGCTCCAAATGCGCAACAAACCCATGATCGCTTTTAACGCGGTCGATTTACCGGCACCGTTGCGCCCGAGCAAAACAACGACTTCGCCAGCATGCGCGTGCAGCGAGAAGTCAAACAAGATGTGCGCACGTTGATAGCCGCTGTTTAGGTTAAGAACTTCTAGCATCATTGTGGAATTGCGATTTTATGCCGACATAGTCTGATTTTAGTCGTCATCCGAGCGCGAGTGGCCATGTGCAGCGATGTGAGATTAAAACTAGTATTTTGTTTGTTCCTTCTTGCTTAGGCTTTTTTCCGCACGCGCTGAGTCAAACCGATTCCTCACCTTCGTTCGGAATGACAAGCTTTGGGCCAGCATTCACTGTTTTTTCCTGTCGTCCCGAGCGAACGCGAGGGATCAAGCTCACCTGCGCGAGCAATTAAAAAAACTACAACAACTTCGATGCATACTTGGCAGGGTATTTCTTCCTAAACGCTCAGCATCAACTTGGTTCCTCACCTTCGTTCGGAACGACA
>FRDC01004322.1_pt6 | contig 28900 bp, 23 predicted proteins | sample 1106171 | NCBI WGS metagenome assembly FRDC01 (sample SAMEA3930566, study PRJEB13176) | freshwater metagenome | biome: Drinking water system; feature: drinking water; material: water | place: Singapore | collected 2014-12-20 | reverse complement strand
CGATTTCGCTGATTATTATCCACTTTACTCAATCAAAGAACATCGCTTCAACAACATCACGCAATACAATCGCAATCGCTTATTGTGGAGCGATCAACATGTAGACGGCATGAAATCCGGATTCACTGAAGCAGCGGGTTACTGTTTAATTGCTTCAGCTAGACGAGGACAACGGCGTTTGCTCGCAGTGGTGCTCGGCACTGGTTCGGATGCGCTGCGTGCGCAAGAAAGTCAAAAGTTACTCAACTTCGGTTTCCAGTTCTATGATACTGCGCGCCTGTACGAAAAAAACCAAACGATCAGTACGCTCAATGTGTGGAAAGGTGCGGGCAAAACCTTAAAAGCGGGTTTCGTCGATGACGTTTTTCTAACCATTCCCAAAGGCAAAATAGAAAAACTCAAAGTGACTATGGAAACCGCCCAACCGCTAATCGCGCCGATTACTCAAGGGCAACGAGTAGGTACAGTCAAGGTAGCGTTCGATGGCAAGTCGCTGGCGGATTATCCACTTTTGGCTTTGGAAAACGTGCCGCAGGCCAACCTATTCGGTCGGGCCTGGGATAGTGTACGTTTGTGGTGGCAATAATCGTTTCTCGTCCAGAGATGGGTTAGCGATGTAGGAGCGGTTTTACGCCGCGATGACTGACTCTTATGCGGAGAAAAAATGATCTACTTAAACGGTCAATTCATGCCACTGGAAAAAGCCAAAATCCCGGTGCTCGATCGAGGCTTTATCTTTGGCGATGGAGTGTACGAAGTCGTGCCGGTCTATCGTCGGCAAGCCTTCCGCTTAACGCCCCATTTGCGGCGGCTGCAGCATAGTCTAGACAGTATCAAACTCAATAATCCCTATAGCGAGCGAGAATGGACAGTGCTGATCAAAGATCTGATCGCTTTACAACCGTTCACCAATCAAGCCGTGTATTTGCAAATCACCCGCGGTGTCGCGAAGCGGAATCATGCTTTTCCCAAGAATGTCAAACCCACGGTGTTTATGATGAGCAATCCACTGGCCACACCTTCCGTCGAGCAGATTAAAAAAGGTGTGGCCGCCATAACTGCTGAAGATTTTCGTTGGCATCGCTGCGACATCAAATCCACTTCGCTGTTGGGCAATGTGTTGTTGCGGCAACTCTCCGCCGAGGAAGGCGCAATGGAAACGATTTTGTTTCGCGACGGCTATTTATCTGAGGCCTCGGCGAGCAATGTGTTTATAGTAAAAAAAGATGCGATCGCCACACCACCTAAGGGCACGTTGATTTTGCCCGGCATCACTTTAGACGCGGTTGTGGATTTGCTGAAAGACGATGAACTACCCTTAGAAATAAGAGAAATTAAAGAAAAAGAAGTGCGCGAAGCCGACGAGATTTGGCTTTCCTCCTCCACCAAAGAGGTGTTAGCGGTTACCACGCTGGATGGTAAACCCGTCGGTACAGGCAAACCGGGCCCGCTCTTCAAGCGAGCCCATGCGCTTTATCAGACTGCCAAAGTCCGAACTATTCGGCAGACGAGTTGAGTGATAGGGTTACTGATTGGCAAGTTATCGGCGCGGGATAATTACCCTTCTGTAAACCTCTCTATAAACTCATTCGAGCATAAGAGGCTGCCTACATGAACTACGGTTTCGCGATAGAGCTGGACAGATCCGTATTCTTTACTACATAAAAAAACAGGAAGCGATTTATTTAATTCACGGATTCCGCAAGAAAACACAGGGAATCCCTGCCAAGGAGCTGGCAGTTATCGTCAAACGATTACAGGAGATTTAAGATGGCTTGGAAGGAAATGACGATTGAAACTCTCGCGCGCAAGCTCGGCGTTAACGCGGCGGAGGTTCGGGAAAAACAACGATTAATCGAGATGATTTCAAGAATCCGTAAAACCCGAAAGATGTCGCAAGCAATGCTGGCCAAAAAAGTTGGTGTGAGCCAATCGCGCATTGCGCAGATTGAGTCGGGGATTGGCACGGCTCAGGTGAGTTTTGATATTTTGCTGGATATTCTTGTTCATTTAGGTTACGACTTTCGAGTCATAACCAGGAAAGCCGCCTGAACCCTTTCGATCCCGCCTCCATCAAATCGCTTGACAGGGAGGATGGTATGTACAGCTTGGATGGGTAAACCCATCGATACAGGCAAACCGGGCCCGCTCTTCAAGCGAGCCCATGCGCTTTATCAAACTGCTAAAGTCCGAACCATTCGGCAGACGAGTTGAAGCTCAAAGCGATTAACCGGCGGCTCGTTCATAAGAGTTGTTGGCGGAAATTTACGATTTTTTGCGAGTAAGAAAAAACTTATTACTGCCAGCGGGTTTTTCTCCATTGAAGACCGCCCATTCCGCTTCGATAGTATCGTTATCTTTGAACACGATCTTGCCGGAATGAATGTGCATGTCTTTCTTAGGATCGAAATTACTGCCGCCGGCGAAATCAAAAATCAGCTCTTTGGCATTGGCTTTAGTAAGCCGCATTTTGGGTTGATTGCCCATCGCGCAATAATGCGTCAAGACTAAATCAGAGCCATCGCGATGGTACATCGAGATCATTTCGTGACTGGTTCCTGGAAACAAGGTTTCGATCACCGTGTTGCCGTTGGCTGTGAGGCGATAATTGACCTGTGTTTTGGGACCACTAGGGCTTTCTACGGTGCCTTCCCAGACGCCGTTTAGTTTTTTGAGCATCTGAAATGCTGTGGATGAATCGATGGGGTCTGTTGCCGATGCATGGGATATGCTTAAGACAAGAGCAAGCAGAACAGTTGTGTAGATATGCATTTTTAGTACCCTTAAAAATTTGTGTGGGCTTATTCTACCTGGTATCGATAAAATTCGGTCGAACGTAAAGTTGCAAAAGATGGTGATTTGTTACGCTGTTATTGAAGGGCGATCATAAAATGCACATTCGTACTTTGGGAAGAGTGGACTATATGCCGACTTGGCAGGCGATGCGGGAATTTACTGCGCAGCGTACGCGTGATACTTCAGATGAAATCTGGCTGCTCGAACATCCACCAGTCTATACCTTGGGTTTAAGTGGCAAGCGGAAACATTTGCTGCAAGAAACAGTTATACCGGTTATTTATGTCGATCGCGGCGGACAAATCACTTATCATGGACCGGGCCAATTAGTCGTTTATTTGTTATTGGATTTGCGGCGTCAAAACTATGGTGTGCGAGGCTTAGTGAGGCGAGTGGAATCTGCCGTGATAGAATTTCTCGCCACCTACAGGATAAACGCGCACGGCGAGCTTAATGCCCCAGGTGTTTATGTGCAGGGTGCGAAGATCGCTGCACTCGGTTTTAAAGTTCGTAACGGCTGTACTTATCACGGCTTGGCCTTAAACATCGACATGGAACTTGCTCCCTTTAAAGCGATTAATCCTTGTGGTTACCCTGATCTTGAAGTGACTCAGTTGAAAGATCTAGGTGTGACCGAAAAGGTAGCCGATGTTGCGATTAAATTACCGCACTATCTTAGCTCTGCTCTAAGTAAATGAGATGACTGAACCCGGTGTAAAACTTAAAGGCGCAGCCAAAACGGCGCGCATTCCAATCAAAATCGTACCGGCTGAGCCGTTACGAAAACCGGATTGGATACGTGTTAAAGCGCCGAACAGTCCGCGTTTTTTCGAGATCAAGCGCATACTCCGCGAACATCGTTTACACACGGTGTGCGAGGAAGCCTCATGCCCGAACATCGGCGAATGTTTCGGCAAAGGTACGGCAACGTTTATGATCATGGGCGATATCTGTACACGCCGTTGCCCTTTTTGTGATGTAGCGCATGGCCGGCCTTTGCCTTTGGATAGCGATGAACCGGTTAATCTCGCAAAAACAATCGCCGCACTCAAACTGAAATATGTCGTGATTACCAGCGTAGATCGTGATGATTTACGCGACGGTGGAGCGGGACATTTTCGGGATTGTATAGCCGCCGTGCGAGAGCATTCGCCCCTGACCATGATCGAGATTCTGGTGCCCGATTTTCGGGGTCGATTAGCGCTGGCCTTGGAAGTCTTGTCACAAAACCCGCCGGATGTAATGAATCATAATCTTGAAACGGTACCTCGGTTGTATAAACAAGCACGGCCGGGTTCGGACTATCAGCATTCGCTTCGTCTGCTAAAGGAATTTAAATTGCAACACACCGGCATACCGACTAAATCAGGCTTGATGGTAGGTTTAGGCGAGACTGATCAAGAAATAGTGGAAGTTATGCGCGATCTACGAGAGCACAGCGTGGACATGTTGACGCTAGGTCAGTATTTGCAACCTTCTCGCGGTCATTTGCCGGTGACGCGTTATGTTACGCCCGAGACCTTCGCCAGTTTCGAACGAACCGCACAAGAACTAGGGTTTCAACATGCCGCTGTCGGTGCTCTAGTTCGTTCAAGCTATCACGCCGATCAGCAAGCGCAGCATGCCGGAATCACCGAGCAGCCGTGAAACAATTTCACCACGGAGCTGCTATAAGGTTTAGCCACATCCCCAAGTCAGTTTTCTGCGAAAGCAATCGAAATCGGCCTCATCGAAAATGAGCGCACCTTCGCTGGTTACATTGCCATTGCAATTTGCGCGTGGATTTTTTGCCAACCACTGTTTGGTGAAACATACTAAATCTTCTTCGTCGAGCACTTGATCGCCATTGCAATCGACATAGCAATTCCTTGGTCCCGGAGTCAATACTCCGCGTGGATTGAGTAGAGCGTTTTGAATGGCTGGATGCAGAATCGATGGTCCCAGAGAAACGGTTGCTGTGGCAGAGCACGATCGCGCAGACAAAATACCGATCGCTTTACCGGTTGATTCGCTCACTATAGGCGAACCCGAGTTGCCCGTAGTGACAGGAGTGGTGGTATGGATGGTATTTGTGGAGTAGCTCAACAACTCACCTTGCGCGGTTTTAAGAACGTGATTCCATTCAGCCGGCTGTGTTGCCGTTCGTCCGCCAAAACCGGTGATGCGAATGGCTTCACCTAGATGAATCTTTTCACCCTTTTCCAGCAAAGAGAAGAACGTGCCTTGCGCTTCAAACGGAGTCTTGCCGGTTTCAGTGTTGCGGAATACACCGAAGTAAGCGAAATCAGGTGCGCCGTTGCTTTGTACCGATTCGGCATCGACCATGTATTGGTCTTCAGGTTTTGGATGGGTAGGGATGCCGTCGGAGCTCGCCAGCGGCACGTTGAATTGCAGCACGCGTTCTTGTACCGGGCAATGGCCAACCGCGAGTAAGCCTTTATTGCGAGTCGTGGTCAATGCCAATTGTTCGACGTCGAATAGCCAAGCTGTGCAGGTTTCTTGACTAGCTAGCCCGACCAGTCTACCTACACGTCTATCGGCTGAAAGCGCTAACTCAGCTTCGCCGCAACTGTTGCAAACAGCAGGGGTAGTGGGGCGCTCCTCAGCAAAAGCCGAGCTCAAGCGTAACCGGCTTGACGCAGTTCCAGGATGAGCGAGTAGCTCAATTCTCATGCGCGAGCCGTTAAAGTAAGCGGAACTCCAACCCCATTGTTTTAGGGTGCTGCGTTTGAGATGTTGTTGTGCTCCGTCCTGAAGCGAAGTGAGACGCACTAAAGTGGCATATGCGCCGTCACCGGATAGCGAGGTCTCGGATGAGAAGAACAGGCGCAACGAGACTGCGCGAGGAACCTCAATTTCCTTTTCAAAGACCACCTTCAATCCTGGTGCTGTGGATGTATTGCTCACCCAACCGGAATCGATAGCCAAGGCCTCTTGGCGATAAACGGCACTGCTCCAAACTGAACCGCTGCCGGCGATTAACCAGCAGATCAAATTAAGGGCAAAAAATCTACTTACAAGCATTGTGTTGGACCTAAATATGCCGGTAATCTAACGCCCAAGTCTATTTTCAGCAAGTTGTTCCTTATGTTCTGGGTGATATTAGAAGCAGTAGCCGCGCTCGCCTTGGCCTGTTTTATCGTGTGGTGGACTATGAATAGTCGTCGGAATAAGCGAGATGACAAAGAGGGCTAACTAATGCAAAACGCGCGGCACCGACAAAGTGAATTCCGGAATCGGTGCATCGAAATGTGTGCCGTCCTGCGCAATCATCTGATAGGTACCGCGCATGGTTCCTACTGAGGTTTCCAGCGCACTGCCGCTAGTGTATTCGAAACTTTCGCCGGGTTTTAAGAGCGGCTGGTAACCCACTACACCGAGGCCGCGCACCTCTTGCACTTTGTTATTGGAGTCTGTGATGATCCAATGCCGACTGATGAGCTGCGCCGGGAGCGAGCCTTCATTGGTGATGGTGATCGTGTAGGCGAATACATATTGATTCTTGTCAGGGTCGGATTGCTCCGCGATGTAAAAAGAACGCGGGGTCACTTTGATCTCATATTTTTTGCTTTCAGTCATAGCGAGATTGCACACTATTTTTATCAACGTGGCAAGATCGTTTAGCTTTAGTAGAATGCCAAACTTTAAGCATCCAGGTGGTTCTCCCATGACACATTATCGAATAGCACCCAGCATTCTTTCTGCGGATTTCGCTCGCCTAGGTGAGGAAGTTAAACAGGTTGTCGCGGCGGGTGCGGATTTACTGCATTTCGATGTGATGGACAATCACTACGTGCCCAATCTCACCATAGGGCCTCTAGTATGCCAAGCGATCAAACCTTATTGCAGCGTGCCTATAGATGTGCATTTGATGGTGAAACCGGTTGATCGCATTATTCCTGATTTCGCCAAAGCCGGTGCAAATATCATCAGTTTTCATCCCGAGGCTTCCGAGCATATCGATCGCACTATTAGTTTGATTCACGATTGTGGTTGTCAGGCAGGGTTGGTTTTTAATCCTGCGACGCCGCTCGATTATCTCGATCACGTTATCGACAAACTCGATTTAATTTTACTCATGTCGGTGAACCCAGGTTTTGCTGGCCAACTTTTTATTCCAGCAACACTTAACAAGTTGCGTTTGGCGCGTGAGCGGATCACAAGCAGCGGGCGCGACATCATGTTAGAAGTTGATGGCGGCGTAAAGATCGACAACATCGCCACAATCGCACGTGCCGGAGCGGATACCTTTGTTGCTGGTTCAGCAATTTTCGGCGCACAAGACTATCAGGCAACTATAGCGGCGCTCCGCTCCGCCATGATTAATGCTTGATTATATGGTGAGCCATACTATATGATATGGGTAGCCTTATGAAAACCACTGTAGAAATAGCCACGCCACTTCTCGATGAAGTGAAACGTATGGCACGAAAAAAAGTACAACATTGCGCTCGCTCATAGAACAAGGCTTGCGCCATACTTTGAATAACTATCATGATTCGCCGCGTTTTAAGCTTCGCAAAGCGAGTTATAAAGGCAAAGGATTGCAAGCAGGAGTAAAAAACTTAAGCTGGCAGCGTTTGCAAGAAATTATCTATGAGGGCCGTGGTAGTTGATTGCAGTAGACACCACATTTTGGTTTATGCGCATCGTGAAGACACTAGCTGGCATGATGAGGCGATGCGATGTATAACTAAATTAGCCGAGGGGAATAATTCGTGGGCTATTCCCTGGCCATGTTTGCATGAGTTTTTAGCTATAGTTACCCATCCAAGAATTTTTAAACCACCAACACCTATTACCACAGCTGTGAATCAAGTTGAGGCATGGTTGGAATCACCCAGCTTGATTTTGTTGGCTGAGGCAGCAAATTATTGGAGTGAAATTCGCGCTGCAGTTTTAGTTGGGCGCATTGCTGGGCCGGCGGTACACGACGCGCGTATTGCAGCACTATGTAAACAACATGGTGTTCAAGAATTGTGGAGTGCCGATCGAGATTTTAGCCGTTTCACCGATTTGATCCTTACTAATCCGCTTGTATGAAAAAGCGATAAGAAGGCGGGCAATTTGAGCCAGTACGTTAAGTCATGCACGAAGCCCATTTCAGAGAGCTAGCCACACAAGGCTACAATCGTATTCCACTAACGCTGGAAACATTCGCGGATCTCGATACCCCGCTTTCGCTCTACATAAAGCTGGCTAATCAACGCTACACCTTTCTTCTTGAATCGGTGGTGGGAGGTGAACGCTTCGGCCGCTATTCGTTTATCGGCCTGCCCGCGAAAATTCGTCTGCGGGTACGTGGTGAAAAAACTGAAGTAGAAGATCGTGGCGGTATCATCGAATCGCACAGCGGTGATCCCTTGTCTTTTATCGCCTCGTTTTTGGGACGTTATCGTTGCGCGCCCCAACTCGGTTTGCCGCGTTTTTGCGGCGGTCTGGCCGGTTATTTTGGCTATGATGTCATTCGCTATATCGAGTCCAAACTAGCTCAGAGCGCAAAGCCTGATCCACTAGAAATTCCCGATATTTTGTTGTTGCTCACCGAAGAACTTGTCGTGGTCGATAATTTGGCGGGGAAAATTTATCTCATCATTTACGCTAACCCAGAAGAACCTGATGCCTATCATCGAGGAATAGATCGCTTACATCAACTGCGCCGTAAATTACGCCAACCGGTGGAGATCCCTTTTCAAACCGCCAGCACACGCAGCGAAGCACAGTCAGAATTCGCTGCCCAGGTTTTTCAGCAAGCAGTCGTTCGAGCAAAAGAATACATCATGGCCGGGGATATTATGCAGGTAGTGCTGAGTCAGCGTATGGCTATGCCTTTTGCTGAATCCCCGCTATCACTGTACCGCGCCTTACGCTCGCTCAATCCTTCGCCTTATATGTTTTTTTACGATTTCGGTGATTTTCATGTGGTGGGGGCTTCACCGGAAATTTTAGTGCGTCAAGAAGCAGGTACTGTCACTGTTCGGCCGATTGCCGGAACCCGACCGCGAGGCGTTACCCGTGATCGCGATGAAAGTTTGGCCAATGAGTTGCTCGCTGATCCCAAAGAATATGCCGAGCATCTGATGTTGCTTGATCTCGGCCGTAACGATGTTGGTCGCATCGCTGAGATCGGCAGTGTTAAAGTCACTGAGCAGATGGCGATTGAACGTTACTCTCATGTCATGCACATCGTCTCGAATGTGGAAGGCAAGCTTAAATCAGGTCTCACCAATATCGATGTGCTACGCGCGACTTTTCCGGCTGGAACCGTAAGCGGTGCGCCTAAAGTACGCGCCATGGAGATTATCGACGAATTAGAACCCACCAAACGCGGTATTTATTCTGGCGCTGTGGGTTATTTGAGTTTCCAAGGCGATATGGATTTAGCGATCGCAATTCGCACTGCCGTGGTGAAAGACGGTGTGCTTTACGTGCAAGCTGGTGCAGGCATCGTCGCTGATTCTGTTCCAGAAAACGAGTGGCAAGAAACTCAAAATAAAGCCCGCGCAGTATTGCGTGCCGCAGAAATGGTGCAATTGGGGCTTGATGCAGAAGCGTAACCATGTTTAGCGATGTGCAGCTATCTCAGTGGCAAGCGTAGCTAGCGAAACTACTTCCACATCCTTGCTCAGCCAGAATCGGTCGTTGCCGGGATAGATTACCCATCGCTTTGCAGGATGCAGATCGGCGCACGCCGCATAAAAGCCTCGCTCCAGTTTTGGAGCAAGGCTGCGCTTGATTTCGATAGCCCATTTTTTTCCACTCGGCCATACCAATAAAAGATCGATTTCCGCTCCTCCACTACTGCGATAGAAATAAGCTTGTACTGCGGCAGGGGCGTGGGCAAGCAGGTTTTCAATCACGTGCCCTTCCCAGCTTGAGCCGACTACTGGGTGAGATAACAGTACATCCGTGTTCGGGATATCTAACAGTGCATGCACCAGCCCACAGTCGCGCACGTAGATCTTCGGCGATTTCACCAACCGTTTGCCGAGGTTGGCATGCCATGGTGGGAGCCGCCTAACTAGCAACAAATCCACCAGCAAATCGAGATAACTTGATGCCGTTTTGATATCCACGCCGAGATTGCGTGCAAACTGAGCAGTGTTAAGCAAGCCGCCCTGGTGATGCGCCAGCATAGTCCAGAAGCGCCGCAAAGTCTCCGCAGCTATGCGCGGCCCAAACTGAGGAATGTCACGTTCCAGATAAGTGCGGATGAAATCGCGTCGCCAGCGTAAACTTTGCTCATCGTCACGCGCGAGCAAACTATCGGGAAAGCCGCCGCGTAACCATAATGGGGAAGATCGTTTCGCTCCAACCTCGATAGCAGTAAGCGGGTAGAGCTCCAGATAACGAATACGGCCGGCAAGCGTTTCGCCGGATTGCTTTAGCAAGTCAAATGAAGCCGATCCCAACAACAAGAACTGGCCGTTGCGCTTGCCTTTGCGGCGGGAGCGATCGATTAGGCCACGTAACACCGGAAATAAGTCAGGCGCCCGATGTACCTCATCTAAAATAATCAGCTTATCTTGATGAGCGGAAAGATAAAGCTCCGCTTGGGCAAGTTTGCTGCGATCGTGTATAGATTCTAAGTCCAGATAGAGCGATGGACGTTGTTTGACCGCTTGCAGTGCGAGCGTGGTTTTACCAACTTGTCTGGGGCCGATGATGGCTACTGCTGGAGCTTCGGTCAGAGCGGCGCTTAATTGGGTGAGTTGGCTTCTCTTTAACATCCTTGCAATTATGGAGTTTAATTCCCTATTTTACAAGGTACGTTTATGAACGCTTGCCAATCTGGCAGATACGGCGATAATACCGGCTGCTGGCCTTAAGGGACTAAGCATGCTGCTGATGATCGACAACTACGATTCGTTTACTTATAACCTTGTGCAGTATCTAGGCGAGTTAGGGGAAGAAGTAAGAGTTTTCCGCAACGATGCGCTTACTCTTGAGCAAGCGGCAGCCATGCAGCCGGAACGTATTGTCATTTCACCCGGGCCTTGCACCCCCAACGAAGCGGGCATTTCAATTCCTCTGATCAAACGTTTTGCCGGAGCCATTCCTATTCTGGGTGTATGTCTGGGTCATCAAAGCATCGCTCAAGCATTCGGCGCCAAGATTGTAAGGGCTAAGCAGGTTATGCATGGTAAGCGTTCGGCGATCTCTCACCAAGGTTGTGGAGTTTTTCATGAACTACCTAACCCATTTCGGGCTACACGTTATCATTCATTAGCGGTAGAAAAAAATAGCTTGCCGGATTGTCTGGAGATCACAGCTTTGAGCGATGATGGGGAAATAATGGGATTAAGACATCAACAATACAGGGTGGAAGGTGTGCAATTTCATCCTGAAGCAATTCAGACCGAGCACGGTTACCGCTTGCTCAAAAACTTTTTGCTTGACGAAGTTCAATAAAGGAAAGGTTATGACCATCAGTTTTTCGGAAGCGATTCAGCGCACCATCGAGCACCGCGAAATTTTTCACGATGAAATGCTTTCGCTGATGCGTAAGATCATGAGCGGTGAGGTGTCTCCAGTACAAATTGCGGCATTTATCACCGGCTTGCGGGTAAAAAAAGAAACTATAGGCGAGATCGCTGCGGCGGCCCAGGTGATGCGGGAGTTTGCTACAAAAGTACCGGTGACCCATCCTGAAAATCTAGTTGATACCTGTGGCACAGGCGGCGACGCGGCGCATACGTTCAATATTTCCACTGCTGCGTCGTTTGTCGCAGCGGCAGCGGGGGCTCGAGTCGCCAAACACGGAGGGCGCTCTGTATCGAGCTCTTCAGGTAGTGCCGATGTTTTAGAGGCATTGGGTGCAAAGATCAATCTCACTCCTGCACAAGTGGCACAATGTATCGAGCAGATTGGTATCGGTTTTATGTTTGCGCCTAATCACCACGGAGCGATGAAATTTGCAGCGCCGGTACGTAAAGAATTGGGCGTGCGTACATTGTTCAATATTCTGGGACCGCTCACCAATCCTGCCGGTGCAGTTAATCAAGTGCTGGGTGTATTCCATCCCGATCTAGTGGGAATACAGGTGCGCGTGCTGCAACGACTGGGTAGTGATCATGTATTAGTGGTTTACGGTGTGAACGGCATGGATGAAATCTCTCTTTCTGGCGAAACTATGATCGGTGAACTAAAGGACGGGCAAGTGCGCGAGTACACCATTCACCCAGAAGATTTTGGTATGCCGGTCTACGACAGCAAGATTTTCAAGGTTGAGAATGTCGAGCAATCCAAGTCCAAAATACTTGCCGCATTGGATAACGAAGAGGGGCCGGTACGCGGCGTAGTAATCTTAAACGCAGGCGCAGCGCTCTACGCCAGTAATATCGCGAGCTCGATCGAGGACGGTGTGGGTCGCGCGCACGAAGCGGTTGCCAGCGGAGCTGCAAAGTCTAAATTGGAGCAGTTCATCGCGTTCACCGATAAATTAGGGTCACCATGACGCCGCTGCGTTGCTTATACAGATTGCTTCTACCGGCGGCCTGTGTATTGTTGCTGCTTGGATGCGCGAATCCAAGCTATGTTGAGGGACCAGCTAGCACTCTGGAAAAAATGTACCTACTCGATCGCGGTCTCGGCTTGCTATAACGAGAAATTCCTCTCAGCGCCTCGATGAAATGACGGACATCTTGCAACAAATTATCGAAGTTAAAGCGAAAGAAATCGCTCTGGCCAAGACCGAATACTCGCTTGCCGATGTGCGCAAACACGCTGAAAGTATATCCCCCGCGCACGACTTTACCGGTGCGCTGCGCACGAAAATCGCTACTCACGGATTCGCAGTGATCGCTGAAATCAAGAAAGCAAGCCCGAGCAAAGGCGTGCTGCGCGAAGATTTCGACCCGGCGGCGATCGCCGCGAGCTATGCAAGCAACGGTGCGGCATGTCTCTCGGTTTTAACAGATCGCGATTTTTTTCATGGCGCGCCGGAACATCTTAGCGCTGCACGTGATGCTTGTGCGCTGCCGATTTTACGTAAGGATTTCATCATCGATCCCTTTCAAGTTTATGAATCGCGGGCGTTGGGAGCGGATGCAATTTTATTGATCGTCGCTGCACTTCCTGCTGCTAGGCTGCACGAGCTCGCTGCACTCGCTCAAGAGCTGGACATGGCAGTGTTGGTAGAAGTACATGACCAGCAAGAATTAATGTGTGCGCTGGAGCTTACTACCCCCTTGATCGGTATCAACAATCGTAATCTCAAAAGTTTTGCAGTCGATCTTTCGACAACCCTGAATTTATTACCGCTGGTCCCTACCGAACGCATGGTGATTACCGAGAGCGGAATTCTGCAATCGACTGACGTACAACTCCTGCGTCATGCGGGTGTGCAGGCCTTTCTAGTAGGTGAGGCTTTTATGCGGGCGCCCAATCCTGGGCTCGCCTTGCGAGAATTGTTTGTGCAATAAATTGCAATAATTGCCCATGATGAGAGGCGCAACAGCGCTTAATCCGCACTATCCGTATTTCGTCGCAGAGTCGTTGACCACCAACGACGGTTATAAAATAATCCGCCAGTTCAGTAGTTAAATTACAAGAGAAGGAGGCCCTATGGTATTTACCCGCACACTGGTTTTTCTATCGATGGGTTTATTAGCTGCTACATTACAAGCCCAAGCACCTGCAACCCCGCCCACTGCAGGAGCTACCACACCAGCGGCAACACCCAAACCGTTTAGCGATGTGATCAAAGATACGAAGGAATTGCCGGGCTATTTCACGCTGTACCAGAAAGATGAAAAAGTTTGGCTGGAATTAAAACCCGAACAGATTGAAAAACCGTTTTACTTGCAGATCAATCGCACTCGCGGCATAGGAGAACGAAGCTTTTTAACCAGCCCAATGCTGCGTGCTCACATCGTTGAATTTCGTAAACAAGGTAATCACATCCAGCTCGTAGCGAAGAACAGTCGCTATATCGCTAAGGAAGGTTCGCCCATTATGCGCGCGGTACGCGATAACTTAAGCGACAGCTTGCTCGCTTCAGCTAGCGTAGCGAGCCTTCCTCATCCAGAGCGTAAATCAGTATTAGTCGATGCCAATGCCTTGTTATTAGCTGATCTACCTGCAGTCGCCACCATATTGGAAACTCAATACCGTATCCCTTACACGTTTGATGCACGCAATTCGAGTTTCACAAAAGTGCGCAACACTAAAGAGCTCACAGCTTTCGAGGTCGCGGCGCATTATTCAGTACCTAAAATAGCTCCACCGCCATTGGTGCCCAATCCGCAAGCACCTACGGTAGCACCACCGGCATTGTTGGAAGATGTGCGCAGCTTATTCGTCGGTTTTTTGTACAGCTTTACCGAACTGCCGACTGAGACGATGCACCCACGCCTGGCCGATGCAAGGTTGGGGCACTTCTTTACCCGCAAATGGGATTTTGGCAACGAGATGACCGCTACGCCGACGGCGTACTACGTCAACCGCTGGCGTTTGGAAAAGAAAGATCCCCAAGCAGCGCTGTCCGAACCAAAGCAGCCGATAGTCTATTGGCTCGATCGCAATATTCCCGAGAAGTATCGAGGGTCAGTTCGTGCGGGTATTCTAGAGTGGAACAAAGCCTTCGCGCGGATCGGTTTCAAAGATGCTATCCGAGTCGAACAGCAAAGCGAGGATGCCGATTTTAGTACTGGCGATGCTCGTCGTGCCTCGGTACGCTGGATGGTGAATCGAAATGATGGCGCTTTAGCCATCGGCCCTTCGCGGGTGGATCCGCGTAGTGGAGAGATCCTCGACGCCGACATAGAAATTGAGGACGGTTGGGCACGTTTAACCCGTTACCGATCGGTTGAACAATATCCTCTGCCACAAGCGAATCATTCAATTAGCGGATTGCACGGTGCGGAATGTCAATACAGTGCGCAGGCAATGGCCGAGCTCACTTTTGCGCTCGATTTATTGGAAGCGCGAGGTGCAATAGAGCCAGACAGCCCAGAAGCCGAGGCGATTGTGCAAGCGACCATTAAAGATGTAACCACACATGAAGTGGGACATACCCTCGGGTTGCAGCATAATTTTCGTGCCTCGACGATCTATACACCGGAGCAGATCTCCAGCGCCGATTTCACTCGTAACAATGGCTTAACCGGATCGGTGATGGACTACAACGCGGTGAACTTAGCGCTTAAAGGAGAAAAACAAGGCGAGTACGTGATGAGCACGCTGGGGCCATACGATTATTGGGCCGTGGAATACGCTTATAAACCGCTCGCCGCAGATCAAGAAAAAGCCGAGCTCGACAAAATCGCCTCGCGCAACAATGAACCCCAGTTAGCCTTCGGCAACGATATCGACTACGGCGGCACGCAGGGTATGGATCCGCAAGTCAATCAACGCGATTTGGGCAATGATCCTTTGGTTTTTGCGCAGCGCAGATTCATGCTTTCTCAAGAATTATGGCAGCGCTTACAGAACCGGCAATTTAAGCCCGGGGAAAGTTACCATCACCTGCGGCGTAATTTTGAGAGTGGATTAACACAAACTGCGCTGGCCGCGGGTATCGCCGCCAAGTTCATTGGCGGGGTCACATTGCTGCGCGATCATGCGGGCAGCGGACGCGATCCGATTACGCCTATTCCTGCCAACCGTCAACGTATGGCTTTGAAACTACTAACGGATGGATTATTTTCAATCAACAGCTTTCAGTTTTCTCCGAGTTTCGTTCGCCGCATGTCAGTCGATCACTTTGATCGGTACCTTCAAGACAGCGCTAGCAGTGTTTTTGCACCCGATATTTCTTTGACTTCGCGTATGCTGAACGTGCATAAGAACGTACTCGATCAATTGATGAGCGATGCAGTGGCAATCCGCATTATTGACGCTGAAGATAAACTCGATCCCGGCCAATCAACACTGCGTCTTTCTGAGCTTTATGACAGCTTGCAAAAAGCTATTTGGAGCGAGCTCGCTAGCGGTAAAGAAATCTCCGCTATACGCCGTGGTTTGCAACGCGAGCATTTAAGGCGTATCGGCAATGCGCTCACTAGAACCTCTACAACAACACCAGCGGATGCCCGAGCACTACAGCGGGAGAACGCTAGGACCTTATTGGTTCAACTCAAGGCCGCGCAGAAAAAAACCAAGCTATCCAAGGAAGCTCTCGCTCACATAAGCGAGAGTGCCAACACCTTGGAAGAAGCGCTTAAGGCATCTATACAAAGAACAGGCGTTTAAAAAAGACGGGGGATGGTTTGTTAAACCATCCCTTTTTCTTTTTAGAGACAATCCGCGCTGGGCAATTTTACCGGGGACAGAGAAGTGATTTTGAAAGCGCTAGTCTAGCGGCTGGTCGCCGTTTGTAAAAGCGCGCGGAGCTCGGGGGCGGGGGGTTTGCCTAACAATATCTGAAAGGATTCTTCGCAGGAGGCATAAACCTTTTTGGCTTCCTCCGATTGATGATTGTGGATCAGCGTTTGCATCAGAGCATAATAAAACTCATAACCGAGTGGGTCGCGTGAGACACCAAAGCGGTACACTTCCGCAGCGCCATTTAAATCCCTTGCTTGGGTCCGCAGCTGACCAAAGCGTAATAGATAACGACGCACTTTCCCCCATAGCGCTTCGAGGGGTGAGATTAGGCGCAGTGAGTGCGGCGATTTTTCAAGCAAGTGCCCACGATATAGTGTCAGTATTCCCGGCATAGCCTCTTCCAAAACCTCAAGCGTCAGATTCCGGTTCGCTTCCAGCTTTTCCACAATTGCTTCAATTGCCCACAGATCGACCCATACGATCTGCGCATTTATCTCGAGCCGCCCCTTTTTTACTAGCAATGCATCGTTACCAAGCAGCTTACGCAGCCGATGCACCGTAATATCCAAGACCTTTTGCCCGCCGACGCGCCCCTCGCCTGGCCACAATAGAGCAACTAGCTCGTCAACCGGTGCGTTTCTTCCACCATAAGCGAGGATCGCTTCCAGCAACTCGATCGGTTTAGAGGATCCCTTGCTTTCGGAGAGAAGTACTGGAAGGTCATTGACACTTATCTCAAGGTTGCCCAGACAGCGAATCTTGGCTGTCCACGACCAATCCTCCCACTCTGGCCAAGGCAGGATGAGTTTGTTTCGTGCTGCCAAACGAGAGATGTAGTTGGTCTCGATTCCTTGCGCCAGCGCAGCTTCGTACAGGACTCGCAGGATATTAGGAGTGAATGAGTAGAAGTTAGCTACAGCTCCCGCGCGCGCTGTGGCCAAACTGGTCTGCAGAATTTGCCGGGCCTCTGCAGGCAGGCCGGTTTTGAAAGCGATATAGGCGTGCGCTAGCTGGCAGGCACATTTTGCGGCTACGCCACGCGTAAATGCTTCATCCTCAGTATCAATCAGCACTTCGCGAGCGGTAGCGTACTCACCCAGCTCCAACAAAGCAACTACGTAAATGAGCCCATACGTCAGTTTGATGGGGCTGGGACATTCCACTCGTTCGCAGGCCTCCAAAGCCAGTTGAGCATGCGCCTTCGCTTCAATTATCTTTCCTTGCGTTAAGGCGTACTGCGCGGAAATGTATTGGTACGAAGCCATGCTTACGGGCTTGCTCATCTGTAACAAATCCCCGGCTTCATTAAGCAGCTTTTCAGCTTTCACCTGCTCGTTAAGCTTTAATGCAAATCCGGCTCGATAGACCAAAATCTCGCCTAGGAGTGGGAATAGTCCGAGTTCACGGGCAAGCTGCTCGGCTCGGATGAGACTAGTCTCAGCGGTGTTGTAGCGTTCTTCTACATAGAATTGGAAAAACCCCGCATAGCCGAGCCAGCGACAACGCCGCAAATTGTTTACGCCTGGTGTTTTAAGCTGCAAATTAATTTTTGTGATAAGCCTGAGCCCGGCATCAAGGTCACTTCTCAAGTAATAGTAATACAGCAGAATCGTTGCTGCGCCGATCCGGCGATTAACGTCGATATCTTCATCAAGCAGCAAGAGCAGGCGCTCGACGGGCAATGTTTTTATATCCTGCACGTTACCGCTGAGTACGCTAGGCAGTATTCGTCCGGTGACGATGCGCAACTCTTCGGTAGCCGTCAGCAATGACAGATTATGCTCATAAAGCGATTCCACGATAGCCGTCCATTTGGCTAAATTCTTGTACGAGGCATAATCGAGTTGCATAGCTTCGAGCGCAATCGATGCGGCGAGTAACTGTCCCTTTACATCGCCGTTCGCGGAAAATCCGTCATGCGCCTCTTCTAAGTAGCGCCTCGATTCCATATCATTGATATCTAGAAACACTTCACCCAGCCAAAGGGAAAGAGCGGGGATCACCTTGCGGACATTCTCCGGCAAGGCCAAGAGCCAGCGGCAAAGTATCTGATGACGCCCATGGCGTGCGAGTGATGGCGCTTGCTCCAGAATGAGCGCCGCCGCTTCATCCCATGCTTCGGCCTGTAACAAGAGCTCGATGGCTTCATCAACGTATCCGGAATCTCTTAACAAGAAAGCGGAGCGTATGCGCAAGCTTGTGCATTCTTGGGAGGAAAATGCGCTGTTAGCTCGCATTTGCAAGAATTTCCGGAATAGGCTGTGGTATTCATAAACAGGCAGTTTGCTTTGCTTACATTGCGTAAAAAGGTTACGTCGACTCAGCATATCCAATAACTGGCCTGCCTGCGGATTGCTGCTCAAGATATGTGCAGCCGATAAAGGAATAAGAGGTAGATACGCAGTTCGCAATAGCAGATGCTTCAAATTGAAATCGAAATGTTCAAACACCTCAACCGCAAAATATTCGAATACTCGCTCGTAACCGATTAGGCCGATTGATAGAGCGCCGCCGCTCCAGCGTTGCCCCTCTCTTAGCAGCAGCAAGCCTGCTGCCCAGCCCTGCGTTTGCTGTTGTATGGCATCCAGTACAGAGGCATCGAGACGGTTACTCCGTCCAAAAAAGAGCGCCACCTCTTCCTGGGTGAAACGAAGCTGCTCAGGATTGATGAGTTGGAGTTGCTCCCTCGCTAGCAAAACAGCATGCGAGGGCGGCGATGACTCGCGGCTAATCACTATAATTTGTACGATTCGAGGTAGCTCAGCCGCAGCGACAGTCAGTACTTGCGTTAATAAAATTTCGTTCACGTAGCTCGCATCGTCCAGTACAATTTTTATCGGAGCCGTTAACCGCGTTGGCAAATAACGGAAAAAAATGCGAGCGAAAGCGGAAACATTTTGAGCATTCTCCGGCGCAAAATTTGGAAAGCGCAGCTTCAGTCTCGGAACCGCTGATTGGATAGCAAGCCCGAGGTAATAAAACAAAGTGGCTGGATCGCTATCGCCCTCGTCCAATCGTAGCCATGCGTTCTTGCTGTTGCGTTCACTGAGATAACTCGCAATGGCCGTTGTTTTCCCCGCGCCCGGCAATCCAGTTAACCAGACAATCGGCACCGCTTGCACAGAGTCGAGCGAGGCGAACAGATCTTGCCTTCGGATTGCGTTATGCAACTCGGGAGGCGTGATCTTAGGAAGAAAGTTACGAGACATGTGTTTACGCGAAATATGACAAGCGCATCGAGCATAAAGAGGCGCGAAGCGAAGGTCAAGGTTGTTAGTCGTGCCCCCTAATCTGTAGTGTACAAAATAGTTAACCGGAGGACGAGATCAGGTCAATCTCCTGCACCGAAGTCTTAGCCTGCAGCGGCACACTGAATCAAAGCTCGGAAAAGTGTTGATGTGTACAAAGATTGCCCGACTATCGTCGCAATCGCCTAGCGGCAGGAAGTTATTTCTTCTCCGTCAATCGATGGTTGTAGGTGTGTGTAGGTTGATAGCAGACCGTTCCGGTGTTTATATTTTGGAGTATGTATTGCGTTTGAGTTACCGTGTTAGGAGACAGTAGATGAGAAACTTACTCGATTGTTTCATGCCGCGCCCTGTTTTGCGACATCCGTCAACAGAGCGCTCAAGACACATTTCTTTTTCGGCAGTGTTTTTAGCAGAGGAGCTTGCATGATGAGTTTGATCATATTTCGCACAGTGATTCGCTCGTCGTGTCGCGTAATCGACCGACTAATGAAGCAAAGCTTTTTAGGCATCGCAATTATCTTATTCTCCGTTCACGCGCAAGCACAGTCCCACTGGTGTTTATGGCACGAACAGCCCACCAGTCGTGATTTGCACGCCATCAGCGTTGTCACCCCTACTAATGTGTGGGCCGTAGGCGGAAACACAGGTGACGGGGGTCGAATTCTCCATTTCAATGGAGCGAACTGGTACTTGTTCGCGCAGGTGACCTTACCCATTTATGCGATCGACATGGTGTCTGCCAACGAAGGTTGGGCGGTGGGAGCAACGGGACAGATTCTTCGATACGTAAGTGGAAGCTGGCAAACCGTTCCCAGTCCTACGAGCAAACGTTTGTATGCGATCAAGATGATCGATGCAGACGATGGATATATCGTTGGGCAAAGCGGCACTATTTTACGCTATCGCGATGGTTCGTGGATTCGGCTCCATGAAGAAGACGGAGAGCTGACTACCCGTGACTTGCGCGCCGTATCTGTTGTCGACGCGAACAACATCTGGATAGTAGGCGGCGATGCAGGTGACTCAGGACGCATTGTTTACTGCGATAACTCGCGCTGCGTTTTTTATGACTATGCCGATGCACCGCTACATGCGGTGGCCATGACTTCGTCCGGCTCAGGCTGGGCGGCAGGCGAAGGTGGGTTGATCGCCAGATATGAAAACGGTATATGGAGCAGCACGGATTCGCCGACGACGCGCACCCTGCGCAGTATAAGTGCCGTATCACGTCATGAGATTTGGGCAGTAGGCGGTGATCCTGAAAATCCCCGCCTTCTTCGTTATGACGGCGAAACATGGCAGGCGATGTTTTCTCCTACTTCGGGCATTCTTTATGGCGTCGCGGCGACGCCAACCGATGCGTGGGCGGTCGGAGCGAGCGGCACACTCTTGCGGAGAAACCTAGCAGAAGGGCTGGAAACCATCTATGCTGAAATGAGACCCGACGGTTCAGTGGGTCCTTCTTGGGTTTGGCCGATCAGCGATGCGTTCGATGTCTTTAACGAAAGCCAACTCAATTTTTATGAGATCGAAATCAGCCCAGCGGATTGGGGTCGTATCATTGCCGGAGATCGCAATACATGGTTTCGCGCCAATCTTCACTGGGGCACGGTTCCGCGAGGCCGTGGTTTTTGGCGCGTGGAAGGCGAGCTGCGAGATGTTGGCATTCGTGGCAGCTTTAATACCTCGCATGATCCACGATACCAGAAGCCTTCGTTCAGGTTTAGCGTGAGAGAATTCGGGCACAGCTCACGCCGCTGGTACGGGCTAGACCGCCTCAAGCTCGATGGCATGATCTTCGACCGCACTTATATGCGCGATCGTATGGCTTATTGGTTTTATCGCCAGGGAGGAGTTCCCGCGCCGCGGAGCGTGCATGCACTGGTACGTATTAATGGCGCTCCTTGGATGGTTTACTCAGTGGAAGAAGTGATCCGCAAACCCTTCCTGCGCAGCCGATTTCCAAACGGGGATCGGGGAAATCTCTATTCCATCCAATCTTGGAACCAACCGCCTCCTCACACTTATGATTGGCGAGGAGAGAACATTATTGACTACGTGGCTTCTGCGAGTATTCTTTCTAGCCGTGGGCCTTTTACGGTGGAAGAAACTGCTCCTGGGCGCATTGAGCCGCCTTACAACATCTATAGTGACGTCCGCGAGTTTGTACGCGTCCTTAGTTTCCCTTGCGGGGAGAATCCTTCGGTCTGCCGTAGCCGCTTAGATGAAAGAACTAACGCAGAGGGGCTATTCCGCTACCTTGCGGTTCATCAGTCCATTGTTGAAGAAGATGCCTTAGTGCCGCCACACGGAGACCGGCATGCCAACAATCATTTTTGGTATAACGACAACAACGATGCCGGAAAATTGCATGTAATCGCCTGGGATCCGGATCAAGCTTTCAGCCACACTGCTTTCGGCGACTATCCCCTCGGCCAGATCCGCGGCTGGGACATCAGTATATGGCGGGGATTGAACCACATCGCGCTCACTCGCTGGATTCGTGAGGACAGCGCTGCAAGCGAAGAGCTCAAACAACGGATTCGCGAACTGATCCGCGGCCCCATGCGCACCGATGTTGCCCAAGCAAGACTCGATGCCATTTACAATCAGATTAGAGAGCACGTTTATAACGATCCACACATCCACGAGTCGATGCGCAATGGGGGGTTTGATCGCGCTTATCAGTCTTTGCGGGAATGGTTTACTCGTCGAGCGCCGAATGTGGAGCAACAGCTCACCCGCTGAGCGATTGCCGCACCGACATATCGCGGCATCTTATTTTGCTTTGCCACCAAGTAAAGAATGCGAGCTCGAGAGAAGTTGAGGCTTGCCTATCTCGCGTTTTTTCGCAGGGATATCCCCTGTTTAGGGATCGGCATGGACCATGCTCGATTGCCCGCCATCGATCGGGAGGAATATGTCCTTTTCGAATATCACTTCATCAGATTCGATTTGGTCCACGAGCCTTTCTCAAAGCGGTGGGTGATTCACCGAACAAAGATTGACTGGTGCGCGCGCGCACTGCAGGCAACCTTACGATTTCTGCTCGCCGCGATATCTTGGCTCTGTAGCATACAAAACAAAAAATTTTTGAATCCGCCAACCAACAAGTGTTCTCCGATTCAAAACTGTAGGTCGCTGTAGGTTGTCGAGGGAGTCGCAATGGCGTTTACTTGCTACAACACTATCAACAATGAGCATACACGCCACTTTCGAGAAAGGAACGTTATGAGAACTTTACGGCAATACTTAGTGGTGCTCACTATGTCGGTTTTGACTTTTTCGAGTCTAACCGCATTAGCGGAGTCTAGATCCGTCTCGGTCAATGTTTTCGTCTACACAGAGCAGATAATTGACGGCTTCTACTTGATCACACCTTGCCCGGATCTTGGGGTCATCGTGTTTCGAAGGGATCGATGGGAGTCGGTGTGGGGAACGACTGATCGCAACGGCAGCTTAATTGTTGAGTTTCCGTCTTCCATGCCGGCTGGCACTCACGTTGCGGCGATCATTCCCAGAAGCGAAGTCTGGGACGTTGAAGGATGGGCGATCCGTCGCGCAGAGCCCCCCGCGGGGGAGATTCTATCCATTCCCCTTCTCTATCCGGGAAGTTATGTTTGGCTTCCAGAGTAGCGAGTAGGGTGCGCAACTTTATTGCGCACCGAACAAAAAATCAAAGATCTGACTGGTGCGCACGCGTTGCGTGCACACCCTACGATTCCTAGAACTTTTTCGTCCAGCTACGCATGCGGGTTGTGCACTCTCGCTCATGTTTTCCCGTAGTGTACAAAGAACAGGAAATTCTGAGCCCGCTCGCCAGCTGTATTTCTCCGATTCAAAACTGTAGGTCGCTGTAGGTAGAAGAAGATGCCTTCGCGTGGCAGGCTGTGCACATGCTCGGTAACACTTGGGTAAATTCAAGGGAGGCATGAAAATGAGGAAGTCAATTCGTTCGTGGACGGCAATATTCTGCTTCGTTCCTGCATTAGCGCTTATCGCTATGGATTGCGCGTTTGCGCAGCGAGCTCGTTCCGGGGGTGGCGGAGGGTCCATACAAGGTGGTTGTGTAACGGTCAGAGAAACCACTGTGCCCGAAAGGCGTCTTGTCTATCGAGCTTGTGTGGACGGGCAAACTAACGGAGCGATCATACTAAAAATTTCAAGGGCATTTTACAACCTCGCTGGGGTATTTCTGAGTGAGCACACAGTGGGAACCGGGAGCGGGCGGGCATTTACCGAAAGCTTGTCCACCATAAACGTCCGTCAAACTAGTACGGGAATTATCCTGATTGAGACTAGAGGTAAGGACAGCAACGATTGTCCACGTACCAACCATCGCAAGCTATTCCGGTTTCTTTATGAGGATCCCGCGAAACATCTTTCCCCTCATCCCAGATTTTCGCTGGTACGCGATGATCCAGTCCGCCAGCAACCGAATTGTGAGGGTGGCTCAGACCGGACGGCGGACAAAGATGAAACAGAAGAGAATGATTACCAAGAAGGGCGTCGCGCGGGTGTTCCAGGAAGAGCGGCCTTATCGGCTTATTGCCGCTACGATTTTTATCGCCGCACGATGCCCTTTGTGGGTGTTCAGCTTTATCACCACCAATTAGCCGAATACGAAGACGATGTTTACCGCACCCATTTGCACGACATCGTCGTACCCAACGGAGGCTGCCGCTCGGTGGCGATTCATCCTGATTGGGAATTTGGCGTTGCAGGCGACACGGTAGGTTACATTCACACCTACGATATCAACACAGGGCTAGTCTTCGGCGAGCCGATCCGACCACTCGATGCCGGCCGGCCGCTGCGCATGGTGCGCTCGCTCAAATTTAGCCCTGATGGGCAATATCTCGCGGCGATGATCTACCAGGGAGATATCAGTGATAACTCGCTCATCATCTTTGCAGTGGAGCATAACAAGGAAGGGCAAGCCGTTTTGCGACGACTAGGCGCGCAGCGGATTGCGAGTTATCCGAGTGCAATAGCATGGACCCGCGACAGCAACAGCGTGCTCATCGCCGCGGTTGGCATAATGCGCTACCAGAGCGACGAGCAAGGGCAATGGCGGTTGACGCGTACTTATCCCATTCCCTCGCGCCATTCAGCGACCGGGGGGTGGGCCTACAAACTTCGAGTAAGTGACGGTGAAGGATCGCTCAACGAGATCTACTTCACCGGCTCGCAAGTGCAAGGCATACTCGATCTCGAGAGCGGCGGAGTAATCATCACTACCGGTCACGGCGGCCGAGTCACTGCAGCCGTATATACTCCGGATGGAGCTTCGGTTGTTACCTCAAGCATTGACGGCACAGTAGAGATATTGGACGCGGAAAATTGGCAGGTGCGCCGCACTATTGGTATCTGTTCCGGGCTTTGTGGTGGTTTGTACGGCGTCGATGTATCGAAAGATGGTAGCCAAATCGTTATTGCCGGCGAAAACTATGGCTATCACGGCCGCTTGTGGGTGATGGATGCACGAACCGGCGAACGATTGGGCGCTTATTCTTCCACCGCGACTGCCGACATCAGCCGGCCAACGATGTTGAGCTTGCAGTTTTCACCCGACTACCAAATGCTCGCGACTAGTGGTACCGGCGGCACAGTGGAGCTTTGGGATACGACGACGTGGAGAGTCATTCATCGTTTCCAAGCCCATGATCCTGTGGAAGCGGTCAATATCGTGCGCTGGTCTGATGATGGTCGCTATCTGGCTACAGGGAGTGATGACCGTACGGTACGCGTATGGGATATGGAAAATCCAGATGCGCCGCCGCGAGTATTGCCGCATAGTGGGCCGGTGAAAGCGCTCGCCTGGGCACCTGGCACGCATAATTTAGTGACGGCGGCGGGACAGGATCTCATGCGCTGGGACGCAGCAACGGGTCAGCGCATCGGCAGCTTAATCGGTCATGCGGAAGACATAAGCTCACTCGTCTACGCGGCAGACGGCACCTTAGTATCAGCGTCTTTGAGCGGTTCGGTTGTGCACTTTTGGGGCAACAACCATATGTTGACGCGCCGCGTTCCCAGCAATGAATGGGGAGATTTTAATCCTAGCGCTATTGCCGTAGGCCCAGATGCGTGTGATGTGACTCTTGGTTTTGGAAGTGGAACGGTCACTGCGCATAGTGAACTGTTGTGCCCGGAAAAATGACCTGTGCTGTAAGAAGCATAGCGTGGGTTATCACTAGGCGATTTTTATATTTTTAAAGGAGAAACTGGATGACATTCCGCGCTATTTTTCTCGGTTTGATAACTGCCACGATGTTCAGCCTTACAAGCTCGAGAGCAGATGCCATGCTGCCTCGCGTAACTCCACATAATTGGGGCCGTACCTGCCAAGATGTCATCACCGGCTGGGAAGAAAGCGCGGAAGGACAAACCTTGACCCACTATTATTGTGACTGGGAGCTTGACCCCATCTGGAGTGGAATGGCCTGGAGTTGCACTGTTTACTTTCTTTATACGCAAATCTATTGGCGCCTTGGTGGTGTATGGCAGTCGATGTCACGCACAAGATCGATGATTGGGCAGCGTTGCGTATACCATGAGTATCCTGGCTTCTCATGGCCACCCAGAGAATCCGGATCCTGATCGGCCGAATGTCAACCAAAGTTTCGCTAAGAAGAAAAATACACTCAGCGAGTAGGGTGCGCAACTTTATTGCGCACCGGAATAACGGTAGATTGGTGCGCACGCGTTGCGTGCATACCCTACGATTCCTAAAACTTTTTCGTCCAGTACGCATGCGGGTTGTGCGCCCTCAGTCATGTTTTCCCATAGTGTACAAAGAACAGGAAATTCTGAGCCCGCTCGCCGTCAATATTTTCCCAACTTAAAACTGTAGGTCGCTGTAGGTAGAAAAAAATGCTTTCGCATGACACGCTGTGCACAGCTTGCAACGAGGGATCATCAGTGACGGCCATCGTTTAACTATTTTAATACGGAGGTACTATGAAACAGCGATTTTTTCCAAGATTCACTATCAGCTTTTCAATGGTCCGGGTGCCAGTGAGAGCGGTATTCTCTATAACGGCTATCCTTGCCGGGATGCTTTCCAGCCCGGTGCTGTCTACCCAAGCGCAATACCCAGCTGAGCTACGATCCACCAAGACGATTGAATCGGAAAGCACAAATGGGTATCGCGATGCCTATCGTGCTCCCCATATTTCCAGCGCCGCTGGTGCTCTATCAGATTTATCCATTCCTTTCATTTCAAACACAGGGCAGCTTGATCATCGAGTTGCTTTTTATGCCAACACCTCTGCGGCGGGTACCCTCTTTGTTACCCGAGATGGCAAGTTGGTATATGCGCTACCGGCAGCGCAGAATCGCCGGGCAAAGGACGATCGATATCCCCGAGGTACTACTCGCGTTTCACAGCCTAAATCCGGCTGGACCCTAGTGGAGCGATTTGTCGGTGGCCAGCCTAAACCATCCACCGGTGCCGCTGCGGCAACTCGAGTGAGCCGCTTCATTGGTAACGACCCCAGCAAATGGGCAACGAATCTATCTACCCATAACAGCATAAAGCTTGGAGAAGTGTGGCCCGGAATTGAAGTTGAATTGCACGCTAAGCATGGACGCATAGAGAAGTATTTCACCGTCCAGCCCGGCGCGGATCTAAATAAGATAAAACTAAAAGTGGACGGCGCTCAGCGGCTCACCGTTCGGGACGAACAGTTGATTGTGCAGACCAGTTTAGGCAACGTCACGCTTTCTAAACCGATGGCCTGGCAAGAGGTCGATGGATTGCGACAACCGATACAGGTCGCTTACAAGCAAGCCAAGAACACTTATGGCTTTAACTTAGGTGAACACGATCCCGCCCATCCGGTGATCATCGATCCGATTTTGCAGGCAACTTATTTAGGCGGCAGCGCTAACGAAACAGCCGCTAGCTTAGCGGCGACAGAATATGGTGTNATGTATTCGGACGAACGCAGTCGCGCGATTTTCCAGGGACAAAAGGCGGTTATCAGCCCGCTTACGGTGGTGGTGCATCGGATGTGTACATTGCGTGGTTCGATCTCGAGTTGCAAACCCTTCTCAATGCCACTTATTTGGGTGGCAGTGGGTTTGAGGAGAGAGGACAGCTCGCCTTCGATGCGCAAACCAAGACCATCTACATCGCCGGAGAAACTTCATCGCGTGATTTTCCAATCACGGAGGGAACGTTTCAGCAAACACTGCGCGGCGGCTCCGATGGATTCATCGCGAGATTCGATCTCACCTTGAGCAAGCTCTTACAATCGACTTATTTGGGCGGTAGCGATTTAGATACTATCGATAAGCTCACCCTTTTTGGCGGAAAGGGATTGTATGTCGGAGGGCTCACCGTTTCTCGAGACTTTCCCAAGACCGCCGGCGGTGCGCAGCCGAGCTACGGCGGAGGCTCGCAGGATGTGTTTGTGGCCGTGCTCGACAGTGAGCTCACCACTTTGTACCAAGCAACTTATTTGGGTGGAAGCGGCGGCGATCAAATCGGCAATCTGCGCTTCAACGATGACGGCGTCTATATTGCAGGTAGCACCGATTCAGTCAATTTTCCCGGCACCGAATATGGAGCACAACCTACCTATGGCGGCGGCACGCTAGATGGGTTTATTGCTTGGTTGGATCCAACGCTAGCAGCATTGCAAGCCACATATTTGGGAGGCAATGATAGCGAGGGCCCCACCGATCTCATAGTTTGGGAAGGACTTATCTTTGTTGTTGGATCCACTGCCTCCCGAGATTTCCCGGGCACAAACGGAGGTGCTCAACCTGTTTTAAACGGTGTGAGGGACGCCTTCGTAACCTGGCTCGATCCATCCTTAGCGATGATTGGCCAGTCTACTTACTTGGGCGGGCGTGAAATTGATACGGCTAGCTCAATAATCATCAGCGAAAAAGGCGAGCTGTATATCGGAGGCGCAACCTCTTCTCCAGATTTTCCGAGGACCGCAGGCGGTGCGCAGGCAGTCAACGGCGGTGGACTCGACGCCTATTTTGCTCGACTCGATACAAACCTGATGCAAATTATCCAAGCTACCTATTACGGAGGAAGTGGCGGCGATAACTTGTCAGCGGGGATAGCCCTCTTTGGTGACTGGGTCTACGGTGTGGGTGTAACGAACTCACCTGACCTTCCGCGCACCATGGGCGGCGCACAGCCGCGCATCGGCGGCGGAATAGACGCTTACGCCGTCAGATTGACGAAAGATTTACGGGCGCTACCCATCCAATGATGATATGTCGATGGTGCGCCTAAAACTTTTCATCGGGACGCGATCGTAGATCGAGTGAATGATGACGGTGTAATCATCGGCCGCATGGCAAGGGGATTTTCTCTTGAGCCATTTGCGTTGGTGCCGCTCACGAAATGAGCGCGCTATCGACCTTCCTGGCCGTTAGGAGCTCAGAATGGAGAGACCGAGATTCAGTTACCTAATCGCTATAGTTGCAGGCTTCAGTATCTTCAGCGCTGCGGCTATTCTCATAGGTATTTACCCGCTTCGCCCTAATAGCGTACTTGGATGGGTCGCGCTTTTCCTGATAGGGCCTCCGTTGGTGTTAATCGGCGAATGGCTAGG
>FRDC01005031.1_pt1 | contig 28922 bp, 26 predicted proteins | sample 1106171 | NCBI WGS metagenome assembly FRDC01 (sample SAMEA3930566, study PRJEB13176) | freshwater metagenome | biome: Drinking water system; feature: drinking water; material: water | place: Singapore | collected 2014-12-20 | reverse complement strand
GCCAGGACGATGGCCTCGGTGCTGCCGCGTGGCGTGCACTGGATCAAGTCGGCCGTGGCCGCCTTCGAACCCGAGCGCGATGCCGTGATCCTCGATGGCTGCCGGGTCGTGAAATACAAGCAACTGGTGGTGTGCCCGGGGCTCAAGCTCGACTGGAACGGCATCGAAGGGCTGACGGACACGCTGGGGCGTCATGGCGTCACCTCCAACTACCGCTATGACCTGGCGCCCTACACCTGGGAACTGGTGCAGCAACTGCGCCACGGCAAGGCGATCTTCACGCAGCCCCCGATGCCGATCAAATGCGCCGGTGCGCCGCAGAAGGCGATGTACCTGTCGTCCGACCACTGGCGGCGCAGCCACGTGCTGAAGGACATCGACATCCAGTTCTGCACCGCCGGCGCCGTGCTGTTCGGCGTGGCCGATTACGTGCCAGCGCTGATGGAGTACGTGAAGGCCTATGGCATCCACTTGAACTTCGGCCAGACGCTGGTCGCTGTCGACGGCCCGCAGAAGAAGGCCACCTTCCTGAGAGCCCACGCCGACGGCACGAAGGAGCGGATCACGCGCGACTTCGACATGCTGCATGTGGTGCCGCCTCAGCGCGCGCCGGACTTCATCCGCGTGAGCCCGCTGGCCGATGCGGCCGGGTGGGTCGACGTCGATCCGGGCACGTTGCGCCACAAGGCATTTGCCAACATCTATGCGCTCGGCGACGTGACCAACACGACCAACGCCAAGACCGCAGCAGCGGCACGCAAGCAGGCGCCCGTGGTGGCGCACAACCTGCTCGCAGCCCGTGGTGTCGCCCAGGGTGAGGCCCATTACGACGGTTATGGCTCGTGCCCGCTGACCGTGGAGCACGGCAAGATCGTGCTGGCCGAGTTCACCTATGGCGGCAAAGTCGCGCCCAGTTTCCCGAAATGGCTGATCGATGGCACGCGGCCCTCGGCGCTGGCGTGGTACCTGAAGGAACGCATCCTGCCCCCGCTGTACTGGGATGCGATGCTCAAGGGGCGCGAATGGATGGCGCAACCCGAGATGGTGGGCTGATGCCCTTGGCTGCTCGCTGGCGGCGCTGGCTGCCCGGCCTGCCGGTGGTGAGCTGGGCGCGCGGCTACGACCGAGACACCTTGATCGGTGACGGCGTGGCCGCGCTGATCGTCACGATCATGCTGATCCCGCAAAGCCTGGCCTATGCGCTGCTGGCCGGTCTGCCGCCCGAAGTGGGTCTGTACGCCAGCATCGCACCCTTGCTGCTGTACGCCGTGTTCGGCAGCAGCCGGGTGCTGGCTGTCGGCCCGGTGGCCGTGGTGTCGCTGATGACCGCAGCCGCGGTGGGCGAGCATGCAGCACCTGGATCGGCGCTGTACTGGCCCATGGCCATCACGCTGGCCTTTCTGTCCGGCGCCATGCTGCTGGCCATGGGACTGCTGCGCCTGGGCTTCATCGCCAATTTCCTGAGCCATCCGGTGATCTCGGGCTTTATTTCCGCCTCCGGACTGCTGATCGCCGCCAGCCAGCTGAAGACGCTGATGGGCGTGAGCGCCGAGGGGCACAACTTCGTGGACGTGCTGCTCGCGCTCGCCCGGCAAGCGCCTCACACGCACCTGTTGACGCTCACAGTCGGCGTGCTGGCCACGGCCTTCCTGTTCTGGGTCCGTCAGGGCTTGAAGCCGCTGCTGATGGGGTGGGGCATGGCGGCCAGGCCCGCCGACATCATCACCAAGGCCGGGCCGGTGGCGGCCGTGGCCGTCACGACCGCGCTGACTTGGTGGCTGGGCTGGCAGGAGCAGGGACTGAAGATCGTCGGCGCCATTCCGCAGGGCCTGCCCCCCCTGACCTGGCCGAGCTTCGACATGGCGCTGTGGCGGGAGTTGGCGGTGCCCGCGCTGCTGATCAGTGTGGTGGGCTTCGTCGAGTCGGTGTCGGTTGGGCAGACCCTGGCAGCCAAACGCCGCCAACGCATCGAGCCCGACCAGGAGCTGGTCGCGCTGGGCGTGGGCAACGTGGGCGCGGCGTTCACGGGGGGCTTCCCCGTCACCGGCGGCTTCGCGCGATCGGTGGTCAACTTCGACGCCGGTGCCCAGACGCCTGCAGCCGGCGTTTTCACGGCCGTGGGGATCCTGCTCGCCACGCTGCTGCTGACGCCCGCGCTCTACTACCTGCCGCAGGCCACGCTCGCGGCCACCATCATCGTCGCCGTGCTGTCGCTGGTTGACTTCGGCATCCTCCGACGCACCTGGGTGTACTCCAAGCCCGACTTCGTGGCGGTGGCAGCGACACTGCTGGCCACGCTGACGGTGGGCGTCGAGACGGGCTTGCTGGTCGGTGTGGGGGTGTCGCTCGCGTTGTACCTGTGGCGCACCAGCCGGCCGCACATCGCAACCGTGGGGCTGGTGCCGGGCACCGAGCATTTCCGCAACGTGCTGCGCCACCAGGTGGTCGTCAGCCCGGCGCTGCTGAGCCTGCGCGTCGACGAGAGCCTGTATTTCGCCAATGCACGCAGCCTCGAAGATCGGGTGAACGATGCGGCAGCGGCACAGCCCGAACTGCGTCATGTGGTGCTGCAATGCTCGGCCGTCAACGACATCGACGCCAGCGCACTCGAAAGCCTCGAGGCCATCGATCATCGGCTGCGCGATGCGGGCATTGCGCTGCATCTGTCGGAGGTGAAGGGGCCGGTGATGGATCACCTCCAACGCACGGACTTCCTGAACCGACTCAGCGGCCAGGTGTTTCTCACGCACTACCAGGCAGTGGCATCACTCACGCCAGACGTGACAGACCGTCGCTGAGGTGCTTGGCTTCTCACTGCCGGAGTCAATCGCTCCGAAGTCGATCCGCAAATGAAACGGACCCGCATTTGTGGTGCCGGCCCGTGGACAGGGTTGGCGGAGTGGCCGAGTAACCCCTGGTCACAACGTTTCCTCCGGGAAGACAGCCGTTTGGGAGTGAACCGGCTTGGCGCTCGGTCGAACTGGGTGTCTACGCGGTCTACTCCTCGCGCAAGTTCGTCTCGCCCCAGGTCCGCCTGATGATCGAGTTTCTGGTCAACGCCTTCGCGATGCACGCATGGCCGGCGTGACGGATCACGCAGCGAGGGAGAGGCGGGGCAGTCTCATCTCAGAGTCGACGGTGTGCTTCACGTCTGTAGGTCTCACGTGAGAAGCGACCGGTGAAGACCTTCCTGCGTCCCGTCCCTGAGGGAACGGCACGGAAGATGGGTGGGGGATGCCGGCATCAGCGATGAGCCGGTATCTCGGCCAGATCGAAGATCCCCCCACCCAAGGTCTCAATCCACTCAATCGCCGCCGCGCAGGTTCTGTACCTGGAACAGGCTAGGAGGGTTCAGCTTCGGTTCGATCTGGCCCTTGAATTGACCAGTCGTACAGTGCTTGCTCTGCACATCGACCATAGAGAATGAGTCGTCAATGGCGATCCCACTGCCCTTGTTGATCGGCAGATGGTGGTCAGGATGCGACTTGCCGATGGTCCAGGACTTCCACAGCTCGCCCTTGCGGTCGTAGATCAGCGTGCGGTTGATGTTGTAGACCTGCGCGTCGATGTGGAACACGCGCTTGCTGACCGGGTGCGACGGGTTCACAGGGGAAGCTTCAACGACGTATACCTTGCGCAACTGCCACGTGATGTCGGGGAAGCAACCGCCAAGCCCACCGAAGTTGATGAACTTGTAGCCGTCGGCCTCGGGCGGCATGTCAGTCGCGAGCTTCTGGTCGTTGTGGTTGTAGTAGGGCATCAGGATGTTCTTGGTGCCCTTGTACGTCCACTTCATGTCCGAGATACGGCCGTTGTAGCCCTCGAAGTCTTCGATCATCAGATCAGACCCGAGGAATGAATCGGTCGTCTGTCCAGTGGCCAGCCGCCGCACGCGGCGTTGGAAGCCAAGGTACAGGTACGCATCGCTCAACTTCGTGTCATCTCCGTTGATCTGGATCAGCAACTGGGTGAACTTCAAGTCTTGCGGCTCGAGCACGTTGACGTAGATGCCGCGGAACAGGTTGGCCGGGTTAGGCACCACCTCAGGGATCGGCTCGTGACGCACGCGGTGCTGGAAGTTCAGGAAATGGAAATTGAACTTGATCTGGCGCTCGACCTGGCCAGTGATCAGGTTGCGGTATTTCCAGTAGAACGGATAAATAGCGGCGTTGTCCCCCCAGTTGATGCCGTACTTGTAATTCCAGGCGATCTTGTCGCCAGCCTGCGGGTCGCTGAGGCTGGGCTCTTCGGGAAACGGCCGTCCGGCGACGAAGCCGGTGATCTCGCCGGTTTTTGCGCCAAGTTTGGCCTTGTTGATGTTTTTGCGAGTCGCTTCAATATAGTTTGGCTCGAGTTCGAACGAGGTGGTTGCACCCACCTTCAGCTCGGTCCAGCCGTTCTTGATCATGGCGTACAGGCCTTCGTCGAGCACCTCCTTGAATTGCTCGACGTTGGCCTTGCTGACCACGGTGCCTGCGGTCAGGCCGGGGAAGGTGGGCACGCCCGACTTGTAGGGTCGGAACGAGGCCTCGACGTCGGCCTCGGTGGCCGCGAACGCAGCGCTGCACAGCAGCCCGCTAACCAGCGCGACGGCAGTGATTGATGTCTTCATGGTGTGTCTCCTGTAGTTCAGAATTTGTAGCGAAGCGTCGCGAAGATCTCGTCTTCCTTGAAGGCTGCACCGATCGGCCCGGCGCGGAAGCGTCCGAGCGGCTCAAACCCGCCCAGCCCACGTGAAAACGCGGTGGTCGGATTGCTGTCACCGATCGGCGCGGTGAACGGCCCCCACGGATTGCAGGCACGGCAATCGTCGAACTTGTCGCGGCCGATACCGCCAAGCTTGAAGTTGCCACCGATGGTGAACTTCAGCTTGTCGCTGAACAGCCATTCCAGCGATGGCGCAACAGCCATCGCTCGCGCCTGGAAGTCGCGCGCGAAGATCACCTGAGGGCTCAGGCGGTCATTCATCAGGAACGCCTTGACCAGCAAGGTGGCAATCACGTTGTCTTCCCAGTCAGGCATGCCAACCGGGCCGAACTGATCTTTCTTGCGCTGGTGGTCAAAGATATGCTGGTAGAAGATCTGACCCGAGAACAGCGTGGTGCGCGATGTGCTGATGAACGGCACGAAAGTCGGCCGGTCTATCCCGATGACGCTTCTGAAGACCTCGTTCTTCGAATACAGCTGCGTCTTCAGTGTGTTGGCGAACTCTTCGCCCTTGGTCACCGCGGCCTCCAGACGCACCGCAGCACCGATGTTCTCGAAGGCAACGTCCATCGACCCGCCGATCAGGTGAACCCGCGGGAACTCCATGTCGAACGAAATCAGGTAGGGCCAGGCATTGCGGAACTCGCCGGTGAATGCATTCACCGCGCGCTTGCCGCCGTGCAGCGATGGCAATTGCGAGCGGAAGGTCAGCGCATTCAGCGAGAACGACACGCCTCCTTTCGTCACACCCTCGAACTTGACGCCAAGCTGCGTGTTCTTCAGGCTCCAGCTGGGCAAGTGCACCTTGTTCAGGCCAATCTGTCCGGGGCCGAAGTTGGTCGCCAGCAAGGTATCCGGTGCCACGTTGGCGAAATTGGCTACCGTCCCACCGTTGTCCCACAAATTCTTCATGCCGCGGAAGAAACAGCCGGCATCAAGGATGACGTTGGCTGTGCCGCACTGCCCAAGGTTGTTTGGCCTGAATTTGTCAAAGTTCCAGATGACCTGCAGGTTGCGCTCCTGCAGGATGTCTCCGCCGCCCATGCGGTACTCCGCCTGCGCGATCCACATCGGTATACGAATGTCCTGCAGCTCGTCGTAGATGTTGTTGCGCGAGTAGTCGACTGGATTGATGACATCGAGCACACGAAATAGGTCGGTGCGGCCCCAGACCACCTGCTGCTTGCCGAGCTTCAAGAACAGAGCTTTGCCATCTTCCAGCTGAAGCGTATTGCGCACATAGGCTTCGCGTATGAAATCGAGGCGGTTGTTGAATTCAGGGGATTCAAGATCCGAACGATCCTGGTCGCCATATCCACCGAAATTCGCGCACCCTCGATGGTCCGAATCACACGGCCGCACGGGCGTAGCAAATGCCACTCCACCGTTTATCGGGTGCCAGCGATCGCCCAGTACGCGCAGACCCCGGTTGGGGCTGGCGGCCAGCAGATCAGCGCTGTTGAGGAACTTGTTGTTGATGAGACCAAGTCCGGCCACCGTGTCGCGGTCGACCACCAAACCCCCAGACGAAGCGCCCAGGCCACCGTACGCTGCCGGCAGTCGCGTACCACCCGCAGTGCTTTGCAGCGTGATGGCGCCGCCTGCCTTGGAGCCATATTCGTCCGAGTTGATGCGGTAAACGCCATCGAAGGTGCCGCGGAGGATCCCACGGAAGACCCAGCCACCGCTGAGATTCTTGGTGGCATCGATCTGCGCGGTGTTGCGAAACTTCGATAGGCCCACCGTCGAGCCGGTTGCATCCTTACCTCGTACGCGTGTGTCGTTCTCGAAATAGAAGTCCACTGCCCACGGGTCTTTGGCTTCGCCGAGATCGGGCAGGTTGTTCTCCGCGTATTGCGCGCCCACCGGTCCGAACGCACCGGCGAGAAAAAGTAACGCAGCCCCCTTGATGGCCCGCCGAATGCGCCAGTGCATTTCGGCTTTTGTCTCTTTCAGTGTCATCGTATGTCTCCTCTGTCGTTCTGGTTTCTGGTCTTTGGCACAGTCCTCGTGCGGCTGTACCTACTCGCTCAGGTCACCGCCGCACTGCGGTGTGTCCGCGCAGCCAGCTCTTCGTGAGAGTTGACGGACGTCTGGTCTTCCTGAAGAACGCCATCGGCGCCGTAGTGCGACGCGATAACGAAGTGCGGCTTGAACACCACACACCACGCGGGGACGATGAACATCGCCGCCACGGCGTTGACGATCAACATGAACGAAAGCAGCACGGCTGCATCCGACTGGAAGCGCAAGTCGGACATGAAGATCCAGAGCACCACGCCCGCGATCAAGGTGGCGGCGGTGAACGACACCGCATAGCCAGTGGTTGCCACCGCGGTGATGACCGCCTTCTGGATGTTGCGGGTGTGCGCCATCTCTTCGCGGATGCGGTCCATGAAATAGACCGCGTAATCGATGCCGACACCAACACCCACCGCAATCACCGGCACGGTGTTGACGCTGATGCCGATCTGCGCCCAACCCATGTACGCGTAGGTCATCAGCGTCGAGAACAACATCGGCAGCACCATCAACCACCCGGCGTGGACGCTCTGGTAGTACGCCATCACCAGCAAGAAGGCCGCCAACATCACTGCCGGGATGATGACCATGTGGTCGGTGTGCAGCGCCTGGTTACCTGCTGCAGTGACGCCGATGATTCCGCCACCGAGTTCGATGTGCAGACCCGGTACCGTCGGCTCGATCTGGCGGATACCTTCCTCCGCCAGCGCGACGATGCGCGCGACGGTGTCGGCTTGGTGGTCCTTGTAATAGAAGACGACGTCGGCCTCGTTCTCGTCTGCGGTGACGAATTCCTTCAGCGCACCAGGAATCGGGCTCGACGCAAGGTAGGCGAACATCAACCCGCCAATCTCAGAGGCGCTGTCGGGCAACTGGTACCAGCGTGGGTCGTCGTTGTGCGTCAGTCGGTTGACCACGCGCACAACGCCCGGAAGCGCTTTGGTTCCACCGAGACCCGGGTCGCTCAGCATGTGCGCCTGGAAGCGCTCGATTGCGGCCATCACTTCGGGACGCTTGATGCCGCCCTTGTCGTCGGTACGCACCGATACATGCAACTCTTCCGAACCCGGGAAGCGGTTGTTGATTGCAGTGGTCGAAACGTTGAAGTCGTGTGTCTTGTGCAAAAGCGGGCTACCGGGCTCCGACTCGCCAAGCTTCACCTTCGAGACGAAGTAAGCCCCGCCCATCGCCAACACCATCGCCAGCAGAAGAATCAAACGCGCGCCGCCGTTGGTGCCGCCAGTGGCGGCCATCATCCGACCCAGCGCCTTGCGCACGCCTTCGTTCTCGTTGTTCATTTGCTTCGGCTGCGGCAGCACCGTCAGTGCCAGCGGCACCATGAAGTGCACAGTCCAGATCACCGAGAAGGCCCAGAAGCCAGCCGCGATGCCGAGCTTGTGGTTGAAGGGTGCCGCACCAAGCACCAGCACTGCGATGCCGATCGCGTCGACGATGATCGCCAACGAACCAGGCCTGAACAGCGCGTCCAGCGCATTGCGTGCAGCTTTCTTGCTATCGCGCACGATGGCCAGTTCCTCGTAATAACGCGCGACCAGTTGGACGCCATGCGAGGTGGCGCGTGCAGCGATCAGGAACGGGATGGGCAGAGACAGCGGCTCCAGGTTGATGCCCATGATCGACATGAACCCGAGCCCGCAGATCGACGACAAGGCGATGCCCAGCAGCGGCAGCGCGATGCCGTACAGGCGGCGGAAATACAGGATCAACAGCAGCGCCATCAGCAGCAGCGTGTAGGCGAGGATCTGGACGATCTGGCCGAGATAGGTGTAGACCCACCCGGTCAGCACCGGATTGCCGGTGACATAGATCGTGTGGCCGGGTTGCGCCAGCGTGTCGCGCAACTTTTGCAACTCGGCAAAAGTCTTGGGATAGTCGATGTCGCCTTCGTTGAGTTGCGCCTTGATCAGCGCGGCCTTCAGGTCGGGTGAGACCAGCAGGCCGTAGATGGCTGGATTGGCGACAACATCCTTCTTGAGTTGCTCCAGTTCTGCAGCGCTGAGCTCGGGCTTTTGTGCGTCGTAGAACGACTCAGAAACGAAGCCACCTTCCGGGGACAGGTAAACCTTGCGCGCGGTGCGGTGCGTCAGCGACGACACCAGGTTGTGGTTGACGCTCGGCAGGTTGTCGAGGCCCTGCGTCGCTTCGTGTATCAGCTTCAGCGTCTTGTCGTTGAAGATCGTTCCCTGGTCGACCTCAATCGCCATCACGATCATGTTGGCGCCGCCGAAGTTTTCCTTCAGCCGGTTGTAGACCTTGACGTACGCATGCTGCTGCGGCAGCAGGTCGGAGAAGTCGGAGTAGATGCGCAGCTTGGGTAGAGCCAGCGCAAACAGGATCGTGACCGCGAAGATCATGGACAGCACGATCTTCGGGTTGGCAAAGAGCCAGGTTTCTCCGCGATGAAGTACGCGGGTGATGACTTTGCGAGCGGGGGCAATCATGAGGGCGTTCTCGGATTCGGGAAACAGAAGTGCTGCGCGGCAGGGCGGCGGTTGCCGTCAGTTAGAGACGGGGGCCACTCGGCGCAGCAGGCCGGCGGGCCCGCCAACCAGCAATGCGTTCGGCCCGACCAGCGACACACCGGCACCCAGGGAAGCGGGCATCGGGTCGGGGTAGCTGACGGCGCGCCATGTGTCGCCCTCAAGACGGGCTACCGTGCCGACGGCACCAACGCCGTGCGGAACACCGTGGTGCATGAACAGCCTGTACAGCGGCGCACCGGTCGCGTTGTTCTGCGCCTGCCAGGTACGTCCGCCATCGAGCGTTCGCATGATTTGCCCAGCCAGGCCACTGCTCCAGCCTTCGTTTCGGTTGGCGAACAGGGTCGCGTAGGGATAGAAGTCGCCAGGCACTGCAGGCCGCTTGACCCACGTCGCTCCGCCGTCTTCGGTGACCAGCACGTTGCCGAACTCGCCAGTGGCGATACCGAAGTCCTTGTCGACAAACTGCAAGGTCGTGTACTGCATGTCCTGGCCCTGGTCGGTCACAGTCCACGCAGCACCACGGTCACGGCTGACAGCGATCACTGAACCGGTGCCGCTGACCCACCACGCACCTGCCGCATCACAAGCCACCGCGAGCGGCGTATGAGGGCGTTCCAGCTTGACCGATTTCCACCGCTTTCCGGCCGCATCCGACGACCAGACGCGGCTGTAGAAATCGATGCCAACGAAGCTACCGTCTGGGCAGACAGCCAGGCCGATCATCGATGCTCCGGGCGCTGGCTCACGCTCCCAGGTCCCTCCCTGATCGGTCGAGACCAGCACCACACCGGACTGGGTGCCCGCCACCACCACCTGTCCGTTGGTGGCGACAGCCTGCGTCAGGTCGTGACGCTGCACTGGGCGCAACCGCGCCGCCGTCACGCCGCTCAGATCCGGCTCCGCCGAACAGGCTGCGAGGACAAGCACCGACCAGACCATCCACACACAAAGACTTCGCACGTCATCTCCTTGCTTCGTTCTTTTCCGGGCATGGCTCCGCCCCGGCCACCGTGGCAACCCGTTTTCAACCCCTCCGAGCTCCAGCGCGGGACTGCGCGCGCAGGGCGACTTCTGTCTCTCTATCGACCCGAGTCCTTGGCCGACACGCCGGCAATGCCCCAATGCGCTGCGGGCACTTCCTGGATCAGCACGCGCACGGTGTTGACGGGTGCCCCGACCGCTTCAACGAGTGCCTGCGTGACCTTCTCGATGACCGCCTTCTTCTGCGCCTCGGTGCGGCCTTCGATCATGTAAATCTGGGCAAATGGCATCTTTGGTACTCCTGTGTTCTTCGATGTGGAGGTGCTCAGGCGAAACGGACCGACACCGACCCCATGCCCTGCACTCGCAGCGCGATGTGATCGCCGGCACCGACAGCCACCGCTTCGGTGATGCCGCCAGACAGAACCAGCGTTCCAGCGGGCAGCGTTTCGCCGCTTTCAGCGAGCTTGTTGACCAGCATGGCAATGGCAGCAGCCGGGTGGCCAAGCACCGCAGCACCGGCGCCCAAAGCGACGACCTCGCCGTTCTTCTCCAGCACGATGCCGGTGGTGCGCAGATCGACCGCATCTGGCGCCACGCAGGTGCTACCGACGACGAAGCGGGCGGCCGAGGTGTTGTCGGCGATGACGCTCTTCAGGTCGAATTTGAAGTCGCGGTAGCGGCTGTCGATGACCTCGATGCCAGGCATCACGAAGTCGGTCGCAGCCAGCACGGCGCCGACATGGCAACCCGGGCCCTTCAGCTCGCTTCGGGTAACGAACGCGATCTCGGGCTCGACCTTCGGATGAATGAGATCAGAGACCTTGCAGACGCCACCGTCGGGTACCGCGGTGTCATCGGCCAGGTAGCCGAACACCGGGCTGTCCACGCCCATCTGCTTCATCTTGGCGTAGGAGGTCAGACCCGCCTTCAGGCCAATCACCTTCAACCCACGGGCCAGCTTGCGGCGGCGCCCGGCATCCTGGATGGCATAGGCGTCGGCCCAGTCCATTTCGGGGTGCTCGTCGGTGACTTTCAGCGTGTCGCGCGCTTCGAGTTGGCAGGCATCGAGCAACTCCGCCAGCCGCTCGATGGTCGATGAATCGAGACTCATGCGGCCACCTTCTGTGCTTGCGCACGCTGGTGTGCCATCGTCATCGCGGTGTCTTCGATCATGTCTTCCTGGCCACCGACCATGCCACGTCGACCCAACTCAACCAGCAGGTCGCGCGCTGGCACACCGTACTTCTCGCCGGCACGTTTGGCGAACAGCAGGAAGCTCGAATAGACCCCCGCATAACCCAGCGTCAGCGAGTCGCGATCGATGCGGATCACGTGGTCCATGATCGGCACAACCAGGTCTTCGGCCACGTCCTGTATCTTGAATACGTCGACCCCGGTCTCGATCCCCATCCGATCGCACACGGCGATGAAAACTTCCATCGGCGTGTTGCCAGCGCCGGCACCAAGACCGGCCGCTGCGGCGTCGATGCGATTGGCACCGGCCTCGACGGCGGCCAGCGAGTTGGCGATGCCCATGGCCATGTTGTGGTGGCCGTGGAAACCGAGCTCGGTCGAGGACTTCACGGCCTGGCGCACGGCGTCAATGCGAGCTGTCACGTCGTCGGGCAGCATGTGGCCGGCTGAGTCGGTGACGTACACGCAGTTGGCGCCGTAACCTTCCATCAGCCGCGCCTGCTCGACGAGCTTCTCGGGGCTGGCCATGTGCGCCATCATCAGAAAGCCGACGGTATCCATGCCGAGTTCGCGCGCTTTTCGGATGTGCTGTTCAGACACATCGGCCTCGGTGCAGTGGGTGGCGACGCGGATCGTGTTGACGCCGAGGTCTTTGGCCATCAGCAGGTGGTCGACGGTGCCGATGCCGGGGATCAGCAGCGCCGACACCTTGGCCCGCTTCATCTGCGGGATCACTGCGCCGAGATAGGCCTCGTCGGTGTGCGCAGGGAATCCGTAGTTGACCGAACTGCCGCCGAGCCCGTCGCCGTGCGTGACCTCGATCAACGGCACGCCGGCCGCGTCAAGTCCGCAGGCGATGGTCTTCATCTGGTCGAGCGTCATCTGGTGGCGTTTCGGATGCATGCCGTCACGCAGCGTCATGTCGTGGACGGTGACTTGTCTGCCCTTGAGGTTCATCGTGAAGCTCCTGTGGGAAAGGTGGTGTTCAAGCGGAGACGGCTTCGAGCGTGAGGGTGCCGGCAATCATTTCTTCGGCAAACATCTCGGCGGTGCGTGCCGCGGCGGCGGTCATGATGTCGAGGTTGCCGGCGTACTTCGGCAGGTAGTCGCCGAGGCCCTCGACCTCCATGAAGATGGAGACACGATTGCCATCGAAGACCGGGCCGTTGACCAATTTGTAGCCCGGCACATAGCGCTGCACCTCGGCAATCATTTGATGGATCGAGGCGGTGATGCTCTCGCGATCGGGCGCCGTCTCGGTCAGGCAATGCACGGTGTCGCGCATGATCAACGGCGGCTCGGCCGGGTTGATGATGATGATGGCCTTGCCCTTCTTTGCACCGCCCACACGCTCGATGGCGCCGGCGGTGGTGCGGGTGAATTCGTCGATGTTCTTGCGCGTGCCCGGGCCGGCCGAGCGGCTGGCCACCGTGGCAACGATCTCGCCGTAGGCCACCGGTTGCACCCGCGACACCGCAGCCACCATCGGGATCGTGGCCTGGCCACCGCAGGTGACCATGTTGACGTTCATCTCGCGGCGGCCAATGTGCTCTTTCAGATTGACCGGCGGCACGCAGTACGGGCCGATGGCAGCAGGCGTCAGGTCGATCATCATCACGCCCAGCGCATTCAGCTTGCGCGAATTCTCAGCGTGCACGTAGGCGCTGGTTGCATCGAACGCGATCTGCACACCGTCAGCCTTGACGTGAGGTACCAGACCATCGACGCCGTCCGATGTGGTCTTGATGCCCATCTCGCGAGCGCGTTTCAGGCCATCGGAATTCGGGTCGATGCCGACCATCCAGACCGGCTCTAACACCGGGCTGCGCTGCAGCTTGGCGAGCAGGTCGGTGCCGATGTTGCCGGGCCCGATCAGGGCACACTTGATCTTCTTCATGTCATGGGCTTTCAATGGAAGCGGACCGAGCAGCCGCCCAGCCCACCGATGGAAACACGGAAGTTGTCGCCGGCCTGCGCGTCGAACATCGCAGCCAGGGCACCGGAAAGAATCACCTCGCCGGCCTTCAATCCGATACCGAGCCTTCCCAGCGTGTTGGCGAGCCAGGCCACGGCATTGACGGGCGAGCCGAGGGCAGCCGCCCCGGCACCGGTGGCCACGATGTCGCCGTTCTTCTCGAGCACCATGCCGCAGGTGGTCAGGTCGATGCGGCGCGGATCGACCGCACGATCGCCGAGCACGAAGACGCCGCAGGAGGCGTTGTCGGCGACGGTGTCCTGGATCTTGATCTTCCAGTTCTGGATGCGCGAATCGACGATCTCGAAGCACGGCATCACGCACTCCGTCGCGGCCAGCACGTCGGCGTTGCTGATGCCGGGACCGATCAGGTCCTTCTTCAGCAGGAAGGCAATCTCGCCCTCAGCTTTCGGCTGGATCAGCGTCTTGCTGTCAATGCTGCCGCCATCACCGACGATCATTCCGCTCAGCAGGTGGCCGAAGTCGGGCTGGTAGACGCCCAGCATGTTCATCACCGCGCGCGAGGTGACGCCGATCTTCTTGCCTACGATGCGCTCGCCGGTGGCGGCCACGCGCCGTTCGATCATTGCCATCTGGATGCGATAGGCATCGTCGATGGTGATGTCGGGATCTTGCGCTGTGAGAGGAGAAATCGGCTCACGCTGCGCCAGCGCCTGGTAGAGCGCAGCGCCGTGGTACTGGATGCGGTTGATGTCCATGAGAGGTATGTGGTCGAAATTGAATCGGGTCAGGCAGCGCGTGCAGTGGCTGCACTCGCCTGCGCATCGGCCTCGGCCAAGAAGTTGCTGACCAACTGGACAAAGCGCTCGGTGTGCTCAATCTGCGTCCAGTGGCCACAGTGGCCAAAGACATGGAGCTGCGAATTGGGAATCCACTGCGACAACGTCAGCGACGTGCTCAACGGGATCACCTGGTCTTCGCGACCGTGGATCACCAGCGTCGGGTGTGGCAGCGCACGGATGTCGGCCTCGGGGCTGGTCAGGGCATCGACCGATCGCTGGCGCGGCGCCGGAAACATCGCTGCGAATGACTCCTGAAAGCCCGGCCGGATGCTGGCCTCGTAGCGCAGCTTTGCCAGCTCGTCGTTGACAAGGCGACGGTCGTGAGCGAACACGTCCATGATGCGGCGCATGTTCTCGAATGACGGCGTGTAACCCCACACCGCGTCGAGACCTGCGGTGATCGGGAAGCTGACACCGACGCTGCCCATCAGCACCAGTCGGCGCACGCGTTGCGGGTGGCGGCAGGCAAGCGCCAGTGACAGCGCGCCACCGAACGAGTTGCCCACCAGGTCGGCCTGCGCGATGTCGAGTTGATCGAGCAGATCGACGGCCTGCTGAACCCAGGCGTCCATCGTGTAGGCACCGGATTGGTCCGGAGGCTGCGGCCGTTCGGTGTAGCCGAAGCCCAGCATGTCGGGCGCGATCACACGGCGCTGCTGGGCGATGCGCGGCAGCACCAGCCGCCAGTTGGCCCAGGCGCTGACGCCTGGGCCCGAGCCGTGGACGAACAGTGTCGGGGGCTGCCCTGGCGACGACGTGCCCATGAGATGCACATTGCTGGCGAACCCACCGGTGCGGATGGGGGTGCCGATTTCAGGATTGCTGGCGGTGATGGGCGTGTTCATGGCCAGGCCTTCAGAACTTGATGCAGACGTTGCGAAGCTCGGTGTAGAACTCGAGCGAATGAACGCCGCCTTCGCGGCCGATGCCGGAGGCCTTGGCGCCGCCGAATGCAGTACGAAGATCGCGCAGGAACCAGCTGTTGATCCAGCAGATGCCGACCTCGACCTGCTTTGCGACGCGATGCGCACGGCCCAGGTTCTGCGTCCACACGGTGGTCGCGAGTCCGTAGTCCGTAGCGTTGGCGAGCGCGATGGCCTCGTCCTCGGTGTCGAACGGTGCGATGTGCACACAAGGCCCGAAAATCTCCTCGCGGATCACCGCCGCCGATTCGGGCAGGCCGGTCCAGATGGTCGGCTGCACCCAATGACCCTCGGCCAGAGCGCCCGTCATCGCGGGCACACCGCCGCCGGTGACAACGGTGGCGCCGTCTTCGACGGCCTTGCGGTAGTACCCCAACACCTTGTCGCGGTGCTCGGCCGAAATCAACGGCCCGAGGCCGACACCAGGCTGATCAGACGGGCCGACCTTCAGTGCCTCGGCCTTCGCTTTCAGCGCCGCAACGAATTGATTGAAGATCCCGCGCTGCACGTAGACACGCTCGGTGCCCAGGCAGACCTGTCCGCAGTTCTCGAAGGCCGAGCGCGTGATGCCGGCGACCGCCTGGTCGAAGTCGGCGTCGTCAAACACGATGCCGGCGTTTTTCCCGCCCAGTTCGAACGACACCTTGCGCACACCCTGCGCCGCGGCAGCCATGATGGCCTCACCGGTGCGTGTCTCGCCTGTGAAGGTAACCGCATCGACATCGGGGTGGCGGGTCAAGAACTCACCGGCCGACGCAGGTCCGAAACCGTGCACCACGTTGTAGACGCCAGGTGGTACGCCGACGGTGTTCATCACCTCGCCCAGCAGTGTCGCGGTGGCTGGGGTCTCTTCCGACGGCTTGACGACGACGGTGTTGCCACAGGCCAGCGCCGGGCCCACCTTCCAGGTCATCAGCAGCAGCGGGAGGTTCCAGGGACAGACCACTGCGATGACGCCGAGCGGCGTGCGAAGACCGTAGTTGATCGCGCTGCCGCCATCAGGCGTCGCCATCTCGAAACTCTCGGTCGGTACGTTCTTGATGATGTCGGCAAACACCTTGAAGTTGGCCGCACCACGCGGGATGTCGATGTGCGAAGCCAGCGACAGCGGTTTGCCCGTGTCTGCGATCTCCGCTTGCAGAAAGTCGTCGAAGCGGCGGTTGATTTCATCGGCAACCGCATAGAGCATCTCGACCCGCTTGACCACCGTCATGCGGCCCCAGTCGCCCTTCAGCGCAGCGCGGGCCGACGCGACGGCCGCATTGACCTCATGGCTACCAGCTTCGTGCACCAGACCCAGGACACGGTTGTCGGTCGGCGCGCGGTTGGGAAAGGTCTTGCCGGTGGCGACGAATTCACCGTGGATGAAATTCAGAAACTGCTTCATGGAAATCGCTTCAAACTGATTACGGTTGCCGGCTCACTGCGGCCGGTCACTCAATCCGATGGCGGCCAGCCCGGCCCGCGCGCACGCCGCGTCCTGTTCGGCCGACGCGCCCGACACGCCGATCGCGCCAACACAATCCGGGCCGGCGTAGATCGGCACCCCGCCGCCGAGCACCACCAACCGGGGCCTTTGCGGAATCGCGGCAAGCAGCGCTGCGTCGCTCTCCAGCAGTGCTGGCCAGCTCTCGGTCGCGAAACCGAAGCCGGCCGCGGTATAGGCCTTGTCGATGGCAATGTCGATTGAGTGCAAAAACGAGCCCGGCATCCGCAGGAATGCCATCAGAAGACCGCTGCTGTCTGTGGCAGCCGCGTTGACGCGCACGCCAAGAACACGCGCATGTGCCACCGCTGCCGCGACGGCCGCGTGCGCTGCCTCGTCGGTCAGCGTGTGCTGGAGCGTGGTTGCTGACATGTCAGGTCACGACGTTGAGGAAGGCTTCGTTGAGCTTGCGGTCGTGATAAAAAATGGCACGCCCCAGTTCGTCGTCGGTCCAGGTCAGCGTCGGCCGGTCGGGGTAGTGCACATACCCGCCGGAGAACACCTCGTTGCGATTGCCGCTCGGGTCGAAGAAATAGATCGTCTCGCCGCGCGTGATGCCGTGGCGCGTCGGCCCGATGTCGATCGACACGCGCTTGCGGGTGATGATGTCGGCCGCCTTCAGCACCTCGCCCCAGCTGTCGAGCAGGAATGAGGCGTGGTGGAACTTGTTCTTCTGCGGATGGCGGATGAAGGCGACGTCGTGCGGCTTGTTGGAACAGGTCAGGAATGCCGCAATCAGCAACTGGTCGGGCCCGGCAACGACCCTTTCGGCCAGACTGAAACCCAGTACCTCGGTGAACAGCTTGACGGTGCCGTCAAGGTCGTCGCCGTAAAGCAGGCAATGATCGAATCGCGTGGGCGACATGCCCTTCAAACCGTCGGGGTAGATCTCCGGATTCACAAGCGGCATGCCGTTGCCGACCTTGTCCTTCTCGGCATACAGCTCAATCGCGTGGCCGGCCGGGACGGTGAAACGAAAGCGTTCGCCGGTCGCCAGCATTTCGCCGGCTTCAAGCCATTGAAGTTGCGTGCACAAACCACTGGCCTTCACGTCCTCGGCCAGTTTCTTCAGTGTGGCAGGGGAGTCAACGCGAAAGCCCATGAAGTCCATGCCAGCTTCGTCAGCCTCACGCAGCACGACGCTGTGGTGGTCGTGCTCGTCCCAGGCCTTCAGGTACACGCGGCCTTCAGCGTCGCGCGCGGTTTCCCACAGTCCGATCACCTCGGCGTAATGCTTCACTGCGGCCGCCATGTCGAGCACGCGCAGTTGCACATGCCCGGGCCTCAAAACACCTCTCATTGCCATGTCAAGTCTCCTGTTCGTTTCGTGTTTGGTCAGAGCGTCGGGCGCCGCGCACTGCGCGCCGCGTCCAGGAAAGAAGTTGCACAAGCGCGCTCAACGCAACGCGCCATCTTGTCGAGCGCCCGCAGTTGCACATCGGTCGTCGGGTAGGCACGGCACGCCAGCACCACGCCCTCCGCTTCGTCGGTCTCGCTGACGTGTGAGCGGCTCATCTTCTCGGTGCGCACGGCGCCAGCTTCGATGCGTACCTTGCAAACCCCACAACCGCCACCTCGGCAACCCACCGGGATGCCCCGCCGGGCCAGCGCTTCCATGCCTTCAAGAAGGGTTCGCGTGTCAGTGCAGACATAGGTTTCACCGGTGTTCTGGATGCGTATTTCGTAGCGCGGCATGGTCGAGCTCATCCCAGCTGCAAGGCGAAGTTACGCAAGCGCATCCATACTGTCCAATACCGATTTATGCCTGCTCGATACCGTTCGGGTATTGACGCGACATGGCCATTGCGGCCACCATCGCCGCCATGGACTTGCGACAGATGCGCTACTTCCAGGTGCTGGCCGAGGAGCTGAATTTCGGCCGCGCGGCGGCCCGGCTGCACATGGCGCAACCGCCACTGACAAGGCAGATCCAGGCGCTTGAACACGAACTTGGGGCGGTGCTGTTCGAGCGAACGCCGCGTGGTGTGTTGTTGACGATCGCCGGCCAGACGCTGTACGACGAAGTGCCCAACATCCTCAGCCTGGTGGCGCGTGCGCGCAGCCGTACCGAGCAGGCTGGGCAAGGCCGTCTGGGTCGTATCGATGTTGGCATCTTCGGCGCCAGCATCCTGAATGTGATCCCGCGCGTGTTGTCGCGCTTTCGCGCCGAGCACCCTGAGGTCGAATTGTTCCTGCACACGATGACCAAGGCCGAGCAGATCGAAGCGCTGCGCGAGCGCCGCATCACCGTTGGCTTCAACCGTCTGGTGCCGAAAGAGCCGGACATCGCGTTCAGCATCGTGCTGCGCGAGCGTTACCTGGTCGCGCTGCCGGCGTCGCACCGGCTGTGCGCCAAGGCCGAGATCACCCTGACCGACATGGCTGGCGAACCGCTGATCCTGTATCCCAACCTGCCGATGCCAGGCCTGGCTCAGCAGGTGCTGGCGGCCTTTGCACGCGAAGGACTGGCGGTGCGTGTTGTGCAGCAGGTCGAGGACATTCTGACCAGCATCGCGCTGGTGTCCAGCGGCTTCGGTTTGTGCATCACCACTGTCTCCGCAGCCAGTCTGCAGTTGCCTCACGTCGAGTACCGCCCGCTGAAGTCGCAAAGCCTGCACGACATCGACCTGAGCTGCCTTTACCGCCGCGACGACAAGTCGCCGATCCTGCGTCAGTTTCTCGCCGTGGTGAGCCGCTTCGACGAGGATGCGCCGGACTGATCTCGACCCGGGTTCAGTGAGGCAGCGAGGCACTCGCATCACAGGTTCTTGAAAAGCGGGCTGCGGGGTGCGGCCGATGAGGCGTCGGCTGCGGTGAAGAACTTCTCGGTATAGATGTCGCGCTCGAACAGCCGGCCCTGCATCAGGGTCGCGATGCATGCTTCGGTCATCGGCGGCGGGCCGCACAGGTAGGCCTTGTGGCCACGGAAATCGTTCGCGAAATGCGCCTTCAAAGCCTCGTGCGCAAAACCCTGTGCACCGCTCCAGGCGTTGCCTTCCGGCAGCTCCGAAAGGACAGGCACGTAGACGAAATTCGGGTGGCGTTCAGCGAGTTTTTCGAACAATTCCCGGAAGTACAGTTCGCCCTCGTTGCGTGCGCCTTGCACCAAGGTGATTGGCAAGGTGCAACCTTCGGCCAGCAGATCGAGGATCATCGATTTCGGGCTCGACAGGCCCGAACCACCGGCCACGAAGATCATGGGCAAGGCGGCCGATTTGCGAACATAGAAACGGCCGCTAGGCGCGGTGAACTTCAACGACTGCCCCACCTGAAAAACATCATGCAACCAGCTGGTTGCACGGCCGTCGGGCACACGCCGGATGTGCAGTTCGATCAGGCCGTCGGCTGCATGCTGTTGTGGCGAGTTGGCGATCGAAAACGCCCGAGCGCCTTCGACACCAGGGACTTCCAGCATCGCGTACTGACCAGCCTGGAAGGGCACCGGACGGTCGCTGCGCAGCCACAGACCACGGATGCTCGGTGTCAGCGTCCGGGCTTCGACCAGCTCGGCATCGAAGTCGTCCAGCGGGAGGAACTGCGCGTCGGGGTCTTCGTCGATGTCAGCCTCGATCACCACGTCGCCCAGCGCGGTAGCGCAGCACGCGAGGATCTTGCCCTCATCGCGCTCGAAGTCCATCAGCGCGAAGTTTGATGACGCACCGTGATCGCATTCACCTTCGAGCACCTGGACCTTGCAAGTGCCACACACGCCGTGCCCACAGGCGTGAGGCAGCCAGACGCCAGCGCGCAGACAGGCGTCGAGAACCGTCTGGTCGTCGCGCACCGGTACGCTGTGGCCCAAGGGCTCGATCGTGATCTGAAAGCTCATGGCCTGGACTCCCGAGCGCTCAGCTGCACGAGCCCTGCAGGCCGTTCAGGCCCGGGGTGCGAAAGCGGATCACCGTCTTGTGAACCAGGCCGTTGTCGGCCAGCGACCGCGATGGATCGGGCGTGAACGGCCGGCCCGACTCGAACCACTGGACCTTCTGCCAATCGATCTGCGCGAAATCGGGATGGCTGCCGTAGGCGCCCGGCAGTACCGTGTCGATCAAGGCGCCGAAGGGCATGTCAGGCGGCAGCGGAATGCACAGCGGAGCGCTGAACAGCAGGTGCTGGTCCCAGCAGACGTAAATCAAGCGCTTGCTGTGGAAACGGTCTTCGGTGTCGGCGACGGTGCCGCAGTAGCCGGGTTTCAGTGCAACGATGGGCATGGTGGGTGTCCTGGGGGCGAGTGCCTCCACCGGGCGCGCCGAAGCGCACTCGGGGGGATGCGGAGTGAAGGGGTCAGGAGCTCAGGCAGCTCTCGGTGCCTGCGTGTCCGATGGGGCCGGATCGGACAGGTCCTGCCCCGTCCAGCGCTCCCAGTTCAGCCGATCGGGCGAGGTGTTGAAGTCACCGGTGTCGGCGCCCGGGACCATGTGGTAATACTTGAGGACCTCGGCCAGCGGATCGAAGCCCGGTGCGGTCGGGTCGGCCCCTTCAGGGAAGCAGTTGCCCTGGTAGATCTGGTGCACCGGAAGCCATGCCTGCACGTACTTCTCTGGCTCGTCTTCGAAGATGTCCTTGCAACCGTCGGAGCAGAAGTGGTACTTCATGCCGTGGTAGCTGGTCTCGCGCAGGCAGATCGTCGTCGGATCGTTCGGCTCGGTGAAGATGCATGGCACCTGGCAGGTCTGGCACAGCATCGGCAAGGTGGGGTTGCGCCACATCTTGCCGTTGCGCTTCTCCTGTTCGGCCAGCCACTCGAAGCGCGGGCGGTACAGGCGGTCGAAGGTCTCGGGGTACTTCTCGGAGAGCCACGCCATTTCATCAGGCTTCGGCACCCAGGTGTTGAAGTCGGCGGCGTGGCCGTAGCCGTTGAACACGGCCCAGGCCTCGTGTGACAGGCGGCTCTTTTCGGCCGATGCCACCTCGTGGTACTTCGGCATGCGGATGCCGTAGCGAGACAAGTCCTCGAACAGCGCGCCGCCGTTCTTCTCGAAGTACATCTCCCATGCTTCCGACCAACTCATCACGCGCTTGGGCAGCATGTAGTCCATCATCATGCTGACCAGCGTCAGCAGCCGGTAGCCGCGCCAGAACCACTTGTCGATCCACTTCTGCACGATCGGCACGTTGCCCGGGTCCTGTTCGAGCATGAACTTGACGACTTCGAGACCCAGCGTCATGTGGCGCGATTCATCGCTCTGCGCCGAGAAGCCGAAGGTCACCGTCGCCATATCGCCGTTGTAGGCAGCCCCGCTCATGAAGGGCATGAACAGCAGATTGGTCAGGACGTATTCGAAGCTGAACGAGATCGCGGTGACGAACTCGAACGGGCCGGCGCTCATCGCATCCTCGAAGTACGACTTAGGGACCGACAGGTACCAGACCCGGTCGTACATGTGCTGCGGATCGTGCAGCCCGTGGAAGTACTTGTTGAAATGGCTGATGGTGTGGAACTGCGTCTGCGCGTGGCGCAACTCGTCGATCGACTGCATCTGGCAGGCCACTCGCGCGCCGACGCCACGGAAGGACCGACCGGCCATGGCATAGCCGCGGTGCGCTGCGTATTCGAGCGGCGATACGCCGGTCAGAAACAGTTTCAGCGTGTTCAGGTAGCGCGGATCACTGATGTTGAACTGACCGTTGTTCTGCTGGAACGCATCGATGATTGCGTAGAGCTTCTTCTCCTTCTCGCCCTGGAACTTCCAGTACGCCTCCATCGTCAGGCGGAAGGGGTCTTCCCACTTGTCCCAGTCGTGGATCTTGATGCCCTCGAACTGGTCGAACGGAAACACATCGTCCATCGATTGGTAGGTGGTCTCCCAGCCGAGATCGCGAGTCATCATTCCATAGCGCTCCTTGAGCCCAAGGCGGGGTGCCGGGCGAGTCGAAGCTGGGGAGGGGGTACGGGTACTCATCGGTGTGTCCTTACTGCGGGGTTCACGAAAGTTGAGATGAATAAAAAGCCTGCTGAGGCATCGAAAGGAGGCGTAACGGAGAACTCATCCCCAGTGCAGGCAAAACTCGTCGTCGGTCTCGTCGATGCTTCCGGAGAGTGAAATCAGGCTGAGGTGGAGTTCCTGCATATCCCAATCGCGACCGATGCGCTCTTCGACCGAAGCGCGTCGGATCACCAGACGGCCCAGCGCTTCGATCTTCACCATGGCCGGGTAGTCGGTGACAGTGGCGGTCGGGTTGTCGGCGACGATGGCATCGGCGATGCTGCGCGCGAGGTCACCCAGCTGCAGCGCAATGAATACCGGCTGCAAAGGTCTCTCAGTGACGGCAGTGACGGCGTTCATGCGACGGCTCCGGCGACCGGTGCTGCCACAGCAACCTTGGCCTTGATGCCCAGACGCTCGGCGCGTGTGTCGAGGTCAGCGCGGATCGTCGCCAGCGCGTCCGACCCCGCAGTACCCAGCGCGAATACCGCCAACGGCTCGACGGCTCGCACCAGTTCATCGCACCACACCTGATACCACTGCGCCAGCTGCTGGGCATTTGCCGCTGATTCGTCAGCAGCAGTCTTCACGGTGGCGTCGACCCAGCGTGTGGTCTCGTCGTGCCAGTCGCTCATGAACTCGGTCAACATGGCGAGGCCGTTGCCAGTGGCCGGACTCACGGTGTTGATGTATTGGCGGTAGATCAGCGGGAAGATCAGGCCGTCGAAGACCATGTTCTGAGCGAGAAACAACTCGAACCAGTCCTTGGTCACGAACAGGTTTTCCATCATCCGGCGCACACCCTGCCAGGCTGGCAGTTCGAGCCACGCGTGCTTTCCAGCGGCGAGTGATTGGCCCTGGTTGCCGTCGAGTTGCAGGCCGAGCCGCGAAAGGTATTGGGCAATGCCGAGCCTGTCCATCGCCGCGAAGATGCATGGCTGCGTGATGGCGCTGCCAAAGCCGTAGGCGCAGACGTAGTCGTTGTTCATGTTCGCGCCCCACTCGTAGTGACGCAGCGGCATCAGAATCTGCTGGATCGAGGCGCGCGTGGCCTCGTCGGCCTGCGCGATCAGCCGGTGCTTGTCGGCAAACTCGAACTGGCGGTCGGCACCCTCCTGCTGCTTGGCGCGCGTCATCGTGTAAACGCCGTAATAGAAGTGGCGTGGGTCCTTGAAGACATACCAGTCAGCCATTTGGATGGCGGTGCGGCGCCGGTCGTACAGCTCGCGCTCGGGCTCCCACAGCGGCCGGTAGTGAAAGTTGACCATCGGCTGCATGCCCAGGGTCGCCTCCTGGTAACGCGAGGCCGGCTTGTCGCCGCCAATGTGGCGCGCCACATGCGAAAACGTCTGCCGGATCGGACGCACGTCCGAGGTCTTGATGTCGACTTGCACTGCGGTCTCCTGATAAATCTCTGTTGCTCTCGGGCTCGCTTCGGTCAGTGATCGACGCCTGGCTGGCCGTAACGCCACTTCATCCGCTCGTAGTCGAGGCGCACGCCTTCGTCAGGAGTCAGATGAGTGACCTCGTGGCAGGCGCAAAACTCGCGGAACTGGTCGAACTGCAAGACCAGCTCTACCGCCAGTTCGGGATCGCCGATCGCGAACTCGAACTCGACGAAGCGCGCGCCCCGTGTGCCTGTCACCCGCACGAAGCAGCGCTGGCCGGTCAGCGCGGCGGCCGATGCCATGCGGTACGGGTCGGGCTGGGTGCTCACTTGTTCAATCCATCACATCAGCGGGGGCGGAAGCGCCACCCACAGACATCAGCGCAAAGGACGGGCCAGCCGCCGTAAGTCCTTGATTTGATTGAGATCGATCTTCGAGGCCACGCGAACTGCGGGAACTCCCGAATGTCGATTTAGTGACTTGCTGCGGTGCAGCTTGATCAAATGATCAAATGGCCCAGAGGGCGCACAACGACGCCTCTCACCCGACGCTCACGCGGCAGGCAGCCCTTCTTTCTTCAGCCGATAGGCGAGTTGCGGGCGGGTGATGCCGAGCAGGCGAGCGGCCTGCGACAGATTTCCCTTGGCGCGCTGCATTGCGGTCTGCATCAGCCGCATCTCCAACGACGCGATGCCAATGTGCTCTCGCAGCACCTGGTCGCACAACGCGTCAAGCGCATCCGCGGGCTTCTCAGTGACCTCGCCGTGCGGCGTGATCTGCCCGCCACGACGTACTGCGGGTAGTGCGCCCCAGAGATGGCAGGCCTCGATCGCGCCGTTGTCAGGCACCAGCAATACCGCTCGCTCAATCACGTTCTCTAGTTCGCGGATGTTGCCGGGCCAGGGGTGGTCCATCACCTCCCGCATCGCCTTGTCGGTCAGGCCTCGCAGTGTCTTGCTGTAGATTGCGCTGTACTTTTCGATGAATCGCGTGACCAGCGCCGGGATGTCAGCAGCCCGTTCGCGCAGCGGCGGGATGGTGATCGGAAAGGTGTTGAGCCGGTAGAACAGATCGCTGCGAAACCTGCCAGTCTGCATCGCCTGCTGCAGGTTGACGTTGGTCGCTGCGACGATGCGGACATCGACCTTCAACATGTCTTCGGAACCCAAGCGCTCGACCTCGGCGGTCTGCAGCACGCGCAGCAGCTTGACCTGCGTAGAGAGTGGCAAGTCGCCGGCCTCGTCGAGGAACAGTGTGCCGCCGCTGGCGCGCTCGAAGCGGCCAGCGCGCGCATGGTGAGCGCCGGTGTAGGCGCCCTTTTCTACGCCGAACAGTTCCGCCTCAATCAGGTCGGCCGGAATGGCGGCGCAGTTGACCGCGATGAACGGCCCTTTCGCGCGCGGACCGTTGTCGTGTAACCAGCGTGCGAACAGTTCCTTGCCGACACCCGTTTCGCCGAGCAGCAGCACAGTGATCGCGCTGGCAGCTGCGCTGCGCAGCAATTCGAATGCCGCGCGAAAGCCTGGTGATACGCCGACCAGTGTCTGGTCGTATTCACGCCGTGCTTGCACCGTGCGGATGTGTTCGAGGCCAATGTTGAACTCAATCAACTTGGAGGCGATGTTCGTCCTACGGAACAGGTCGATGTACGGCTCGTCGTTCCACTCCTCCGCGGGCTGTCCCAGGATGCGGCAGCGGCTGTCGCCCATGCTGCGGCATTCGACCTCCTTGAACACCACCAGACGGCCCATGAAGGCACTGGTGTACCCCGATGCGTAGCCAATTTGCGTCCAGCACTGCGGGTCATCGCCGTAGCCGAAGTCAGCAGAATGCGCCTCGCACTCCCATGCGTTCTTCCAAAAAAAGTCGCCAAAGAAATGACCGCTCGCCAGGTCGATTTCAAGCTGTACCTTTTCGACGCTGACAGCGCCTTCGAGCGAATGAAGTTGCGGACCGAGTAGGAACGCATCTTCTGTGCGCATTCCACCGCGCCGCGCACGCACAGCCAGTTCGCCGTCGCGCTGACCGGAAGCGAAACCCATGCGGACCAACAGCCCACGCGCGCGCTCTACGCCGAGCGAATCCAGAAGCTCCTTGCGTAACTCGGCAAACGCGCGGGTGTGAAGCAGCAGCATGCGCTGCTCATCAAGCCAGATCAGGCCGGATGCAGCATCGAAGCGAAGCAGGGACAGCAGGTCGCCCACGTCTTGTCTCCATCGGGATTCGAGCTGAACTCCGCCAGCAATCCCCGAGGATGCTATCAGCCGAGCTGTCTCCGCCAGGGCTGGTAAACGCCGAGCCGGTGGCGGATTGAGCAGTCGGGAGCGCCGCACTGCATGCGCTGGTCCAAAGAAAAAAACAGTGAATCCATCAGGCTCTAGGGCACCAAAGCCCGAGAACAACGCACCCCCGCCTGAATGCTCTTGGCAAAGAAGCTCATCGTCCCGAAACCACCGAAGGCAAATTGATGGACCCAGGCGAGGGAGACGCTGGAGGGCGTGGCCTGGGTTGAACTCCAGTAGACACCCGCCAGCAGGTTGAGGCCATTGAACTCGACGAGGCTGGACTGCATGTTTTGCAGTGCGGGTACGACGGCAGTGCCGCAGGGAGTCGAGCCGTACCCCATTTCACACTGCGCCGGCAGATACCAGTCTGAATGACCGTTGATGGTTGCCTTGCACAACCCGGCGGCATAGTCGGTCGTATTGGTCGGGCCTGGTGATGCCGTAAACGGACTGGGACCTCCATACGCAGTGGTGTTATTGGTCATGAATTGGTTGTAGAAGGCCACGATGTTGTTCGTATTGCATGAGCCGTCAAAGGCTCCATCACACGAAGCGAAAGACGCAGCGCTGAACGGATTCGGATTGGTGTACGTCGACGCAAACCCGGCGCTGAACGACGCGTAGGTAGGAGAGCCGCTGGAACGGGTGGAGGTTTCATCGACTCCAGGAATGGCGTCGTAGCTGGTATCGGTTAAGCCTGTACCGCCTGATCCATTCGATGACCAGACGATCCCGTTGGGATAAGGGGCAGCCTGGTCCACCGTGGCAGCCACTTTTCCGCCCACACTCGCGCTGGTCGGCGTGGTGTCATCGAACGCATACACGTAGCCGCCCTGATAGATACAGCCATAACTCAGCACCTCGGCGTTGCTGGAAACGGTGTTGGTGTTGTCGCCGGCAACCTGAATGGTTCCGGGCAGGGGCGCGGTTCCCTCCGAGCAGGGGATGGTGCCGTCAGACGATGCCGTCGATCCGGGGGTGATGGTGATGGTGCAACTGCTGCTCGCGGTCAGCGTGCTGCCGCAGGTGGTGGAACTGGTCGTGCCGGCAGGCCAGGTCGGCGCAGACACTGCCACGTTGATCGCGGGGTTGCTGCCTGTGTTGGTCACGGTTATCGAGCGTGCGGCTCCGGACGAAGGTGTTCCGCTGACGCCGTATTCCGTCAGTCCCGTCACACTGAGGGCAATATTGCTGACGCTGATGGCCAGGGTCGTCGAGTTGCTGCAGGTCAGGCTGACGTTCGTGACATTCGCGCCACCCATGGTGCCGCTGCCGTTGGTGACCACGCAGGTCTGCGCCGATGGCTGGTTCTGCACGGTGACTGAATACGCGCCGCCCTCGGGGACGGCGGTGGCGAATGCAAACGCTCCGTCCGCGCCGACTGTCAACGCATCACTGCCATTGTTCGCCAGTACCAGCGTGCCGAGCAAGCCGGTCACAGTCCCGCCAACCGCATGGCCCGATGCCTGAGGTGGACGAGGCGAACTGGAGGAGCCACCACAACCAGTGGTCAACACCACCCACGCACCAATGAGGGCGGCAGAAGCAAGATTCCTTGTAGTCATACATCGTCCACTGTGGTTGATCGACCGGACTTGGCCGTTCCGGATTCTTGTCTGAATGTGGGCTTGCAGGCCGAGGTTGTGTGGGATCCGAGATGCAGACCTGGAGTGTCCGATTCATTGTGTTCGACGCAGAGTGTTGAGTTTGTCGTTGCCGACTTTTGAACAAAGGCCCCTGCAAGACCGCCGGAAGCGGCACCAGTTGAGCCGTGTGGCACGGTTCAACCCAAGGAACGAGCCCGTGTGGAACGCTCCGACGCGCGTCTGAGCGCTGCTCACGAGACTCTTCCAGGCACGTCAGGAATGCAGCCCGCAGTTCGGCCCCTTCAGATCGGCCAATTGCCCATGCGGGCACAAGAGGCTCAACTCAATCCAACCGCACTGACGGTGACGGTGTCCCCCGCCCTTGAATCCTGGGGAGTCGACAAGCAGGCCCGCCTGATCTCGGTGCTGAGCGTCCCGTCCGACACCACGCTCGAGTGGATGCTCATCTTGGCCGGCTGACAGCCGCATACCTTGCCCGGAGCCATCAGTGGCGTGCTGCGCAAGCGGCTCGGGCTGAGCGTGGTCTGTACCCCGGACCCAAATCGTTGATGGGTGATGCTTTCATGGCACCGGACATCATCGAGCAGGTCGCGGCGGGGGCTGGCCCAAAGAAAAAGCCACCGCATTGCGGTGGCTTTGAATTGTTGGCGGAGTGGACGGGACTCGAACCCGCGACCCCCGGCGTGACAGGCCGGTATTCTAACCAACTGAACTACCACTCCATTACGCACACTGTGCGGAGCGAAATTCCAGCAACCTCTTCTCAGAGCCTGCTGCAAGCTTCACTCAAGCTTGGCGTCCCCTAGGGGATTCGAACCCCTGTAATCACCGTGAAAGGGTGGTGTCCTAGGCCTCTAGACGAAGGGGACCAATCCTGCGTCGTGACTTGAACTGCGCGCCGCCTTCAACCGGCGATGAACTGCCTGTCGTTGGTGGAGGTAAGCGGGATCGAACCGCTGACCTCTTGCATGCCATGCAAGCGCTCTCCCAGCTGAGCTATACCCCCCTTTGCTGCCAGTTACGAACTTCCGGCATCCCTCGGGGAAGTGACATGGAGGTTGATTCCACATCGCTTCGCGCTGTTCAAGCGAGACCAAGAGTATAGCCAGATTTTCAG
>FRDC01001935.1_pt1 | contig 28923 bp, 30 predicted proteins | sample 1106171 | NCBI WGS metagenome assembly FRDC01 (sample SAMEA3930566, study PRJEB13176) | freshwater metagenome | biome: Drinking water system; feature: drinking water; material: water | place: Singapore | collected 2014-12-20 | reverse complement strand
ACTGGGCTGGCGGCCTTGTTCGTTCCGTGCGGAGCTTAGCGCGCGAAGCGCGTTAGTTATTTAATTATTTCTTTCGCGCCGAAGGCGCGACTTTAAAAAAATACGAAAACCACTATCGAACAGGAGTGGTATGGCGCAGTATCAACATCTGCCGATTTATAAAAAAACGTACGATGTTCTATTGCGCGCGATGATCGCGACGAAGTATTTTCCAAGAGAGTATAAATACACCTTAGGCCAAAAGCTAAAAGACGAATTAATCGAATTGGTGGTAATGATTTATCGCGCCAACAGCGCCACGGATAAAAGACAGCATATCCAAGAAATATTGGAAAGAATTCAGTCGATTCAGCTGATTATGCGTTTGTCGCACGATATGAAAATTATGCCCCGCACTCATTACGCGGCGCTTTCGGAAATGACAGACGGCCTATCGCGTCAAGCGCAAGGCTGGCTCGGCTCAACGAAGCCGAAAGTCGACAAGAATTAGGCCGTTTTCAATAATGAAAAACAGCCTTACGAGTTCGGGAAAGGGGAAGACAGAACGGGTTAAGTCAAGACTTAGCCCGGCGATCATTTTCAGCTCGGATGGCGGCGGTACCGGTTTTTTCTAGAGAAAACGATACCAAAGTAGAGGCCGAAGGTATCGGCTAAAGGCCAGGTAAATGAGTATTCGTTCATCTGGACCATAAGATCGCCATCAATACGCTTGCGGTTTCTCTCCCCGCTTCTACTGGTCTTCGTCGGAGTACAACCAATACAATGCGAACAACCAGAACTTCGGGGACGGCAACAGGAACAACAACAATAAGGACTGGGCTGGCGGCCTTGTTCGTTCCGTGCGGAGTTGGAAGCCCCTTTCCCGATCCTTTGACAGGAGGATTATGACTGCCGAAGCTGAATTGACGCTCGAAAGCGTGTTCGATGCCTATTTCGATTGCCGTCGAACCAAACGTAATTCGGTCAATCAATTGCGCTTCGAGGCCAATCTAGAACGCAATCTCGTACAACTATATTATGATCTTATCAGCGGCGAATACCGCATCGGGAGAAGCGTCGCTTTTGTCATAACCTATCCTAAAATTCGGGAAGTATGGGCAGCCGATTTTCGGGATCGCATTGTGCATCACGTGATTTATAAAGCAATCTTCGAGCGATTCCATAAGCGCTTTATCCGCGATAGTTATGCGTGCATTCCCAATCGCGGAACGCACGACGGCTTGCGCCGCGTGTCTGGCTTTGCGCGCTCGATTACAAAAAATGGAACGAAGCCCGCCTATTTTCTAAAGGTTGATATCGCTAATTTTTTTAATAGTATCGACCGAAAAATATTGATCGAGTTGATCCGGCCTTACATCCCGGAAAAATGGCTGCTCGATTTGATCGAGATGGTCGCCCTGCATGACCCGCGCCCGGGCGCGGTCATGCGGTCGTTACAATCTTTATTCGCCAAAGTGCCGCGCCATAAAAGCCTGCTGCATGCGCCGGACGGCAAAGGCTTGCCTATCGGAAACCTGACCAGCCAGTTTTTTGCCAATATCTACTTGAACGAATTGGATCAATTCGCGAAGCACAAGCTGAAGGCCCGGCGCTATGGGCGCTATGTCGACGATATGGTGATGTTTCACGAGGATGCCGATGTGCTGAACGATTGGTATGGGCGGATAGACGAATTTCTAGCCGCTAACTTGGCATTGAGATTACATCCGAACAAAAAACATATGAACTTTGTTCATACGGGGATTGATTTCACCGGATTTATCATCAAGCCAAGTCGGACTTACTTGCGGCAAACGAGCTTGTCAAGCTGCAAACGTAAAATCAGCGCCTGGGAACGCGAAGGTTCACCGCTGGACGCCCCGACGCTGGACAAGCTTTCGCAAAGCTTAAACAGCTATCTCGGCATGCTGCGGCAAGTGGACGGATTTAAGGCTAGAAAATCCTTATGCCGCCGCGTCGAAAGCCTGTTTTTGAGAGCTGACGCCGATTATACGAAAATCGAAGTCGGCAAGAATTAGTTTTAATCTAAACTCGTATTAACCCCTAAAAAACTGGAGATAAATAATGCCCGCATTACGTGCGCGCAATGCCGCGCTATTGGCTAAAATAGAAACCACGGAAGGGACAGATGCCAGCCCTTCGGGAACCACGGACGGAATTCTTTGCGAAAATCTGCAAATCAATCCCGATGTGAAACTGACTCAAACCAATGAAGTCACCGGATCGCTCGATAATCGTGCGCCGATTCCTGGCGGTAGTTCGCTTGGCATCAGTTTTGACGTTTACTTGCGCGGCAGCGGTTCTGCCGCAACACCGCCGGAATTCGGAAAGCTGCTAACCGCTTGCGGGTTTAAGGAAATCATCACCGCCAGCGCCGTTCCTGCCAGCGCTGCCGCCGCGACTGCCGGTTCGGCCACCACTTTGACGCTGGGCGGCGCGGTTTCCACGACCGCGCAAGCGTATCGGGGCATGCCGATATTGTTGGCGGTAAATCCGGCTGGCGGAGCAACGCCTTTTGTTATCGATTACACCACGGGCAAGCTGGCCACCCTCACCGACAGCTTTACCCCTGCGCTTGATACCACCACCACAGCGCAAGTTCCGGCGAACGTGCTTTATAAACCGACTTCCGATGCGACCGAAATTAAATCGATCACGTTCTACGCTTACATGGACGGCGTTCTTTACAAAGTATTGGGCGCGCGCGGCAACGCGTCGCTCAGTATGAAAACCGGCGAAGCTTGCAAAATCAGCTTTAATTTCACCGGCATGGATGGCGGCATATCGGATGCATCTGTTCCGACGCCGAACTATCAGAACGCAACGCCGATTATTTTCAAAGGCGGCGTAATGACTATCGACCGTTTAGTGGCGGCAGTCAGCGAATTGCGTTTTGAAAGCGGAAACAATCTGGTTTATCCGGCTAATCCGAATGCGGCGCAAGGCTTCGATCCCACGATTATCACCAACCGCGATATGACAGGTACGGTCGATCCGCTGATGACGCTGGTTGCCACGCGCAACATTTTCAACGACTTCAAGAACGGTACGGCGCGCATTATGCATGCGCGTTGCGGCCAAGGCGCGGGCAACCGCTTCAGCTTTACCGCGCCTTCCGCTCAATACACCGGCAGCAATCCTGGCGACCGCGACGGATTGCTTATCACCAACGCGCCATTCAAATGCGTCGGCCAAGACGCAGGCGCTTTCCTCTGCTTCTATTAGGAGAAATGAATGTTACCCATATCATCGAAAGACACTATCCGTTTTACGCCCGATGCCGATAAAGCCAAAGACAAACCCCCCGTGTTTCTGCTTGCGGTTCCTACCGTCGCAGGCCGGGCGCAATGGCGGCGGCAAGTATTGGCTTCCGGCGCTAAATACGCCACCGAGGAAACACAGATCAATTGCCTAAAAGACGGGGTGAAAGCCGTGGTGGAAGACGGCCAGCAATCGGAATTGATCGATGTGCTGGACGATTTCACGACCGCCAAAGAAAAAGACCGCGTCGATCTGCTGCCGAAGATAAAAGAAATCGAAGAAACCGTTTCACGTTTTTACCCCCGCTATAATGAGCTGAAAGCCGATCATGCCTTTTGGATTGAAATAGCGCCCATCTGCGCCGCGCAAATGTTTCTCAAAGGATGGGAGAATGTCGACGGCGAATTTAAAACTGTAAATGGTCTCGTAGAAATGTCCAGCCTCTCTTGCCTTACCGCCGAACAGCTGCTTGGGGTCGGCCTGAAAATCATGGAATCCATGACGCTCACCGGAGATCAAGCAAAAAACTAAAACTTGCGGTCGCTCTCTCGCTGCGACCGCAAGATTTCGCGGGCGGGATGCAGGCGCCGGACGGTTCCGCGTGGGAAGTGCTGGGCGATCTTTATCCCATCAACCCCCGCTTTCTTTTAAGCGAGGACGATTACGACATGCTGCGCTTATGGCAAATGTTTCAGTCCAGTTTTGGGGCCGGGCATTTGCCTGAAAGCGGCGGGGTCATGGATCAGCCTGCAATTATGTTGGACGCTTTGCTATGGATGAACGGCGTTCTTGTCGGGTTGCAGCAAGATCGATCTCGACAATAAACTTGTCGGCTGCTTGTGCAAGCAAGCTAGAGCGGCTTAAGCCAGTTCGCGCTACAGCACGATCTAGTTTTTTGAGAAATGATTGACGAAATGTTACATTCACGCGCTCTACTTTTGGCTCAGGTGCGGGCACAACAATAGCGGCAAGTGCGTTTTTATAACGCGGCGTGCGGACAATATCATCTAACGTGCTAGGTAATGGTAATTCGGCGCCATCTTCCAACAGGCCTTCGATATGCAACGCGAGCACTTCTTCTGCGCGATGAGTGGCTTCATCCATTGTTTTGCCTGCGGTAACACACCCTGGCAAGTCAGGAAACTCAACGCCATAGTCACTCTGTTTGTCTTTACGGATAAGAGCAATAAAGCTGGTCATGGTAATTATCCCTTTTTGCGGCGTAATTTTAATTGCGCCTGTTTTTCGATGCTTTTTAATGTTCCAATCGGAAAGTCCGCTTGGGGATGCGGCACCGTCACTCGCCCCGGCTTAGTTGGGTGTTTGAATTGCACATGACTGCCTTTTTGAGCAACCTGATACCAGCCATCAACTAATAGTGCCTTAATCACATCTTTGCTGCGCATCGCATAAACCTATATTGTGTGTATTATTACACACGAGTTGGACTTTTGTCAAGAAAATAATACACACTATTACACATTATAACATATGTATTTGAATTTACTAATAAATAAAAACCTAACCAAAGAACTAGAAAAACAACGCAAAGCCGCGCAGAAAGCGATTAACAAAAGCGTTACAACCACAACCAATGGCATCAAAAATGGGCTGCGGCGGCAAGTGCGCCAATCCGGCCTTGGCAAGAATTTAGCCAACGCTATTCGCAGCAACGTTAAGCGCAAGAACGGTATTGCCGATGGAATGATTTATTCCAAGGCACGCGGCAAAAGGCCAGGCGGTCGTGTCGATCTCATTACAGTATTCGATCAAGGCGCAGTTATTAAAACCAATGGTAAACGTTGGTTGGCCATTCCGCTTGCGCCTGTCGGTAGAATCGGCAATCGGCGTATTCGTCCATCGGATTATGCCAAAGGCGTTCTGGCGTTTTTACCTACCAAAAACCCTGCCAAAGCATTTTTAGTATTCCGCCGTCGCGGGCGGCCAGATGAACCCGCCTTTTTATTATTGAAACAAACTCAAATTGCAAAACGAATTGATATCGATTCCGCCTTGCGCGCCTGGTTGCCGCGATTACCGGAACTGATCGTCGAAGCATGGGATAAGGAAAAAACATGACCAGCCGCGTTCTTGATATCCGCGTAAAAGTGGACGCCGAGAAAGGGCTGGTCGAATTTTCTAGGCTAGGAGATCAAGGCAGCAAAGCGCTGCTTAGAATTCAAAACGCCGCGCAGCCAGCCAATAGCGCGTTCAAGGCACTGACCGCAGCAGGATCAGAAGTGCGCGGGCAGATTGAAGGGATGGCTGCACGGCTTGGCCCCTTGGGTTCAGCACTATCAGCTATCGGACCATATGGCCTGGCTGCGGGTGCTGCGATTGGTGGAATTACGGCTGCGTTAGTGGCTGGCATTCGGGAGATTTCCGAATTTGAAAAAGCCTTTTTCAAAGTAGATGCTGTTTTAAAGGCGACGGGCAACACGACTGGTCTGACAAGTGTGCAAATTAAAGATTTGGCACAACAAATCGCCAATACGACACTGACTACCGAAGAGCAAGTATTGGGCGCAAGCGCGGCCTTGGCCAGTTTTGGCAATGTGGCTGGGCAGAACTTTGAGCGAGTTTTACGCATCGGGCAAGATTTGGCCGCAACTTTTGGCGGCGATATTCAAAGCCAAGTGGTTGGCCTTGCCAAAGCATTAGAAGGCCCAGCTGATAATCTGCGTTCGCTTGGGGATGCGGCAAAATATTTTACCGATGCGCAAAAAGAATCTATCAAAACCATGGTTGAAACGGGTCAACAGGCACAAGCTGTTGAGCTGATTCTTAAAACCTTGGAAGATCGTGTTGGCGGTACTGGTGAAGCCGAAGCCAAGGGGTTAGTTGGCGCATCGGATCAATTATCAAAATCTTGGAAAGATTTATTGCAAGTCATTGCCGACACGGGTGCGTGGCAATCCACATTGCAGTGGATGACGGATTTTAATCGTGGTTTGGCAGATATTTTGGAAACTACGGATGATGAACGTTTTGCCGATTTGGTCGAACGTCGTATTAAACTTGAAAAACTAGCTAAAAGTGGTGAGTTATATTTTGGTGCGCAAGGCGCAGTAGATCGTGAACTGGCCAATGTTACAGCCGAGATTCAGGTGCTCGATAAAAAGCGTGCCCAGCAACAGCAATTGGAGGAGCAAGCCGAACAATCAGCCAAGGCACAAGCCGAGCGGCATGCGCAAGAATTAAAACAGCAAGCAGAATTGAAAAAAGCTGCCGAGACTGAAAAAAAGCTGGAACAAGATCGCAAGAAAATCCAGCAAGAGGCACAAAAAGTTATCGAGGCCAGCCTTACGCCGCTTGAACAATATAATGCCGAACTGGAACGGCTGAATAAATTAAAGCCGTACCTTACAATTGAACAATTTCAGCGGGCAGTCGAAAAGGCTGGAGATACGCTCGAAGAAAACCGCAAGAAGGCTGTGGATGCAGCCGACAAAGCAGCCAAAGAAATCGCAGCGAAGTCGCCGACTATTGAACAGGCCTTGGCGGAACCGTTTTCAAAGGCGGCTCAGGACATTGATAAACTGTTCGGTGATAGTTTCTCGCGTATTTTGACAGACGGCGTAGATGGTTTCCGCGATTTCGGACGTCAGGTTTATAAAATCTTCGCCGATCTGGCAGGACAGATTGCCCAAACGCTGATCTTTCGTCCGATTTTGGGATCGGTTGTTGGCTCTTTAGGTTTGCCAGGAACGGCCAGTGCCGCTAGCGGTTCCGGCGTGGGGTTGGGCGATGTCAGCAATCTCTCCAGCCTTTTTGGCGGGGGCAATATTGCTTCCTATATCAATACCTTCGGGGCGAATACTTTTGGCACCGGCTTTGGCAGCAATTTTGTCGGCCCGCTATTGCCTGGCCAGGCGGGTCTTACCACCACCTCCTTATCCGGCATATTGGGCGCGGCTGGGATTGGATCATTGGTCGGCGGGTTATTGGGCAAGAATCAGTTAGGCGGCTCCATTGGTGGCGGTCTTGGCGCCGGTTTGGGCAGCGTATTGGCCGGTTCATCCGCCTTGGCAGGGACGGGCATTGCCACAGCCTTGGGCGGATTTCTATTGCCTGGGATTGGTGCTGTCGCGGGCGGTCTGTTGGGCGGGTTGTTTGGCGGCAAAAAACCATCCAATCAAGTAGCGGGTGGCTTTATCCTTCCTGAAACGGGGTCGGTCTATCAAAATTTGGCTTTAAGCCAGCCAGGAGTTTCGACACCCAAAGGAACACAGAATCTTGACCGCTTTAATCAGGTTGTTGGCCAGATTCAAACCTATTTAACAGCGATTCAATCGGCGGTCGGCGGCAAATTTAATATCGATTCTTATTTGGTCAATGTCGGATCACGTGATCCCAATGTGCTGCGGCTTAATCGCGGCGGGCAATATGGCGAGAAACAAATCATTGCTGGAACAGATGACAAGCTAATCAACGCTGCTGTTTCGCAGATTACGCAAACCTTGGTGGGTGCAGCCAGCGAATTTTCCGATATTATCACAGCTGCGGGGTCGAAGACAGCCGATGAGCTGGTCAAGGCAATTGCCAAAATCACGCAACGCAAAGAATTTGATCAATCTATCCAGCAACAAATTCTTGAACTGACCAATCCCCTGCAAGCCGCCCTAGACGCAGAGCAAAAACTGGCTGATGAACGGCTGAACATAGCAAAAGAGTTAGGCGCCGACATACTCAAGGTTGAGGAGCTGAACAGGCTCCGCCGTGAACAAGTAGAAAAGCAATATGGCCAAAGCCAAGAAGATATCAGCCGCGCCGCCGAAACCATGGCTGGTCGATTGCGTGGCATTGCCGATAATCTCCGGGAAACCGTGGCAGGGCTAAACACTTCGGAATTTTCGCCCCTCACCCCCGATCAGCGTTTGCAAGCAGCAGGGCAACAATTTTTCTCCCTCGCCACGGCTGCGCGATCTGGCGATGTGCAGGCGATGGAGCAGTTGGCGGCGGCTAGCCAGACTTATTTGCGCGAAGCGCAGGGCTTTTATGCGTCAGACGAGCAATACACGGCCATATTCAATACCGTTCGCGCCACGTTGGAAGGTTTGGCGCGGCAAATTGATAACACGGTCGGGCGCGAACAAAGCTTTGTGGATTTAACGCGGCCTGGCGGAAGTTTTACCACCACCATTACCCAACAAGTCGGCCAGCCCATTACCAGCGGCTTTGCCGAGTTGGCAGGAATCGCGCGCGCGGCAAACGATAATGGCGGGCGGATGATCGAATTGTTGGATCGCAATGGTGCCGGCCTTGCACGGGATATGGCCAATCTGATCAACGAGGTGCGCAATATGCGCACCGAAGTCACGCAAATTAAAATCGATATCATCGAAATTCGCCGCATCGGCGCTTTGAACAATTCCGGCAATGGTGTCAACAACAGGGCAGCGTAATGAGCATATTATTAGACCGTGTTTTGGAAACTAGTTCCACGACAGGAATTGGCACGCTCTCCTTGGGCGGCGCGCCACCCGGGTTTATTGGCTTCGTTCAAGCGTTGCAGCCATTTACCGACAAAACCGTATATTACTGCATTAGCGACGATATCGATTTTGAAATTGGGCGTGGCACGGCTGCGGCTGGATTGCCCGACACGCTAAGCCGTGACTCGGTACTATTGTCGACTAATTCTAACAACAAAGTAAATTGGCAAGCCGGAACGCGCAATGTTTTTGCGACATTGCCAGCAGCCGCTTTGCGTTCTTTCGTCGATCACTTGGCCAGCAATGGGTTCATCAGCCGCACGGCGTTAAACACATATACCGCGCGCTCAATTCAAGCGGGAACGGATATCAATGTTACGAATGGAGATGGTGTTGCTGGTAATCCTATCATTACTTTGGGTTTTCCTGTTACTGCTTACATTAAAACTTTATTGGACGATGTAGACGCCGCAACAGCGCGAGGGACGCTGGGTCTTGGCTCTGCTGCCGTATTGAATCAAGGAATAGGTTCCAGCGATTTACCGAGCAACACCAATCTTTTGCCTGGCATTCGCGCCGCCAATCAAACCGCGATCTTAAATGCCCCTGTTAAAACCATCAGTGCTGCTTATACAGTATTGGCATCGGATAATGGCTGGTTATTGGAGCGAGATGCAAGTGCGGGGAATGATACTGTTGCCTTGCCTGCCGTTTCCGGCTTGGTGGATGGTTGGGTAATCGGGATCAAGAAAATTGATGCCACGCCCAATGCGGTAAGTATCGATGCCAGTGGTTCAGAATTGATTGATGGGGTGCTTACTCTATCGCTGCTGAATCAATACGACACGGTTTGGCTGGCTAAAAAATCAAGCTCTTGGTCAGCGATTGCGGATTATCGCGGCACCATTGCGGGCAACAGCCAAACATTACTGTTTGGGGTGCCATTTAGTTTCGCCGCGTTTTTGAATTGAGGACTTCATGCCAATTGATATCAAATTCATCCAAGGTGCAGGCACTTTGGCCAATAACACCCCCGTTACGATTTACACCGTTCCCACGAATCGCCGTGCGCGGTTACTGTGGAATAACTTTGCTGCGTTCTGTGAGACAGTATCCGGCAGCTCGCAAGCGGCAGAATTGGCCATTCGCGTCAGCACGCGGCCAATGATACTGGTGCGCGGTGCGATACCAGGTTCAAGTTCATACGCATCGATTGCCGCACTCTATTTTTTAGGTACAAGTCAATCGCAACGGTATATTTATAACCAAAACAGCTCACTATCCCAAGGACAGCTATTTGAAGACATTATACGCCGTTGTTTTGCCGGCGGTGGCTATGCCGCAACCAACCTTAACAGCTTGAATCAAACATCGGGTGGGCAGCTTTTCCAAGACGCGGATTTAGAAAAACTCTATTTGATGGCTGGCGATACGGTGCAGCTCAATGCGCGGGCTTTTGCTGGCACTTATAACGCGGGTCAATATAGTTACGGCATATCCATTATCGAGGAATTTTAAGATGAAATTTCTAATTGATCCCCTAAGCGGGGAATTACTGCATGTTGGCACGCAGGTACAGGTAGCTGACCTAGAAGAAGTGCCTACACCCACCTTGCCAGCCGATTTTGAGTTTGAGCCAGGAAAATATATCAAACAAGGCAGCAAAGCCTTAATGCAGAAATCAGGCTGGGAGCGCAAACAAGCCCCAATTGTGATTGAAGAAAAATAATGCTGTTATCCGGTCAAGCATTGGGTGTTTTGCCTATTAGCGGGCAAGATTCTGCGCGTCGTTATGATTATTCCGTACCATCCGCTTACCGCAGGCTTTTGAACGATCCGGCTGGTGATCGGCTTTATCTAATCGAGGCTGAACCTTACGATGCGGTTGCGGCATCATTGGCGCGGTGGAATTTTTCCGACAAAGGATATGAAACCAAACCGACTGATAGCCTGGCCAATACCACATTCGAAGCGCGAGCCAGCGATACGCTAAGTTTCCAGCGGCAGATTTATACGCCCAGCAAAATCGGCGGGCGTAGCCTGCCTGGCTTTGGCCGATTAGAATTAAAGAATGCCGATGGCGAAATAGATGCGGCCTTGACGCAAAGCTGGAATGGCAGAGCCGTGCGCGTCAAATGCGGCGCTAAAGAATTCGCCTATGACGATTTTGGCGTGATCTTCTCCGGCACGGCGGCTGGGCTGCAATGGACGACAGGAATAGTATCGGTCAATTTGCGGGATTTTCAATTCCTGTTGGATAAGCCGATTCAGCAGAATCTCTATGCTGGTACGGGCGGATACGAAGGTACGGCGGAGTTAAAAGGCAAGCCCAAGCCGCTTTGTTACGGCAAGTGTTTGAACATAACGCCGATCTTCGTCAATCCTGCGACTTTGGTTTATCAGCTGCATGACGGTGCCATCCAAGCGATAGATGCCGTTTATGATAACGGCGTTGCACTGGGTGGCGGGCAATACAGCGTCGATCTGGCCAATGGCCGCTTTACGCTGAATAACGCTCCAACGGGATTGATTACTTGCGATGTGCGTGGTGCGAATGCGGGCGGTTATAACGCTTCAGCCCATCGTATTGTCGAGCGAATCTTGCTTGAAAAAGCTGGATTCCTGTCAGGCGATCTCTTTGCGGCCAGTTTTATATTTTTGGATTTGCGGGCAGATTTTGTTTGCGGGATTTATCTCGATCAGCCGACAAATATGTTGGATACGCTGGATGATCTGATTAACTCGATAGGCGGTTGGTACACTATTACGCGTACGGGACAGTTCCAAGTTGGCGTATTGAACGTGCCGCTATCCGCACGGGCGCGCTTCACCGAGCAGCAGATTATTGACATCGAGCGCGTTGAAACCCCGATCCCAACTTGGCGGCGGCGCATCGGCTACAAGAAAAACTGGACGGTGCAAAGCCAAGATCGCGTTGCGGGCGCGGTTTCGCAAACCCGCCGCCAATTCTTAGCAGAGGAATACCGCACTGTTTCGGTCGAGGATAGCGGCATCAAAACGCGCCATTTGCTGGGCGAAGACCCGCCTGTCCTAAACACCTTGCTGGACAGCGAAACCGACGCACAAACCATTGCTAACCGACTGTTTGGGTTCTTCTCGGCGGATAGGGACATTTATCGCGTTACGCTTGGCACTCAGCCTTTTGTGTTGGAGCCAGGCGATTCCATTGAAATTGCATATTCGCGCTTTGGTCTTGTGGGCGGAAGGCGTTTTGTCATCGTGGGTTTGCAGGAAAGCGCGTCCGCTAACCGTATCATCGCCGATCTATGGGGCTAAATTTTGGGAAATATCATTATTGCGACGCCGGAGCTATCCGATGCGGCGGAGTTGACCGCTGGCAACGTGGCGGCCCCGATGCCGGTCACCAATTTGCAGAAAATGCAGCCGGGACTGCGGTGGGGAACCACCAACCTCACCAATATCTGGCTGCTGATAGATTTACACTTCGCCCAACCCATTAATTTAATCGCGCTACTGGCCCATAACGCCAGCGGCGGGGCTACTTGGCGCATCCGTGCGGCGAATGTGCTGGGAGATGTAACTGCAAGTCCAGCTTACGACGCAACAACAACCATGTGGTCAAGTGGCGCATTGATTAATTTCGAATCGCGCCCTTCGATTCGCTGGCTGCAAAATAGTTTGAGTTACCGCTATTGGCGAATCGATATCAGCGATCCCACGAATCCCGACGGGGTATTCCGCGCCGGTCGGCTTTATCTGAGCCAGGCTTGGCAACCCAGCCGTAACCTTAATTACGATTGGGAAATGGTGTTTGTTGACGACAGTCAGCGGCAAGTTTCGTTGGGCGGCCAGGTATATATCGACCGGCGCGGCATCAGACGGCGCTTGCATTTCACTTTGCCGAATTTGCCGGAGTCTGAAGCGTTTGAAAAAGCCTTTGAAATCGACCGCCAGCGAGGCGCATCGCGCGACATGCTGGTCGCCGTCGATCCTGACGATCTGAATCATTTGCACCGCCAAACCGTTTACGGCCTCGCCGCAGAAATTGGCGCGGTCAAAAACACCGCCTTCAATCTCTATGAAAAAACCTACAGCGTAGAGGAGTTAATCTAATGGCAGGAACCGAAGAAAACGAATTCTTCCGCTCAATCGGGCGGATGGAAGGGCAGGTTATTGCCCTTACCCAAGCGATTTCCGATCTCAAGCTGAAAGTCGACGATGTCGACAAACGTTTGGCGCATCTGGATCGCGTAGCGCAACGATGGAAGGGTGGTTTGGCGGTAATCATCACCCTAGGCGCCATTATAGGCGCGGTGCTCGATATTTTTGTGCGCTGGGTTTTGAATCGATAAAATTCAATCATTAAAGCAATTATATAAGGCTAATTTGACTGGACTCTTCCCAGAATTGAAGCGTTCATGATTGTCCATGGAGGACAGAATGGGTAAAAAAATGACTTATAAAATGATTATCGAGGATTGCACCAAAACGGATTCATGTACGCAAGCAGAGCTGGAAGCGCTAATTAGTTTATTCGAACATAACGCAAAACAAACTTCTGGCACGTTTGCACGGAAAGCTTGGTTTGATCTAACAGATTTTGCAATCGCTAAACAAAAAGGCGTAGATCGCTTTTCACTATTGCTTATGCGAGAACAAGCCAACGGCAAAGAAAAATGGATCGGTAAATTCGAATATGGCTCAAAGCACCTGAAAATCGTGGGCGTTCTGGAAAACGTTATGCCCCACGAAACTCAGAACCACGATTTGCAAAAATAGGCCTAAACACTTGATCAAAACTCTCTAGAGTCTTTTGTAGCCAAGCGAATTGCACTGGCCATGTGTCTTCATTGTCTGTTTCAACGTGCTTATATAATAGTACGCGAGAAGTTTTCTTGTCGGGTAACTCTTTCCATTCCAAGGGTGCGCCAATGATTGCTTCGATTTTGTCTTTTTGCTTTATCAATTCGCCATAGATGAATTTGGCATTGTCGGAGTTAATGCATAGCTCGACGCCGATCTTATCTTCTTTGGCAATTAACAGCGCGGAAAGGTGCGAGAGACTGGTACCAATACCAAAAGTATACCAGTGGTTTGTTCCAGGTTTTTGAGAGCGCAGTTTGCTTTTATTTTCTTGAAGGTAATTTCTAAAAGCTGTCCAATATTTCATGCGCAGAATTTCAGAGGGGCGCGAGCGCTCAGACGCAACAGCCACATCCCTTACGTTTTTTTCCCAATCGTTTGGCTGGCTGACGATATTAAAGCGTGGGGCTGCAGGAGAGTCACCAATACGCCACAATTCAATTTCAAGCCCAAAGAACCTAACGGATTCAACAGTCATCTGATTGAGCCAGTCGAGTGCGGCGCGATGCTCTTCGCTGAATTCGGCAGAGATCCATACAATCGTTACTGCCTTTAATCCAGCAGCATAGGTAAGAAGCTGTCCGAGATGCTTGTGATCGGTTCTTTCGATTTGGTTTTCAATAACAACCCAGCTCTCATCCGCAGTATTTTTGCACAGCAAGTCGGCGCTGAACGGCCCAACTTCTTTTTCTTGTGCCTCTAATTCCAAATCGATGCCTAAGGCCGCGCCAAGCTCGGCAAGGTTTTCTTCCTGCGCCAGCCAAGGGGTAAAATCGCGGCTTTCGTTTGTCCAGATTCTGCGCAAGTCAACTTGTTCTATACGTCCGAGCTTATTATCCATTTGAATCGACCTTATTATATTTGCTGGCGCTGATTTTAGACCCTGATTGTTACAGGAACAAGAAAAGACTGCAGTTTAATTCGTAGAGCCGCCCAATCAGGCGGTTTTTTATTAACAAAAGGAGCTAATCATGACAGCTGGACACAAAGTCCGCGTACCACGTGGCATACGCAATCATAACCCGGGCAATATCCGCCGTTCAGCTGATCCGTGGCAAGGGCTGGCCGACAATCAATCGGACATAGAGTTTTTTACCTTTAAAAACCCCATTTATGGGATTCGTGCTATCGCGCGGTTGTTAATCAATTATCAGGATAAACAAAAGCTGCGCACCATCCGCCAGATCATCAGCCGATGGGCGCCGCCAAAAGAAAACAATACCGAATCTTATATTCAATCGGTAGCAAGCCACACGCATTTTCACCCCGACCAGCCGCTGGATATGCATGCATACAATCATCTGCGCCCATTGGTAGAGGCCATAATCATCCACGAAAATGGACAGCAGCCATATACCGATGCGCAAATAATAAAGGGGCTTGTTTTGGCAGGGGTGGAGCCACCCGAAAAGCCTTTGTCGCAATCACGCACGGTCAAAGCCGGACGTGTGGCAACGGGTGCTACGCTCGGTACAATCGTCATTGGTGCAGTTCAAGAAAATATCGATTATGCCCGCGATGCACTTTTAAGCGTTGCGCCGTATCTAGAGATCGGCAAATGGTTGTTGCTGGGCTGCACCTTAATTGGTATCGGCACCATGCTGTGGGCGCGGATTGATGACCATAGAAAAGGGCTGCGCTGATGTGGATGATCATTAGATCGTGGATCGCGGGCAATATCATCAGGGTAATCGGATTTTCCGCCGCTGTAATTTCCGTGATCACTGTTTTATTTGGTGCTCGCCAAGCTGGCCGCAATGTCGAGCGGATGGATCAACTCAAAAAAATTATCGAGGTCAAGAATGCCCAACTTCGTGCAACGCTGGATGCTCCCCGTAATCGCGATGAGCTTGTTGACCGCCTGCGCCGGGGCAAATTCTAGCCCCATAACGGCATGCCCGCCGATTAAGGAATATAGCCGAGAATTTCAGCGTAAGTTGGCAGATGAGATTGAAGCGGCACCAAAAGATGCGGTATGGCCGTTGGTAATGCAGGATTATACCCTCTTGAGAGAACAGGTAGTGATCTGCTATAAATGGTTTTTTTAAAAATTAAGAAATTAAATGGCAGATAAAATACAAATATCAGCTGAAGTAGACTTTCTATCTCGTCAAACGAGAGCTGAACCAATTGCAGCGCTGTCAGAACTTATCTGGAATAGTCTTGATGGAGATTCAACAGAGGTGAATGTTGAATTTGAATATAAAGATTTAGCGGGCGGTTTGTCAAAAATAGTTGTCTATGACAATGGCGAAGGTTTTAGTCGCGAAGAAGCAAAGACACTTTTTGGAAAGCTCGGCGGCTCTTGGAAAAGATTTAGACGTTCAACAAAATCGAAAAATAGAATAGTGCACGGTCAGGAAGGTAAAGGTAGATATAAAGCTATTGCACTGGGTCAAAAAGCAATATGGAAAGTATGCTATCAGGATGAATATAAAAAAATAAAATATTTCGAGATAGAATTAAACGAAAGTGAACTAAACAACGTCTCCATATCTGATGAAAAGAGTGAAAGTGCCAAGCAATTAGGAACAATTGTAGAAATTGTAAATATAAAAAGAGATTTTAAAGATTTTTTTTCTGAATCTGGCATTCAAGAAATTTGTGAAATTTTTGCTCTATACCTAATAAATTACAGTGATGTTAAAGTTATAATATCAGGGCAAAAGCTAGACCCACAACGAGCTATTTCTGCGCGCCAATCTTTTGATCTCGGGCCATTTGAAGGTGAGAATTCCCAAAAAATAGAAGCCAAGCTAGATATTATAGAATGGACACGGAAAACCAAACGCGTTTTGTATTTTTGTAATAAAGAAGGTTTTCCATTAAGCCAGTTACAGACCCGTTTTCACGTTGGGGACTTTCCCTTTTCAGCTTATTTAAAAAGTGAATATATTGAGAAGCTCTACTCTGAGGAGCTACTTGGCCTTGCTTCTATGGACGAGAAGCTAAATAAAATAGTTGAATCTGCAAAACAAAAAATTAGAGAATACTTTCGTCAGCGCATGGCAGATAAAGCAAAATCCATCGTTGAGATATGGAAGTCTGAGAATATTTATCCTTACAGTGGCGAGGCTACAAACCCAATTGAAATGGCAGAAAGACAGGTTTTTGATATTGTTGCCGTTAGCGTTCAAGATTTTGCGCCGGAAATAGCAGATGCGCCCCATAAAACTAAAGCTCTCCACTTAAGGATGTTAAAAGAAGCTATTGAGCATAGTCCTAGCAATTTGCAATTAATCCTAAAAGAAGTTCTCCAATTGCCAAAACGAAAACAACAAGAATTAGCTAATTTGTTGCAGGAAACAAGTTTGTCCGCCATTATAACAGCTGCAAAAACCGTTGCTGACCGTTTAAAATTTATTATGGGCTTAGAATCTTTAGTTTTCGACACAGCAAGCAAAGAAAAACTAAAAGAACGCAGCCAGTTACATAAAATCATTGCAGAAAATACTTGGATTTTTGGTGAGGAATACAATTTATGGGTGAGTGACAAAGATTTAAAGCGTGTGCTGCAAAAGCATAAAGAACATCTCGATCCCAATATTGTGATTGATGATCCTGTAATAGTAGAGGGACAGAAAAGCGGTATTGTAGACTTAATGCTTTCAAGGATGACTAGAAGGCATAAAGCGGAAGATATAGAACATTTGATTGTAGAATTAAAGGCTCCCAAAGTAGTAATTGGTCCCCAAGAAATAACACAAATTAATAAGTATGCTTTAGCTGTTTCTAATGACGAGAGATTCAAAACAGTTGGCGGACTGCGCTGGCATTTTTGGTTAGTCTCTAATAATTATAATGATTATGCAAAAAATATAATCGATGGCGGGCCAGACCGATTAAGACGTTTAATCTTTAAAAAAGATAATATTACTGTAGGCATCAAGACCTGGGGAGAGATTATTGAAGAAAACAAGGCGCGTCTCCAATTCTTCCAAGAGCATCTTCAGCATAATGTTAGTGAAAGTGAAGCTATAAAATATCTTCAAGAAAAACATAAGCAATTTCTTGAGGGAGTTTATGACGAAACATCGCAGCAAGAGACCAAACAAGATTCAAATGACTAAAGCGATCCGCTATTACGATATTCCTCTGCACTGATCACCGTATCATAAAGACCAATTTCTTCTTTGGCATGGCGGTTTATACCGGTGTATTCAAGGCTTGAATCTTCATAGCGTTTGAATTTGTAGACGGCGTCATTCATCAGTGCGCTGTTGAAAACTCCAAGGCTGACCAGCATTTCAAAATCTTTGACCGTTAAACCCGTCACTTTTTTGAACAGGCCCGGTTCAAGCTGCGTGATCACATCTTTCAGGCTTTTCTCGCGATAATCTGTCAGATACATAAAGACGGGTATGCGCGTTGCGAACTTGATCAGTTTTTCCTGAATTTGCTTTCTCAGGCTCTTATATTCTTTTTCCTGCTCTGTGAGTTCTTTTTTCTCTTTCGCCGTCAGATCGCGCTCATTGGCCTCTTTCTTTGCCTTCTGTACAGCTTCAGATTTATTGATGATCGTTTCAATGTCTTGATTAAGCGTTCTGAAGCCTTCAATCCGCATTAAGGCCTCCATCGCATCCTTATTATTCATAAGGCGGTGAAGCGTATTATTATCCACATTAACCAGAAGCGCACTTTCCCATCTGCGTGCAAGCAGAGTAGCTGTTGTACCACTCATCGCCATATCCAGCACTTCGGCGGCATTGATTTGGCGCATGGAACTACCGTCATAGGCCAGCACTGGCAAAAAGCTAATAAACTCTTCTACCTTTTTCTCTGGGTTTGATTCATTGACATTAAGGCGAGAGCTATATTCCGCAATCTGGTGGAGTGCACGGTTCGGTGCAAAATCGAACACATAGCATTTCTGTTTGATAATCTCCTGTTTGTTCGGAGATTTACTATCGGGGTTTTTAATCACCCACGGTGTTTGAACTCTAAAGGCGGCTTGGAAATATGTCTCAGGGCTTGAGCAGTTGCGTAGCATGAGAATGCCAGCCCACGGCTTAACTGAAACACCTGTGGTGAGCTTACCACAGGAAAGCGTGATGGTTTTTGTCTCCAGCGGGTTTTCCATGGCGGCTTCGATGGGAGGCAAAGCCTCAACCCCGATACCGGCATCAGATCCAGCCGCAACGATAATCTTATAATCATGATAGAACTTGTTCTGCTTTTGCTCCAACAAGTTCTTCATGGCGTGACAGGCGGAAACCGAAGGAAGGAACCAGAATGTGTGCGAAAGCAAATTCAACAAGCGCGCGTCTGAAAACGGCATAGGGGGCTTTTCCGCGCCCAACTTCAAATTATCGATGGTAGTCTCTAAATATGAACCACGAATTAAATCCAACCATTTTTGAACTTCGTTTTCATATTTAAACTTTGCAAGCACGCCGTCGCCAGAAGCTGCAAAAAAAACATTCAAATCAAATTGGTTGTATTCGCCACCCATCGCAATTTCACGAATACTATCAGGCAATTGATAGGTCAGCATTACCATCTGTGGCAACGAAGCATAGGGGTTATCTTTACCCTGCCAAGCCTCTTTCGCGCGCTGTTCATCGGAATACGTCCAGTTGTAAATCTGCTCTTCAATGAACTCACCAGAAGCAATCGCACGGAATGGGGTGCCAGAAAGATAGAGGTAAGAGCCGGTTGTGATGGGCATATTATTTTCATCAAAAAAATCTATGCCTTTGCCTTCAGCGAATTCGATTTCTTTTTTATCTTCAGCCTCAAACAATTCCTTGGCACTTTCCCGCCATGCACCGTAATGGTATTCATCAAATACAACGCAATCCCAATTCGTGGTATGTACCCATTCATTACGGGCTTTGATTCCACCAGCAGAGTTCTTGCCTAAATAATCTTGGAATGATCCAAAGCACACAATCGGCTTCTTAGGGTTAGCATCCTCAAATTGCAAACCGTTGCGGGAGATAAACTGCCAACCCGCAAAATCCACATGAGATTTTAAATCCTCATCCCACGCACTTTGTACGGCTGGCTTGAAGGTCAGCACCAAAATGCGTGTCCAACCCATGCGTTTGGCCAGCTGATAGGTGGCAAAAGTTTTGCCAAAGCGCATTTTGGCATTCCACAAAAAGTGCGGTGTCTTGGTTGGGTTTTCTTGCCGAAAGCTTTTGAAATAGGCGATAGCTTTTTCAACTGCCGCCTCTTGCTCTGGTCGCATGCCAAAATCCAGAGTCCGGTTCTCTTCGTTTTCTGTGCCGTCACGCACGGCAATGATGGCGGCTTTTACATCTTTAACGCTGCACTTAAACCATTCACCCTTTACCTTGGAAAATCCTCTTTTTTTTAATGCACGGTGAATATCGTGGTCAAGGAATACGCTGCCATCTTTGCGCATGGCAGGTTCAGAAAGCATAATCTCATAAGGTAAGTCGCCAGGGCGCAGTGTTGGGTATTGCTGCGCCACCCGTTTTTCAACGTCCACGCTGGTATAGCCAATCTTGAGTAAGCCCTTATATTGCGGGTTTGTGTCCCGATAGGCATAAATGGTTGGCCGTGATTCCGATTTGGCTGGAAAGAATTCATTAGTCATCGGATGATTCCTCCGATAAATAATCAGTTGGATTATCTAATAGATCATTATCCATGGGACGGATCATAGACTCAATAAAAGCAATTTCGTCTGGCTTGAGACCATATTTTTTATATAGCTTTTCATCTGTCCAGGCCTCAGCAAAATCTTGTATGGGAACCATGCTGTAAACTTTAGATGTCGCGTGTTGAGTATTTTTCTTCAATAAAACTAAAAATCTAAAGAAACGTGTTCTCATATAGGTCATCACGTTTTCAGATATTTTCTTATTTTTAAATGGTCCAATTAATAAATAAGTTTCTGTGCAACATGTTCCTGGTTCCCCAAGGAATGGTTTACCAATCACTAGATAGGGAAATGAACCCCTCTCACCATATGCATATGATATATATACCTTATATTGATCTATTAAATCTTGGTTTTGCAGCACGTCTCGTCTCTTTATGTGTCCGTTTTTCGGGAAAGAATAAATACGCACACTATCCTGAGATGAAGACTTATTTATTTTCGTAGTTGTGGTGAGACCAAATGGTTTACGAGAACTAATGATTGTACTGAAAGATTTCTCTTCTACTTGTTGAATCTTTCTTAGAATTGATATTGCTTCATTAAAGCGAATAAATGAATCGCTACCTTGTTCCAGCAAGGGGCGCTCCATCGTAGAAGTATTGCCGTTACGAACAGTTGTAATTACAGAGGTTTCTTTTCCATCACGTCCCCATAAGAAATAACAAACGCCACCAGATATATCGACGCCAGGAAAACACTCTGTTGAATCAAAATAGTCAACTATCTTTCTTAATCTACTATCATTTAGCATTTCTTGTCTAAATTCATCTAAACCCTTACCTCCAGCGAACCAGCGGGATGGAATAATCATTGTGAGATAGCGTGGATTAAGCTTTTTAGCTTGTTGTACGAATTTTTGATAAATAGGTATTGCGCTTGCAGCCGCTCCCCCATCCTTAAGCTGATAGGGTGGATTGCCAACAATCACATCAAATCTCATGTTAAATAACTCCTCGGGGTTGTTGGTATGGATGAATTGATAGGCATGGGTTTCAAGGGTGTCGTCTCTTTCATGGGCTTCTTGACTTGCGCCGCAATACTCGCACCTACCATTTTTCCAGCTATGTTCGGTGCGGTTAAATTGAATGTTTCCATTTGGCGTTGCCAGGCTTTCAGCCACCGAATATTTGCTGTTTGCCAGTTTTGAACAATAAACAGAGCGGCGCGATAAAAGCGCCGTCAGCTCCGTAATCGCTATGCCGTAAAGCTGTTTAGTGAAAATATGATTGATCCGCTCCTGCAGATCGGGGATTTGTGGCTCTAAACCCTTAAGTAAGCGTTTAGCAATCTCACGTAAGAAAACACCCGATTTGCAAACGGGGTCTAAGAACGTAGCATTTTTATCCGCCCAGATGCTTTCGGGTAATAAATCCAACATCTGGTTCACCACAACAGGCGGGGTGAAAACCTCATCGTTGCTGAGGTTAGCAAGGCAGGTTAAAACATCTGGGTTGTAATTGACCTTATTCATCATCCGTCAGCCTTAAAAAATGCATGAGTGGAAATTCCTTAACCGGTTTTGGAATAAAGGCACTTTCACCCAGATCAGAAAAAAGTGTCATTCCCTCCATTGGCTGATACGCCAACAGATGTGCCAATGAATAATCACGGCGTTTGATCATGCTGCCGTTCACGGCTGACCATTCAGAAAAAATGATAGGGTCTTTTTTACCGCAGACTGTTTTCATCGTCAGTGCATCGCCCCACAGAATATTTTTACTGAGAATGAATTTGACTGAGGCGCGGCATTCATCGCTGCATTCAGTGCCATATAATTTTGTGTAGCGTTCATCAAAATAATCAAACAAACGCCCTCGGCAGTGGATGACGTTATCTTCTAAAATATCGACGCCATAGAGAGACGATATTGCAAGCACCGCATAACGTTCATATTCCAACTTGCTTCTCTTATAGCGGCTTTCAACGACATCCAGCTTGCGGCGCAGAACCTCAATCAAAAAATTACCCGTACCGCAGGCGGGTTCTAAGAAGCGTGATTCAATACGATCTGTTTCTTGTTTGACCAAATCAAGCATGGCATTGACTTCACGCTCAGAGGTGTATACCTCGCCATGGTCAACAACACGTTGTTTGGATTTAATTTGTGACATAAAAAAACTCTGTAAATTTTCCGCCCTAAGAATAAGGAAAACAGGCTAAATGGCAAGAAATTAAAGCCGCACAACCTTATGATACACCTACTATCGGCTTTTGGCCTGTGCCCTTAATTCATTTGCAAAAGCCCATTATTACTGGATAATAGTAATTAGCTTGTCCATTTAGGGCGGGCTGGGGCTTTACAACCTCACAATAACCGGATGACGTCCGTTACCGCGTCGCTTCTCGCCATTATGGCCGGGAAGCGGCGGCGCATGTCCAGAGCTTCGGCTTAAAGGCCGTCGCGGTCGTGTTATTGCGGCTTGTAAATTCCCGGTCACCAGAGAAGGACATCTCTGGTGATTTTTTTTCGCAACCAAAATCGAATGGAGAACGATTATGCCGAAAAAGATCGGGAAGTTATTAGTGCTGTTATGTTTATCAATGGTTACAACCGGATGCGCCAGTATTGTCAGCGACAATAACAGCGCAACCTATATTCAAACTGAACCAGAAGAAGCGCGCTGCGAACTGCATGGGCAGGATTTTAAGCGCGTGATCAATACGCCGACGAGCATTTCTCTGCCATCCGAGGCGGCACCAATCACCGTGGCGTGTAAAGCCGATGGATATCGCACCACCACCGAAAAATTAGATACATCGATGGATGGTTGGGTGTTCGGCAATTTGCTGTTCGGCGGCATAATTGGCGTGGCGGTGGACGCGGCACGTGGTGCCGGGCAGAAATATCCATCTCAGCTGACGATTGTACTGGAACCAGAACGGTTTGCCAGCACGAGTGAGCGGGATGAGTATTACGCCAATCGCCGCAAAGATTTAGAAGAGCGATTGAACAAAGCCGTCCAAGCCGTTCGCAATTCTTGCAAGGATGATGAGGGCAGTTCATGCCGTGATCGCGTCGCCAAGGCTGAAGCCGAACGCGATAAACACTTGGCTGATCTGGATGCGCGGCGGGTATCTTCGAAAGTAAAGAAGTAAGCTAAAAGCGCGCTGGCGATCCCAGCGCGCTTAAATTTAACCAAATCCCTAAATCCCATAATAGCGCTTAGTGCTTTGTGGTAAGCGAAGTCATGTCCGTAATCTTTTGAAACTGGGTTAGAATTTCTGCATGATTGTTGGCAAGATAACGAATCACTTTGGCATTGTTTAATAGGTTCGCCAGATAGCCTTTTGCCAGCGTTAACTTCAAAACATCTTGGCCATAATTATCTTCGATCAGCTTGTATTCACGCTGTAAGCTACTCATCTCGCTTTCCATGCGCGCCATTTGTTCTTCATCTAATCCCTTAATGTTTTTGGGCTTGTCAGGATCGATGAGTTGATTCTTTGGTGTCGCGGCCAATAATGCCCTAGCGTATGACAAAGAATAGACTTTGGCATCGTTCATCAAGGTTGCAGCTTCTATCTGTCGCATGGAATTCATGCGGCGTAAAATTGGAAATGTGCCGGATGCAACCATTTTATCTTTCAGCATATCGGCTGCTTCGGGGCAAATTCCTTCTAATAAATTGCGTTTGCGGACAATGCTGCCGACATCCACATTTAGCGCCTTGGCAATTTTAGTTTCTGGAACGCCGCGCTCGACAGCGCGTAAAATCATGCGATGTTCCTGAACAATCGAGAGGCGATTTACGTGTTTGTTATATGTGAAAGTTTCATCATCCGTTGAAATGAGGCAAGAGACTTCTGTTTCACCCATTTCTTTAAGTGCTTCTAGCCGCAAATGGCCATCTAAAAGAATGTAGCCGTCTTTTGATTTGCTGACCACAGGCGGTTCGATTATGCCAACCTCTCGAATGGACGCCAGTATTTGCTGATATTTCAATCCTGTGCGGGCAGCAGGGGTTATGATTTTTATTGGGACAATTTGTGCCAAGTGTAAATTGACAGTTTCGGAATCAAATCCAATTTTGATTTCACCCTTGGTAATTTTTAGTTTTTTAGTCATGAATAATTGCTCCTTTGCCAATCAACTCGGATAGTTGTTTGGGCATGGTTTCCAACCCCTCTGATTTTAATAGGTTTTTGAAACCTGCTTCCCTTAGTAATCCGCGCAGTGCTTCTATGACGAAAATGAGCCGGTTATTTGTTACCTCTGCTTTGCGCGTTAGGATGCGTTTGCGATCTACTTCCCGCTGATAAATTTTTAAGACATCCCGTGCAGATATGATGCCGCCACTGTCACGCTTGCCGCGCACGCCACGTCCGCTAGAACGGAAACCTTTGCCGCGGCGTTTGCGAATCTCTAGTAGTCTTTTCGCAGCAAGCAGTTTTTTCCCTCGCAACTGGCCAGTTTCATAGGCATCCTGTAAGGCACGTTGTTCATTTTCAGACCCTTCGGCAACCTTCATTGCAACGCTGATAGGCATATGACCGTTTTCAACAGCGGAAAGAAGCCGTTCTTCGCCGCGCTCCATCAGGTTTAGGACACCCTGCGCATATTCAGGTGTAAGGCCGGTTTTCTTGGCGATATCTTTGACGCCATATCCCTGACGCTGTAAAATCTCTATTCCCTGAAGCAGATCAAGCGCGCGGTGCTGGCGTCGCGCCAAGTTCTCAACAAGACTCATTACCAAGGCTTCGTGTTCATCGGCTTGAATGACAATCGCAGGAATTTCTGTTTGACCGCAAGCCATGTAAGCCTCAATACGGCCTTGCCCGCATACCAAATCATATTCTTTGCCATCGGTATTCGAATTAGCAGGGGTTACGGTGACGGGACGCTTTAGGCCAACTTGCGAAATGTTGCCAGCAATATCTTCAAAAACTTTCTGATTGCGAACCCTGGGGTTGATAATGTTGATTTTATCAATTGTAATAATTTTTATTTCAGAATTTCTAATGGCTTTACTCATGCAGCCTCCAATATCGCAACGCGTTCGGTTAATTGGAAGAACGGCTCCAGATCATCAAAGCGATAGGCATCGAGTGCGATATGGTTATCTTCAGCCAAACGAATAGTGGGATTTTCGACATCCAGCGCGGGCAGCAAGTAATAATCTAAAGGTTTTAGATTATGCGCATCCATGCGGATGATAAGGCTGATATCCGGCCTTAACCCTGTGTCCAGGTTTATGTTCCAGCGATAATTGCCAGCGGATGTTTGTTGACAGCGCGCAATAACCAATGAAACTTTTATTTCATTGTTGATGATTAAGAACTCAGATTTTGAATCTTGGGTGGCATGCCCGCCCAACTCGTGAATGCGGTTCACAACACCTTCGATGACCGAAGGATACATTTTTCTAAGCTGCCGGTTGATTTCAATGTAGCTGTAATCTTTATCTGGCGTATAGCCGATCAACTCATAAGCGCGTATTAAACTGCCAAAACGATGGGCATATGCGCTGCTGGAGGGCATATCATCGGCTTCATCGATGACTAAGCCTGATAGCCATCCTTTACGTTCGCGCAGCGCCGATAGCTTTGCCAACATGTCGTCGTTGCTAATTTTACGGCTGCGCTCCCGAATCATGCCTTGGGCCGTATAAAATTGTGCCGGCTCCACAATTCCTTCAAACACGCCTTCCGAACGCACCCACATTTCAGGGCTATTAACGACGCGGCGCATCTTCAGCTTGAAGGAAACACGGTTGAAAACATTGTTGCCAATGTATTTTTCGTTCGTCAAAACTTCATGTACTGTGCCGCGAGTCCATGGGCGATCTAGATCAGTTAATACTCCACGCTGATTCAATGACGCGGCAATAACTCCTTCCAGCATCCGATCTTCGGTAAAAGCCTTATACATCCAGCGTACAATTTCAATTTCCTCATCCGGTCCCGGCACCAAAATAACCCTGTCGGTTTGAAGAGATTTATGCTCTCCGCGCTTTAATTCTCCTTTGGGGTTGCCATGCTCATCCACCAGCATGCGCCGCAGACCAAACCCCGCCATGCCACCTTGACGAAACCCTTTTTCAATAAGTTTGCATTGGCCGGTAAATACTTTGCTGGATAGTTCCCGGCTATATTCAGCGGCCATCGAGCGTTTAACGCTTTTTACGATATTGGAAATAGGGCTTCCATCGTTTTGAAATTGTTCGGAAACATACTGAACTGATACACCAGCCCGCCTACAGATGTATTCATAATACGCGCTTTCATCGACATCCTGAAACCGCCCCCATCGGGTGACATCTAGGGATAGAATCGTCGTATAGTCGGGCCGGCCAGATAGCACGTCATCAATCATTTGCTTAAGAGCATCGCGCCCTTCAAGCGTTAGCCCACTTTTACCATCATCGGCATATATTTTGACGATCTCCATGCCATTGCACTATCAAAGAGGGGGATAAAATCATAGAGATACCGGCGGACATTGTGAGGAAATTGGGCCCAGATTTAATTATCTTTGTTAACGAATCTGCCGAAATAATTCTTGATCGGAGAAGCAAAGATCCTAATCGCCCTGATAGAGAAAAAGAAACAGTGAGTCAAATAGCGAAAGGAATCGATTCGCAAATTAACATTTGCAAAAACTATTCTCAGGAGCTGAAGGTACCGTTAGAAATACTTCAATCACCGAAAACTGAAGATTTTAAAAATATAATCAAGAAATACATTAATTAATATGTTGCAAATATAGCTATGGATCACATTGAGTGCCCATTAAATGAATTGTGGAATCGGCGACGTCAGTGGTTTGAGAAATTATTTAATACAGAAGAACGCATGGGCAGCTATTTGGTCAGTGAGTATGCTCTGGGACTTTTAATTGATCTGCAAGTTGTTTATTGTGCGGGAGCATTTATTTCTTCTTTAATCTTAGTATGTACGATTGCGGATGCTCATCTCCAAGATGTAGAAGGTGCAGAAGGAGGGATGAGTGCTGTGTTTCGAAACTCCGAACATCAGCCTGATCTTGAATGGTTAAGACGGCAGCGCAATCGTTTAGTCCACTACAAGAAAAATATTGCGCCCTCTATTTCGGTCGATAATCAATGGGTGAATAGACCCTCCCATGAAAAAGATGCAAAGAAAGCCATTAGATTTTTAGCTAAGGTTATTTTTGAGAGGCCAGGCACATAACTAATTAATCGACCATTATTACAGTTGTTGGAAACATTTATTAATTCTAAAAAGGTACTAATATTAAAAGTAAAGGCTCCAAAAAAACTATCTTTCCTTTGAAGCAAAACAATTGAGAGCGTTTTATTTAGGCGCTGGCGAAACACCGCCAGAACTGCCAGCCCACCCGTTCCAATTGCTGTTGCCGGAAATAGTCGTTCAGCCACTCTTCGGGGCCATGATACTTGTCCCCGTCCAACTCAACCGCTAAGCGTTTTTTGCTCCACCAATTCTCCCTTAACAAACCCTCTTGGTTTGTCATCGCTCGCCGTATGCAACGCAGCCTGTTTGGGCCTTTCCAGGGTTGTCAACTTAACCACGGCCCCGCCGATGGGCATAAAATTTCCCCGAATTCTCTCTCTAACTGGCCATTTTTCTCAGGCGGGTGTCACCACCTGGGCGCAAAGTTAAGAAAGAATTAATATGATGTGGTAAAATACTATGATGGCTAAACTCTATCATGGTTCGGCGGAATTGATTGAAGGCGAGATCAAACCTTCCGCCGCGAAATTCAGGGATCAAGCGGAAGGGCCGGTTGTGTTTGCCACTTCGCTTCCATCATTAGCTTTGACTTTCATACTGCGCGACGACGATTCCTGGACCAATAAAGGGTTGGTCGATGGCCAGCCTTATGTGCTTGTGTCGGACAGGCAGCGTTATGAAAGTTCCGACCGGCCTGCTTATATATACGAGGTTGAGCAAGCTTCTTTTACTTCCGACCCGAACAGGGGTATGGGAAGCGTAGAATATACATCCAAGTCCCCCGCCAAAATCATTGGCCACGAGAAACATGACAGTGCTTTGACGGCGATGCAATTGCATGGCGTAACGTTATGCTATGTCACCAAGCAAGAATTCATGGAATTAACGGCGCGGGGAAATATCCCGAGGCTTTGTGATAAGATTAAATCCCAACGTGCCATTGATGAAACCAAAAAAGAATTGTTACGGCTGAAAGAAGAAGATCAAAAAGACCGGCTTGGAATAGAAAAAGGCGAGTTAAGCTGGGATCGGGTTTTACCGAATGATATCGCCAGAACGCAAAGACTGAAACAAATCGTCGAGCAATTCGGCTGGCCGCGCCTGTCTAATTTCGGTCCCGCCGCCAGCAGCGCAGCGGCCATACTTTTGCTGCATGCGGTCGAGCCGGATCAAGATAAACAAAAAACGATCAGCTTCATGAAACGATGCCGCTTATTAATGAAAAAAGCACTGGAAGCAAATGATATTCACCCCGGCTCTTACCCCAATGTTGTTGATCGGATATTGATGTTCGAAGGCAAGCCGCAAATCTATGGAACCCAAAGCGTTGGCCGAAGCAAAGAGGATGTAAAAACACATCCCATAGCGCGGCCTTCGGAAGTGAATGCGCGCCGAGCCAAATTGGGATTGGGCGCGATAGAGATTTAAGGCCTTTCTAATTTTATTTCAAAAGCATCTTTATTATAAATCCGCCGGAAACCCGTAGAAAACCTAGTTTTCATTTGAAACAAAACAATTGAGAGCGTTTTATTTAAGCGCTTTTCGGCCCACCAATTCCTTCTCACAAACCGTTCTTTG
>FRDC01000489.1_pt1 | contig 28963 bp, 30 predicted proteins | sample 1106171 | NCBI WGS metagenome assembly FRDC01 (sample SAMEA3930566, study PRJEB13176) | freshwater metagenome | biome: Drinking water system; feature: drinking water; material: water | place: Singapore | collected 2014-12-20 | reverse complement strand
CCGCCGCCTCTACGCCAGAGGCGGCGGTGAGGGTCCGCAGCAATTCCGTGCGGTTTCCGCGGATGCGGACGTCAGTTTTGCTGACCACTTCCACCCTTTGCGCCACGGCGCGGATCTGATTCCGGGCATACGTGCCGTCCTCGTGCCGCAGCTTGCGGCGAACAGCGCGGGCGAACGTGCCGAGCGTTTGCGGGGTGATCTCCGGGCCAATCCGCTCGATGTGGATCACCGCCCGCTCGGCGTCGCCGCGCGCCTGATCGCGGATGGTAGTCAGTTCCGTGATCCGCGTCTTGAGCGATGCGTCACCCATATCCACCAGGCCGTTCTCGATGGCCTCGTAGAGTCGCGTCAGCTTGGCGTCGGCCTCGGTCGCGCGGCGCTCCATCTCGGCAACATGCAGACGGCGTTCCGCCGCCCATTCGTCACGCCGGTTCAGAAGCTGATCCATCAGCTTCTCAAGGCGGGCAGGATCGAGCAGCCGCTTTTCCAGGTGCTCCACGACCGCCTTATTGAGCTGGTGCATGGGGATCGAAACGCCTTTGCAGCCCGTCTCGCCCTTCGTGGCCTTGGTGGCGCAGGTGTAGTAACGATATTCTTGGCCGCTCCGGCTCGTACCCGTCCGGAGCGTCATGGCGCCATTGCAACTGGCGCAGAAGCAGATGCCGGTCAGCAGCGTCGATCCTCCGACCGCGCGTGGCGGCATCATCTTGGGGCTGCGCGCCTTCAACGACCGCTGGACCGCCTCGAACTCGGCGATGCTGATGATCGGGGGCACCTCCATGATGGCATGCTCTTCCGGCGGCTTCCGCCGCTTCTTCTTCGCATCATAGGTGTTGAAGCGGTGCTCGCCGATATAGGTTGTGCGGGTCAGCACCTCGTGGACCATGCCCTTGCCCCAGCGCCCGCCATAGCGGGTGCGCATGTTGTTCTCGTTGAGCCAGCACGCGATCGCCATCACGCCCATCGGTCCTCTCCCGTCGGCGCCATTCAGCGCGAGGCGGAAGATGCGCCGAACGGTCTCGGCATGTATCGGATCGATCTCCAGCTTCTTCTTGGTTTTCGTGCCGCGCTGCTCGGCGGCCACAACCCGGTAGCCGATCGGCGGACGGGCTCCGTTCCAGAAGCCCTGCCGGGCATTCTCATTCATCGCGCGCAACGTGTGCTTGGCCGTCTCCTTCGACTGGTATTCGTCGAAAAGCGTCATGATCTTGCGCATCATTTCGCTCGCGGGATCGTCACCCAGCACCTGGGTGATCGAAACGAGCTGCACGCCGTTCTTGACCAACTTGCGCAGGTAGAACTCGAATTGGAACTGGTCGCGAAAGAAGCGCGAGAAGCTGTGGACGACGATGATGTCGAATGGCGCCGGCTTCTCCATCGCGGCGTCGATCATGTCCTGGAATGCCGGCCGGCGATCATCGGTACCGGAGACGCCCGGCTCGACAAACTCGGCTGCCACTTCCCACCCGCGTGAGAGACAATAGGCTTCGAGCTGGCGGCGTTGGTCGGGGATCGAAAGGTCATGGTCCGCCTGGCGCGGGGTCGAGACGCGCAGGTAAAGCGCGGCGCGAGCCGTGGCGGGCATGAGAGTCTCCTCGTCCAGCGGCAAGGTGGTGGTCATGACGCGCTACTCCTCAACTCACGGCAACGGACCGAACAGGGCATCCAGTTCGTCTGCAAGATGCCCTTCGATAATGCGAAGTTCGGTGTCGGTGATCGGAACCTGGTCCGGCCAGTCGTCGGTAACGACGATCGGTTCCGGCGCAGTGCGCATCCGAGGCGATGCACGCATCTCGACGACCGACGGGATATAATCGTGCAGGTCGTCGAGATCGTGTGACCAGCCGGCAGAGATGCGCCGACGGCGTTTGCGGGAGAGAGCCATGCGGCGAGGTTGGCTTGGCGCGCAGCTCGTTGCAAACAGGTGATTAGGGCGTAGCACAGATACGTGCCGACGGCGGTCGACGGTCGTACTGCCTGGCTGCTAAGTGACATGTGCTGTGCTCGCATCGTCCATTTGGCCTAGTCGCTAAACTTCTTAAATGCGGTAAAAGAGAAGATGAATATACTTGGCCCTCCTAGCAGAATTTGCGGCAGTATGATCGTAAATCATTGACGTAGCGCGCAGTCCAACAACTGCGTTCGGCTAGAGCCGGTCGAAGTAATCACGGTGTAAGTACCATTTGTCGGGCGCGCGGCGGGTCGCGCCTGCATGAGGTCGTTACGATCGAGGCGATGCGCGTCGCCCGTTCAAGGCCTTTCATAGAGGAAGAGGGCGGCGGCTGTCGCCGTGACGGTTCGAGTGTCGAGAGAGAGGCTCCCGGCCGGATCGTCGCGGAGACGTGCCATGACGCAAGTTCAAGTTCTCGACACGAGCCCTGACCGCAGCGGCGGCTACAAGGTGGATGTCAGCCGCGGCCAGCGGGTCGGTCGGGTGTCGTCGGAGTGGTTCAGCCGCCCGGCCGATGAGCGCTACCTGTCGCTCGACCAGCTGATGGCGGCGGTGAAGGGCTGCGCCGAGCGCAGCCGGACGCGTACGGTGGAGAGTGCAGGCGTCCGGGTGGAGGCGAGCCGCGACGATGCCGAGCGCCTTGACCTGATGCTGCCCGGCGCCGATCGGCCGGTTGCGCCCACGCACTGGAGCTTCGGCCAGCTGGCCGCCCTGGTCGGTGCGCCCGCGGCCTACCTGCGCCAGCTGCCCGCGCCGCTTGCCGGCATCAACCTGCAATACGGGCTCACCAATCATCGTGCCGAGCAGGTGAAGACGCTGGAGACCGACGATGGCCGGTTGGAGCTGCGCGCCGTCACCGGCCCGGACTATGGCCGCATCTACGACCACGAACTTGTCGCCGCCGTGCAGCGGATCGCTGGCAACGGCACCGGCGATACGCGCTGGAAGGTACCTGGCGTGCTCGACTGGTCGACGGGTGTCTACAACCCGATGGTCGATATCACCGCCGACACGACCACGCTCTATGCGTCGGATCGTGACGTCTTCCTGTTCCTGGTCGACGACCTCAACCCGATCGAGGCCGGCAAGCTGCCCGACGGCTCCCCCGACCTCTACTTCCGCGGCTTCTACTGCTGGAACAGCGAGGTGGGCGCCAAGACGCTCGGCATCGCCAGCTTCTACCTGCGTGCCGTTTGCCAGAACCGCAATTTGTGGGGCGTGGAGGATTTCGAGGAGATCAGCATCCGTCACAGCAAATACGCTGCTGCTCGCTTCGCGCACGAGGCGGCGCCGGCACTGACTCGGTTCGCGGACTCCTCGCCGCTGCCGTTCGTCAACGGCATCCGCCAGGCGCGCGAACGCATCGTCGCGCGCTCGGATGAGGACCGCATCGATTTTCTGCGCAAGCGCGGCTTCGGCAAAGCGGAAACGGCCAGGATCATCGATACGGTGCTCACCGAGGAAGGTCGCCCGCCCGAGAGCGTGTTCGACTTCGTCCAGGGGATCACCGCCTTTGCCCGCGGCAAGGCGCAGCAGGATGCCCGGCTCGATCTGGAGGGGCGGGCGAAGAAGCTACTTGACCGGGCGGCGGCGTAACCGCTCCCCATCATCGTCGGTTCGGCACGCGGCGTCGCTCTCTTCAGAGGAAGAGGGCGGCGCTGCGCTTCGTGACGGTTCGAGGTGTCGGGAGAGAGGCTTCCGGCCGGGCCGTCCGGAGACGTGTCATGCCCAAGTCCAATCCCAAGCTCGCGCTCAGCGTCAGCCGCGACATTCCGTTCGACAAGCTGGTGCTGTCGCAGTCCAACGTTCGCCGGATCAAGGCCGGCATCGGCATCGAGGAACTCGCCGAGGATATCGCCCGGCGCACGCTGTTGCAGTCGCTCACCGTCCGCGCTGTCGTCGACGAAGCCGGCGAGGAGACCGGCATGTTCGAGGTGCCGTCGGGCGGGCGCCGCTACCGCGCGCTCGAATTGCTGGTGAAGCGCAAGCGCCTGCCCCGCAACGCGCCGGTGCCCTGCATCCTGCGCACCGAGGGCGACGCCGAGGAGGACAGCCTCGCCGAGAACATCCAGCGCGCGCCGCTGCACCCGCTCGACCAGTTCCGCGCCTTCCTCGCGCTGCGCGAGAAGGGCCAGACCGAGGAGGAGATCGCCGCGCACCAGTTCGTGTCGGTAGCAGTGGTCAAGCAGCGGCTGAAGCTGGCGAGCATCAGCCCCAAGATCCTCGACGCCTATGCCGAGGACGAGATCACGCTCGACCAGCTGATGGCGTTCACCGTCAACGGGGACCATGAGCGCCAGGAGCAGGTCTACGAACGGCTCGCCGCCTACCACGACCGGCAGCCCTACGCCATCCGGCGCATGCTGACCGAGGGCGCGGTGCGTGCCTCGGACAAGCGCGCGCGGTTCATCGACGTCGACGCCTATGTCGAGGCGGGCGGCAGCGTCATGCGCGACCTGTTCCAAGGCGATGATGGCGGCTGGCTGCAGGACGTGGGGCTCGTCGAGCTGATGGTTTCCGAGCGGCTGCATGAGGAGGCGGTGAAGGTGCAGGCCGAAGGCTGGCGGTGGATCGATGCCGCGCCCGACTTCCCCTACGGCCATACTTATGGCCTGCGGCAGCTGCGCGGCACACCAGTCGAGATCACGGCGGAGGAGCAGGCCACGCGCGACGCACTTCAGGCCGAGTATGACGCGCTCGTCGCCGAGTATGAGGACGCGCCCGAACTGCCCGACGAAGTCGACGAACGGCTGGGCGAACTGGAAACCGCGATCGAGGCGCTCGACCATCGTCCGCTCGCCTACGACACCGACGAGGTGACGCGCGCCGGCGCGTTCATCAGCATCGCGCCAGACGGCGGTCTGCGGGTCGAGCGCGGCTATGTCCGACCCGAGGACGAGCTGCCGGTCGAGCCGGTGCCGGCCACGGTCGCGGAGTACGACAGCAGCGATGCCGGCAGCAGCACTGGCGCAGGCTCGGACGAGCGGGATGGTGGCGAGATTGTCATCGAGGGCACGGACCCCGCGCCCGAGCCGGACGAAGACGAAGGCCTGCGGCCTATCCCCGACCGTCTCATGTCCGAGTTGACGGCACACCGCACGCTTGCGCTGCGCGATGCCGTGGCACAGGCGCCCGAAGTGGCGTTTCTCGCCTGCTTGCACGCGCTCGTGCTCAAGCTGTTCTACCGCTATGCGTTGGACAGCTGTCTGGAGCTCGACGCCAAGCATGTCAGCTTCGGGCATCAGGCGCCTGGGCTCGGCGATACCACTTCCGCTCAGGCGATGGACGCCCGGCATCAGGCGTTCGCCGACACGCTACCCGCCCAGCCGGAAGCGCTGTGGGACGCGCTCGGCCGCATGCACGAGGAGCAGCGCCGGTCGCTGTTCGCGCACTGCATCGCCTGCGCGGTCAACGCCACGTTCGAAGCCTACAACCGGCGGCCGCGTGCGCTCGCGCATGCCGATCGGCTGGCGCAGGCGGTCGATCTAGACATGGCGGCGGCGGGTTGGACCCCAACGGTGGATGCGTTCCTTGGCCGGGTGACCAAGGCGCGCATCGTGCAAGCGGTGGCCGAGGCGAAAGGTGAACGGACTGCCGAAGGCATCGCGCACCTCAAGAAGGGCTACATGGCCGCCCGCGCGGCCGTGCTGCTCGACGGCTCCGGCTGGGTCCCCGAGCCCCTGCGCACGCCGGGCCGGCCACTGCCCGCGCCGACCGAAGACGAGGCTGAGTCGGCCATCTCCAACGCTCCGACCGACACCGACGCCGAAAGCGTAGCGCAGGCGGCAACGAACGACGGCGCACGGTCCGTGGCGGAAGAAGAGCCGTTCGAAGACAATGAGCCGGTCGAGGGCGACACCCCCTTCGCCGTCGCCGCCGAGTAGGCCCAAGCTCCCCGGACCTGCTCGTTCTGAGGGTCCGCCGTCCTCTCCGGCGGACCCTCTTTCTGTCTCAGGAGGATGAGATGCACGACGCATCCGACCTCGCGCGCCGGCTTGCCCGCAACGCCGAAGGGGTCTGCCGGCATTATTTTCCCAACGGACGCCGCCAAGGCCGTTATTGGCTGGTCGGTGATGTCGAGGGCACCCCGGGCCGCAGCCTGTTCGTGCGGCTCGCCGGCCCCGATGCCGGCAAGGGTGCGGCTGGCAAATGGACCGACGCCGCCACCGGCGACCACGGCGACCTGCTCGACCTGATCGCCGCCAACCAGCGACTCGCTTCTCTCGCCGACACGCTCGAAGAAGCGCGGTGCTTCCTGTCGCTACCGGCACCCGAGCCACGGCCATCGCAGCGGCAAGCGCCTGCTCCGACGGGCTCGTCCGAAGCCGCACGTCGGCTGTGGGGCATGTCACGACCGATCCACGGCACGCTTGCCGAGGCTTATCTGCAGAGCCGCGATATCACCAAGCTCCAGGGCTGCGGCTGCCTGCGCTTTCATCCGCACTGCTGGTATCGCGCCGATGAGGACGATCCATCCACCACGCCTGAGGCGTTCCCGGCAATGATCGCATCGGTGCGCGACAACGACGGCAAGCTCAGCGGCGTGCATCGCACTTGGCTGGATCCAACCGGCAACCACAAGGCGCCGGTCGCCACACCACGACGCGCCATGGGCGAACTGCTCGGTAACGGCGTGCGGTTCGGCCAGGCGGACACAGTGATGATCGCCGGCGAGGGCATCGAAACGGTTCTGTCGCTCCGCCAGATCCTGCCTGCCATGCCGATGATCGCAGCCTTGTCCGCCGCACATTTGGGGGCACTCCAACCCCCGCCCACACTGCGCCGCCTCTATATCGCTCGCGATAACGATGAAGCCGGGCGGCACGCCGCAGCAGCACTCGCCGCACGGGCGACGGAGACCGGTATCGAGCCGCTCCTGCTCGACGCGAGGCTCGGTGACTTCAACGACGACCTGCGCCGGATCGGGCCGGTGGCTATGGGAGCGGACGTGCGGGTGCAACTTGCACCGGAAGACGCCGAGCGGTTCATCGGCTGACGGCCGCATGAGGACCTCGGGTCCTTGAAGACTGCCCGGCAAGCATGGGCTTCTCTCGTCAAAGGGTCGCGCCTCTGCCTTCGAGAGCGGGCGATAGGAACGGAGCCGGTCCGGGCCGGCAACGGCTGCGCGCGACTTTCTTCCCCGTCGGCTTCGCCGCCTCCTCGCGGAGCAACAAAGCCGCGCTCCGCCGTCCTCCGCTGACGCTCCGGCCGCGGCGGACGCCGCGGTGCAGGCCCGGTCCGCCCCCGCTCTTTGCTCGCCCGTGAAGGCCGCGAGAGGCGCGGTCTTCGAGCAACGGAGCCCACGCCATGGCCGATCGTGACGAACCCCAGGACCATTCGCCTACCGCCCACATCCTCGACGAACTGCAGCTCTATGGCTTCCGGCCCTACCAGGACGAACCCGACCCGCGCCCGCTGCCCGAGGGCGACCGCGTCGCCGGTGCCGTCGCCGACATCTTCGATGCGCTTGTCGGCACGCTCGCCGACACAAGACTCGAACTCGACCTGGACGATCTGCTCTGGTCGGCGGTGAACCTGTTCCACCGTGCTGCCGAGCGGGTCGAGCGCGAGCTCGACGACAACGAACAGGCGCAGCGCCGATCACAGCGCGAGCAGGACGGCTCCGAGGTCGCGTCGGTCGAATTGGAACGATTGATCGCCCAAGGGCTGACGCTGATCGAACGCCGCAATGCTCACGAGCTGATGCGCGATACGGCTTCGGACCTCTACCGCACGCAAACCGGATCGGCCTGGCGCCCGCGCCACGGCAGCCTCGTCAACCGCCGCGCGCTGACTGCCGCCATGGTCGACAGCCGCGACTTCATCGCCGCCCGCCGTCGCGCCGAAACCGAGGTCATGCTGCCCGCCGGGCCGAAGGTGGCATTCACCGGCGGCAAGGACTGCAATGACACCGACGCCATCTGGGCCGCACTCGACCGCGTGCACGCCAAGCATCCCGACATGGTTCTGCTCCATGGCGGCGCACCTTCGGGTGCAGAACGCATCGCTGCCTGCTGGGCCGACAGCCGCAAAGTGACGCAGGTGGCGTTCAAGCCCGACTGGTCCCGTCATGCCAAGGCCGCACCGTTCAAACGCAACGACGCCATGCTGGAGGTGCTGCCGATCGGTGTCGTGGTGTTCCCCGGCACCGGCATCCAGGACAATCTTGCCGACAAGGCGAGAAAGCTGGGCATCCCCGTATTCGACTTCCGCAAAGGCGGCGCGTGAGCGCCGCCTTCATGCTTGATCAGCCAGTCTGGCATCGCCGCCGAGCCGCGGTTGCATAATGTCGTGGGTTCGCTGACCGCCTTCTGAGCCTTGGCGATTCCCAGCCGGTCGATGGCGAGCAAACCTCCGGGCGGTGGAGCTGGCATGCTTCCCACCTCTCGCCGCGGGGCCGCCCGCTCTCTCTGGCTTACCTCTGCCCTCTGCGTGGCCTTGTGACGATCAACCCACAAGGGGTCCGCTAAGCGAGCTTGCGGCCTTCAGCTTCGCTTCCGGTGATCGCGGCCACGCGCCGGTCGCCTGTGCGCCTGTCGAGCGGGGAACGGTCCCCGCTCCGAAAGCAGGAGCAAGGCCATGTCACTTCCCACCGCCCAGAAGTTCGCCTGGAGCCTCGCCCAGACGCTGATGACGTGCATCGTCCTGATCCAGACCAGTGACGGCTACGCTGTGCTGACCGAAGCGGATTACGACGGTGATCCGAGCCTCGTCATCAGGGTCTACGATCCGTTCTGATTGCTCTTTTAGCTTGTTGTTCGGGCTTGTGGTGGTGTCCAAGCTCTCCCTAACGCGGCGTACCGCTTGCAGAAGCGCTGGAGGCTCCCCTGGATTGGTGATGGCCAGATCGGCTGCTTTCGTGGTGACTCTGGGTGGGAAGCCGCCCGTCCGCTTTCTGTTGTCAGGTTGCTGTAATCAGACGTTCGTTCATGTGGCCGGAATTTGGGGGGTGGTGGGTGCTTCCTGAGCAGATTTCGGCCTGCCCCCTTTTTTCAGCCGCCCCACTTCCAGCCGTGGGCGGGCAATCCGCGCGTTATCGACAGGGTCCACGCTGGCGCCCCTATCGCGGCGACAGCAAGATCTGGGTCGAGCTAATGCGAAAGTGTTTGGATAAGCGCACTCAGCATGCATCTCTCTATTTCCCGCAGGGAGACATAACGGAGTGAACTGAGTGAGGTCGAACCTTGCCCACCACGGTCGGAACACGACCTTCGACGTGCCGGACGCCTCCAAGTTCGACCGCGTCGCCTACGCCGCGGACGTTAAAGTCCTCGAAGCCCTTCCGGTCTGGACCGGCACCTCGATCGGCCTATCGCTTTGGCAGAACCAGAAAGAGGCAATAGCTCTCGGCGCCGCCTACGTCCGCGTCTCGCAACAGACGGGCGAAAGTGAAGGCGCCCTCGTCAAGATGCCGACGGGGAGCGGGAAATCGGGGGTCATCGCCGTGCTGACGCGGTGCCTCCCCAAGGTCCGCCGCGCGCTGGTGCTAACGCCCAGGGAAGGCCTGGTTCAGCAGATGCACGCCGACATCCGGCGCCGGTTTTGGGCGAACATGGGGTGTGCCGAGCCGGGCGACGAGGTCTGGTCGGGCTCTGGCGTCGAGCCGGCATCGATCGAGATTCTGCTGCCGAACAGAACGCGCACCGAACAGATCTGCAACAAGGCGGACAGTGGCGACCGCACCGTCCTCGTCGGCACCCTCCAAGCACTCGACAAGATCCGGACGGACCGAGACAAATTGAGGCGCAAGGCCGTTGGCGGTCCGCTGGAGGACGCAAAGGTGGCGGAACTCGCCCGGCTGGACCGCATCCTAGACCTGCTGGGCACGTTCGACCTCGTCGTCGTGGACGAGGGGCACTACGAGCCGGCGCCGTCGTGGAGCCGGAGCGTTAGGGAACTCGCGCGGCCGACCATCCTGCTCAGTGCCACCCCCTTCCGCAACGACTACAAGCTGTTCACCGTACGCGGCTCGTTCGCCTACAATTACTCCTTTCCGAAGGCGGCCGACGCTAGGATCGTGCGGGACGTGCGCTTCGCCACGCTGGAGGCGCAGAACGGTAGCGCGACAGCCATCAACTCCTCCAACGAGGATACTGACCAAGCGCTGACCGACGGCGACGCATCGGCCATCAAGACCTTCGCAGGCCAGCTACTCGATCTCGCACCCTTGCTTACGAAGGACCGCCCGGCCGGGTCCAAGATCATCGTCCGCGCCGCATCATGGAGCGCGCTCGCGACCTTGCAGCCCCTCCTCGCGGGGAAGGGACAGGCGGACGCGGTGCTGATCCATGACCAAGCGGGCAAGGGCGACAACCGCAAAGCGCATCCGCTCCGCTTCGTCACCGTAAGGGAGGCGCAGAACAAGGCCGGAGGAGCGACCTTCTGGCTGCACCAGACGAAGCTGCTCGAAGGCATCGACGATCCGATGTTCGTGGCGGTCGCTATCCTGGACGGTTTCATGAACGACCGCCAGCTCGTGCAGCAGATCGGCCGAGTGCTGCGCTCGACCGATGCGAAGCGGCAGGAGATCCAAACGGCGACGGTGGTCGCACGCAACGCCGAGCAGCTCGCACGCCTCCAGACCAGCTGGACGCAATACCTAGCCTTCGAAGCCGCGGGTGAGGAGAGCCTAGCCAGCATCATTCCCGGCGAGGCCTACCTGCCCGAAAAGATCGTTCCCGCGATGCCGGATCAACAGTACGTCGACGGGCGCTTCCGCGAGAGACTCCCAGTGACGGGCCCGCTGCACCGTGGCGATCTTCTGGTCCCCCGCCGCGCCGCGATTTTCGCCATCGGTCCGAACTTCGACGCGACCCTCGCGGAAGCCGAGACTCGCGAGGGTATCCTCGCCCGCAACCGCTTCGTGGTCCACCCCGTCGCCAACCTGCCTGAAGGCGTCTGGGGCTGGACCTTCTTCACCGTCGACGAAAGCCCCTACCTGAGCCGCCACTTCGTTACCGAATGGCAGTTCGGGGTCACGCTGATGGTGCGGATTAACGACCGCCTGTTTGTGTTCGACACCGACGGCGTGCCGTTCGACGCCAGCAAGATCGGCATCACGCGGCTCGACAGGCATATCCTCGTCCGGCTGTTCGCTCAGAGTAGTAACGACCGGAAGGTCCGCATCACCAAGCTGGCCGCCGCGTCGCTCGAAATGGCGGACCGCGCGATCCGGACGACGACGACCAGCACAGCCTCCTTTGAGGACACGTTCACGGACTTGCTGGACGCGGTACTGCTTCCAACCAACGTCGCGGGATACGTCGGCGGCACCGCCCGCTACCTGGGCCTGAGCCGCTCCAAAGTCACCGACGCGAGCGTCCGCCGCGTCGGCGTCGACGACTACGTGAGGTGGGTCACAGACATCGACCACGAGCTCACCGCCGCGACGGCGGGCAACCGGGTGTTCGATCGTTTCGCGCAGCTCACGACACCGGACCCCGACAAGGCGAAGGAGCCCCGGAACATCCTGCTCGATCTGCAGCCGCTCGACGATTTTGGGGTGTTCATCGCCGACCGCGAGGGCCAGCCGTCGGCGCCGAAGGCGCCGTCCGTGCTCGACCTCTGCGCCGATATCGACGCCGGCCAATTCCAGGTGACGATGATCGACGGCCGCAAGGTGGGCTGCTCAATCAGCTACAACCCCAAGTCCGGCCGATATGCGATCTCGAGCGACGGGCTCAATGCCATTTTCGAGCAGGGACTCTCGGCGTCGGGCACGGTCATGACGCTGACCGAGCGGATCAACGCCGACCAGGCGTTCCGCGTCCTCACCGACGAGGCCGACAAGGTCTACATGCACGGAAAATGGGCCAAGGCGCGGGAGATCGTGTCGGACGGGCGTGTCCCGGCGCTCGACGTCGCCGTGGCCGTGCCGGCGCTGAGAGACACGTTCGTGGAGAAGGGCGAGGACGCGTGGGCGACCGGCAACGTCGCCAAGTGGCACAAGCAGTCGATCTTCGGACTGACCAGCAGATACATCGGCCTCACCGGCCCGGCGCCCGACGCCTACGCCGAGGCGCTGCGAGAGTTCCCCCTCGTCCTGCTCGACGACGATGGCCAGGAGATGGCCGACTTCATTCTGGTCTCAGACAGCAAGGTGGTGCTGCTCCACGCAAAGGCCTTGGGAAAGGACGAGGGCGACGAAAGCGCCTCTGTGACGGCCATCCAAGAGGTCGGGCGCCAGGTGGCGGCATCGCTGGGCTTCTTCTTGACCTCTTCGCCTCGGATCGAGAACGGCCGGTGGGAGCGCGCCTACACCGCGAACAAGACCACCATCCCGGCGCCAGCGTCGGGAAGCATCCGCATCTTCCGTAACAGCGGAGGGCTTACCTCCGGGGACATTGCCGAGACGGTGCGCGCGGCGCTCCGCGATCGCCGCATCGCTAAGGAGGTCTGGCTCGTCGCAGGCCGGCTGCTGAACATCGAGACTGCGCGCGAACGTGCGCTGGCGAACATGCTGACCAACCGGACGCGGCAGCTGATCATGTACATCGACGGCCTGTCGACGACGTGCGGCCGCGCGAATGCCAAGCTGAGGATCTTCGCGCACTAGGCTAAACGCAGCGCCATTCCGCGGACTGAGCCGTTTTAGAGCAAAGCGGCCTGAACCTCCCCTTGGGTCGCTTCAACCTCGCCGATGCACAGTCCCCATTTCGGCGGGTACATCGGTGGAACGCGGAGGTGCGCGCTCGGCTTGTAGACTTGCTTGATCCGAGTTCGATCGGCAGTGCCGCGCACGTCCGGGTGGGCGACGCGCGCGTACTTCGAGATCTCGCAGAAGAGGTTTTGGCAATCGACCGGCTGCAGAGGCCGACCATAGAGCCCGGGGAAGCTCAGGCCGAGCCGGCGGAACTCCTCGTCCTGGCGGTCGGTCATCGCATGGATGATGTCTTCGGGCCGATAGCGGGCGTAATCCTCGAAGCACTTCGAAATACCGTCGATCGCGCCGGGTCCGGCGACCACGAATTCGGATTCTGAGAAGTCGAGCATCTCGGAATAGTTGAGGTCGATCGCGTACTGAAAGGCTAGGAAGCGCCCGAGGCCGGGATAGCGGAGCAGCATCTCGTAAGCCGTGGCGAGGTCCGGCGCCTGCCGGAGCCTATCAGCGAGGCGGTCGTCCATCATCTGCTTGAGGAGGAAGAGATGGTTGGCGTGCTTGCGCTCGCCGCCCAGCCTCGGCGCCGGCATAATGTAGGCCGCCGAATAGACGCGCTGGCCGTGACGCATCAGCCGGTCGAGCACGGGCTCGATCCGGTCGAGGATGCCGGGCCGCCACTCGATGGGGCCGACCGCGGACTCGATCGACTCCCAAGTTTCGATGCGGTTGAACAGCTTGAAAAGCAGGGTGCGGAAGAAAAGGTCGACTGGCGCCTGCGAGCGGCACGGCGCATATTGCACTTCGCGGATCAGATATTGGCTGACCCGGTCGGCGGCGCGGTAGGTGTTGGTAAATCGGAACTTGGCCAGCACGGGATCGTCGGTCCAGGATCCTTCGGCTTTCTCCTGTTTCCGGTAATAGATCGCTAGCCGCTCGGCGGCGAACCGCCAGTAACTGTCGTAAACTTGCGTCGGCCTCATGCGTTGGGCCGAACCTGAACCGTGTGCTTCATTCTAACTCTCGCCGTCGCTGGCCCCCTAAGTCGCCCGACGTTATAGGAGGCGGCTCGGCCGGTCACCACCGGTGCGGCAAGGTGAGGCGCGTTCCATGGGATTTCACGCAGCAAAGCCGCTCTCGATCGCGGCGTTCGAGCGGCACGCCGCCGCAACGGACAAGCTCGAGCCCGAGCTCGACACCGCCTTGTTGGGGTTGGTCGGGGAGGTCGGGAGCTTGGTCAGCGCGCTCAAGAAGAAGCGCCGCGATACGGACGGCTATTTTGGCTACGCCGAAGCGGTGCTGGAGGAGCTCGGCGACGTGCTCTGGTACCTGTCCGCGGTCGCGCGCCGCGGCGGCACGACCCTCGTCGAGGCGGCTACGCGCGCGATCGAACCGGTCGGGACGGGCGCTGCGGAGCCAAGGCTGTCCGATCTCGAGCCACGAACCCACAGCGACGACGCTGCCGACCGAGCCTTCGAGCTTGCGCTCCTGGAGCTTGCGGGCGAAGCCGGCGATCTCGCCAAGCGCTTTACGAGCGGTGCTTATGCCAACAATGTCGATGCGCTGCGGGGTGACATGGTCAAGCTGCTGCGCCCGCTCGGGAGTGCAGCGGCGGCCGCTGATGTGTCGCTAGACGAAGCCGGCTCGCGCAACATCGCCAAGATCGAGGATCGTTGGCCGCCCGAGCGCAAGGCCCCGGTCCCGCCCGATGACGGGTTCCATGTCGACGAGCAGCTTCCGCGCCAGCTGCGCGTCGAAATCTACGAGCGCGAGGTGAACGGGCGCAAATACGTCTTCCAGAAGGCCAACGGGATGCTGCTAGGCGACCGTTTGACTGACAACCACATCCCCGAGGACGATTATCGGTTCCACGACGTGTTCCATCTGGCTCACGCGGCGGTCCTGGGCTGGTCGCCGACGACGCGGGCGCTGCTCAAGATCAAGCGCAAGAGCCGGCTGGCGGTCGATGAGAACGAGGACGGGGCGCGCGCCAACCTGATCGAGGAAGGGCTCACCACCTGGATCTTCGAGACGGCGAAGCGGCACAATTTTTTTGCCAACACCCCTCAACTCGGGCTCGATCTCCTAAAATCGATCAAGCAGTTCGTGCGCGGCTACGAGGCGGAGAAGCTGCCGATGTGGCTATGGGAGAGCGCCATCCTGCAGGGCTATGCGGTGTTCCGCGAGCTCCAAGCTCGCCGGCGCGGGGTGGTCATCGTCGACATGGATACGCGGACGATCCGGTTCGAGCCGATGCCGGAGGAGGAAGTCCGGCGCTACGGGCTGTGATCTGCGACGGCTGAGCGGCGGCGGTGCTGCTCAGGCGGCTGCTGCCTTCGGGTGTTGGGCCAAGATTGCGGCGCAGGTTTCATGCAGCGCTTTCAGCTGCCCTTGGCTCGCCCCGCCGTTGTCGACGACCGCATGGGTGGAGAGGATTGACAGCGGGCCGACGGTGGCGCCCGTCTCGTCCGCGATGAACTGCATCAGGCGGCCGAGCCCGATAACATTGCCGAGCAGCTTCTCGGTATAATAGTGGTTGCGATAGACCGCCGAGAGCAGAATGCGGCGGTCCTTGTCGAGCTTGAAGCTGAGGAAGCTCAGGCACTGCCCGCCCCGGGGGGAGCCCTCCGCGTCCTTGATCGGATTGTAGATCGGCAGTTCGTAGATGTTGCGAAAGGGCGAGCCGCCCTCGATGTTCCGCTTCATCTTGCGGACGAGCTTGTCTAGCAGGTTGTCCGGCCCGTCCGGCGTGGGATAGGCCATCATGCGCTCGAAATAGCGCCCCCAGTCGCGCGGCGAGCGCTTCAGCTTCGGGAAGACCTTGTTGATGTAGACGTCGTAGAACTCCGGCGCGCCATGATCTTCATAGGTCGACTGCGGGAAGATTGTGTTCGCCACGGTGCGGACGACGAACTTCGTCTCGCTATGCTCTCTAAGATAGGCGTCGAGCTCCGCGATCACGGCACGATCCGCGTCGGTTTCGCCGACGGGATCCTCGATGTCGATCAGGACGTGATGGGCTTCGTGACCGGGCAGGGCATGCACCGCCTGCGAGGCGGCGAGCCAGGCTACGGCGGGCCTAGGCCGCGAGAGTCTGGGCAGGAACATGGACTTCCTCCTTAAGCAGGGCGACGTGGGTCAGCCGCGGCGCGAGATAGGTTTCGGGGAGCCAGGCATGGCCCGCGAGACCCCAGTCAGCGCCCCAGCTGTTGCGCACCAGAACGGCGCGCTCCGTCCCGATCAGACCGTGCGCTACGGCGACTACGGCGTGGCGGCGCAGCGGGTCGGGGCCCTCGCTGGCTGGCGCGACCACGACCCCCTCTCCGTTCGGCATGTAAAAGGCGTCGGACAGCATCATGATCGCAAGCGCCGGCTGGCTGGCGTCTAGTGTCTTCACGATCTCGTCGATGCCGCCTGGCCGTGGCTCGCCGGCGCGGCGGTAAACGGTGACGCCGCTCGGCGGACCATAAGCGTCGAGCTTAGCCGGCAGGTTCGCCAGATATGGCCAGTCCGCCTCAACGGGCTGGCCGTCGGCGTTCAGGGCGGTGAGCATATGGCCGAGCGAAGCACCGCCAGTCGGGGGGCGTCCGGCCCGGCGCTGCGCGTGATAGAAGGCGAATTCGCAGCTGAGCGGCGACCACGGGCTGCGGAGCGCCGCATGCGTGTCGCTCGCCGCAAAGGCGAGGCAGGTCGGGCGCGCGCCCTGGTCGCGCGCCGGGCCGAACTGAGACCGCAGATCCTGATGAACGACAGGCGACATCAGGCTGCCGTCTGCAAGATTTGCTGGTGCTGCCGCCGCTGGGGTTCGTACCAACCCTGGAGCGAGGGACCCGCGAGATCATACCGGACAGCAAAGGTGTTGAGCGGCGCTGTGGGAGCCCAAGGCCGCGCCTCGGCGAGGCGCAGCTCCCCAGTGCGCCGATCGCGTGCGGCGGTGGTGATCCGCCGCAGCGTCGGCCCTCCGACGCCGTCCGCGTCTACCTCTTCCCGGCCATCGGCGACGACGGCGATCGCCTCGCCGTCGATCGACTCGACGCGCCAGAGATAGCCAGACCCGCTATGCTCGGGAAGGCGGACGACGACGAGATCGCCGGGGCCGCCTTCAAGGCTCATGTCGGCGTCACGGTCGGTGAGGAGCCAAACGTCGCGCTTGAAGTCCACGGGCTTGTAGCCGCGCAGGATGGCCTTCTTGACGTCCTTAAGCTCGAGTTTGGCCATCGCATTGGCGGTCGCCCGGTCGAACACGTCGTAGCGGTGCAGGGTCCAGACGGTCGCCTTGAAGCTCGTGCCGACTCTCAGCGCAAGCTGATAGACCTTGATCGGGTCGAGCAGGTCGGCGTCAGTCCAGTCCTGACGGTCGCAGTGCCAGTCGAGAAGCCAGCGCGGCAGTAAGAACACCGCGGCGAAGGCTTCCGCTTCCACTTCCTGCGGATCATCACCAGTGCGCGCCTGGAAGGGCGCGCGCCGGAGGATGCTTTCGTCGTCGAGGCTGGGATTGTGGCCGAGATAATGATGGCCGAGTTCATGGGCGGCGGTGAAGCGCTGCTGGTTCTGCGGGCGCTGCGTGGTGATGAGCACACCCGGCGTCGGCTCGCGCATATAGACGCCGAGCAGCCCATCGAGCTTGGTGAAGAGCAGAGGTACGTTGAGGCGGGCAATGGTGTCGTAGACATCGATACGCCCCGAGCCGCGCACGACGCGCGACTGGATGGCGAGGTCGCGGTGCAGCCGCCCAGCCTCAAGCGCGGCGCGGCGGATAGAACTCGCATAGTCTGCCATCACTGGCCTCCGGCGGCGCGCATCTTGAGGAACTCGGCGAATCGCCCGAGCTCCTCACGATCCTTGATCGACAGGGTCGCCGCCTGACGCGCCAGATGGGCCACGTCGGTCGGCAACGCGGAACCGGCGACGTCATCGTCGCCGGTGAAGTGGGTCACCGGCTGACGGTACAGCTCGGCAAGGCGCTTGAGCTCAAGCGCCTCGACCTTGCGTTGCCCGCTCTCCATGTTGCCGACGGCCGTGCGGGGGATACGGAGGAAGTTGGCGACTTCGTCCTGCGAGTAGCCGACGTATTCGCGGGCCTGCTTCAGCTTCTCTCCCATTCGCTTGCGTTCGGCATCGCCGTCCGAAATCTCGACGGTGCTCATCATTTTGCTCCACCATGGTGCTTGTTCCACTTGCTCTCGACCCGACCGGTCACATGCTTCACGGCCGCTTCGATTGAGTTGTAGCCGCCCGCCTTCACCACGCTTTCGGTGACCTCGAAGGGCAGAATGTCGTCGAGGCTCGACAGCAGCTCGACGACGGTGAGCGAGTCGATCTCGATGGTCATGATGACCACCTCGTCGTCCTTCTTTGGCAACGGCGTGCCTTTGCGTCGGAACCGGCGGCGGATCGCTCCGAGCAGCTCGTGGCGGAGGACAGCCGCGACGTCGGCGGCCGGGTAGGCCGGGATCGTTTTGGCTCCGGGGACAGCGATCGTCGCCATAGACATCTCCTGTACTGATGACGCATATAGCATGTGATGTCCGAATTTCAAACATCAAATGTCCGGTTTAGTCTTGGCAGTGCCGCCGAGCGCTGGCGATTGCCATGATCATCGGCCTAGGAACCGACCTGTGCGACGTGGAGCGGATCGCCGGGGCGCTCGAGCGCCAGGGAGATCGGTTCCGCAACCGGATCTGCTCCGATCGCGAGCAGGCGCTTGCCGCGGCTCGCACTGACGAAACCCTCTTCTACGCGGGCCGGTTCGCGGCCAAGGAAGCCTGCGCCAAGGCGCTTGGCACGGGCATCACCGAGCGGGTACGCTGGCGCCACATCGAGCTGCTCGCAGGTCTTAAAGGCGAGCCGATCCTTCATCTAAGCGAGGGCGCGTTGCGGCGCGCCCGGCGGCTCGCCGGTGGGCATGAGGTCCGGGCGCATGTTTCGATTACGCACGACGGACCATTCGCTATGGCGTTTGTCGTGTTGGAAGCCGGTCGACTCGCCGACTCGGCTTCGGTGAAGAAGGGGAACGGATGACGTTCTGGAGCAGTCAGACGCTGGAGGTAAATCTCGAGAGACTGACCGACCATCCCGACAAGGACATGGTCGACTGCAACGCGCTTACGCTGCGGGTCGGGCCGGAAGTCTATGTGACGCCCGGGCTCGAACAGCCTTCGCCCAGCACCCACACGCGGCAGATGCTCGAAGTGCGCGGGCCGATCACCGTTCCTCCCGGCCAGTTCGCCTTCCTGATGACCGAAGAGAAGGTCACCATTCCGCCGGAGGTGATGGGCTTCATCTCCATCAAGGCGACCTACAAGCTGCGCGGGCTGGTCAACGTTTCCGGCTTTCATGTCGACCCGGGCTGGAGCGGCCGGTTGATCTTCACCGTCTTCAATGCCGGGCCGGCGACCATTCACCTAGAGCGGGGCTTGCCGGTCTTTCTGTTGTGGATCGCCGATCTCGACGCGGCGTCCGTCAAGCGCAAGCACGGGGTTGGTCCGGAGGGCATCCCTCCGGGAGTCATCAGCAACATCACAGGTGTCGTCGACTCGATCTACGCGCTCGAGAAGCGGGTAAAGACCGACATCAAGGAGGTCGCGGACAAGCAGCAGGCGTTTCGCGACGAGGTGGCGGACTTGAAGGAACGCCAGAATAAGCTCCTGCTCTATTTCGCGGTCTTGGCCGTGTTCGGGGGCGCGCTGGTAAGCGTCGGTACCAAGATTATCGCTGATCGTCTCTTCGCACCGGCGGTCGCCTCAAGTCCCGCACCGGCTCCGCTCGTCACGCAGCTGCCGACCGCCACGCCCGCCAGCGAACCGGTCGGGCGATCTTCCCCCGCACCCACTAAGACGCATCCATGACCCTCCAGACGACGAACTTTGACGGCCGAGCGCCGACACCAGATGAACTCCAGGATTTGATCCTGGTCGAACTCGCGATCCGCAATCAGGCGCGGCTCGATGAGCGCCGCAGGCCGGCGCCGGCGCGGCAGTCGGGAGAGCCTCGGCTCAACGTTCGTGGGATCGCGGCGCACGAAGGTTGGCAGGTCACACCCAGCGAGGTCGATCGGGCTGTCCAGCAGCTTACCGCCCGACATCTGATTAGGACCGACCGCGATCCTTCGCGGCCCGGCGACGACGGCTGCCGCGCAAAACTCTGGCCCGACGGGTTGGCCGAGGCGCAGGCGGTCGCGCGTCGCTATCTTGGAGAGCCGCTGCGCTCATTCCAGCCCGACGACGAGATGTTCGAAGGGATCGGGCAGATCGAGGTGGAGTTTTTGGGCGACCGTTTCGTGCTCGGCTGCGTGGAGGGCGAGGAGGACCGGGCGATCCGGTTCGCGCATAGCTTTGAAGTGGATGCCGGTGAGGTTCTGAAAGCCGTCAGCGGTGAGCTCGACCATACCCGCGCGATGTTGATGGCCGGCATCCTCGCTCATGAGCGTCTAAACGAGCTGGAGAACGGGACCGAGCTCGTCCCAGCCTCCGACCGAGTCGTGGGTCTCGATCACAATGCGCCGGCCTACCTCGAAGCAATGATGGCCTTGGACGCGCTCATTGTCGTCGTCAGGGAGAGCAACAGCTACCGTGAGATGAACGAGGCGGACCAGGAGCGCCGGGTCGCCGAGCTGGAAGCGGGCCGGACCCTCCTGCGCAGCCGCACGGTTTCGCTGAAGATGGTCAAAGCGGCGCTCTGGAGCACGCTCGCTTATCTGGCGCTCAAGTTCGTGGATGCGCCAATTGGCGAGGCCTCGACTCTGGCGTGGAACGCGCTGAAGCACCTGCTCGGAATCGAATAGCGATGTGGCCGTTTGCCAGCGCGAACGGGTTTTCTTTCGGAGGTCGGTTCAGCAATCTCAATTGAGGGCCTGCTGACATGGGCAGCGACGCGATAGCCTTCGTGGTCGCGGCTCTCTGGTTTGGCTCGACGGTGGTCAAGGTCGATTTTCAGGCAATCGCTCTCCGAAGTGGGCACATCGACACAAGCAGTCTTGGCTGAATGAACGTCCGATTTCGGCATGCGGCAAAATGCCTTTTGACGTCCGATGGTGGGTCAACCGAACCTGCTCGTCAAAGAATGCAGCGGCACTGGCCACGATCTTCCGCGTCGAAGCTGCTGTCGGCTCACATCACCACCGGCCACTGAGCGTCGTTTCCGCTACGTTGCGGGATAAGCCGGAGGCCCGAGCGCCTAAAGCTTCGGGTACCGCCTGACCATGGACCGGTCGCGGTCCTCTTCGCGTCCAGTCTGTCGCCATCGCCTTTCTCGTAGCCGGTCCACCCGACTGCTGTCTCGTCACGGGTTTGATCTGGCCGAGCACGGCTCCGCCTCGGCCGCCTAGCCGCAACGGCGGGTCGGCGACTTTCTTCCCCTGACCTGCCCACCCCACGCGGCAAGCCGCGCAGGGACCCCGAGCGGGCGGTCATTCCTCGCGGGCCAAGAAACCCGCCACCCGCCGTCCTCCGCTGGCGCTGCGGCCTTGCAGGTGCGGCGGCGGCCGTCCCGGCCTGTCGATCACCCGTCGAGACCGCGATCGGGCGGCTCGCGATCACGGAAAGGAACTTCATCATGGCGACCATCGGCACCTTCAAGAAGACGGCTTCGGGCGAATACAACGGCGAAATCGTCACCCTCTCGGTTCAGGCCAAGGGCGTTCGCATCGTCCCCCTCGACAGCCGCAGCAACGACAATGCTCCCTCGCACCGGGTGCTGGTCAACCGCGCCGAGATCGGCGCCGCCTGGAGCAAGCGCTCGAACGAGGGCCGCGACTATCTGGCGGTCAAGCTCGACGATCCCAGCTTCAACGCTCCGATCTACGCCAACCTCTTCGACGACGAGGGCGGTGACAGCTTCAGCCTGATCTGGTCGCGCTCGAACGGCCGTCGCAGCGACGGCTGAACCGGCCAGACGCCCCGTCTGGGCTAGCCCGGGCGGGGCTCTCCCTCTACCGAGACAAACGCCCGACCGTGAGGAGACGAATTTAGGATCAGCCCTGCGCGTTCATCTGACGAAAGCCTGCTACTGGTTCCCGTCGCGATTGGACCGCATCAGAAGGTCGGCAGCTTCGATCCCGAGTTCGCGCGCAAGGCGATCGACGACATCGATCCCGGCAGCGTAGATGCAGCGCTCGAGTGAGCTGATATAGGTACGGTCGATCTCGGCACGATGAGCGAGCTCCTCCTGCGACAGACCTGCTGCCTTGCGGTAGCGCTTCAGATTTCCGGCAAGTACCTCTCGGATATCCATCCGGGGGGAAGGTCACGCTTGTAGAGTATTCCGCCACGGAGTATTCTCTACATGTGCGGCACGCACGATAGCAGAACACTGGATCGACTCGCTGTCACCCGTGGCTGCGTAAAGTGCATCACTGCATGCGAGACGTGCGCATAGTTTGCCGCCAATCTTGAGCTATCACGGTTAAGGTTTGGCATGATGAGAGCGCCACGATGAGATGTCGGTTCGATGACCAAGCACCCGCCGGGCCAGCGCTCACGGCGTACGATGACGCGCATCTCGTCGATTACCTTAGGCTTCTCGATGCCGACACCGACGGTGCCGACTGGCGCGAGGTGGCCGTGATTCTGTTCGAGCTCGATCCGGCTGCCGAACCCGAGCGGGCGCAACGGATGCACGCCAGCCATCTTGCGCGCGCCCGCTGGATGACGGAGGTCGGCTACGCCCATCTGCTTGGACCCCGCACGCCCTAAGACATTAATTTCTCGTCCCGTTTTGGACAGTTCGACAGGTCATGGCGCGCATCGCAGTGCGCAGCCTGGGCGCTATTCAGGTGCGGTTGCCGTGGCCAAGCTGGTGTCCGGAGCCGCACACGAAGCGGGGCCAGGAGGATGCCATGCCGACGCCGTCCAAGCGGCGCGCACGGCGCGAAAGGGACATGTCCCCAGCGCTCGGACGCGCCGAACTCGCCGCAGAGTTTCTGAAGCGCAATCGCACATACCGGACCGAGCACGCGCAGATGCAGCAACGCATCGCGCGCGGTGCCGTCGCCAGGGAAGCCGCCGAGGCGGCATTCGCCCGGCGCTGGGGGTTGTCCTTTCGCCTATGCGCCGGATGATCTCACCGAGCCGGTGATCTGGCGTCCGGAACTGAGCGCCGTCACCGTCATCCTGGACGCCGCGCCGAAGGGCTATGTCGGCGCCGCGACCGTCGATCCGCACGCGCTCGGCGCGCTGCTAGTCGATCAGGCTGGTGTCGATGGACGGCATGTCGTCGTCGCGGACCCGGACGGTGCGCACTGGCTCTGGCTGCGCAATGCCACGCCCGGCCTGCCGCTCGCCGCGATTGTGCCGCTCGACAAGGATTTCGTCACACGGATGGTCAGTCTGCTGCGCTTCCAGCGCCGACTGCTTGGCAAGGCGGCAGGGCCACCGCCGCGCGGCTGGCCGCTCAGCGCCTATCGGCTGGCGCGGCTCGACCTGATGCTCCGGGCGCTCGACCTGCGCCAGGCCGGCGCCAGCTACCGCGATATCGCCGCAGCGCTCGGCCGCGAATACGACGCGGAGCTGCCGGCCACCGAATGGAAGGTGTCTGCCGGACGATCATTCGTCATCCGGCTGGTCCGCGACGCCACTGCCATGATGAACGGCCACTACCGCAAGCTGCTGCGCATCCGCTGAGCCGCGAAAAAAGCCCCGCCAAAGGGGGTGGTCGCATCCGTGCGACCGCAGATCTTCATACTCCACCCGTCCGGCCGCGCTTCGCCATCCTCGTCTCCTGCCGCCCTCGATCGCAGGAGCACGACCTTGAACGATACGACGCACAATCTGCCACCACGTTATCTGCGGACGCCCGAGGCCGCTCGCTTCCTCGGCCTGTCCGGACGTACGCTTGAGAAGCACCGCTATTTCGGAACGGGACCCGCCTACCGCCGGATTGGCGGGCGAGTAGTCTATTCGGTGGACGACCTGCAGGCCTGGGCTGATCTCGGGCTCAAGCATTCGACGTCCGATCCCGGACAGGATGACCTCCTGCCGCGCGAGGGTTCGGCCTTCGCTCGGAGCCGCAAGTGACGCGCGGACCGGTGCCACTGCGCCAGCGCGGCAGCGACGGACTGACGCATGTCGAGCTGACCTGGATCGAGAAGCGGATCGAGCACTGGATCCGCTTCGGACGCGTCGCGCGCGATGAGATCATCGACCGCCGCCGACGCATCGTCAGCTTTCGTCCCGGCGCTGTGTTCGCGTTCGTCCGCTGGGCGGCGAACGACTACGGTACGATCATCTCGCGCATCGACGTGCTTCGCGCCGTCGCCGCCAACGAGCCGTTCACGACGCTGCCGTTCGTGCGACCCGGAGGCGAAATCTTGCTCAGCATCGAAGGCTGGCCCAAGGTCAGCCAGGTGCTAGCGGCGATCGATGCCACCGAGGCAGCGGGAGTCGATCCCTGCGACGCCGCACCCGATCACTGGCGCCACGTCCACAACCGGATCGCGGCCGGACAGCAGCCGCGGCCGTACACGCTGGAGCGCCACCGCGCGTGGCTGAAGCGCCGGGAGATCGAGGGATGACCCGCCGCCGCTATGCCGTGGCGACGGCAATCGCCGCGTCGCTGTTCGCGACCGGCTATATCGCGGTCGCTGCCGTCGATCCGTTGCCGCGACTCGTCTGGAACGCCAGCGCAAGTGCACCCATCGGGCTGTACCGTGTTCAGCCTGACCGCGATCTGCCGGTCGGCGCGCTCGTGGCAGTGACGCCGCCCGCGCCGCTCTCGCGCTGGCTCGCGATGCGCCGCTATTTGCCCGAAGGCGTGCCGCTCCTGAAGCATGTTGCTGCCAAGCCCGGTGCGCGCGTCTGCCGTATAGGTGCTCGCGTCAGCATCGACGCTCGGCCAGTCGTGATCGCGCGCTCGCATGATCGGTTCGGCCGCTCGCTGCCCGTTTGGCAGGGCTGCCGCACGCTGAAGCCCGGCGAACTCTTTCTCCTCAACGCAGGCCATCCGGACAGCCTCGACGGCCGCTACTTCGGTCCGTTGCCCGGCCACGCCGTGCTCGGCCGGGCGCGCCCGATCCTCACTCGCGATGCGCCTGGGGCGCCGCTCGTCTGGCGCCTGGGCCAGCACTGACCCCGCCACCGATCAAACTGACGAAAGGACAATCCCATGCAGATCGGCAGCTTCATCCGTACCGCCACTGGCTATGAGGGGATGATCGAGACGGCAACGCTCGACCTTCGTGTCTCCCTCGTTCCGACCGACAAGCACGACGACGACAAGGCGCCCGACTGGCGCATCCACCTCGGACCCGATGCTGACGGCCCGGAGATCGGCGCCGGTTGGAACGAGACCGGCGAACGTGCGGGTGAGTACGTTTCGCTGCGCATCGACGACCCCGCCTTTGCGCAGCCGCTGCGCGCGGCCCTGTTCCGGAAAGGGGAGGACGAGACCTCCTGGGTGCTGCGATGGTCTCGCCCTCAGCCGCGCCCCGAGCGGGATTGAGGCCGTGCGGTTCGGCTGTCCTCTTGCCGCCGCGCTGTTGCTCGCCGGCGTGGCTGGCTCGGCACCTGTGCATGCACAGGATGTGCGCTCGGCTCGCCCTGCGGCTGTCCATCCCTATGCCGGCCATGTCGCCGACGCCGCGCGGCGGTTCGGCATCCCGGAAGCGTGGATATGGGCGGTGATGCGCGTCGAGAGCGGCGGCAACTCGCGCGCGGTGTCGCGCTCTGGGGCTATGGGATTGATGCAGATCATGCCCGCGACCTGGGCCGGCCTACGTGTCCGATACGGTCTAGGTGCCGACCCGTTCGACGCGCGCGACAACATCATGGCGGGCGCGGCCTATCTGCGCGAGTTGCACGACCGCTACGGTAGCGCGAGTGCGATGCTGGCGGCCTACAATGCCGGGCCGGGCCGCTATGACGATTACCTGTCGCGCGGTCGTCCGCTGCCGCCCGAGACGGTCGGCTATCTCGCCCAGCTAACGGCCGTTGTTGACACGGCGGGCGCTGCGGAGGTCGCAGTGAGCGCGCCGCCCGATCCGTTCGCCTGGCGACGTGCCGCGCTGTTCGTCCGCACCGCGAGCGCCGCGTCCGAAGCTGTTTCCGTGCCGTCGGACGGCGAAGCCCCCGCGCCCGAACCGTCAACCGATGGGCCGACGTCAGGCGACATCCGCGCCGTACCTCTGCCAGCCAGCGAGCCGGCGGACACGCTGTTCGTTTCCCGCGCCCGCGCGGGCCGACCGCAATGATCCGCGCCCTATCCCGATCATCCGTCCCGAGCAGGAAAGTGGCGGGGGAGGGAGAAAACGGCAGGGACAGACGAGGGCAAGATATAAGCCGCGCCCCGTTCAGCCGAAAAGCCGAGGCTTTTCCGTGGCTTCACGCGGGGGCGTCGGTCGGCGCGCGTGCCGCGCGGAAGGAAAAATCCAGCAAACACAACGGCTCCAACGGCACCACAGGCCGTTTGCGGCCGAAAGCGGCCCGGCCGTGAGCGAGGACGGCGAGTTCCGCGTCCGGCCGGGCAAGGCAAAGCGCAGCAAGGCGCAGGGCCGAAATGCCCGCGGCCTGGTCGCCGAGGTTCTGCGCGTCGCCGCGATCCACAGCGGCGGCCGGCGCGGCGGCGCCAGCGGAGCGCGCCGGGGCAAGCAATCGACGTTCGGTCGGGGACGCACGGCGTTCGCCCGCAGCCGCCTGTTCGGCTCGGGCCGCCGCGTCATGGTCAAGATGCTCCCCGTGACCACCCGCAGCCGGGGTGGCAGGCGATCGGCGCCGCTGTCCGCGCACGTCGCCTATTTGAAGCGCGAAGGCGTCACTCGCGACGGCTCGCCGACCCGGATGTTCGACGCGGCCGGCGACAACGCAGACGATCGCGGCTTCACTGAGCGGTGCAAGGATGACCGGCACCATTTCAGGGTGATCGTGTCGCCGGAGGATGCCGCCGACCTGACCGACCTGCGCGAATACACGCGCGACCTCATGCGTCAGATGGAGGCGGATTTGGGGACGCAGCTCGATTGGGTCGCGGTCGATCACTGGAACACCGACAATCCGCACGTCCACTTGCTCGTGCGCGGCGTTACCGATCAGGGCGCCGATCTCGTTATCTCCCGCGACTACATCAGCCACAATCTCCGTTCGCGCGCGCAAGACCTGGCCTTCGCCGAGCTTGGGCCGAAGCCCGAGCATGAGGTGCAGCGCGCGCTCGACCGCGAGGTGACGGCGGAGCGCTGGACCCGGCTCGATTCCGAGATCCAGCGTTCCGCCGACGAGCTGGGCGTGATCGACCTGCGCCCCGAGCGGCCCGGCCCCGACGATCCGCGGCTCCGCCGCTTGATGATCGGCCGCTTGCAGCATCTGGAGACGATGGGTCTCGCGGCCGAAGGCGATTCCGGCCAATGGGCGGTGGCGGGAGGCGCGGCGGCGAAACTGCGCGAGCTGGGGGCGCGCGGTGACATCATCCGCACGATCGGCGCGGCGCTCAAGGATCGCGGGCAGGACCGGCCGCTCGACAGCTACGTCGTCGTCACCAGCGCGCCCGAAAAGCCGATCGCCGGCCGGCTGATCGACAAGGGCTTGCATGACGAGCTGTATGGCGTGGCCTATGCCGTGATCGACGGCACGGACGGGCGCACCCACCATATTCGCCTGCCGGGCATCGAGGCGCTGGAGCATAGCCCCAAGCTCGGCGGCATCGTCGAACTTCGCGGCGTCGGCCGGCCCGGCGAGGAAAAGCCGACTCTGGTGCTCGCCACGCGCTCGGACCTCGACCTGGCCGCACAGGTGAAGGCGCCCGGCGCGACGTGGCTCGACCATCGGCTGATCGAACGCGGAGCCGGCGTCGCGGAGGGCGGGTTTGGCGCCGAGGTGCGGCGCGCGATGGACGCGCGCACCGACCATCTCGTCAAGGAAGGGCTGGCACGGCGCTTCGGTGAGCGGACGGTGTTCGAGCGCGGGATGCTCGACACGCTACGAAAGCGCGAGCTGGACTCGGTTGGCGCGAAGATCGCGGGCGAGACCGGGCTTGCATACCGTCCGGCTGCGACCGGCGAGAAGGTCGCCGGCATCGTGCGTCAGCGCCTCACGCTCGCGTCCGGCCGCTTCGCCATGATCGACGACGGCCTCGGCTTCCGGCTCGTCCCCTGGGCCAGCGCCCTCGAACAGCAACTCGGCCGTCAGGTGTCGGGCGTGGTCCGCGCCGGCGGCGGCATCGACTGGATGCTGGGCCGCAAGCGCGGCCTCGGCATCTGAATCAGGAGACCTTCATGTCCGCGACCAAAATCCTTTGGGGCCAGATCATCATCGTGTTCCTGATCGTGCTCGCCGGGGTGTGGGGCGCGACACAGTGGACCGCCGCCGCGCTCGCCTATCAACCCGAACTGGGGCCGCCTTGGTTCGAGGCGTTCGGCTGGCGGGTTTATCCGCCGCCCGCTTTCTTTTGGTGGTGGTTCAGCTTCGACGCCTATGCGCCCCGCATATTCCTGACGGGCGCCTATATCGCTGCGTCCGGCGGGTTCGCGTCGATCGCGGTCGCCATCGGCATGTCGGTGTGGCGCGCGCGCGAGCTGAAGAGCGCCGAGACCTATGGCTCGGCTCGCTGGGCGAGCGAGCGGGAGGTGCGCGCGGCCGGGCTGCTCGGGCCGAACGGCGTTGTGCTCGGCAAGCTCGCGCGCGATTATCTCCGCCACGACGGCCCCGAGCATGTGGTGTGCTTCGCCCCGACCCGTTCGGGCAAAGGCGTCGGCCTGGTCGTGCCCTCGCTGCTGACCTGGCCGGCGTCGGCGATCGTCCACGACATCAAGGGCGAGAACTGGACACTGACCGCCGGATTTCGCGCGCGGCACGGTCGCGTGCTGCTGTTCGATCCGACTAATGCCGCGTCGGCCGCGTACAACCCATTGCTGGAGGTGCGGCGCGGCCAGTGGGAAGTGCGCGACGTGCAGAATGTCGCGGACGTGCTGGTCGATCCCGAAGGCTCGCTGGAGCGTCGGAACCACTGGGAGAAAACGAGCCATAGCTTGCTGGTCGGCGCGATCCTCCACGTCCTGTATGCCGAGGCAGACAAGACCTTGGCTGGCGTCGCCGGATTCCTTTCGGACCCGGCGCGCACGATCGAGCAGACGCTGGCCGCAATGATGGCGACGCCACACCTCGGCGAAGCCGGCGTGCATCCTGTCGTTGCCAGCGCAGCGCGCGAGTTGCTGAACAAGTCTGACAACGAACGGTCCGGCGTGCTCAGCACGGCCATGTCGTTCCTCGGCCTCTACCGCGATCCTGTCGTGGCGCAGGTCACGCGGGCCTGCCAATGGCGCATATCGGATCTGGTCGAGGGCGAGCGACCGGCAACGCTGTATCTAGTCGTGCCGCCCAGCGACATATCCCGCACCAAGCCGCTGATCCGTCTCATCCTCAATCAGATCGGACGCCGGCTGACCGAGGAACTGACCCCGAAGGGCAACCGCCATCGCGTGCTCTTGATGCTCG
>FRDC01000751.1_pt6 | contig 28993 bp, 65 predicted proteins | sample 1106171 | NCBI WGS metagenome assembly FRDC01 (sample SAMEA3930566, study PRJEB13176) | freshwater metagenome | biome: Drinking water system; feature: drinking water; material: water | place: Singapore | collected 2014-12-20 | reverse complement strand
ACGTTGAATTAAAAGACGGTCGTTTGCTTCCACGCAAGATCTTAGAAATCTCTGATACTACGGATTTATGTATAGTTGAAGGTGTTCCAGGAGTTGAGGGACTTAAGGTATCTACTGATGGAGTAAGAACTGGACAACAACTTACTGTAGTAGGTTTTCCTGTATTGCAGCCTCTTAGCTTAACGCAGGGCGAAATCGTTGGCGTATCTCGTGTTGAATTTCCATATGCACTTATCGTGCCTGATGATACTCCACAAGAACAGATCGATGGAAGTATGATTCCTCTTATGAAGGAAGCTCAATGTAAGGCAAAGCCTAAATTTAAGGTAGCAACAATGCAAGTATGGGGCATGGACATGAACGTGTGTATGCTTAGTGTTATGGCATATGAAACTACTATTACTACTTTCCCTGGTAACAGCGGAAGCCCTGTCGTAGATGCATGGGGCAATGTGTCTGGCGTTCTGTATGCTGGCAATAACTTCACAAACTGGGGACTCATCCTCACTGTTGAAGACGTTCGTAAATTCTTAGCTGCATATTAACAATATCTCCCATACCGATTCGTATAATGGCTGTATGGGAGTATTTTTTACATGTCAGTGACAGAGCTCAACATTCTGGAATCCATATCTAGGGTTTCAGGCAAGAATGATAAGCGAAAAATCCTAAAAGATAACAATAAAAATAAACGTTTGTTCGAGTTGCTCGATGCAACCTTGAACTATAAACGTAAGTTTTATATCAAGAAATGGGAAGAGCCTGGTTCTGCTGGTGGTGCCGTTGTTCGGATCACTAAAGACCTACATGATGATTTTATGCAGCTTCTAGCTGATCTTGAATCTCAAGTATATAGAGGCGATATAGCTAAAGGTATGGTAGAAAGCTTCCTGGCTTCCTGTAATCAACAGCAGCGACAATGGTATTCCAGAGTTCTCAGAAGAGATTTAAAAGCTGGCTTTGGTATAGATAGTGCTGTAGATTGTGGCTTTAAGATACCTATATTTGATGTACAGCTCGCTAAGGATGGTCATGATTGTAAAAAGCTATCCCAGATGCTCCTAGATGGTCTCCTAGCGTCACGAAAGTTTGACGGGTATCGATGTCTAGCTGTCGTAGAAGATGGCGAGGCGACGCTCTATACGCGCAATGGTGAAGTATTTCAGAACTTCCCAGATGTAGAGAAATCTCTTGTTGAAATGGCCAATGGGGACAATATGGTCTTCGATGGTGAGATCATGTCAGATGATTTTAATTCAACTCAAAGATCGGCTTTTGCTTCTAAACGTAAGACAGTAGTCGGAGATATGGTTTATCATATATTCGACATGATTCCATATGATGAATGGGTATCTGAGAAGTTTGTTACAAGAGCATTCAAGCGATATCAAGACTTAAACGCTTTTGTTGGTGCTGCACTTAATGCGGCCCCGCATATCAAAAATATCAAAACAGTTGAACGCTTTACTGTAAAGACTCTACAAGAAATCTTAGACCTTGAGATTCAGTTTATTGCTGAAGGTTTCGAGGGTGTAATGACAAATACAGACATTCCATACTACAAAGGTAAGAGCTCTAACAAGATGCTTAAGTTTAAAACATTCAAATCTATGGACTGTGAAGTCATTGGGTTCTACCCAGGCAAACCTGATACCAAGTATAAGGATTCCTTGGGTGGTCTTATTGTTCGTCAAGAGAACGGCGTTGAGTGTGAGGTTGGTAGCGGTTTTAGCGATGAGGAACGCGATGAGATTTGGAACGACCAAAAATCTGTTCTTGGTAGAATAGCTGAAATTGAATATCAAGAACTAACATCCGGTGACCAACGTATGCGTTTTCCTATCAAGAAACGCTGGAGACCTGACAAGGACAAGAAATGAGCCAGACAAAGATACAATGTATTGAGCGCTACGCAGCACTTGTAGGTGACTATGGTGATCTTGTTGATTTTATGCTTGAAGAAAAAATCATGCATGATAGTCAAATAGCTGAGTTCAAGAAAGAAACACAGAAAGCTCTATATCTATGGAAACTGTTGGCTGGAGAGCGCGACAAGAAGATTATGCTATTGGATTTCGAGTGGTCTCTTCTTCCTGTTGAAAGGCTAAAAATCACTATCGTAACGGAGCGAACGAGTAAATCCTTCGGATTCAACCACGTATAGCCTAAAAATTTTAAAATTTTGTATAATATCCTTAAATATCCAGTTGTGCAACACACTTTTTGAGAAGGAGATTTTATGAGCACAAGCCAAAAAGAAGCGGTAGTTAATGCCGTATCCAAGATTCTAGGTAAAAGCTTTGTCAAGGGCAGTACCAATGTAAAAGAAACCTTGACTGAAGATCAGCTTACCGAACTTAGAGAGACAATCTTTAAGGGTGTTAAGTCTGGTGACATCACATACAATAAAGATTTAGCTGACGACAAAGCGGTAAGACGCTATGTTAACGGTATGATCGACAACCATCTGCGTAAAGCAAAAGAGTTAAACGGTGGTACAAAGTACATCGTGAAGAACGCAGGTTCACACTCTCGCGATCCTCAGATTTCTGCTCTCAAAAAGCTTGCAAAGAACTATGAAAGTGGTTCTGCTGAGCAAGCAAAAGTCTTGTCTGCAATCTCCAACAGAGAGAGTCAACTCTCTGCGGAGAGGCAACAAGCCGCAACAGCTAAGAAGCGCGAAACAGCGATGAAGAACATCGATACTACAGTTCTTCCTCCTGAGCTTCAAGCTGCTCTCAAAGATTCTTAATTTCTTGCTTGATCGCAAGAAGGGTCGGGGTGGAATCTCTCCACTCCCCGCCACTCCGACCCACCTTTTTCTTTACCGATACGAATTATCATCAAATCTAGGGGTTTCTAATGTATTTGCTTTTTCCGACATTGTATGTAGAAGACACCGGTGGTGCAAAAGACGATGATCTGTTTGTTCAGATCGACCCTAAACAACAGGGTAATCTCGTCAAATGGTCACAGGTCGAGCGTATCTGTTGGGGCGTATATAAAGTTGTTGGAACCCCGTTTATGGACTACAAAGAGTGCTACAGGAAAGTTAAATGAGTATTGAGAAGATTATATTGTTCAACTGCACTGAACGAGTTTACTTGACTCCAAATAAATATATAGCAAACATTGAAGATATACAAATCCCTGCTACCATTAAGTGTCTTAGCTTGAGACCATTTTCTACGCAAGAAATGCTTAATGAACAACCTATGGTCTTTTTAGACATACATCAAGAAGATACTTATATCTATACAACGATAGACACAGAAAATCCTATATGGAAACAGTACGATCTATATGATGTTAGCTTTCAGTTAGTGGGCAATTTTAATAAACCAAATGAAGATGGAAGAATAACAACTGAACTAACATATATGTATCTAACTAAACATGATTCTGAAAGAAAGATAGATAGTATAGGTAAACAGATAGAAAATAACCAAATAGAAAGACTATTACTAGATGAAACTTCTATTGACAAGTGATACACATTATGGCTTCAGCCACAACACGCACAAGATTCATGAGAAGTTCTTTCAGCAGTTGAACCAAGAAATCGTACATAACGACATCAAAGCCGTTATTCACTCTGGTGATTGGAGCTCTAACAAACAAGACCAGTTTCAGAGAACTCTCGCTATGTTCAGGAACAGACTTGGTCCTGATATTCCTATCGTTGCTGTTCGTGGTAACCATGAGCTATGGGACTACCGAAAAGATAAGTTTGACCACAACACTGGCATGATGAAGCCTCAAGGCAAAATCTCTTGGGAAACAATGGACAGACTCCACCAAGAATGGTTCCAGAAAGAAAACATCCATCATCTTGAATCTCAAGGTAAGTTCGTAATAGACGACGTAGTTATCATGGGTTTTGATGGTTGGTACTATCATGTGAATGCTCCAACCAACGATGGTGGCATGATTATCTCCCACGTAGGTGGAGATACTTCTATGACTTACCATTCTCACAGAGCCTATAAAGCTTTAAATAGAGTTCTTGCTGAGGATACATCTCAGTATAGAAAGGCTATCTGCGTTACTCACCATACTTTATGGGTTGATGACCAGAGATATGCTGCCTATATAGGTAATCCATCATTCTTACCTCACATCAAAGAGAAGTTCGACGTTCTATGCACCGGACATTCTCACCGTTACAGAAACGATATAGAAGACGAAACGCTTATCTTGAATTGCGGAAGCGGTTATGATAAGCCAAAATACATAGTATTTGAGGTTTAATGATACATGTCAAGAAAACTAAAACTATGGGTAGAGGTATTTTTGCTACGATTGCGATAGCAAAAGGCACTATCATAGAGATTTCTCAAGTTATCGTTATGCCACAGAAAGAGATACGAAGAAATACTGTTTTAGAGCGGTATGTTTTCGATCTTGACGACGACAATTGCGGAGTCGCCCTGGGTCTAGGTTCACTTTTCAATCACTCTGATAAGAGACATAATGTTGAGTATGCCTATGACGCCGATCTACAGATAATGTACTTTACGACTACAAGAGACGTAAAGAAGGGTGAGCAATTATTTATTGACTACGGATATGACCCAAAAGAATTAAATTAAGAGGAGAGCAAATGAGCAAATCTAAACCAACAATCAACAACCTTAAAAAAGACTTTGACAAGGTACTTCTGAAGCACGACGTTGAAGGCCGTCGCACAGTCGCCATCTTAGTAAAAGGCACCAACGTTCACGTTGGAGTAGCCAAAATACATGCCGATGATACTCTAAATCGTCCTAAAGGTCGCCTTGTTTCGTTGGGTCGAGCTGTTCATGCTAACCTGGTGTACAGCGGTAAGCGTCAGATTCGCGCTAAAGAACAAAAACGTCAGCAGCCTCTCGCTTTCACCCTGGAAGCTGGTAGCGCTGAGAACGTAGAATCAGCAATCACGGATCTTTTCAACGGCAACTTCTTCTTGTAGGAGGTTGCCGTGGAATTAAAAGAAGTAACTTCGGAAGTTCTAAAAGAACTTCTTGAGACACTAAAAGACACGAAGAAGTTTGTACTTGCTCAGGCTCCAGATATCGCAAAAGAGATTATCTTGGAAGCAAAAGTTCAATCTCTTTTTGGGCTCGCGTTTTCTTTTATCTTGCTGTGTATTTCTGTGGCATGTGGTCTACAGGCTTTTGCTGATAAGGGCTTTGGTTGGGGTTTGGCCGCCATGCTCACTCTGATGCTGGGTGGAGGTTTCTTAGTTGGTTGCGGTGCAGAGCTTATATCTTTGATTACTGCGCCTAAGAAATATATCTTGACCACTCTTATCAACTACACCAAGAAAGATAAATCCTAATGAAACGCGCGATTTACCCCGGCAGCTTCAATCCATGGCATGAAGGCCATGAAGACATCATGAAGAAGGCTCTACAAGTTTTCGATCAGGTCATTATTGGCGTTGGGGTAAATCCAGATAAAGGCAAAGAAGGCGTCATTCGCGCTATGGCAACAATACCAGAGTACTACGAAGACGATCCTCGTGTTGCTGTTGTTCCTTTTGAGGATTTGCTTGTTGACTTTGTACAGCGTATGAACGCTCACGCAGTAGTGAGGGGCTTAAGAAACGGTCAGGATTTTGAGTACGAGAAGATTCAACAGTACTGGAATGAAGACCTTAAACTGGGGGTACCTATTGTCCATTTTATCTCGGATCGTAAACTGGTTCATATCTCAAGCTCTGCAATCAGAGCAGTTCAAAGAGCTAAGTCTAATTCATCAGGTGAAAAGAGTTAAGCTCGAACAAGATGAATGGCTATTTATTGTCTTAAAGGATTATTATGCATCTCCGGAGAGAATTGCTTTAGTACAGGCATTTGAAGAGGGATTAAAGAAACAGCTTGGCACTGACAAGATAATACTTGTACATGGACACCCAGAACAAGTTGTATCTATGGTTAAACTAAAGATAGAAGACAAACTTGTAGACGAGGTTCTTCTACTACAAAAGAAAGTATTGGCTCACGACGACCCAGACAGAATCGATATGTAGATAACGGAGGGGTTTATGGGTTTAGCGACTATTATCTTTACTTTTTGTACTGCAGTTGTTCCCAATAAAAAAGAGGAAACAATGCTTAATTGCTTTGATCAGATGGTTAACTGCACCATGAAATATGGCCAGAAGACTACCGATAAGGTAATCGAGCAATGCAAAGAGCAAACAAAGAAGAAAGACTTAACAAAGCATTACGAGGACAAATGATAGTACTGTTGATTATTGTTGCTGTGTTTTTGTTATTACTATGGGGAAGCACTAAGTTTCCGCCATGAGTAGCTTAAAACAAAAGCAAACTCCAAACATACCTAGAAACGTATGGTTAGAAGACGACGAGATACCTGAGTGGGTATGGGAAACTCTAAACAGACGTTTTATAGTGCACATTAGTAGTGCGCGCTCTCCGTACTACAGAGTCGATCACCAACAGTTTCTCAGAACTGAATTCATGTGTGATGATCAACCGACTCTATATAGATTCTATAAAGAAGAAGCTAAAAAGATAATTGAAGAGCTAGAAAGCATAATCTTGGAGGATTAACGTGAGAGTAATTAAACAAGTTATTGTTATGAGAAAAGATCTTAACATGCGCAAGGGAAAAATGGTTGCTCAAGGTGCTCATGCATCTCTAGCAGCTATGCTTACAGCATTTAATAGAACATACGCAAGAGATACACTCACATTATCAACGCCAGACGAGTGCACCATACTATGGTTAAGTAATTCTTTTACTAAAGTTTGCGTGTATGTGAATTCTGAGCAAGAGCTGATTGATATATATAATAAAGCTAATGCAAACAAAGATATTCCATCTGCGCTAATTACAGACGCAGGTAAAACAGAGTTCAATGGCGTACCAACAAAAACATGTTGCGCTATTGGTCCTGCTTACGAAGAAGATATAGATAAAATAACGGGTGGTTTGCCATTACTATAACCTATCATGAGTATTACTCTTTATGGACAGAGGCACGTGAATCTGTAGGTATTCCTATCAGACAGTTTGGCGAGTATTCTAAAGAAGAATATATACAGATAGTTAAACAGATGCCAACTGATGCAATAGGCGCTATTATAAGCGGAGACGCTTTAGAAGGCGCTCCTTTTGGAAGCAGGTTTGTGAAGGCTTTTCTTGAGGTATGTCAAGAAGAATTTCTTGAAAGAGAGATATTTAAGTGAACTCAACGCAGTACCATATTCATTGGGATTTAGCGATACTTAAAGCAAGAGAAGCTGATGAACTAGATGATACAATCATGAAACACGATGAAGAGAAGTTTTATCATATTGTTGCAAAACATGCTGACAAAGAGATGCTTCATCATGTAGTTGCCACAAATCATGAGGGCAGTAGATGGGATAGACGTTGGGCAGAAATTTGCGAAACTGAGCTCGCTGAAAGAGAAATACTTGGAATATGAGTGGTACGTAGACATACATCGTGATCTTTGCTTGAGAATGTCATGTGTGAACCCAGAAGCATGTTTTCGACCTGGAGCATGGGAACGACATAGGCATCTTTTAGAAAACGAACTGTTAGAAATTATAGCTAACAATCGTGGCTTTGTATATGGTCCACATCATAGCGATGGATTTGTTGTTTTCTTTGACCACTATATGGTAAAAGCTTGTCAAGACGAATTGGCAGAGAGGGTTTTGTTTGGCAAAGATTGAAGATGCAATTCCATTTATTCCAGGTCCTGACGATAAATGTAAGGAATGTTATGGTGAGGGAGAGATTCATGATTCTGAGTGCTGCGGGGTGCCAGACAAAGATGAGGCAGGTGAACTCGTCTGCTGTCAAATACCTCTTAGACACTCATATTCATGCTACTGTATTGCTAGACGAGAAGAGGAACATCTCGAGCATCTAGAACAGGTTGAAAAAGAACTAGAAGAAGTTCTGTTGGGAAAAGACGATGGCAGCTGATGCAGCAGCAAGTGCACTATATGACAAACATATGACCGAAGTGCTGAAGAAACTCAATCTTCTTGAGCATGGAGAGGGGTGGAGAATATTCTTTACTCACTCTCATATTATTGCCAAGGAAACAGCAGATTGGGCCTTGGAACATGTAACCATCTATCCTGATGGAGGCTGGATAAAAGAGTGGGAGCAAGCCTGCCACACTGAACTTCTAGAACGAGGAATATTTCTTGATGAGTAGCGAAAAGTTTTACGAACAATATCATCCTCTTCACGCTAAATTACCTGAAGAAGAAAGATATGGAAAAGAGACTGGATTCATTAAGATTGCCTATCAAATGACCTCGGATGTTCTTCAATGGTCTTTAGAAGATAGCAAAATAAGAAACTGAGACCCAACATGGGTTAAAGTTGCAACTTCTGTATTAAGTGAACGAATTATTTTAGAAAAAGATTAACTTTAACCATAAAAACATGGTATAGTATTATTATGAAAACGCACGTAGTATCAAATTTGATCAATTCTTTAAGACGATTCTCGTCTTGTGCGTCGTATAGTCGCTTTAATCGCGAATTATCACGTTGTTTTTCGGTTTAATAGTAAAACCGAATCTATATTTAAGAATAAATATTCCAGCTTAGCTCAGCGGTAGAGCAGCAAGCTGTTAACTTGAAGGTCATTGGTTCGATCCCAGTAGCTGGAGCCATTTATGATTATTTACAAAATTACTAATACTTTAACTGGTTTAGCCTATATAGGTCAAACCAATAGGACCATCGAAGATCGTTGGAAGGAGCATTGTAAACCTGCTTTAAAAACAAGATCATATTTAAGCAACGCTATACAGAAATATGGTAAACAAAACTTTAAAATAGAGCTTTTACAAAGAGCGAAAACACAAAGCGAATTAGATAAATTAGAAGAGAATTTTATTCAACTAAATAACACAATTTATCCTACTGGTTATAATTTGCGTGCTGGTGGTAAAGGTGGAAAACTCTCTAAAGAAGCTAAAGATAAATTGAAAAAGAAAAACTTAGGAAAAAGATTGAATTATGAAACAAGGACTAAAATAAGTAAGGCTAATAAAGGTAAAGAAGCTGTTCACGTTAGACCAGTCATTGGAACAAACATAAAAACTGGAGAAACAATAGAGCTTAAACACGCAAATGCAATACCTGAAAAATTTCACTATAATTGCATACATAGATGTGCAAAAGGTGAAAGAAAAAGTCATAAAGGTTTTGCTTGGAAATATAAATGATTAAAGCAACTTTCGTAGATGTGGTCATTACGCCGGCTTGAAACCCCGAGCAAATAGGTTCGATTCCTGTAGGTTGCACCAGTTTTAAGGAGATTATAAATTTAGTACAGGATGTTCAGACTATCGCTCGAGTTTATGAGAGGAAAGTCGGGACTCCACAAAGCAGCGCAGCAGGTAACACCTGCCCACGGTAACGTGAGGATTAGAGCTACAGAGACGAGTTAGTAGTTCGATGTAACCAACATATTGCGTGAGTACGGTTTACGAAAGTTTACACCCGAAAGGCGGTCCCTGTAAGGTTGAAGAATGAAAAGTGAAACGAGCAATCTCTGCGCGGAGCAACCTCAAATAGGAGCACAATGACACTGCTTGGAGTCGTGCTCGGGTTGAGGGCAAAGAAACACAGCGGCGACGCTGGTTCAAGACGGATGGTAGTACGATGACAGAATCCCGCTTATCGAACATCCTGTACTAGACCTTCGGGTCAAATGTTAGAAAAATAGATGCTCTCGTCGCCTAATGTATATGGCACTTCGCTACGAACGAAGAATAATGTTGGTTAAATTCCAGCCGAGAGTACCAATGGAAGATAAATTTGCCAGGGCAGCAAACCTAGTCTTGAAAACTAGCGGCACCTTTACGGGTGTGGGTTTCGAATACTCTGTCTTCCTCCATGTAGCGTCTGTAGAGTGGGATCTAAACTTGGCTGTAAACCAAGCGTCCACAGTGAATAAGAGGTTCGATTCCTTAACGCTGCACCATACTTTGTATAACCCCTTCTAGGAGGCACATATGCCACATAGAAATAGTTATCATAAAGATAGGAGAACTGAATTAAAAAGATGGTTTAGAGAAGAATATTTACCATCACAAAAATGCTCTAGATGTCCGGAAAGTCATCCAGCGTGTATTGATTTTCATCACGTTGATCCTTCTACTAAAAAGGATGCTATAGGAAGATTAGTTCAGGAAGCTAGATCAAAGAATGCTGTATTGAGAGAATTAGCAAAATGTATTCCGTTATGCGCTAATTGTCATAGAAAAGAGCATGCTAAAAATAAATAAGTTTATTGCTGCGGTAGCCTAGTGGTAAGGCAACTGTAAAAACGATACGGAGTCCTCCAAAAGAGGGGTCGAGACAGAAATGGTGATATCAAGGTTGCGGATGCACCGGGCTCTGCCAACACAGTAATGGAGTTGGACAAAACCTAGCAGGGAAGCGCGTTTCCTAAACGATGTCTTTGCAAGATCTACGTTGGTTCGAATCCAACCTGCAGCACCAATTTTAAAAGGTATTATGGAAAAAGAACTGATATTTGAATATACGTTAAACGGAGATACTGTTAAGTTTTATGACGATGGAACGTATATTGTCTCAGGTCGAACTATATGTAGATATAAGATAGTTGGCGATGAGTTTCATTGTCAACTAGAAGGTTCAGAAGATACGTGGACTATTGTTAGACCAAACGGAGATTATCCGCAATTTATGACAGAAGTGTTTCCTAAGTTGCAAACTGCGATACTAGAAAGAGTAATATGGGAAGAGAAATAGTACACCAAGCATTTACTTCCGCTGGCGATGACATCACGTTCTACAGCGATGGGACATATGAGATATCTGACCCAACAGAAGATTTAACAGTAAAATGCCTCTGGAAAATTGATGGTGAGGGCCTTTGGGTTGGAAACTATGGTGATGGGGGAAACTGGATAAAGATAGAGGGCGAAGAAGAACTCACTATCGCTAAAGACCTCATTGACAAGGTCCTTACTGAAAACTTAGAAAAGGCGATTTGGGAAGATAATGGCTAAAATTTTACTAAAAACTGTAAATAAGTACAACGATGAATTTGTCATATATGACAATGGCGTGTATACTATTAAGCGATCAGATAAAGAGAATAAGAAGTGGTTGCTGTGGAAAATCGATGCTAATGATAACTTTCTTTGGAAAGACCCAAAAGGTCATGGTTGGCACATGACCAGACACTCTCAATTTAGGATGTCATTGGTAGTCCAGATAAAAAATGCTATATTAGAAAAGGCTATTTTTGAAGACTAACAAAGATATTCTTCATACTGAGAACTACAAAGTAGACGGTGATTCAATCGTCAGGATAGAGTATTACGATGACGGGACTTACAGCGCATGGCTGGATGATAAACAAACGGTCGTCAACTCCAAATGGGAAATAAGAGATGGCAGGTTCTGGTTCAAGCATCCTGAACTGTTCAACGAGGGAACATGGGAAACTACTGACGTTGACAACCATTATTACGAGAGGGACAAACGGATGGCAGAGATACTAGAGTCACTCCTGTTCCTCAGAAAAGTTATTGAAGATGATAAAGTTTAAGGATTGGACATTTGATTTCAAGAACATGAAAGCAGTTGACCACAACGGTGTTAGATATCATCTCATGAAGCTTAACAACGAGTTTTATGTGCGATACGATATAAACGTAAATTTAGGAGAACAGTTGTTGAATCGTTCATTGTCGTGGCATTGGCCAAAATTTAAGTATGACAATAATGATGGTTTCTGGCACGATCTTGAGCTGTACAGTAGCAAAAGAAACAAAGAACTCACCGAGTTGTATATGACCTGGTGTATTGAACAAGCGATATTTACGACTGAATAGTATAATCTTTATATGAAAAGATGCAGTAAATGTTTAAAATTAAAACAAAAGGAAGATTTTTCAAAAAGAAGTGATGGTAAATCTAAAGATGGCTTAGAGTCACTTTGTAAAAAGTGCAAGCAATTAAGTAAAAGAAAGTGGTACCATAAGACTAAAACTAATATTGCTTCAAGATTTAAAGTGGCACAAGATTCTGCTAAAAGGAGAAACTTAAAATTTAATATTAACTATGAAATATATGAAAAACTAATATCTCTTCCTTGTGATTATTGCAAATCGGACATATATAATGAAATGGGAGTTGGTTTAGATAGATTAGATAATAATAAGGGTTATACAACCTCAAATGTTGTTCCTTGTTGTGGGAACTGTAACTTAGGTAGAACTAATCGCTACACTCATGAAGAATGGAAAGTTATGGTACAAGCTTTAATGAAATATCGAGCTGCCGTGGCTGAATGAATTAGGTAACCGTCTTCTAAACGGTTCTATGCAGGTTTAATTCCTGCCGGCAGTACCATGGAGAGTAAACCAGCAAGGCGCTGGGATTGCCTGCTAAGCATATCGGACCTATGAACAATGGGTCTACGGCTCGTGTCCGTTGCTCTCCTCCAATGTTTTTTGATTTATCTAGTATAAATATAAAAGGAGATTTTATGAGTAATACAAAAATAAATCAAAATAACCTGATAACTGTAATAAAGCAAAGACAGTCTTTAAACTTAATACAAAAAGATTTACTAGTTTTAGTCTGCGTATTTTCTTTTTCTGAATACACTAAAGGGTGCTTTGCTAACAGTCAAACAATAGCAAATCAACTAGGAACTCAGGCTAAAATTGTTCAAAAAAGCTTAAATAAATTAGTAAAAAATAATTTACTTGTTTGTTCTGATGTCAAATATGAAGGTAATACATTAACTTCATATAAGATAAATCCTTCTATTTTTACCTAATGTCCATGTAGCCTATATAGTAAGGCGTACGACTGCAAACCGTAGTAACCCGATGACGAGCGCGGGCTTGGACTCCAATCTTAACAGAATCGAATCAATCGCATGACAGAGTTTATTTTATATTATGGCTTTCCTGGAACTATTCTTTTATTTGCATGTTTTTGTGCATATAAAGCATCTAGGATTTAATGGCAAACAAGAAGACGCTACAGATAAACATCACGATCGATTGCAGTAGCAAGAACTACAAGCAGGTTCATGACATCGCATACGCGTATGCTCAGAATCTTAAGATAGTAGTTGAAGGTGGTTCAAAGACCACCAACTGCAGTCTTGTAATAGGGCAAAAGAAGAATGGCAAAAGTCGTAGTAAAAGACGGTAAGCATTTTCGCATGCGAAGAGGAAAGCTAGTTGAGATTCCACCTGAATGGGTTGGAAAAACTACACATAAACAAACTAAGCGCAAACGTAAGTCTGATTGGAGTCGTTCAAAGCGCTCTACAGAAAAACAAAAACTCAAGAAAGAATATAATGCTTAAGAAGTTTTTTGAAAAAATTCAAGCTACCATGGAGAAGTTCGGTGATGACATCGACGAAGCCATGGAAGCATTAAATGATGAACTGGATGAATCTTCGTTCCAATCTTCTAGTTCAGGTGGAATCACCATCATCAATACCAACGGTGATGTGGTGATCAGCGGCAAGATTAAAACACTTACAGTGAACGGAAAGAAGGTAAAGCTTGAGAGCTGAAGACATTATCCTCACGCGTGGTCAGAAAGCCAAGATTTGGCTGTTCATCGTGAGAGACATATTTAAAAAAGCTTTTAATACAATCGCAGAAAATTGGAATGTGGTTCTTCCAGCGATTGCTGGCTTCTATTGGGTCTGGACAGGAATGACAGATAAAGAGGGCAATCTTGAGCATTGGGTAGCAAGATTAGCTTTCGGCTCAGTATTTTTCCTGCTTGGTGCTTTAGTTGGCTTGCTGCTAGAACTCATACTGACAAGTGTTGCTAAATTCTTGAACGAATACTTCTCAGAACAGCTCGCTGTTTACGAGGCAGAAGAGAAGCAGAAAACTATCGATGAGGGTGTGGACAAGGTTATTCTCGATGAGTAGCATAATAACTAAAATTTGGAACATAAACTTTGAACAGATGTATATGACCCCAACTATCTCGTTTAAAAAGATGGTCCAACTGAGTTCACAGACTAGCAAGCCTATATATCCTATGACAGAATACTGTTTGTATCTAGCGTATAAGAACGGAAATATCTGCGCATGGCAACAAATAGGGCGAACTGGTCCATTTAATTGGCGCATAGTGTTTGATGAGGGTTCAGATATGCAAAAAGAGATGAATTCTCTGTACGAAAACTGGATCGCTGAGAAATACATTTTGGGGGCAAAATGAAGTATCTATTGATTATGATGGCATTCGTAGGACTTACATCCTGCGATGCTCTTCTTAAGGAAGACTGTGCAAAACTTAAGCCAAGGTGGAAACAATTTCCTATTACTTACTCTATCGACAACACGGTTCCGGAGAAGTTTCACCCGTCTATAAGGATAGCCGCTGAGCATTGGAACGAGTACTTCGGCAAGACTGTAATCAAGTACGATGCATCATCTCCGAACACAGTAGCGTTCGTTACGAGAAACTGGGCAGGATACAAGTTCCCAGAGAAGTCCATCGCTGTGACAAGTAGCTACAGCTATGGTGAACAATTTACGGACTATAAGATAAGAGTAAATGCTGATGACTACCAGTTCTACGTTAACTTCAAAGACGAGGAACGTGGTCAGATGCACTTACAGACAGTAATGACGCACGAGTTTGGGCATGCCATAGGTCTTGACCACACTTCGTTTGGGGTAATGAAATCAGGCATTCCCCCAAACACTGAAATGACTAGCCTGGCGAATATGAACTGTTCGTTATAAACCGAATAGAGGATTTCCGTACATGGGATGCAGTTGTAACAAGACAATAGTCAAAAGTAAAGAGACAAAAACCACAAAAACAAAAGAATCTTCGAAGGTCACAAAACCACTCATCAGAGGCGGCAAAGTAATTCCAAGAAAAAATTGTAAATGTAATAACCAACACTAACCCTAGGGAGGTTTAGATGGCAAGTGCAAAGAAAGTAACAGCACAAGTTTTGGGCGGAGAAGCTCAAGTTCTTGATTGCTGCAAAACAGTAGAGGACGCGTTCGAAGAACTTGGCCTCGAAGGTAACTATACGGCCACGGTGAACGGTGAGCCGGTCGATATGGACTATGAGCTGAGTGATTTCGAGTACGTCAGCTTCGCGCCAGCCGTAAAAGGTGGCGGGTAGTTTGTACCGCAGGGCAGCGAAAGCTGCCCTTTAAATTTTAAAAGGGAGTGGAAATGCTGAGTTTAAAACAGCTGATTGAGAATCCTGGAGAGGTTTTCTCAGGTCTTACTGCTGCGCAGAAAACAGACCAAACTAATGCTTTATCTTACATTGAGATGATTGCTGCAAGAGCAAAAGTCAACTTGGATGGAGCAGACATTCTATCTATCTTTAAAGACAAAACAGCTAAGAAGCTTAACAAGATCGTTATCGAGCCAAACGAAATCAATAAGCGTTTGTTTGAGTACAACGATAGAACTAAAGCTATGCGTGAGCAGGAAGCTGTTGCTGATCTTGTCAGATTCACTAAGAAATACAAGATCAAAAGCAAACCACTCATTGACAAGCTTACGGCGGTTGTTAAGGCCGGCGTGTGGAAGCCAATAAGCGTCGACGATGTTAATATCAACTTCATAAATACGAAAGACATCATTGCTTATTCTGAAGATGGCACAATTTACAACTTTGGTACGTTCTTGGTGAAGCTGTCTAAGAAAACGTTGCATGAGAAGATTGTGCCTTTCAAGAACAATCTTCAGTGCTACGATGATGTTAATATCTATCCTTACGTGTTTGATTATGGTTCTATCTGCTTTGGAAACGCTAGCCAATACATCGGTGCTGCGCGAAAAGCAAAGAATCTGCCAGAAGTACTCAATATCATCTACGTGGCACTTTCGGCATACAGTGAAGCTGGTGGTCCAGTTTACGATATCGAAAGCTTCCAAGAAGAGATGAGCTATGTAGATTATTTTGAGAGTCATGAAGACGATGGTCTTCTCACTGATGAGCAATACGAGAAAATCACTAAAACTCTCGAAGAGAAAAAGATGACGTACGAAGCTTACAAACACGAAGAGTCACAGAAAGCCGTGATTGAGGTAAGCAAGCGTGATGTTCAAGCCTTACTGAAAACTAAAAAGAAAATGAAAGCTATCGCTAACCGTGTATCTGAAAATTTCATCGATAACATGGCAGATGAAGATGAGGAGTACTAATGTCTAATCTTAAAACTATCATAAACAATGCACCTTCTATCTTCGGTAAGCTTACCGAAGCTAAGATGAAAGAACAGTTAAAGACCTTGAAACAGATCGAGATGGTCTCGATGCAAGCCAAGATTCCTATCAATGACATCGATATTCTTAAGCTGTTCAGAGATAAGCCAGGCAAGAACCTGCTTGTCACTGATCCTAAGGAAATCAATAAGCGTTTGTTTGAGTTTCATAACGTCAACAAGGCAATGGTTGCTCGCGCAAACATCGAAGAGCTTCTGACGTTCGAGAAGCGTATCGTGACGAACATGAAGAAGTCTCTTCCTGTTACAACCATATTGAGCACCTTAAAAAGCAATCTCGATAATGCTTCGCACTACATCCGCAAAGAAGAAGAGAACTTGAAGTATCTCAAAGACCAAAAGCGCGAATACATCATAAACAACAGCAAAGAAGACTACGAGCAACATGTTGCTCGTTATCAGGCTAATATTGACTTTTGGAAAGCAAAAGCTGAAAACTATCCAGCATCAGAGGCAAGAATCAAGGCTTACGCTGATGGCTCTGGTGTTATCCAAGACCTTGCTAAGATCACAATGAAGGGTTTCTGGAAGTTTGTTCAGATCAAAGGTATTAAACTTTATTTCATGACCGTAAACGATGTGATTCTTTTCGAGAAGAACACACGTCAAGGCCTTAATCTTCAGAAAAACATGGGACAATACTGTGTTGAGCTTGATCTTGCAAGATTCACAGTAAAAGTTATGCCTTGGAAGAATAACATCGTAAACGGACATAACATTCATCCGTACGTAAATCAAGGCGGCGGAGTGTGTATGGGTAATGCTGGTACATACTTTGAGCAAGCAAGACAAGAATATGACATTGCGAAAAGCATGGATATTCTTGGAACTATCTTGTCAGCGTACAGTACAGCGGGTGGGCCTTACAAACCACTGGTTGAGTTCATCAACGAGTCTTATCCTAAAGAAATGTCAGCAATGGCTAAACAGTACTATGCTAAGCGCGGTGAATCAACCATACTTAAGCGAGTAACAGACCTGATGGCTCTTGGTGAAGACATCAAAGAAACATCAAACGGTCTATCTAAGACCCTAGGTCCTAGAGAACGTAGACCACGCAGAAACAATACGCCGGCAACAGCGACCAATGAAGCTGAGGCATTGGCTGACATCGAGCCAGAATTTGATGACGAAGAGTTTGACGATTCTGATGAGATGGATGACTTCGATGAAGACGACATGATCGACGACAGCGAAGAGGAAGATGACGAAGAAGGTTATTTTTAATCTAAACCTAACAGTGGGAGAGGGTAATGAGCAGAAAAAAGAAAAAGAAAAACAAGAATAAGGGAGTCATCTCTGGTGCAGCAGAAGCTACAACAGTAGTTGAAACAACCTTATCTGAAAAAGAAGAGCCTTCGATTCCTACGCTGGATGAGCTGGCAGTAGAAATCGATGAAGGTGTGTATGCTAAGATCATGCACTGGATTGACAAGGCAGATGGCGAAGTTTCTGGTCTCGGTAAGGTCGAGATGGTAAACGGAGTTATGCGTGTCACATCTGCAATTCTTCTCAAGCAGGAAAATACTTCTGTTGCCACAGACATCGATGCAGCCGCTGTAGGTAAAGCCATGTTTGAGTTGAGAGAAACACCGGGAGTTTTAAACTGGTGGTGGCACAGTCATGTGAACATGGACGTATTCTGGTCCGGCACTGATCTTGATACTATCCATAAGATCGGCCAAGGCGGATGGTTCTTGTCTACGGTTCTCAACAAGAGACGCGAGATGCTTTCTGCGTACTATCAGAAAGGTGATAAACATATTCCTCCTTTGTTTATCGACAATATCCCAACATCAACCCAAACCTATGTAACAGAAGAACAAACTGCAGCATGGGATAAGGAGTTTGACGATAAAGTCACAGAAAAGAAGTACACAGGCTCCTTTTGGCGTGGGACTAGCTCATATAATCAATCTTTTGGTTTAAGTGGTGAGAAAAAATCTTACGAGGGAGCCACAATCTACAACGCTGACAATTCGCTTCCTCAAAGCGAACAACCATGGTATCGCTTTCAAAGCGAGGTTGACCAGGAAGATGAAGATCGTCATATCGACGATACTTTAAACTCCGGTGAATACACAGATGAAGAGTTTAACGATCTTGTTCTTCGCGCAATTGCTCGTGAAGAGAAAGAAGCTGCGAAACGTGAAGCGGCTCGCAAGAACAAGTCAACAAGAAAGAAAGGGGTACCTCAAACATGAGTTCTGCAGAAATCAGACACAGAAGCGGCCTTATCGATGAGCTCATCGAGCATGGCTATGACGAGGACAAGCTTGAAAAGATGACAACGGAAGAGCTTGAAGAACTTTCAGAAGAGCACAGTATCGATGATACTGATGACCCTTTCTCTGATCTTATTTACGAGGGAGACGAAGACGATGAAGAGTTTTAAGGTAGAAAACGAACACCTGACAAGACAACTTGACATCATTCCTATGCAGGCACTTACTACTCCAATCACTGTGATTGGAGCTGGTGCCATAGGTGGATGGACTGTCTTGTCTCTAGCAAAGATGGGCTTCAACGATATCACCGTGTACGACAACGACGAGGTCAGCATTGAAAACATGAACTGTCAGTTCTACCCATACTCTGCCATCGGCAAATCTAAGGTGGAAACCTTAGCTCAACTTGTTGAGATGTTTGCAAACGTTAAGATCAAAGCGATCAACGGACGCTACGAAGGTAAGACGTCATTTAACGGTATTGTCATCTCTGCTGTTGACTCTATGGAAGCACGTAAGCTTATCTGGAATGCCCAGAAGAAGAAAACTTCCAAAGCTAAGTTTATCATCGACCCTCGTATGGGAGCAGAAACATCACTGTTGTATGTGATGGACCCTAAAAACGAGCAGGATATCAAGTCGTACGAGAAGACTCTGTACACTGATAACAATGCTGTAGCTGAGCGCTGTACGGCAAAGGCTACAATCTACACGGCGAACCTGCTTGCTGGTCAAGTATGTAAAGCCGTGAAAGACATCGCGGTCGGTGCACCTTACACGCGTCTGTCGCAATGGGACATCGCGAAGAACCAACTTCAGATGTGGAACAAGAAATGAAAATAGCTGGAATCATAATGGCATTCCTCCTAGTGGCCTCTTTGGGCTACTACGGAGGAAAAGCTAGACAAGCTAAGCTACAGATGGATACCATTTATGATGTAACCTACAACGGTTGCTACTACGGCGCTATCAAAACTCAATACGATCTTAAGACCCAAGGTGTTATTCTTCCTGACATCAACGAGGAAGTATATCTTGGACCAGAGGTTGCTAAGGCTACCTGCGAAGATTTCATTACTCGCCTCAGACAACTTAAGAACTAAACCGATACGACATATCGTTATCGAGGAATAATATGAAATTGCAGCTGTTATTGACGTTAGGCTATATAGTCAACATGTTCGTGTTGTTAAAGTATGGTGACCTTGGAACATTTGGACAAACAATGTTGTTCGTAGGTCTTGCTTTATGTTTCTTGATTGACTATGCAACATACAAGTTACATAGATAAATTAACAAACCTTTAAGGAGGTAACATGAACCCTATTCGTCTCGTCGGACTTGCGCTCGTCGCAATCATCGGCATAACTGCCTTTTTCGGCTCTTTCTACGTCATCGACCCAGGTGAACGCGGAATCGTCGTAACGGTTGGTAAAGTCTCATCTTTTTCAAGTGAAGGCTTAGGGTTTAAAGCTCCCTTCTTCTCGCACGTTATTCGTGTGAATGTTCGACAGCAAACCGAAGAGCTCAAAGCTCCGGCTTTCAGTTCAGACTTACAGATGCTCAATACAACCATCAAGGTTCTATACAGAATCCCAGAGAGCTCTGTCGTTGAGATGTATCAGAAATATGCCGGAAATCCTTTTGACAGCTTGATCGCGCCTCGCGTCCAAGAAGCACTCAAGGAATCAACTGTTAGCGAAACTGCTGAAGGTATCGTCAAGAAGCGAGAAAACATCAAGATGAGGACTTTAGAGTCTTCTAGAAAGAAGATCGGCACTGTCGTCGTCATCGAGGACATCGTTATCGAAGATGTTAAGTTAAGCAACGAGCTTGAGAACGCTATCGAACAGAAGATGGTCCAAGAGCAAGAAGCTGCTAAAGCAAACTTCACTAAAGAAAAAGCAACAATCGATGCCCAGACCGCAGTCATAACTGCTGAAGGCCAAGCACAAGCAATCGCTAAGCGTGGTAAAGCTATCCGTGAGAATCCCGGAGTTGTTGACCTGATGATCGCTGAGAAATGGGACGGTAAATCGCCTCTTGTTGTCGGAAGTACAAAAGGTGGCTCAAACATGATCTTACCTATCGGCAAAGGCAAGGAATAACTATGAGGGCTTTATTCTTAGTAATAATCTTAACGATGCTGGCGTCTTGCGCCAGCAAGCCCATTTCTGCTCCTCAAGAATCAGAATTTTACATTGGATGCATCGGTGGAGCAATTGGAAGAGATTCTTTAACCGATGAGAATCTTACACAGCAGAAGGTCGATATTTTCGACGATATGTGTAGACAACTTGATCAGTACTACCAAACCAAGACAAAACCCAGTAAGGTAGAATTTCCTGATCTGAAGAAAAACAGATTTAAGGTAGTACAAAAGAAAAAAGAACTAATATGATAATGTTACAGGCAGCTAAAATATATGGAGCAGACGCGCACAAAGACCAAAAATACGGTGACGGGTTATACTCGATCCACCTATATGACACGGAACAGGTCGCTCGCCGTTTTGGCTGTACTGATGAGGATATTCTTGCAGCCACATGGCTTCATGACACAGTGGAGGACACTCCAACTACGGTTGAGCAGCTTAGGTCCTTATTCAACGATCGGGTGGCATCACTCGTCTATTCTGTCACGAACGAACCCGGAATCAACAGGGCTGAGAGACATGCTAAGACGTATCACAAGATAAAGCAGCATCCTGATAACTTGTTTTTAAAACTTTGCGATCGTATAGCGAACGTAGAAGCGTGTATCAAGTATAGAGACTCTCGTATGAAAATGTACCAGAAAGAATGGGCAAGTTTTAAGGCAGAACTTTATACGCCTGGAGTACATGAACCTCTTTGGCAGCATTTAGCATCATTGTTGGAGACATAATGGGATTTTGGGCAGATTGGCTTAAAAAAGAAGTCAAGCAAACAATTGAAGTTAATGAAAAGAATATACATTGGCTCATGAACGAGGAGATAAATCGACTCTATGGTCTCTTAAACTCTGCTTGGGCAAACAACGACAAGAATAGGCACATGATCTGGAACAAGATTGAGACCTTCCAGAAGACTATTCTAGAACTTTCTAAGAAAGATACTGACGATGAAACTCGAAAGGCCATCGCTGACATACAGAATCAGTTGGCAGATTCGATAATTCTTGGTAATAAGGAATAATTATGGGTGATTTATTAGTAGCAATCGCATTATTGTGTCAGGTTCACGGTGGAGAAACCAGAAATATACTCTACAGTGACATCAAAGATAGGCAGAAAACTTGCCAGCAGAAGCTGGTAAACTGTCTTACGAAAGATGGCGATCTTGCTACTGCCAAGAGATTGGCAACCTGCATCAAAGAGGGCGATTACTAATGCCAAAGTACACCGTTGAATATGACAGAGCAGAGTTAGGCTGGGTCGTGTTTGAAGACGGTGATGCCATCACGCCAGGTTTCGACAGTGAAGACGCCGCAGATGCATGGATGGTTAATTATATAGCTCGTCAGGAGCAGGAGATTGAATTAGTTCTTCTGGGCAATGAATGAGTCTTAGAAATAGTTCCGGTTGGTACAAGGCCTGGGAAAATGACTTCTATCAGATAGATGGAAGAGGTTCTCCGGGTCATAAAGAGTACCGCATTAAAGATAAGAATACCGGAGATTTCATAACTAAAGAAAGATGTTCCAACTATCGGTTCTGTGTTGAGATGTGTCAGTTTCTGACAAAACAGATAGATACGAAAGTTGAAAGCATAATTCTAGGAGGCGAAGATGCAAACGATAAATAGCGACAGAGTCGCGTTCTTTGACTGTGATAATACACTTATCATGTGGCACAAGATTGATCAAGACCTTCCTGAAGTTACCATCAACAATCGTAAGTTCCAAGTGCATACAAAGCACGTTCAGAAGATAAAAGATTATCATACTCTTGGTCACGTTGTGATCGTATGGTCAGCATCAGGACACGAATGGGCTCGTAAGGTCGTTGAGGCATTGGGCCTTCAAGGATATGTAAACTTCGCTATGTGTAAGCCCCACAGAGTCTTTGACGACGTTAAAGACATCAGCGAAACAATCAAGCATGGGTACATTCCACTATGATGAAACTATATATAACGCCAAAATTAAGACAAACGGTTTTAAGTAATTTAGAGTTTAGAAACTGTTATTTTGATAAGTTTCAAAGCGTTGAAGTAGCCCCAAACGATGAGTATATATCATATATGATTTGCGAAGAAACTCATGGGTTATTTAAGGGTACGGTGATGCATTTCAGTTTCAAAGAAGACGATTTCTTAGCAGTTGCCAAGAACCTGTTTGATAAGGATGGCGAATGGCAAAAGAGTCGCGCGGACAAAGAGTAGAAGTAAGGTGTATTGCCTGCTGCAGTCTGTTTAAGGCTAGAACCGCTGACCTATATAGAGGTTGGGCAAGATCATGTTCTAAGGCATGTGCTGCCAGGATACGAGAAGTGAAAGCACGTAAACCTGAAAAATACGCTCGCATGAAAAGAAACTTTGAAGACTATATTGCTGATGCCATCATTTTAGGGGAAATAGATGTCAAGAAGAAAGTATAAAATCAAAAGAAGCCCAATCACATATTTTGTGGCTTTCAACGGACATGTTTGGCATTCTGAAGAAAAGCGCTGGATGCAATTAGCTGAAGAACATTATCCAAGACCTCCACATCATAGATTAAGACAATTTAAAACTATGAGAGCAGCAGAAAGAGCTATAAGAGCTATTTTGGCACAACATAAAGATTCGCACAAACAGATATTCTTAGATAGAGTTGGAAGACGCTGGGAAGCCAGAAGCTGGTCTATCACGAAAGATTAAATGGAAGTAAAGAAGTTTAAAGGCAAGAAAAGAAAGATCAAGAACTTCGACCAAGTTCCTCAGATGAAGAAGCGTATAGCTAATTTTATTGCTATGTATCAACTTTCTTGTCTTGAATTTACAGAGACACAACTGATGGATATGCTTGTATCTGGTCACAGAGGTCTCATTTCTGAATCTGAAGATAGCTTAATTAAAAAGTTTGAAGAAGTCTACAACGAGATTTATCCAAATCCAGATGATCTAAAGATTCATTGGAATGCTGGAAGCACAGCAGCATTTGAAGGCTTAAATAAGAAGAAAAATAAAGAACAGCGCTTTGGTTATTATCGCGATGATAGCGCAGCAACTGCAATAATAGCAGAAGAAGCTCAAGAGATAATGACTGAAATGTTTGAGGAGATTGTGTTTGGATGATTCTCCTTGGGAAACCATAGACGAAGACTTCGAACTCTACAAGAAAGAGTTTGGTATTATCAAGTATCTTGAGAACGGCTCTATTTATTACTTGATACACAACAAGATAACAAACGAAATTCACTACAACGTAGATGGTACTCCCTGGTACAGCGAAGACTCTTATAAAGCTGAACAGGTTGCCTTCTGCATATGGAAAAATATGCACGATGAGATAGATAAGACACTGCTTGGCGGCGAAGATGGATGAGAACGAGATAGCAGAATTCATGATCGAGTGCGTCATAGAGAACAGAATTGGACTCTGTGACTACTGTAAACAAGAATCTATCTATGTAAGACTGCAAGATACAACTTACAGAAATATGGGTGCTAAACATCCTTGCTGGAGTCCTCTGTGCATCGAATGTTACATCAACTACATTGTTAAACCAATGGACGAACTGTGGGATGACTATAACGCTGGACGATTATGAAACAAGAATCAATATACACACAATTTTTCACCCTCGAGGAACACTTGACAGAGTCTATATCTGGCAGAACTTTCGTAGTGTGGTACATAAAAGACATATATACAGGCGATTACGTTAAAGATGTTAAGTTTGGCACCAAGATGTTTTTCGATGAGCGTGCCGCTGTAAAATGTGCCAACGCCATCGCTCAGCAGATGTTAGATGAAGCAGAAGGGATTATCCTTGGGACTTCTGAATAAATTATTCAAGTTTATTAACTATTATATAAAAGTTCAGCAGTACAAAACAAGGCTAAACGACACATGTAATGTTTATTACGATGATGAGCATGGAGTTTTCTACATGATAGATGAGATTGGTAGAGCACATGGACCTTACATATGCCAGTATGAAGCAGCTGAATGCAAGAAAGAATACATAGATATATGTATCAAGGAAGCTAAGAGTTATCTATTATGAGTTGATATTGGAGGCGCCAGCGGGTATCGATCCCGCTTCTCCAAGGTGAAAGCTTGGTGACCTAGCCAGTAGTCGATGACGCCCTAAGAAAAAATTGGTTGGCCCACTCGGATTCGAACCGAGACCCCATAGATTAAAAGTCTAGAATGCTACCGTTAACACCATAAGCCAATGGTTGACGCGATAGGATTCGAACCTATACCCTGCTGGTTAAGAGCCAGAAATGCTTGCCGTTAAACACCACGCGTCACTGAATGAAATGGTAGTCTGTGAAGGGATTAAACCTACGACCTTCGCTGTGTAAAAGCGCTGCTCTATCGCTGAGCTAACAGACCATATACGTAATTAAGTTGTGAGCGTGGGACTTTGGTGTGCGTTGAGATTACGCGAAGACAACGACGCACACCTTACGCTCGTAGCGTTTCGATTTAGATTCGAATAGGTTGTGTTGTGCGTTTGTCATATATTTCCTAATATACCATACTTTTTACCGATTCGAGTAAAAAGTATTAAAAATTTATGCTTTTCTTCACGAATCGGTTATTTTAGGGGAAGTTATGAACATAGGCGATAGAATAAGACGAAAAAATCATAAGAAAAAGACTCGTAAAAACAACCATGAAATACTTACAATAACTGGTTTTTCTAAGCATGATGGTCTTGAAATGGTTGGTTTAAAAGACAGTAACGGAAAAATCTGGTCAATGTCCAAAAGGGGACTAGATTGGTATGAAATCGTCAAGTGACTTTGAAATTAGAGATGTTGGCTTTGCCTTATATAACGGCAGCCAGCATATAGTATACGGAGTGTTTTTTAAGCCCACCGATGAAAGAGTAGACGTACCGTGGAACTCAGAACACGGAGCAGTCTATGATGATTGTGAGTTCTGGATAAGAAGATACGGTTACGAATATGCTGCTAAATGGGCAATGGACAATATAGTGATAGAGGATAACGATGGCAAAACTTCCTGAACCTACAGTTGAAGACTACAAAACAACCTTGAGAGACCAAATCAAGGATATGTCTGTCAAGAATGCCTACTGGCACATGTGGGGTTTAAAAACCTGGATGCCACATAACATGCAGCCAAAATACGTAGAAGCAGTAAAGCAGATGTTTGAAGAATATCAAGACAACATGATTGATCTTGAAATTTTGGAGGGATAATTTTAGGTGGGTGAAGTAATTCATAACTTTAATCTTTCTCGCCAGCAGAGAAAGGCAAAGCCTGGAAGAGCTCAATATTATGAGCTGGCCGTCAAGTGTAGGTCATTCAAGATATTCACTATAAAGCCTCTATGCTACACGTCAAGTAGGTTTGGTCATTATCTATCGTGGGGCATATTTCACGAAGACACACGTGTCGATAACTTTGAAAAAGCAGGCATGGGAGCAGCTGAATGCTACCATTGGATATATAAGCACGGCGATGAATACCTAGACAACATAGAAGCAGAGAATATTCTGTTAGGATTAGGTGAGAAATGAGTGATCCTATATTAAGTAGTTTAGTTTTATTTCTAATTGCTTGTTTTTGTGTAATTGTTTTTACTTTAGTGTGTTGGGCAATACGCAAGTATACAGCAATTAGCTATATTGTAATATTGTTATTGACATTCATTATTGGCATTTCTATAATTAAAGGCATATAATGGAAGAATACGACTGGTCACCATACTTATATATAGTTTTTATAAGTCATGTTCCTGACTACCATGAAGGAACAATGAACAACTATGAGGTTCGCTGGGTAGATGATCAAAGCCTATATTGCACATTCAGAGGGCAGCGTATGTGGCTTGTTGGTCAGTTGAACAGAAACTGGAAAAAGATAGTTGACGATAAAGCAGACAAAATCTTATTGGATGGCGAATGAACTGGACAATGAAACTAACAAAAGCTCCTGATTGGGCAATAGAGTCCTATCTTTATAAACCCAATTCTACGATATGGTATGACAATGAGTATTATCAAATAGTTGCTTATTCATATGAGCGCTATGAAGATTCAACGCTTGCTATTCATGGCGTTTGTAAGCATGGTGTAAGGTGTATAGTATTTGATACTTACTTTGCGCTGATTGACAAAGAAGCTAAAGCAGTAGTTATGAAAACCAAAGATCAGATTACCTGTGAAAAAGCATGTGACCGTCGAACTGAGGAAAAATTAAACCGAATCGACAAAATCCTGTTGGAAGAGTAATGCTAAAAGTAGGCGATCTATATAAAGATAAATATGAAGTTCTTTTCGCGAACGAATTTTTCTTCATAATCGACAATATGGCTCCACATCCTATATGCGAATTTAACATCATAACGCAAGATACCTTAAAGGTTAAGTGGCGATATGAGACATTAGAAGAAGCAGGGGAAGCTTACGATATACTTACTGAAGCCATGGAAAAAGAACTAGAAGAAATTCTACTTCTTAAGAGGACAAACAACGATAACTTTCGCTGGGAAGACTACTGTGTAGTAAGAGTGCAGCCAGACAGTTATTGGTACGTGATGTGGAACTATGACGGTGACTATTATCCCTTCTTGGACTCCAAGTCCTCTTGGAACAACGGGGCTGTCTTATGGGCAGAGAAGAACAAAGAGCTTATTAAAAATGAGCTCGCTGAAAAAATTTTACTAAAAAATTAAGTTTTAATACCAAATCATGGTATATTAGGTTTATATGAAAAACGTGTTGAACATTAACATTCTAGATCTTACGGGCATTCAATCTGCCGGTGCTGGACTGCGTTCAACTCTTGGTATTGATCCGCAGTGGTCACATACATCAGCGCAGCCGGCGCTCTAATAATCCAACGGCTAACAATACAAATAGTATAATCTCGTAAGAGGTGTTTATGAACCCTAAAAGGGAATATAAGCGTCTTTGGTATATTCGTAATAAAGAAAGCGAATTAGCCAAAGCTAAAACATATCGAGATAAAAAGCCAAATTATAAGCAAAATTGGCTTAAAAACAATGGTCATAAACCTAAAGTTCGTTTTGATAAAGCGAAATCAAATATTGTGACCAAGAAAAAGAAAGAATGGAATATAACTTTTGAGCAATATGAAACCATTATTAACAATAATTGCAACTATTGCAACGAAAGCATTAAAGAAGAAACAGGTTCTGGTTTAGATAGATTAGACAATAACAAAGGATACACATTTGAGAATGTTGTTCCTTGTTGTGGAGATTGTAATAAAAGTAAAAATAACATATTCACACCAGAAGAATGGAAAGTTGCTATTATGGCAATTAAGGAGTTTAGGAAGAATAAGGGCGCGTAGTGTTAATGGGAGCACATATGCTTTGCAAGCATAGAGTTTCGGTTCGAGTCCGAACTTGTCCACCAAAATTAAGTAACGTTGGGGGTTCGTCTAGAGATCTAGGACCTTGCTCTTTGAAAGCAATGACGCTGGTTTAAATCCAGCACCCCTATCCAAGCGCGATAAGAATATACGGTGATTTGCGTGCCTTCCAAGCATGAGAAGAGGATTCGAGTTCCTCATCGCGCTCCAATTTTAGTTTTAATGTGCCCGAGTGATGGAATGGCATACATACTGGTCTTAGAAACCAGGTTCTGCAGGTTCAAATCCTGTCTCGGGTACCAAATTTTATTTTTTATCTGTGAGAGGAGCATATGGGTGCTTTCGGGGTTTGGAACCTCGGGGAAGTCAGTTCGATTCTGACCTCACAGACCATGCCTGGTTATTTCAGTAGGAAGAAAGCTTGCTTGATAGGCGAGTAAGGTTGGTTCGAATCCAGCACCAGGTACCAATTTTGAGGATTTTATGCAGTGGTTGGAAGAAAAAATAAGAAAAGAATGGACAGAGATGGATCACTGTTCTTGCTGTCCATGCTGCGGTTGTTCTTGTAGCGGTAAAGGCTATGAAGAAGACTTTGAGCCTTTCAGAAAAAGAAAGATCGAAGAGTATATAAATGAAATAGATAAAGTATTTGAAGAAGTAGTTTTAAAGGAGTAAATTATGACAGCATTGTACTAAGATATAGAATAGGTTTGATAAACGATTTCTGGGAGACAACTACGGTCGTAGACCTCCAGAAGTGGGGACAGATCATGCGGACTGATGCATTTGAAGTTGGTGGGCAACACAGAGGGTATCAGGTTAAAGAAGACGCAATCCACATCTTCCTCAACTTCGAGAAGATCGCTGAGGTGAAAACAAAAAGCGAAGCGGTGTCGACTATCAATAAATTAGTGCAATGCTGTCCTTCTGAGTTTAAGAAAGACTTAGAGGGATTAAAAGATATATTATATGCCCGGTTAGTTAAG
>FRDC01001607.1_pt1 | contig 29050 bp, 27 predicted proteins | sample 1106171 | NCBI WGS metagenome assembly FRDC01 (sample SAMEA3930566, study PRJEB13176) | freshwater metagenome | biome: Drinking water system; feature: drinking water; material: water | place: Singapore | collected 2014-12-20 | reverse complement strand
GGCTCACCATACTCACCCTTTTAATTAGTATTTTAAACCAAGGAGAATTTATGAAAATAATGAACTCAGCTTTAATAATAGCATTGCTAGTCACAAGCTTTTCTATTTATGCCTATATACGAAATCCAAATGGTGAGATCACATATGCTCAAAATGAACTTGTCGTTTCTGGATTACCCATTAATTGCGCTGGAACCAATTGGCATGGTGTATGCCGGCGCTTTGCACATTCGGTTTTACGAAGAGCCGACTGGAAAAATTGGTATAGCGTTAGCTACTCATGTGCCGGCGGTTGGGAGCACAAAAGAGGCTATGAAATAGATCTAGAAGGATCTATTAAAGGTACCGATACAGGAGCTTTCCTCGATACATTAACATGCACCAACCAATAAGGATGATAATTATGAAAAAGACAATTTTATTCTCATTACTATTTATATCTACAATATCAACAGCAGAAAATTCACTTGAGAAAACAGTCTGCCAACAGAATCCAAGTGCGTGCACAATAGAAAGACCTTCAAGCAGAAATACTCCGCAAGAAAAACCTATTAATAGTTCTAATTTCGAACAGATTGTTGCTGAAAAAGAAGATGCTTTACAGTTAGAACAATTTCTTATATTTGCCCATACCTTAGCCAGCTCTTCAGGAAGGAATATAAATGTGATTTCAATGACCAATTTAGGAAGTCAAGAACATATCATGAAGGCTGCTGGTCGCGAACATTATGCAAGCTTTCCAACCATGTTGATTAAATTCACTTCGGGGTTTGATATTAGTGGCACCTCAGTTCCGACACTTATTTGTATGAGCAAAGTTCCTTATGAGATCTATACAAGTCCCATGACTGGTCGCCAACTTATGAGACCCTTCAAGTATTTTACCTATCATAGTTCTTTTTATACTTACGAGATCATCAATGCCGGTCAGTGCGTACGTGCTTATTAGAAATAGGCATACAAGATTATCGATAAAACAATGGCCCTCATCTTGCTTTAAATACGTTTAAATCACGGTGAGGGTGTCTAATGCGTTTTATAGCGAATATATGCATTTATACGGCTTTGTTTTGCCTAATTACGGCCTGCTCAGGCTCAAAATCGTCGAAGAAAGAAGACCACTCTTTATTCTTACAATCCTCCCCCGCTTGGTGCGGCCAGGGCAACATAGTGGACCGCTATGACGATGTTCTTCAGTTCAAAGCTGGAACAGTGAAGATGTTAGCCCTTTCTCTCTCTGAAAAAAACAAAGTTCAATTTAGCAAAGATGGTTTACCAAAAGTAAAAGCCTTAGCCGAAGAAAGTTACGTGGCTACAGCTGACACCATCACTTTTGGACAAAGAACACCAGTGCCTTACAAAAAAGTACAAAAGAACGTCGACAATAAAGAACTCACTTGCATTGAACTCGCAATAGCCAGCGCCGACAGCACTTACTGTCCATGCAATTTAAGCGAGGATAAATAATATGAAAAAACCAATCGCTTTTTTTCTAATGGCTTTTTCTTTCAATGTTTTTGCTGACTTTGACAGATACAAAACTGAAGAGAATTTAATTAAGCACAATAAATTTAGATGTGAAGAAAAATTTATCGAAATGCGTCCATTTATGGGCGATAGAATGCGCAACCTTGTCGGAGTTAGCCTAGGATTCGATTCACGTGAAAATTACCAATCCATTTCCTGTCAGAGGTGGATTAAAGATTCAAAACTTGTTTTCAGCGTTATTGACCAGATCGAAAGATTTCATGATTATTATCAGCTATACAATATCCTAAGTGATTACAGTTCTGATAAAACTTTAGAGCGAATAATCAAAAACTTAAATGCTAAAAGAGGCAACTATAACGAAATCAAGATACAGATTTCGAAAACCTTTACGGCCATTAACTACTTGAAAGTTGGCTATGTAAATGTTGAACATCTGTTGCAACAATGGCCTCGCGGTTACGAAAATGAACCACTTGCAACTCAACATTTAGCAAATACCATAGCCTCATTAGAAGAAAAGCATTTTAAGTCTTTAAAGGATGAATTAAAAAAACTTTCATCTTTATTAAATTTTCAATCTATTCAATTTATCATTGAAAAGTCATTTAGTTCAGATCAAACCGAGCAAGCTATTTTTTGGATTCAACAATACCATGAGCCTTTTTATGGAAATGGATTAAGTAAAAATGAAACTATCAATTATCTTAAAAAAGCAAATATCAACCTTACTGATCATCCCGCACTTAAACAAAAGTTAATGGACCTTAATTTCAATCACGATCAACTCTCAAAAATCACTAAAGAAGTGTCTGTGCAAAAAGTGGAAGAAGCAAAAATTGAAGTTAAAGTTGAAGCTCCGGTTGAAACTCCAAAAATAAAAGTAACTAAAGCTATCAACGCAAGCAACCTTCAGTGGAAAGGTCTTGAAATCAATATTGATAAATCTAAAGCCACAACCATGCAAAAAGAAGTGATTGAAGCATTAAACAACGCTTCAACTTCCAATGAGAAAATGAATTTGCTGATTAAAGCATCGCTTCGCCGTGAAGCTCAACTTCGCCAATCATCACAAACAACAAAAGACCAAATCAAAACTTCTCTTTCAGACTTTTCTAAGAAATCCACAGCTGGATTGATCGATAAACTGCAAAAAGCCAAAATCCAAATGGATGAGCAGTTAAAAAACAACCCGTACTCTTACAACAGAGATGCAACCGCTGTCGTGGATATCTTCACTCAGCAAAAGATGCAGTGTTCGTCAGGAACGGATTATTTGCTGATGCACGCTCTTTACAATCACTCTTCACAAGAAGACAAACAAATCGCCGTGGTCGTTCTTCGTCCACAGCATGTGCTTCCTGGCATCTGGGACAGTCAAACTCCAACGATCATCAATGGCGTAGAGGCTGTTGTGGAAGGTTCTGCGAAGCTTACGATTCAATCCGCAGATGGTCAGTGGCCAAAAGACACACGCGTGGTTCTGGCTGATGACTATTGGATGACTCGCCTATTTGAAAACGTATTCGTTGATAAAAAAGAAGTGTTAGCGCAAATCTTAAAAAACTCAGAAGAGAAACTTAAAATCAAACAAGGTAACATCACTGAAGCGGATTCAAAGAATTCAAACTCAGGACAAAGCTTTGGTGATGCCTTGAATTCAACTTCTTTAGGCTTTGGCTCAGCAAACATTCCCTCAGGCAACCAAGCTCGCGCACAAATGGATAACGTTCCTCAGTCTATGGATAGTGGCGCTTTGGTCGAAGCTGGAAAAGAAAGAACAGCTAAGAAAATTGACGGATCACCATTTGATCGCTTTGCTGGCGCTGTGCTGACAGATACTCTTGTTGTCGCGGAGTCTGCTCCTAAGTACTTGATAGGCCACGCTTTCGATCAGAAGGTCAATCACGTGCTTAATACCTGCGGCTTTTATTTCAATTCAAACCTAAGCCAGTACATTGAGCATTCTGTTCCATATACACTTTCTCTTCGCATGATGACATTGCACAGAATAAAAATAGAAGATATTTTTATTTTAGAAAGAAGCTATTCGAGTTCTGACGTTGTACAAATAACGTCATTAACAGTAGTTAGAAATTCAAATACTTGCTCTGAGAAAATCCGTCAAGAATCTCTTAAAACTATTAGCCATCGCTCAATTATTCACAAGGAATCCGCTAAAGGAAAGGCTATTCTATTGATAAAACTTAAGGATCTCGAAACCTCGCCAGAAACTGAACATTATCTTGAGATACAAGCACAATCAAACAAAGCCAACTGGTACACAGGCCAAAAATAGCAAATAACTTTAGTCCAGAACTATTATGTTAAACAAAGCTAATTGCTTCTAGGTAAAAAACTCTAGAAGCCTTCAGCTAATCTGCTTAAATTAGATCCTATCAAGAGGTAAATATGATCTGTTTAAGAAAATCAATTTTATTACCGGTGTTGTTTTTAAGCTTTAGCACTTTTGCTGAATCCACCATTGTATGCGAAGACTTAATTAACAAAACTCTAAAAGAAATGAATCTTCCCGAATTAGATGAAAAAGAAAAATATTTTTTTCATACCGAAGATGGAACAACTTACAGCTACGCAGGTTTTGTCGAGCACTTTAATAAAAAAGAGAATCAAAGAAATCGTGAAGCCTTTGAAAAAAAATGTAAAAATCTACCATCGTTTTCTTCCGAGGCAGACAACAGAAATACCATGGAATCCCTAAAGCCATACCAAAAGGATGAGGATCAGTTACGAGCCGACCTCGCAATTGCTAGAGGCCGTATAGAATTCTGCGAAAACAAACCAAAACCTGAAAGTCGCTGCTCGGATAACTTATTAGCAGCCTTAAAAAAGAGCGAGCAGCAACTGCAAGAAAATATCTCTGAAATGATGGGCCATCCTGACCGTCAAAAACTAGCTTTAGCGCTTGATAAAGCTATTCAAAACCATAAGAAGCAAATAGAAGAATGCAACAAGATGGGTTCTAATCTTCAAAAAACTGGCAATCGTTCTGTGGTGATTTGTGAAAACAAAGATGGCAGTAGCGCTTGCAAAAACTATGTGTCGTTAAAAAATTTGCAAGAGCTTAGAAGGCAAAGCCGTTATCTTCAAGATGAAATAGAAGATTTAAAAAGATTGATTCCGGATAAGAACGAGCAAGAAAAAGCTCTGGCTGAACACGTTAAAGAATTAGCCAACTTAAACAACCGCATTGTAAAGGCATACAGTGGGAAAAAGCCTCGCATCTCTATGGAGGCAAGCACTGCTAACGCCTGGACTTATCTAACTAATATTCAAGTGGACGACTCTTCAAAAGATCAGGCTCTTACTCATATTGAAATTATCAACCACGCAGGATGTAAAGTTTCACAAGCCGAAACTCAAAGATGTGCCATCAATGAAAGCAATAAAGTTTATAGCTTTGGCGCTTGTGCTCACGACTATAAACACGAACAAAACACTCAAAAACATAAAAAGGCTTTTGATTACGTCAAAGGATTATTTGGCATCGAATAGCCGCTCACTTCACACCAATGACATAGGCGATCCACGCTTCACAGTGCTCGCCTTTAGTGACTTTACGAAAATTACCATCACCGGCACCACTTTTTGTTGTACCTTCCCAGTAAATGTCCACGCGCTTGAAACCAACTTCTTCTAAAATATCGCGTAGCTCTGGGATGGTCCACATACGCCAGTCATAAGTGAATACTTTATCTCGGCGCTTGCCCTCGCCCTTACGTTTAAAATGAATGTAAAACATAGCCTCAGCTGTTACGGGATCGTAATTCTTCTGTTCCCAATAATAAATAAATTTACGAAATCGAGTGTTCTCTTCATTGGGCTCTTGAGTGGCACTCCCACCAAAACAATCCAAAACAAAAATGCCGTCGTTTTTAAGACCCTTGTGAACTTTAGCAAAATACTCTTTTAATTTTTTACGTTCTTTAAAAAAGAAATAAGAAAAATTCATCGCGGCGATAATATCCACTTTTGGAGTATCCACCTTTAAAACATCAGCTTCTAAAATGCACAGACGACTTTGCTGATCTCTTGTCAACGTTGGCAAATTGTTCTCGTGGCCATAATCCAAAGTCTCAGGATCTAAATCCACACCATAAGCCACATTTTTCTTATCAAGGCGCACCCAAGAACAGCAAGTGGCATAAGCCGCACAAAAATCTTCGCGTAAAGATGTTGGAGTCTTGCCTTTATTGGTTTGCTTAAAAACTTTTCTAAAAAAACGAACATCGGTATCAGAGGACTGAACCGCTTGTGTGTAAATCTTGTACTTATCAAAAGGCTCGAGTTTTTGCTTACGCTTCTTTGCCAAGTTTCACCAATTTCCAGCAGCGTTAGTTTTAAGGTTGTTCGCTTAAAAGTTCTCGGATTTCTTGCTCAACATCTTGAGCTTGCGGGACAGAGGCCTCTTCTAGATTGGTGTGAAGTCCAATTCCAGGAAGATTCTTACCTGCAAGCACTCTAGGCGGTGCCATAAGCTCGTAGAACAGCTCTTTGGTGGCGCGGAAGCTTAGATGCTCAGCGAAGTTCGTGACCTCTGTATCCTCGTTTAAGAACAATACACGGCCTGTCTTACGGATCGACTCTTTAATCGCTTGCCAGTCATAAGGATAGAGCGAGCGTAAATCAATCACCTCAAGCTCAATACCCTCTTCTTTCATCTTATCTGCCAACTGATTGGCCACCAAAACGTGACGGCCATAAGTTACAATCGTCGCATGCTGACCCTCACGAGTGATCTTCGCCTTACCAATTGGCACTAGATACTCTTCGACCTTTGGCCAGCGCGGCTTCCATTGTGAACGATCTCCAATAGGCGCATCAATACGTGACTTCAATTCTTTTTCATCTTCTGGCTCGCCAGGGATTAACTCGTCACCCTTTACGCGCATCAAAGCTTTCGACTTCAAAAACAAAACTGGATTTGGATCTTTAATCGCTGACAGCATCAAACCATATGTGTCCAATGGGTTTGACGGCATCACAACTTTCCATCCCGGCAAACGTGTCGCCCAAGAATCAAAACTATGAGAGTGATAAACAGAGCCATGAATGCCCGCACCCGCCGGAGTCATCACCACGATAGGCATATTGTACTGACCGTTACTAACCCAGTGAGTGTTCCCAGCAATCTTCATCAAATCAATGGTATTAAAAATATAATCGGCGAACTGAATCTCAGCGACGCATCTTTCACCAGCCATGCCGATACCAATCGCCATACCGATAATTCCGCGTTCATCAAGCGGTGAGTTCCATGCTGTCTTCAAACCTTGAGTCGCGGTGAACACTCCACCAAGTGGCGCACCAACGTCTTCACCAAAAATATCTTTTACACCTAGATGCTCTTCACCGTAATGGAGTGCCATGCGAATGGCTTGTGCCATAGTTGCCATTAGAATTTTCTCCAATCCGCATTTTCACCATCTGCGTAGACATGATCCCACACCGAATCGCCCTGAGGTTCGGCCTCACTGCGAGCAATTTCTTGCGCCTGCTTAGCTTCAGCATCGTACTTTTCCCAAAGTTCTTTGGCTTCTTTGGATTCGATCACTCCCCACTTCAAAAGTTTTTCTTCAAAATCTTTCACCGGATCAAATTCCGGAACAAAATTCGCACCCGTTCCAGAAGAGTGACCGTACAAACGCGACACCATCGCTTCTAACAAGACAGGTTTACGCTCAGTACGAACATAATCCATCATTTCTTGAAGCACTTCATAACTTTCAACAGGATCATTTCCGTTGATCAACATGGTTTTCATACCGAAAGCCTTACCGCGATCACAGATTTTCTCTTCACCATGTTGAGTTTCATAAGTCGTCGAAATACCAAATTGATTATTCTGCACAGTGATCAGCATTGGAAGTTCATTGCCCGGACGAGACGCCCACACCAAGCAACTTGCAAAGTCACCTTCTGCTGTCCCCGCATCACCGCCTGTAACAATCGTGATTCCATTTGAATCATGACGTTGCTGAACACGAGCCGTTCCAAGCGCTGTCAAATATTGAACTTCAATTGGTGAAGACACCGGAGTTAAATTCCATTGTGGAAAACAATAGTGACCAGAAAAATTACGGCCACCAGTCGATGGATCCGTCGCACGATTCATATTCAAACGAACCGCATCCAGCATTGTCATCCCCATCGCCAAAGCTGTCGGCGTCGCACGATAATGTAAGTGCAAGTAATCATGCTGAGGACCATGTCCTTTGTTAATCAACAAGCCAAGCGGCACACCAAAAGCTTCTTCACCGGGTCCACCGATCCAGAAGTAAGATTCGCCAGCTTTTTGAATTTTGATCAATCGCTCTTCAAGAATGCGGGATTTAACCATGAGGTCCCACATCTGAATTAAAAGTTGTTTTGGCAATGGTAAGTTGCGGCCTTTAGAAGTGCTTTTTTTCTGCGCTTTTGATGCGACCATTGTTTTATCCATGATCTCAAGGCGTATCGCGAATACGCCTTGGACTCAAGAGTAATTGCCTATTAGTTTCTGGGCTCTGCGTCTTTCTTAGTGGATCCAATTTGAATGGCAGGGCCACTCACTTCGGCCAATAAGTCAGCGGCGATATTAATCGCTTCTTTAACATCAGCGCGCTCTAGGTACTTCTTCTTACGCTCTTCTCTTGTAAGAACCGGCTCGGATTCACCGTCTTCACCCTCTTTTTTCTTAGGGTTTTTATCTTTGATTAAATCGCCAACAACGATCTCTTGGCTGCGTTTTTTAGCCTTTTCAACGTCTTCTGCAACTTTCTTGAAATCAGGGCTTGTTTTAACACGATCTTGAGAGGCCTTTTTTAATCTTTCGATTAACTTCGTATCCACTTCTTTCCAGTTACCCTTACCCTCAGCTGGTTGAGCTGACTTAGAAGTGAATTCGTTGATCTTCTTTGGAGGCAACGAGTAATCAAGACTCTTTTCGCCTAATTCTTCAGCATTGAAAACAGATGGGATTGGGATATCTGCTAACACTCCACGGTGCTGAGTCGAATTTCCACTTGGAGTAAAGAACATACCAACCGTTGTCTTCATAGCACCAAGACCTGGCGGTAAGTATTCTACTGACTGAACTGTTCCCTTACCAAAAGTGTGATCGCCGCCGACAACAACTGCACGTTTATAATCTTGCATTGTACCTGACACGATCTCTGAAGCGCTCGCGCTCAAACGGTTTGTCAATACAACGAGTGGACCTGACCAGTTCACTGTTGGATCAGTGTCTGCCAAAGTTTCATAAGTGTATTGATTGTGGCCGTCGTCCGCTCTTTCACTTTGCTTCACCACATTTCCAGTCGCAATAAACAAACCAGAAATATCCACAGCGTCCTTTAAGCTTCCACCAGCGTTACTAGACACATCCAGCACCACAGCGTCAGCGTGATTCTTTACCGCTTCAGCCAAAAGATTTTTCACGTCTGTGCTTGAAGTGTAACCGTTCTTCTTATTATCAGAATAAAAAGATGGAAGATTCAACAAAGCGATCTTTTTCTTTTGACCATTCACTTCACGCTCGAAGTACTGAATGCTTGCGCGTTCGTCTTCAAGTTTGATTTGATCTCTGATCAAAGCCACTTCGAAGCGATCCGATTCTTTACCATTCTTTCTTAAAATCTTAAGCTTCACTTCAGAACCTTTTGGACCACGAATCAAACGAACTACGTCTTTGATCTCCATTTCGATCACGTTTTGAAAAGCACCCTCTTGACCTTGAGCAACGGCAACGATGCGATCTTTGATCTTCAATTTACCAGAACGGTCTGCCGGTCCACCTGGAACCAACTGCTCGATCACAGTGAAACCATCTTGCGAGCTAAGAGTCGCGCCAATACCTTGCAAATTCAAACGCATTTGAATTTCAAAGTCTTCCAAATTGTCTGCTGACAAATAGCTTGAGTGTGGATCCAAACCACTTGCATAAGAATCTAAGAATGAAGAAAGCAAATCTTCTTTCTTATTTTCTTGCACACGGCGAAGAGCACGCTCGTAATTACGAACGATTTGTTGTTTTGCTTCATCAAGCTTCATATCTGAAGCCAAATAAGAGGCCACTTGATATTGTAAGTAGTTTTGGTGTGAACGATTCGCCTCTGCAATTGTCTTAGGGCGCTTTCTATCGTCAACCTTCAATGTGATTTTCGCTTTTGGGTTGAAAACAAACTTGCTACCCAAATACTTTTTAGCAAAATCCACTCTCTCTTTTACACGCTTTACATAAAGCTGATGAACCTTTTCAAGAGCCGAACAATCTTTTGATTTAACCTTCGCAAAGATTCCACTCATCATTTTCTTAATGTCAGCGGCATCACTCTCAAGTAAGTAAAGCTTAGAGCCATCAAGGCGCTTTACCAATTGATCCACTGTTCTACCTTCTAAATTTGAATTCAAATCTTGGTGAGTCACATGGCGATCTAAGTATTTCAAAGCAATCGGATCTAAATGCACACAAGAAAGTTCAAGTGCTCTGAGGCGTCCAGGTGCTGCTGTTGTTACAGCTGGAGCTGGTGCCGTCGCAGGTGCGGGCGGTGTTTGCGCCGGATTTCTTGCGAACAACAAGTTGGAAAACAATAGGAGCAGAATCATAGGACACCCTTCTTTGATGTTTACGTACTTAGTAGTATCGGTTGTCTTGCAGCTAAATAAAAATTTATCGCGAGATAGTCACGGCGTGCCAAAGAAAGTAAGCTGACTTGGAATATCCAGAACCTCGTCTTCGGTATAGTCGATGAATACTTCACGCTTCACCATCTTACCATTGCTTGTTTCAATCACAAAGAAAGACATATTAGGAAATTCTCTTTTTAATACGGCCATCTCTTCAGTAATCCACTGCACGTTCTGCGGATCATCATCTGACATTCCAAAACGATGCGGACCTAAGCCATATTTTTTCACCGCAAGCTCTACAGAACGACGAATCGCTTTTTGTTTTGCCTCAGGAGTACGCGCATTAGGACCAAGGCCAAGATTTTTCCTAACCTCGGGATGACTGACTGGAAAAATAGCAAATAAATTTGGTCTGTGCGGAAGATGACCTTCTTTTGCCATCAAATTCAAACCACTTTGTATTGTTTTGGGATGATGACCTCTGGCTGTGATCAAAGAAATCGGACGACGATTGTAAACCGCATGATAAAAACAACTCCATGACGGGCCCTTCCATTGAAAATCAGCAAAGCCTAAAGCTTCAGCTAAATCATCAACGAACTTTTGCTTTTTACCCATGAACTTTTCAACAAGTGAAAACTCTTGATCACGAAAACGACGAAAGCTTCCAGTCATATCACAAAGCTTCACTTCATAATCTTTGTAAGGCCCTTTTTGACCAATCCACTGACTGTGTTGTGCAAACTCATGGGAAGAAAGACTTAGCTCGGCACCGGTGTCTTTATGAAATACAAAAATAGGAGTGGATAAAAACGCGATGTTGTCGTCAAAATCAAAGAAGTAGAAACTGCGTCCACCATCTTTCAGATTTCGATCGGGCTCGTAAGCCCTTTTCAGTGGCAACTCTAATTGAAAAGAGTTTTGCTTTTTGGTTTTAAATTTATCCCAAATCATAATGCGCCGTGATAACGGCTATCATTCTGTTGTTAGAATTTCAAGCTTTCTTCTTTTTAGTCACCTTAGCTGTCTTTTTTGCAGCTTTAGGGGCCTTTTCCTTCGATTTGATCAATTCGATCGCCATTTCAGCGGTTAATTTTTCTGGTTCAGTGCCCTCTGGTAAAGAGACATTTACTTTACCAAGCTTCACATAAGGACCGTACTTACCATTAAAAAGTTGGATCTTTTCTTCGCTTCCAGGCACTGCAAATTCTTTCAAAGCGGCCGCACGACCGCGGCCTTTTTTCGGTTGAGAAAGAAGCTCGATGGCTTGCTTTAACTCCACATCAAAAAGAGTCATGGTTTTTGGGACAGATCGATAGTCACCATCATGAACAACATAAGGACCAAAACGACCAATGCCTTTTTTGATATCTTTGCCAGAGGTTGGATGCTTACCAAGAGATTTCGGTAAATCCAAAAGATCAATCGCTTGTTTTAAAGTCAAAGATTCTGGCTGAATGGTTGCCGGAATAGAAATACGCTTTGGTTTGGTATCCTTATCACTTTTTTCGTTCTCACCCAGCTGAACATAAGGACCGTATCGACCATTGAGAACATAAATATTCTGATCGGTTTTTGGATGCTTACCAAAAACATCGTTACCGTTTTTCTTTTGCTCAATCCATTTAATGGCTTGGTCTTCAGTCATTTCACCAGGAGTGGCCGCATCTGGGATCGATGCGCAAACCTCTTCACCTTCATCGGTGATTTGACAAACATAAGCGCCGTAACGGCCCACTTTAAAAATAAGATTCTCTAAACCCTGCAGCTTAATAGATCTGGTTTCATCGCCATCTAAATTTTTCTCGTGCTTCTCAACTTGTTTTTGCAAGCCTTGAGTGCCGCCATAAATCGACTTCAAATACTTAATCGAATCCAAATCCCCATCGGCAATGCTATCAAGAGACTTTTCCATTTCCGAAGTGAATCCAAGATCCACATAATCCGGCAGAGAATTCATTAATAACTTTGTAACGACAAGAGCAGTGAACGTTGGCACCAAGGCATTGCCTGTTTTACGAACGTAGCCACGATCTTGAATGGTTCCGATAATGCTTGCGTAAGTGGATGGGCGGCCAATGCCTTCTTTTTCCATCATTTGAATCAAGCTTGCTTCCGTAAATCTGGCCGGTGGCTTTGTTTCGTGGGCCACCGGATCCAATTTTTCAGAAGTTAGAACATCGCCCACTTTTAATTTAGGTAAACGCTCTTCTTTTTCTTCATCCTCAACATAAACTTTTAAGAAACCCGGAAAATCAATAGCCATCCCTGATGAAGTGAACAAAGCATCACCCACTTCAAAACGAACACTTGTTTGTTTTTGTTGCGAGTTCACCATTTGCGAAGCCAGTGTGCGCTTCCAAATCAATTCATAAAGATCTTTAGCCACGCCGTTTAAGCTTGCCTTATCTGGTGACACAAAAGCTGTTCCAGCTGGGCGAATCGCTTCATGGGCCTCTTGAGCGCCTTTTACTTTTTTGCCGCCATATTCACGTGGCTCTTTTGGTAAGTATTCAGCACCGTAACGATCTTTAATGGTTTTTCGTGCTGCCGACACCGCTTGCTCAGACAAGGCGGTCGAATCCGTTCTCATGTAAGTGATCAAACCATTTTCATAAAGTTTTTGTGCAACCTGCATGGTTTCACGAGCACTTAATCCAAGCTTACGATTCGATTCCTGCTGTAAAGTCGAAGTGATAAATGGAGCCGGCGGTTTTCTTGAAACCGGCTTTTCATCCACTTCGATCACTTTGAATTTTTCCGTCTCTAATTTATCAGCCCATTTGTTGGCTTCAGACTCATTTAAATGAAGAACACTCTTCTTTTTATCTTCTAAAAGATCACCCGTTTCGCTATCGAAATCTTTCGATGTAGCAATACGCTTACCTTTAAGCTCTAAAGAGCGGGCTTGAAATGAAACCTTGTCCTTATTTAATTCCGCCTGGAGTGACCAATAATTCGACTTTCTAAAACGAATGCGTTCGTGCTCGCGTTCAGCAATAAGTCGCACAGCCACAGACTGAACACGGCCTGCTGACAAGCCATAAGCCACTTTCTTCCATAATAATGGAGAAATCGTGTAACCCACCAAGCGGTCCAAGATACGTCTGGCTTCTTGGGCACGAACCAAATTGTCATCCACTTGTCTAAAGTTCTTTAAGGCATCCTGAATCGCTTCTTGAGTGATCTCGTGAAACACCATTCGACGAACCGGGACTTTGGGTTTCAACAGCTCAAGCAAATGCCAGCTGATACTTTCCCCTTCACGGTCTTCGTCCGTCGCCAGGATCAGTTCATCGGCATCTTCTAATTTTTTACGAAGTTCTTTAACAATCTTGTCTTTATTTTTAGGCACGCAATAAATAGGTTCAAAATCGTTTTCAACATCGACGCCTAAATTAGCCCATTTTTTCTTTTTGAATTTCTCAGGAATATCTTTTGCGGACTGTGGCAAATCACGCACATGCCCCATACAAGACTCAACGTCGAAATTCTTGCCTAAGAATTTTCTGATCGTTTTGGCTTTTGTTGGAGACTCAACAATGACTAGTTTTTTTTCGCCTGCTTTTGCCATATCCTTATAAAGGAATGGACCTTAGCGGCAGATCTTTCAACACTTTTTATTAATGAATCGTTGTTGACTCATTGCTTCAGCTCGACTTATGTCTCGGAGTTACTATGAAAACGAAATCAAACCTGCACGAATTTTCATCAAAGGGTGTCGAAATTTTATTTGCTGACATCGATGGAACAATGACAACTCACGGAAAATTACCAGCCGATGTTTACGAGGCTATGTGGCAACTAAAAGCAAACGGAATCAAATTGATTCCCGTCACTGGTCGCCCCGCTGGTTGGTGCGAAATGATTGTGCGCTTATGGCCCGTTCATGCGGTGATTGGTGAAAACGGCGCTTTTTACTTTCAATATGAAGAAGCTACGGGGAAAAAAGCAGCGAAAATGAAACGAATTTTTTCTCTACCTACTTTGGATAGAAAAAATTCTAAAGCTGGTCTCAAAAAAATTCTTCAGCGCATCCGCGAAGAAGTACCCAAAGCTCGCTTATCTTCGGATCAATTTTGCCGTATTTCTGATTTGGCCATCGATTTTTGCGAAGATATCCCTCGCTTAAGTGATAACGAGATCGCTCGCATTAAAGAAATTTTTGAAGAAGAAGGGGCTGTGGCTAAAATCAGTTCGATTCACGTCAACGGTTGGTTCGGAGACTTCGACAAGCTTTCGATGTGCAAACGTTATGTTGCAAAAGAATTTGGGTGGAGTGAATCCGACATGCAGAAGAAATCGGCTTTTATCGGCGACTCCCCTAATGACGAACCTATGTTTGCTTTTTTCAAAAATTCTATCGCTGTGGCTAACATAGGTGAATTCTGGGATCAACTGGATCACAAGCCAAACTATGTTTCAGCAAAGCCCGAAGGCTTTGGCTTTTGCGAGTTTGCAGAAAAACTATTGAAGTAGACTATTTCTTTGCAGGGCCGCCCAAAGGCGCTTTCCAAGCGCCTGTGACATCAATAGCAAGCTCTTCTTGAGGTAGCTTGTTCACCATACCAAGAAACTCAGCTTGCGAAATATATCTGGTTTTTAATTTGTGAGAATAAGGTGAAACCATTCCCATATCGATAAATTCGATACCCGCGGCTTGCAAACGATCCATCAAGGCAAGAACAGGAACTTTAGCGAAATCCAAAAGTGGTGTTTCTAAAATTTCTTTTTTCTCTTCTTCTGTTTTACCTTCTAAATTCACATCTTCTTCATTTGGTGGATCATAGAACACAGAATTGATCGATATGATATTGCCATAGCGAAAGCAGACAAAACCACCCTTGATGTTTCCATGGCGATCAACCATTTCAACGCTAAAGGCTTTACCATTTTTGTAGCTTTGAATAGCCGCATTGAAAACGGCTGGCTGACGAAAACGATTCTCTTCCACATCTTGTCCAACACGCTTTTGATCGCGAAGCATCTGTAAAGATTTTTCGAAATTGTAATTGAAATGATAAGTGTAGCCTTTGCCTTCGTACTTACGGGCCTGGCCCTTAAGATTTTTATAAGTGTTACCACCGATGGTTGCTTTATCCATCTTAAGCACTCCACGGATTTTAGGAAGCACCCAACCTGGATTGGAAAACCAAACTCCTGCAACGCCAAGATGCAATGTTCTCAATTTGCTTAAATCAAAAACACTTTTTTCTTCCTCAGTGATTTCAATCGGCGCACCGGTTTCATGATGGAAGTAAACAACCTTCACCTTAGGAAACAAATCTTTATAGACCTGTTTTCTTTCTTCTTCAGGCATGGATGCAAAATTTTCCGGAACATCTGCAATCAAATACATCCCTTTTGTTAAAGGATCCTTATTGATATCGGTTTTTAAAAACTCTTCACCTTTTTCAACAGCTAATTTTAAAGCTTCTGCTTTTTTGGGATCTTTATTATTTTCTTGTTCAACTTTTAGTTTTGCTAAATTTTCTTCAGCTTCTTTTAAATCAAAGTGAGCTTTCGCAGCTTCAACAGAAGGCTTGATAAAAGCAGAAAGTCCCCAACCAATCAGACCTTGCTTGGCTAAGTCATATCCTCGCGGATCATCTAACGGGATAGAATAGAGATAACCTTTTGTAGCTATTCCCTTAGTGATGTCTCTTAAGTGTTTGCTGCACTCGTTAGCAAAAGAAGACGACGAAACAACAAAAGCCAACAGTAGACCCGCGGCCTTTAACTGAATAGGTAACTTCATAGGTTTTAGTACTCCATGACGAGGTTTGAAAAAAATAAGAGCAAGGCGAGTGCCATAAACATAAGCATGAATTGGGTCTAAAACGCCGCGCGGCATCTGAGTAGTGAAATAATTTCACAACTGACTCACTCGTACCCGCAGCCCCCTCCAGCTGCTAATAAACTGCCCTGGGGGAAATTTTGCGTTCATCATTTTTACTTATTACAGCTTTGTTTATACAAAATTTAAGTGCGACCATTTACGAGCAAAGCTCTTCGCAGTTCGTAAATAAAATTGACGATAACAATTCGGCCGTAGCCTTGGCCCTACCCGTGCTTCATATTTTACCAAACAATAATGGAACCTTTCGCTTTGAATCCTTTCAAATGGAAAACACCTGGAACATCTGTTCTGGTGAAGCTCTATCGAAAGCACCTCCCTTGTCACAAAATTGTACTGGATTTTTGATTGCACCGGATATCCTCGTGACGGCCGGTCATTGCATGGTGAATCACGGTGAAGTACGCAGCAGCCGAAACCCTCATTGTGAAGGGATGTCCTACGTCTTTGGCTATCATTATGAAGATGAGCAAAATCAAAAGCTCGCGCCGATTAAAGGCGAACAGATCGTTCACTGCAAAAAAGTTCTTTATGCTGCTAACTTGACCGATGTGGATTTGAAAACAAACAGAATGAAGTTCGATAAAGACTTCGCTGTTGTCCAACTCGAAAGAAAAATGCCTTACAAACCATTCACTCTTGCTGAAAAAAATCCAGCTTCAAAAGATTTTACGCCAGGCACGATCACCATGATTGGTCATCCTTTTGGTATGCCGATGGTTGAATCAAAAGGAACTAGTATCGATCACAAAGGTATTTACTTTCGTGCCGCTATCAATAGTTTTCCTGGTAACTCGGGTTCTGCAGTAAAAAATAAAAATGGTGAAGTTATGGGGATTTTAGTGCGTGGCTATCCCGGCGGATTCGTCGAGGACAAAATTCATAAATGCGAACTTCACAATCGTTGCGACTCTAATGTCGAGAAATGCACTAAAAATGATGTGAACGAAATTTCTGGTGAACACATTCAATTGATTGATAAAGCCGAACTGAGTGCAATTCTAAAATAAAATTACTGAAGGTAGCGAGCGCAAGAAAAATCAATCCAATCTGATTCTGTCCACTGATTTGCCGGCCTTAAAGAGGCCTTATCAGATAGGCTCATCATTGGTGGCAGCAGAAAACGACCTCCAATAACCTTACCCTTAAGACTTTCAACTGAAACTGTTCTTTCATTTAAAAGTTTACCGATGGCTTGCTGAACACCTAAGGATGGGTTGCTCTGAAAGATTCTTCCTAATTCGCGAGTCACAAGAGGTGCTGCCATTGATGTTCCTGACATTCTGGACTTATCACCGTCCACCAATGCCCCCGGCACCTCAACTCCTGGGGCCGCCAGCTCGATAGTATCTGCTGAATAGTTTGAGCTCTTATCTATAGAGCCTTGATAATCAGCCGCGGCCACTCGAATAAGATTAGGCGCTTTAATTCTAGGAAAACTCCAATACTCTAGATCTTCCAGTGATAGTCCTGAGTTTCCTGCAGCCATTACAAAAACAACATTCGGATTGTCTGCGAAAAATTTCTCGTAAGCCATTTGCAGTTGTTTATAAACTTGAGCTTCTTGCTTTTGAAGTTCAATACCTGCTTTCGTTCTCTCTTTATATTCTTGCTTCATATATTCACTCTCAAGAATCATTTCCAAAGCCGCCGCTCCATGCTTGGCGTCCACTGTTATCCCCTTACCAACCAAGGCTTGAGATAAATTGACGACTCGAACATTGTATTTTTTAAAAATCTCGGTTGCTAAAGATAATCTCTGCTCTAGTATTCTTAGTCTCTTCTGCAACGTCTCAAGTGAAAGATCTTTTAATAATAAATCTGTAGGAACAGGAACATGAATTAATTTAAAATTTGACTGGGCCATGCTATTAACAACAAGGCTTGCCACACGAGTTCCATGTGTTATTTCGAACACTGATCTTTCAAGTTTACGATAATCTGCCGTTTCAATGTCGGCATGATTTCTGATTTTTTCATCTAACTGAGCTATATTGATTTCACCTTCGTTAGGTGCTTGGGCTTTTATTTTTTCAATCGCCTGAGACAGAAGAAATTGATTGAACATAGAAAGTAGAGTTAATTTTGGATCCTCTTCAGAAAGAGCATAAGGCTCAAGCATCGAGTGATCCATCACGGTTACATCTTCCATAACGGCGACAACCACTTTATTAGACTGAGCGGTACTGTCTAAAGAGTGACCATTAACGGCAATTAATACACAAAATTTGATAAAATAAGCCAAACCAATGTTTTTTAAGCGCATAGAGTTTGGCTAAGCAATTAATAGACCAAAATTACTTCTTATCGTCTTTCAATTCCGCAAGGGCTGCGAATGGATTGTTGAACGGCTTAGGTGCCGGGCGATTATTTTGTGGCTGCTGAGGACGACCACCTTGTTGTGGTTTACCGCCAACAGGTCGTGCGCCCTGGGACTTTCCACCTTGTGGACGTGGTCCCTGTGGACGAGCATCACGATTTTGCTGTGAAGCCGCCTTCACTTGAGGTTTGTCCTCTAATTTCATCGACAAAGAAATTTGTTTTCTTTCTAAATCAACACCAAGAACACGAATCTGAACTTGATCACCTGGATTCACCACTTTTTTAGGGTCATCCACAAACTGATCACTTAATTCAGAAATATGCACAAGACCATCTTGATGAACGCCAATATCAACGAAAGCCCCGAAGTTTGTCACATTCGTTACGATACCTGGGCAGATCATCCCTTGTTTCAAATCTTTCAAGTCGTGAATATCGTCACGGTATTGAAAGACTTTGAACATCGAGCGCGGATCGCGTCCCGGTTTTTCAAGTTCTTTCACAATATCATCAAAAGTAAATTCACCAATTAAGGCCGCCCATTTCGTACGAAGCGCTAATAATTTCTTAGCACCTTCGCCAATAAGGCTCGTCATATTGATATCAAGCTCACCCGCCATTTCACGAATTGCTGAATATCTTTCTGGATGGACCCCTGTGCGATCCAAAACCATTTTTCCATCTAAAATACGCAAGAATCCTGCCGCCTGTTCGTAAACTTTCGTTGAAAGCTGTGGAACTTTTAAAAGCTCTTCGCGCTGCTTGAACAATCCCACTTTTTTACGATGTTCAACAATGTTTCGAGCTGTCGCCGGACCAATGCCCGCAACGTACTGAAGAAGTGATGTTGATGCCGTGTTCACATCCACACCCACTTGATTCACACTCGACTCAACAACTTCATGCAAAGATTTTTTAAGTTTCGGCTGATTCACATCATGTTGATACTGACCAACACCAATGCTCTTAGGTTCAATCTTCACAAGTTCAGAAAGTGGATCTTGCAAACGGCGAGCAATTGAAATTGCACCACGAATTGTGACATCAAGCTCTGGGAACTCTTCGCGAGCGACATCTGATGCCGAGTAAACGCTGGCCCCAGCTTCAGAAACCATCACCACTGGAATATCACTGTTAATCTCTTTAAAGATTTGGCGCATAAAAGTTTCAGCTTCACGACCGCCTGTACCATTACCAACGGCAACCGCATCAATCTTGATTTGCTTTAACAACTCTTCAAATAATTTTTTAGCTTTTACCTTAGCGTCTTCACCTTCGTTTTGAATATACAAAACTGTGTGAGACATAAAGTGACCACTTTTATCAACAAGAGCAAGCTTACAGCCCGTACGAATACCAGGATCCACACCTAAAACTACTTTTGAACCAAATGGCGAAGCCATCAACACTCGACGAACATTGTCTGCGAAAACTTGAATCGCATCCAAGTCAGCCTGATTTTTCATCTCAGTATGAATTTCATTGGTAATCGATGGCTCGACATGCACAACAAGAGCTTGTTTTGCCGTGGCTTTTAAAAACTCAACCACTGGCTGCGAACCTGTTGTGTAAGCAAAGCCCTCAAAAAGCTTTAGCATCGCGTCTTGATTGCTTTCCATCGAGACTTTCAACTCACCCTCTTGCCATCCACGGCGTAAAGCCAAATAGCGATGAGACGCTTTCTTTAGCATCAAAGTTTTTACTGGCTCTGAAAACTCAGCATACATTTCGTATTTCGAGTGTGGTTTGTATTCAGCGGTTTTCGCTGAAACAATTTTTCCGTGATTTAAGAAATCTTCGCGAACTTTTTGACGAAGATCGGCTTGGTTTGAAATCTTCTCAACCAAAATATGTTGAGCTCCACGCAAAACTTCTTCATAAGTCGTAAAGCCATGGGCCGGATTGATAAACTCTTTCGCTTTCACTTCAAGAGTCGTGTCATCTTTAATCTGATTGTCTTTAGGGCCATGACCCAATTGCCAAACCCAGTCAGCCAAAGGTTCTAAGCCGGCTTCTCTAGCCATTGTGGCCTTAGTTTTCTTTTTACGTTTGTAAGGTCGATAGATTTCTTCGATCTCATTTAAATCTTTGGCCTCTAAAATACGCTTTTTAAGATCGTCAGTTAACTGACCTTGTTTACCAATTTCATCAAGGACAAACTCTTGGCGCTTAGAGTATTCGCCAAATTCTTCGAAGGCATTCAGAACGTCGCGGATCACGCCCTCGTCCATATTGCCTGTTTTCTCTTTACGATAACGAGCCATAAATGGAACGGTTGCACCTTCAAGATGCATTCCAATCACGGCCTGTACAGATTTAATAGGCACGCCTTTAACAAGTTTTCCGATATACCCAAGTGCTTTTTCGTCGAGATTAATTTTTGCTGCTGACATAGATTTTTTTATTTGTGTCGATACATGATGAGGCCATGGGTTGGGTCGTAAGGAGAAACTCCTACAGTCACTTTATCACCCACCACAACTCGAATGTTAAAACGGCGCATCTTTCCGCAAAGTTTAGCTGAAATTTCCACATCGTTTTGTAGTTTTACTTTGTAAATCCCGCCCGCACCTGCGTCGGTAATTTCGCCGTCTAATTGTGCCAAATCGTCTTTTGCCATTTTAACCCTTATAATTCGAGATCAAGAAACGAATACCATCCTTGAACAAAACTTCCAATCGGTCATTTCTGTTCTCAAGGATATAGCCCCAACCAAGGGTTTTATGCTCGATCGCTGTTTTTGGTTCGAAAGTTTTCTTCATATCGTAGGATGAAACATCCATACTTTGTGATTTTTTATAAAGAGAAGACCACTTTTGGCTTAACGCGGATACTTTTTCGTCCATTGGCTCAGCAGAGATTTCTGCTGCTGCCACCACTTTAGCCAGTTCTTTTTTGCTGGCTTTCTTTGCCGCTGCGCCCAGATCCTTTGCTTTTTGCTCTTTAAGGCCTTTTAAACCTTTTACGCTAATCTTTTGCGCTTTAGCCGCAGGCTTTGATGCTTTTACTTCTGCTGCTTTAACCTGTTTGCCTTTTCTTTCTTTGGGTACTTCTTTGGACTTCGCTGGTTTTTTTACTTTATTCATAGCTACTCCATGTCAAAAAGACATTGATTTCATACCGCAATTTGCCTGAGAAAGCCAATACTTGCTATCTTGCATAACGAGTCAAAACCCATTATTGGAAGTACTAACAATGCCATCAGTTCAAGAGATATTGCAAAAAATTCCCGAACTTCTCAAGCACGAAAGTGGTGAGTTATCACTTTCTGTCGAGGGAATGAACCACCCACGTCTTGCAAAAGCCAATGAGCTCATTCTTATTCCAGATCAAGAGCATCTCGAGCTAGCTAAGTACTCTGCCTCTATGATTTGGTGCGTTCATCCTTCGCTTTTAGGGCAACTAAAGTCCGCCCCAAAGACACTTTTAAGCTCGAAGCAATTGACCCTCGTCATGGCCAATTTGGCCAATACCTACTTTCCAAGAAACAAGCACAAAACAGCATTCGATCAAGAGCGGATCCATCCAAGTGCGGTGATTTCAAAATCAGCCGTGATTGCATCGACTGCTGTTGTTGGACCGAATGCGGTCATTCGTGAAAATTGCAAAATTGAGGATGGCGCCTTTATCGGCCCTCAATGTGTTCTTGAACCTGACGTTGTGATTGGTAAACGCAGTTTTTTACAAGCAGCAGTCTTTGTTGGCCAGGGCTGCGAAATCGGCGACGATTGCGAAGTTCATCCGAATACCACGATTGGCACGGATGGTTATGGTTATGCCACCGATGCCCAAGGTAATCATCATCGTCTGACTCACTACGGCCGTGTGATTTTGAAAAATAAAGTCCATGTAGGAGCTGGCGTACAAATTGATCGTGGCACTTTTGAAGACAGTGTGATCGGTGAAGGTACGAAAATCGATAACCACTGTCACTTTGGTCACAATATCAAAACTGGCAAAAATAATTTGATTACCGGCGGAATGATCACGGCTGGATCAACAACTATCGGTGACTTCTGCGTCTTCGGCGGTCGAACCACCATAGCCGGTCACTTAGAGATTGCGAGTGGCAGTCAATTCGCCGGACTTTCTGGAATCCAAAAAACCATCGATAAAAAAGGCCGCTACGGGGGTTACCCTATTCAGCCAATTCAAGAAGCTTTAAAAACTTCTGCTAGTCTTGCGCAATTACCAAAGATGCGTAAACAACTTGCGCAAATTATGAATAAACTTGGTCTAGGTGCCCCCGAATCGGACATGGAAATCAACAGCTAAGAAAAGGTTTAAAATGAAATCGAGTTTTTATATCACCACACCACTTTACTATGTGAACGACAAACCTCATTTGGGGACAGCCTACGCCACTATCATGACGGATGTCCTGGCTCGATATCATCGCTTGTTTGGTGAAGATGTTTATTTTTTAACTGGCACCGACGAACATGGACAAAAATGCCAACAAGCTGCCGAAAAAAATGGATTAACTCCGCAACAGCATTGCGATCAAATGGTCGTTAATTTTGAAAAGGCTTGGTCGGATTTAAATATCACTTACGATATTTTTTATCGAACGACCAATCCAGCTCACATCAAAGCCGTGCAAAAAAGTTTGCAGCAACTTTTTGATGTGGGCGATATTTACTCGGACACTTATGAGGGCTGGTATTCGGTTTCTGAAGAAATTTTCTACACCGAAAAAGATTTGGTGGATGGCAAGTCCCCAACAGGACGCGAAGTCACCAGAGTTCAAGAAAAAAATTATTTCTTTAAAATGTCAAAGTACCAACAAGCTTTGATCGACCATATCGAAAAGAATCCGACCTTCATTATGCCAGAAGCAAAGAAAAATGAGGTTCTTGGGTTTTTACGTCAGCCGCTAAGTGACCTATGCATCAGTCGTCCAAAGGCACGTCTTAGCTGGGGCATTGAAATTCCATTCGACAAAGATTATGTCACTTATGTTTGGTTCGATGCTTTGTTGAACTATGCCACAGCCGTTGGCTATCAAGATCCTGCTCGTCAAAAAGACTTTGAACACTGGTGGAATCAAACCGGCGCTGTTCACATCATAGGTAAAGATATTTTAACCACCCATGCTGTGTACTGGTCGACGATGTTATTAGGTCTTGGTGTAAGATTACCAAAAACAATTTTTGCCCATGGTTGGATCTTAAATAAAGCCAGCGAGAAAATGAGCAAGTCTTTTGGTGATGTTGTGAACCCAATGGATATGAAAGACAAAGTAGGCGTCGACGCTTTAAGATACTATCTCGCTCGTGAAATTCATTTTGGTAACGATGCGCCTTTTACGGTGGATCTACTTCTCAATCGCATCAACACCGAACTTGCAAACAATTTAGGAAATCTTTGGAGCCGCAGCTCTCAGTTAGTAGAAAAATTCTTTGAAGGCCGCATTCCAAGTATAGAAATGACTGACGTTGAAAACGAGCCCCTAGCAAAACACGCCGTAGCGACGGCTGAAAAATTAAAAACTGACATCAATAACTTTCAACCAAGTCACGGCATTGAACACGTGGTCTTGCTATTGAATGAAGCCAATAAATATTTAGAAGAAAAAGCCCCGTGGAAGTTGGCAAAGACTTCATTAGAAGAAGCCGGAGTGGTCTTGCGTTTGGTTTTAGAGGTTGTGCGTATTAGCTCGATTCTACTCGAGCCAACTATGCCAATGAAAATGGCCGAACTGCAAAAGCGCATGGCTTTACCAGAGTCAGCTAACAAATGGCATGAGGCTCAAACTTTACTCGGACTTATTACTGGTTCATCCATTCAAAAGGGCGAGCCACTATTCCCGAGATACGAATAATTCAACCTTCTTAAGCACACGATGCTTTCGAATATTTTGGAACAACTGTTCCATCGTTGTTCCATCATTTTCTATTTGCCCTAATGAAATATAGCCAAGGGCCAATTGACGATCACTTGCGTCCAAATTGAATTGAGTTTGAAGCCATAATTGTAGCTCATCAAATTTAGAAAATTTATGAGTGGGATCAAAGTGCAAATTAAAATCCGCACGGTATTTACGCTGCGAAACCGGACGACTTTTTTCTTTGCGATGAAAAGCTTCGAGAACCGGCACCCCAACCGTTGCATAATTCAAATAGAGTTCACCGTAACTTCGATGCGGAGTAAAATACTCATAATCCTCTTCATCAAAAAACAATTCGCTATCTGACGCAAAATTCGCAACCACAGTAAAATAATTGGATCCACGCCCAAAAGTGCTTTCGTATTGATGAATCGATGTGTTTAAAAGCTCGAGTGTAGAATTCATATGATGATGAGAACCGTGAACATAATCCCCAAGCACACTTCTCTTCTCGAAATGACCATGCAAAGTATTTAAAAATTCTTGATCAATGATCTCTGGAAAATGAGATGGAATGTTCTCTAGTCCATCTGGTTGATCGGCATTGAGTGAAGTCACTACCTCAATCAAAGTTTTACGAAGTTCGGATTGATCATGAATGCCTGATCCATAAAATCCACCGCTATCACGAATGTCAGTTTTGTTTTCGATCGCTTGAGTTAAAAGACGAAGCCATTTATCAACAAATGGATTTTGATGAAGCAAATACGAAAGTTCATAGCTTGAACTTTCGTATTTGTTAGTAAAGTGCAAAATTAATTTTTTACGACTCACTCTTTCGATTTAGCAGTGATGGGATATTGTAGCAAGCGGCAATCCAGCTCACCATTCTTTACAACATGTTTACGTTCAGCCTTTAAACCAAGATGCTTTGTTAGCTCGGCTTCGCCACTTAACAAATAGCATTCCCAGCCGCCAAATTCTTTCTTCAAACGATCACCAAGTTTTTTGTAAACATCTTGAAACTCAATATTTTCTAAACGCACGCCGTAAGGCGGATTGGTAATAATCCAACCCTTCTCGCCAAAACTGTTTTTAAGATTGCGAGCATCGCCAATTTGAAAATCAATAAGATCAGCAACGCCAGCACGCTCAGCATTCATCTTCGCTATCTTAATCATTTGTGGATCTTGATCAAAGCCATAAAAATTCACCGAATTCGATTTCTTACGAACCAAAACACCACTTGAACTTGCTCGGGTCAGTTTTGGTTGCTCTCGCTCGATATGCTCTGTCTTCTCGGCAAAATCACCATAAACTGTTTGTAGATTTTCATAAAGATAAGGACGAGGCTTCACTGACACAGGTAAATCCAGCATCATTCTGGCAGCTTCAATTAAAATCGTACCTGACCCACAAAACGGATCAACAATAGGACTTTTCTTATCCCAATTCGAAAGCGACACAAGGCCAGCAGCTAAAGTCTCTCGCAAAGGGGCTTCCCCCGCTTGCAAACGATAACCACGATGACTTAAAGAATCCCCTGTTAAATCTAAAGCAAAAGAAATTTCTGTACCCTTCACTCGCACAACAAAAACCACATCTGGATGATCACGATCTACATCGGGCGATAAATTATCATCACGCAACTGATCTCGAATAATATCTTTTACTCTTAAAGCGACATAGCGCTGATCACGAAGCTCACGGTGCTGACTCACATGAGCATCCACACGAAAAGTCGTAGCCTTCTTAAAAAATTTTTTAAAATCCACACGCTTGATCAGCGCATGATAGAACTCTTCATCATTGTAAGCACGAAATTCACAAAGAGGTTTTAAAAAACGAGTGGCGACGCGCGATTGCTTGTGAAGAACAGGAATCATCTTCCAAGGACACTCAAACAACACATTGTGATCTTGTTCTTTTAGTTGCTTCGCACCAAGCTGAAGTAATTCTTCCCACAGAACATCACGAAGACCTTTTGAAGTTAAAGCTAAATATTGGGCCATTACTCTTCTTCGGCAGCTTCAGAAGGTCTCGTGTCCTTCATCTCCTGCTTGAAAACATTCTTATAGACTGTTTTCTGTACCGATTTAGCATCCACGCGAATCGGTGGTTCATACAATTCACTTTGCACCTTAAGCGCATCTTCATTTGAAACACCCGTCGGAGTGTTCTGGGCGTGAACTGAAAAACTCATTGTTAACATCATCATCAAAATTAATTTCATCAACATATCCTTATAATAAACGAAAACGTCTATGCCCGGCCATAGGAATTTGACTTCGCACCTTATCAATCATCGAACGTTCTAAGACAATAGTCGAGACATCTTGTTTTAACTCGTGATCCACCAATACTTGACCCCATGGATCCACAACTAAGCTATGCCCATAAGTTTCTCGCGATATCTCAGGCTTAACCGTACTCTTATGTACACCGGCTTGAGCCGCCGCCACCACATAAGATTGAGTTTCAATTGCACGAGCTCTCATTAAAATATGCCAATGCACTTTTCCCGTCGGTACCAAAAATGAAGACGGCACCAAAATCATATCCACAGCATTCTTCGCATAGTGAACAAACAATTCGCCAAAGCGAACGTCATAGCAAATCGCAAGGCCAATCTTCCAGCCTCGCCAATCCAAAATATAAGGCGCATCCCCGTGCTTAAAAAAATCCGTCTCACGAACCGGCGGAGCCCCCGGCACATCCACCGAGAACAAATGAATCTTGTGATACAAAACTTCAAAGTCTTTTGCCCCAGGTTTAAAAAATAAGGTGGAGTTGTACAGCACTCCGCCTTGTTCCCAAGGCACCGACCCCACCATCATGCCCGCATCTTTTTCGTCGGCAATTTTTTGAAGCGCACTCCAATCAATCGACTTACGATTCAAAGCTGGCAATGAGGTTTTAGAATCCAAACGCAAAAATAAAGCGTTTTCAGGCAGACAAATCAAATCCACGGGATCTGTCAGTTTCTGTGCTTTTCTAACTATTTCTTGAATATTCTGCTCGACCGAATCGACAGAGTTTAGTTGGAGGATGGCGACTCTAAGTTGGTTGCCGATTCTTTGACTTCCCGACATTTCCAGCCTCCTTTTTCGAGATTTTCTCGAACTTTGGTAAGAAAGCCAACGCAACTATCAAAGTTTAATCCAGATCCCACAAGCTTTTCTTCACCGCCATCACGGTTGTACATAGCTCGGCAAACATTGTCTGAGCCGATCTGTGTTTTCAAAGTACGAATGGCCTTGCCGTTGCGGCAAAGGATATAGACGTCCTTCTTTTCTTGAGCTTGTGAAACTTGAGGTGAGCTTAAAATAAAAACAGCAAAAGAAACCATCAAAGAAGTAAGAACAATGCCGTAGTTGGTTTTTTTGCTGTTTAAGTTCATGAACTAAAGTGTAACTACTTTTTAGCTGATTTGCCAGCAGCTTTACTAGATGTCTTTTTAGCAGCTGCTTCTACCAACTTCACGTTGGAGTAATCAAAATAGCCTTCTTTTTTCAAAAGACCGTCTTTTTTATCGTAATGGGTCATTACTTTCACGCCTTGAACCTTGATGCGCATTTTATTGCTATCAATTTCCAATACCGTGCCTTTTTTGCCCTTATCTTGGCCTGTGATCACTTCTACAGTTGCGCCTTTTTTGATTTTTAACTTCATAACTGCTCCAATTAATCCAATTACTTACTTGATTTAGTCGATTTCTTGCGAAGCTTTCTAAGCATTCTTGTCTTTACTTCAAGGGCTTTCTTAGAAAGAGCTTTGTCTGGCTGATTCAAAACAAATTTATCAAATCCACCCATGTGTTCCATAGAGCGGATAGTGCTCGAAGCGATCTTTAAGCGGATCATTTGATTTAAAAGCGGGCTAAAAACACGCTTATAATTCACATTCGGCATAGCCACCGATTTTGTCTTGATATTCGAGTGACTCACGAGGTTTTTTACTTCAGGACCTTTACCGGTTAGTTCGCAACGAGGCATGTGTGCTCCTTAAATTACATTTTCCAAAAAGCTTGTCTTAATAAAAAAAGACCCTTGTTGGCAACCCAAATCTATCGTATAAAGCCCCTTTGCTAAAAAAAGTGCTTAAAGTCCTTGTTTATTGGGCCCAAAACCAATACAAGGGTACTACAAAAGGTAGGTTTGTTAAATGGAACGAAATAACGATAGAAACGACAGAGACAATGAAAGAGGCGATCGTGGCGACAGAGGCGAAAAAGAGGGCAAGAAATCAACTCGCTCTAAATACCGCTCTGAATACCCTGCTGATTTCCACTTTGATTATAAAGATCCTATGACTCTAGGTCGCTTTATTATGGAAGGCGGAAAGATCGTTCCTGCTCGTATCAGCAAATTGAGCTTAAACCAGCAGAAACGTGTTGCTCGTGCGATCCGTAAGGCTCGTAGCCTTGCTTTGCTTCCTAACGGAACTGAGGCTTACGATAACTTCGAACGCCCAGAAGCAATCTCAGCTAAGCCCCTAAGCTTAGATTAATTTGCTTATTTAAAAGTTGAGTTCGATTACAAACCCGGATCAGTGATTCGGGTTTTGTTTTTTAAGGTCAAATAAGACTCAGCCACCATAATCAACAGCCATACGAAATAAAAAGCCGATGAGATCTGATGCAAGGTCGAGACTTCCCACTCCATAAAGCGGGCTAAAATAATCGTAAGACAAAGAATTAAAAAGATCGCTCCAGCAACTAAACTTTTGCGGAAAGAGTGCTTCATTGTCGACAGCCCCCATAACAACAAGATCGTGATAAATACAAAATTAAAACCAGCGATCCAACCGGCCGATTCTTTTGGAAAGAGCTGGAACATCAGCATGGGCTGAATTCCCATCAGTAACATCATCAACAAAAGAAGCCTTAGTTTTTGTTTAATCGGATAAGTCGCCATACGGAC
>FRDC01000009.1_pt2 | contig 29054 bp, 41 predicted proteins | sample 1106171 | NCBI WGS metagenome assembly FRDC01 (sample SAMEA3930566, study PRJEB13176) | freshwater metagenome | biome: Drinking water system; feature: drinking water; material: water | place: Singapore | collected 2014-12-20 | reverse complement strand
TGTCATCGTTGGGTATAACCCCGAGGAAATGGCCACGTATATTCAAAAATACAGAAACGCGTGCAACGACGTGGCTGCCTTTATTTTTATTGACTATGACTTAAATAGCCGTTACGAGATGGAAGTAGAGCGGTTTTATTACGCTCAAGGCTTCACGCGCTTCCACGCTTTGGTGCTCTACTTGGCCGCCCTCGCCACTGAGATATGGGCGGTGAATGCGTTACCGGCTTTGGAGCCGTACACGGATACTTTCCAGGCGGAAGTCGTGCCCACCAATGAATTTGCTTGGGCCGATGCCACCTGTATTGCGTCCCCCAATCACGTGCTGGTGCCCACCAGAGTGATCGACAACACAGATGATTGGACTGAAAAACTCTTTGGTGACCTGCCCCAAACCGTTACCTTGTCCACATCCTACTTCATTACCGCCAACCGCCGCGTATGGCTGTTGAGCCCGGTGCGCAACTTCTTTGACTTTTTGGGCTTGCCGACTTTGCATACAGACTTGGTGCGCGTGGAAGCTTTTCGAGAGACGCTCGCACTGAAACAATCCAATGTAAAGCCACTCGAGGAGTTGCTGATGCAAGCGATACTGGTAGAAGTGTACACGCAACCGTGTCACAAAAAGCCACACGGGACTCCGTACTTGGAGCTCTTAACAGCTTCCTTCGAGTACGAGAACCGAGCCGAGCAAGTGGCACTGACGGGCCAGGAACACAAGTCCTTTGCGGTGCCACTGGACGGGTTCAAGAAAGCGCGCTCCCGTCCTTCAAAGATTGATACTCAGGCCGCTGGTAGTCGGAAAAGCAGCAAAGCTGGAGACCCTGCCACCGCCAGAAGCAAAACGTCCGGTCGGAAGAGCAGTAAGAAGGCGTCTCCTAAGACCGCCCGTAGTACAACGTCGGGTTTGGGTTCACCCCTAGCCAACGTGCCTACCCCAAAATCAGCGGCGTCTGTCAAGTCCGCCAAGAAATTTGCCCCGTTCACCAAGAGAGGCGCCATGCTGTCTGCACGGAAGCCCACGCTAGAGACTAAGGAGAGTTTGCCGCCGATGGATTCGTCTCAAAGGCCGCCGGTACTCGCGCCTGAAACCTTTTCGTTGTCGGAAAACGACGTCCAGCCTGAGACCAAGGCTACCCGAGAAGACATGCCCGTCCCTGTGCCATTTCCCAAGCCCGGCAAACAGGAGGCTGAGTTTGAAGACGAGAAAGCCGTGTTACCTCCGATAGAGCAACCGGTTGTTCCACCGGCTACAGTGGACTTGACTACCCACACAGACGAAGGACCCACAGATCCGCGCCCGCAGCCCACCCGGAACGTTGTAGCGTTCCCCAGCTCCGAAGCGGCAGAACCCGTGTCCACAAATAAAAAAGTCTACGAACCAGAAGCTACCACCGATGGCGTCCTTGACCTTTCCCACGCACGTTCCTTGTGCACGCTGGTGGCATTCCTGATGCAGAGACTGACGCTTTATAAGCCGGAAGCCATGCAACTACTATTGGCGAGTCCGGAAGTGCGATTCTTGCGGTATCTGCAGCCTTTTATGAGCGATCACTCGGCAGCCCGACGCGCGGATCTGCAACTGGTTGTTTTTGTGGAAACCCTGTTGGCCGTCAACCGAACTACACGGTTAGAAGACGTGTGTTTTGCGCTGGACTACCTGGTTTACCTGGCACACTCTCAGCAGCTGGACGATAGCTACTATCGCTTCCTCGCCCATCTGTTTATCGATCGGGCTATTAACATCAACGACTTACCGCCGTTGGACAAAGCTGTACTCGAGGATAAAACACAGAGAACCAACGCCCAAAACATCATGCCTTACATGCCGCTGTCGTTCCTGGTATTTAATGAAGGTAGCTGGCCTCACAACCAAATCATGCCTTGTCCCTTTACTCTGCGTATTCTTCAACGCGACGTGGGTAACTGGAACGCGGACTATTTTGCGTATGACAAATTGGCAAAAGTCTTGAAGGACAACACGGTGTTGGGAGACAAGCTACCAGAGACAACAGAAACTCTAAATGCGTTGTATAAAGAGTTATCGCTTTATCCTGTGTCACGTGTTGTCAAGCCAAATACCCACGACAGCTCGGTTGAAATAGCAGAAGTGGCCGACCCAGTAACAGCCGACCATGTTCCTCTCATTGACGACAGCAGAAGCAGTAGTAGTAGTAGTCTTGCCAATAACAATAGTAGTAGTAGTAGTAGTAGTAGTAGTAGTAGTAGTAAGTATGGATAGTTTTTTCTGTGGGAGACTGAGCCGGCCAGGCCGGCTGGGGAGGAAGTAAGTAGTAAAGAGAAATTTTTGCCTGAGGCCGTGGCCGGCCACCCCCCTCCGGGAGGAAAAGTAAAAAGTAGAGAGAAATTCTTGATTTTCTCCAGCCGACTTGGCCGGCCCGGCCGGGAGGGAAGTAAAAAGTACGTAGTATTTTTATTTTTCTGCCAGCGGCCTTGGCCGATTTCCTCTACTTGCCATATACCGTTTATGATAATACCGTTTTCTCGTTTCAACAAATAAAAAAATATGGCGCTGAAACCGAAGCGGGTGATAAAGGCCTGTCAAGACGACGAACCCTGGGTGTTAGAAAGGTGGTACGCCGAAGGCAACGACTTCAACTTTCTGTATCACCGCGGAGCAAAATGGGTTCCTGCACGGGGCACTGGAACAAAGTTTTATTTCGGAGACCGGTGGTACGAGCCTTTTGCCATCGCTCGGGGCTATTGCAACTTCAGGTCGATGGTTTGCATGATCAAGAGGGGCTATTCGATAGACGACCTGCGCAACCGAGAGGGCCGTTTCTTTGCGGTGAACTGGCAGTTTGGTCGCAATTCTCTCTGGGTCGGAGTCTTGCTGAAGTATCTGGACGAGCAGTTCGACAAGATTGGGGACAAAGAGGCGCTGAAGGGGGTATTGTACGAGTTACATTTCAAAGAGTCGCTGCTGACGCGGCTTTTGGTCAACGCCGGTCACGAGGAGGCGAAAGCGTCGAAAAAATAAAAAAAAAAAGATGGCCGCCCGTTCCTCGCTGGAAGCGCAAGTGGAGCACATCCGCGACATGTGTCGCCAGCTGAAGGCGGACGAACTGCTGGAGGTGATGAAAGAGGTGCCCGTCGAAGATCTGATGGCGACCTGGAAGTGCTTTTTGATGTTACAAGACCGAGTAAGACATAAGATCTACGTTTCCGAGCATAAGCAATTAGCTCTGTACCGCGAGATCGCGGCACTAATGATACTCAACAAGTACGTTGCCGTCACGATCAGCCACGAGCTACACGGGAAGATTCCGCGGGAGGCGGCTCTATCGATGCTGAAGACCCGGAACAAGGAGCTCAAGCGCCCCAGACCGGAGTCATCTTCTTCGTCTGAAGGGGAAGAAGTTTCCAGCGAAGAGGAAATTGTTTTTTGTGCGTCGAAAAGACAGCGAAGCGACTAAAACTGGCATTTGGCCACGACATGGCATCATCAAGCGGCGACACTTCCGCGGTCAAGTTGTTTGGCCCCCTTGGCGACGGTATCAGCGAGCTGAAACTGCTCCGAGTATCGGGCACCGAGCTAGACGTTGTCAACGCGGCCAGGGTGTCGCTGGCAGCGCATCACGACGTGTTCGACGGGAGCCGGGACGCAGGACTGATCAGCTACCTGGCGAGGCACAACCACAGCTCTCCCTTCGAGCACGTGACGATGAGCTTCCGGGTGAAAGCGCCGATCTTTGTGGCGCGGCAGTGGATGCGGCACCGCTGGGCTTCCTACAACGAGGTGAGTGCGCGCTACACGGAGGTGGCGGACCAGTACTACACGCCGAAGTGCTGGCGGAAGCAGTCGAAGAGCAACCGGCAGGTGGGCGACCTACCCTTCAAGGACGACGATCTGGCGTGCGACTACGAGGTGTGCGTTGAGGACGCCTTCGAGACCTACCGGCGGCTGCTGGCCGCTGGCGTCTGCCGGGAGCAGGCGCGGGCTGTGCTACCTGTCGCGTGTTATACCGAGTTTTATTTTTCCTGCAACCTGCTGGCGCTTGTTAATTTTCTTCGGCTTCGGTTGGCCGAGGATGCGCAGTGGGAGATCCGCCAGTACGCCGAGGAAATCGTCGAAGCCACCAAAGACCTCTTTCCACACTCGTACAAAGCATGGGGAATACTGAAGCAAGTGCTGCCTTCCCCCGCGGGGGCTGTGTGATCGCCATCGAAGGCAACATCGGGGCGGGCAAGTCGACGCGCTGCAGGTGGCTGCAGGAGAAACTGGGCGGGCCCGAAAAGGTCATTGTGCTGGAGGAGGACATCCTCGGGCACTGGATCCTGGAGGCGTACTACCGCGACCCCGATCGCTACGCCTACGACCTGCACAAGAAGACCATCAAGATGAACTTCCGCTCGATGGTGCTGGCCGAGGCGGCCGCCAGCGCCGGCAAGATCGTCATCATGGACCGGTGTCTCTTTGGCGTCTGGGTCTTTATTAACGCCAACTTCGGGCACATGTCACCGCGGCAGGCGGCGAAGATCGGCAACAAGTTCAAGGAGGCGCTGCGCGACGCGCCCAAGCCGAACAAGGTGATCCACCTGCGGACCGATCCCGAGCAGTGCCTGGCCAACATCAAGCAGCGCAATCGGCGAGGCGAGGAGAAGATCACGCTGGAGTACCTGCAGCAGCTGGACCAGTATCACTACGACGTCTTCAGTGGCGACACGCATGGGGTTCCGATCGTGCCTCTGGACTTTGGCCCGATTCCCGATGATCTGGTGGCGAGGATCCACGCCTGCCGTCCGTACTTACTCCCCCCAGCGAAGAATGACGATTCCAGCGGTGATAGTGAGGATGCCGACCCACTGCCGGAAGGACGGTCGCTCACCGATGAAAAGGCCGACTAAAGTTGTAGCGATGTTCGATGTGGCGTCCCAGTAGGAGTTGGTGAGGATGAGGGAATTGTTCTTTAATTGCTGGTAAAGTGTGAATGCTAGTGCGTTATACCCGACGGCGGTGAGGACGGGGTTCTGGGTGGCGGCGCCGTAGTCGCCGACGGTCTCGACGAGACTAAGCAGAGCTCCCGCTCGCAGGGCTGTGTTCTGCTCCATCGATGAGTGCTTCGAGTTGTCTTCCAATTGAAATGGAATTTGTTGGAGCTGAGGCGTCGCTTTTCCAGTCAAAGAAGAGACCGTTTGTCATATGCGATCTGGCCAGCCCCTTGAGCACCTTTTCACGGAGTTCGGGAAAGAGGGAGAGAACGGTTTCAATGCGTTTGATGACATCTCCTGAGAACGCCGAAGTCGCGGACGCAGACGGGATTACGCGGTGCCAGATGCACTTGGTAAGAGCCGACTTTACGTAGCTGCGGTACCGCTTGAAGAGGATCTGACGGTTCTTGTAGAAGTCGCGTTGCTTGGCGGCTTCGGTTGCCGTCTCAATGTAATCCGTGACCCTGTTTTCAGAGAATTCGAGATCCGCCTTGGCCTCTTCCAGCTTGGTGCGCAGCCGGCCGATCTTGGCCTTCTGACGCTGGGCGAGATGTTCGTGACCATCGGCCTTGGCGACGAGTTGGTCAATGCGTTCTTGCTTGACGGCCAACTGGGAGGCGACCACGTCGTTGGGTGTGTGACTGGTGCTCATACCCTCAATCTCCTCCCGCAGGGCCTTGATCTCGGTGGTGGCGATGTCGAGCAGGGCCTTGGTCTTGGCCAGTTCATCGACGCCGGGGACATCTTCCATCTCCTTGTCTTCATCGGTGAAGGGCCACAGTCTCATCTCCTTGGCGCGCTTCTTCATCGCTTCGGGATCGGGGTCGATGGGCGTCTGCAGGAACTTGTCCATCTTCTCGAAAGCAGCCTTCTTGGCTGCTTCCTCTTCGGCCGCCTTCTTGTCTGCCGCGTGATCTGCAGCAATGGCTTCTCTGGCGAGTGCTTGCATCTTCTGCTGGTAGCAGTGATAGGTATGAGGCGACGCGATCTCGCTGAAAGGGGGGAGAGATACACCCCTGCAATAGTTGCACTGGCACTTGCCGTCGCTGGGAGGGGTGAAGGCCACGCCAAACTTGGTCGGGTCGTGTTTGTATCCGCAAACACAGGTGTTCTTGGCCGCTTCCGCCTTCTTGGCACGGCAGAAGTCGCGGTGGTCGTAGGTGTAAAGGGGCCCGAGGCTTCGGTGGTCGTCTTTTTGGACGGCGGTGCCCACCCTGCAGTCAATGCAGCAGCACTTGGGGACCGTTACCGTTCGGCATTCCTCGTCCTCTTTGGTGACTTCGTAGCCACAGGCGCACTGGTAGATGGTCATCTTCTTCACTGTTTGTTGCTTGACGCGACAGGGAAAAAAATAAAAATTTTTTGCAGTAAATATTCGCGGAGCGGGTGTTGACTGTCGTTGACCGTCAATTGTGGCGAGCTCTGTTGACTCCGGGTGACCCGCGGGGCTGGCGGCATCCGGCATATTTTCGCCAGAATTACCATTTCTTCGCAGCTTCTGCCTTCCGCGACCCACCGTCCAAAAAGAGAGTCGCAGTAGCTCGCTTGTGCGGGAGTGAGGCTGCTCTGCGACATTCAGTTGATGCCTGGCGTATATCTTGCTTTCGGCGTCGCTTCTTGTTTACTGGTGGCGGTAGTCCTCACCGTTTTTTATTTTTGCTCGAGGAATGGGGTCTAGCTACTACCTCGGGGTCAGCTACTGCCTTTGGCTGCTTTTTGTTGTTTTTCCTGAGGCAGCTGATGATGCTTTTTACACCCCATACTGCGACGACCTTCGCCGCGTCTTTCACCTCCTCTGGTACGTCACCGTCTTCATGCTGAGCTGCATCGTCAACTACGAAGTTTACTTTGGACGTCATGGCGTCTTTCCACTAAACGGGTGAGAATTACCTCGACTTCTTGTTCACGGCCTTGCTACCCGCGGTCTGGGTGCCGACGGGTACGCGGTTGCCTTTCTCGTCAAGGGTGACCAGCCCCTGGCCGAGCTTGCTGCCGGCAAACTGGGCGGCCTTCTGCGCCCACTCCTGCTCCTTCTTTTCGCGATCGCGCGGGTTGAGTCCGAGCCAGTCCTCCGACCTGACCAGCGCCCCGGTGCCCATGCCAGCGGCAGCCGAGCCGGACACTCTCGAGATGGCGCCCGTCTTGGCGCCTGCCTTGAGGATGAAGAAGTTGCGCACGTCGTTGTGGGTGATCTCCTTGTCGCCGAACAGGTCGCGGAATGCCTGCTCGTGTTGCTCGATGAACAGCCTGTCTGCCGCCGTGGCGGTGACGCCCATGTTGAGCGGGTGCTTGGTCTGAGCGAAGGCGGTCTGGGGTGCGGCGTTCTGCGCGCGCGCGGCACCCTCCCTGCTGGCGGTCAGAGTTCCCTCTGAGGTGACGAAGCTCTGGCCGAGCTGTCGCCTGAGTCCCTCGACGTCGATGCCCTGGGCGCTCCAGCTGGGCGTCTGGCCGTAGCGGATCTGGGACCACACCTCCTCCCGGGTGTACCACTTGCCGCCCAGGTAGTAGCCGTAGGTGCCGTCGGGCTTTTGGCTCATGGTGGGGATGCTGCCGAAGAAGTGGTTCAGGTCGTGCTCAATGGTGGTGCCGAGGCCGGCGGTGTTGCTCTTGACCTGGTCTTCTTCCTGGCGCCACAGGGCGTCCGGCGGCTGGTAGCCGGCACCGGTGATCAGGTAGGTCAGGTTGTTGTTGGGCGGTCTGACGATCTTGTTGGCGGTGTACAGCGAAAAGCCGAAGAATCCCAGCCCCCCGACAAACATGATGCCGTACTTGTTTTCGCCGATGAACGTCGACACGCCGGCGACGATCTGCGTGGCAATCATTTTTCGTTCTACCACTTATTTATTGTGGAAAAAAAATCATGTCGGCGGAGGTTTCCTGGTCGCACGCGGCTTGGGCCAAGTTCGAAGAGTACACCAACACTGCTCTGTTCATCAAGAACGCGGACGTCTTCTGCCGGTCTCACAACGTGCCGAAGAGCGTCAACGAGCTGCTCTTCAAGGCCTTCTTCGTGGCCGACTTCAACAACGTCCTGTTGCTGGTCAAGCAGCTGATGGAGATCATGAGCGAGTACGAGTCTGCCGCGGTGGCGCTGCGCTTCGGCAACGGCCTGCCGCCCAAGCTGGTGCTGGAGCTGCGCCAGCAGATCGACGGCATCAAGGAAGGCGCCTACCGCTGGGCGGAGGAATCGTGCACCAAGCTGGGGCTGGGGGGTATCGAAAACGCCCTCAACGACGCCAAAAAGTGGTTCGAGTGGCTGGCCGTGCAGCCGAACAAGTCTGCCATCGAGCTGGAGTGCCAAGGGCTCGTCGAGATGATGAAGGCCATTCCCGCCGACAACTACAACTGGTCGTGATCGACGTGCCCCGCCGGCCCCACCGGCTTGGGCTTTTTGTCCTTGGCGTGCTTGGTGTTGAAGAACAGGCCGACAATAAACGTAACGATCGGCAGCCAGACGGTGGTGGTCTCTGTTGGTTTGCCGTTGATGGCTACGTCGTAGATCATCAGCGCCAGCGAGGTGAAGAGGATGACTGAGGCGAGGAAGACCTGAAACGCGAAGCGGGCCCAGGCTGCCGGGCGGCTGATCCGGCTTGACGACCTGATGGACTCGTCCTCGGACGCGGTGCTGTCGTTGCTGCGCTCAATACAGCTTGGGTGCATCATTTTCTTGCAGGTCATAGGGTTGAGAAGATGTCGACGACTTTCCTTCTGCTACTGGCGGGAGCCGGTGCCTGGTGGGGCATTACAAAGGCCACCGAGCCACCGAAGACTGTGGCGGCTGACGGCAAGGAGGCGGCCACCGCCGAAGCCCCCGGTGCCGAGCCGCTGGCTGCGGCCATTCAGGCGCAGGACGCCCGCGAGACGGGCTTCATCACCAAGCAGGTCAACCGCAAGGGCGGCTCCGTCTACGCCTACGAGCAGAGCGTCCTCGACCCCGACCAGGTGAACGTGCTGAAGATGAACGACTACAAGTCAAAGATTGCGGACGACCACGCGGCCTTTACTCAGAACAACCTGAAGACGGTCTTTGACCAGGAGTACACCAAGCCGCTGCCGCAGCGGCCGCTGATGAAGATGCCGCTGATGGCGGTTCCCCATCCCGGCGCCGAGATCAAGAGCGGGCAGAACATCGACGGCAAGCTGGCGCTTATGTCGTCAAACCCGTACGTCTTTGCGGAGAACACCGGCCCTGAGTCGAAGATCAAGCAGAACTCTGGCTTCAACCTGTCGCAGACCTACGGCTCGACGAACGCGGAGAACTACCAGCGCTACAACGAGACGAGGATGTCTTGGGCGGGCTTGCGCAACCCGTGGCGGCTGGGCGGTGTGCACTACAACCTGCAGTCGACGTCGACGCCGCTGGACAAGGACCAGCTCACGGGCTCTGTGCCGCTGGCGCATCCGCGCAACGTGCTGGAGCCGGGCGGCCGCCCGACGCAGGTCACGGCGCCACCGCGCATGCAGCCGACGGCGAGGGTGTTCAACCGGACTGTTCGCACTGGACGCACACATTAAACCTTCTGGGTCTTTATTTTGATGACAACTATGCAAAGTTCGCGCAGGGAATACTCATAGGGATGTCTGTAATTATGAAGGCGGCCTTGTGAACACTTCGTCGAAGTCCAAATGCGCGGCTCACACTGTTCGCACGGCGGATTACAACTGTGGCGTCTGATGCATCCGTAAAGTTTTGGGCACAGGTGATATTTTTCCACGAACAAGATGCTATTGAAGCTTGGAAGCACGGACTTGTAGCTACTTGTTTTCAGACTTTGGTCCCAAATGTACTCGGCTACTCGCCGTTCGGTGGAGACGCTGCGCTCGTCGTCGGCAGAGGACATTGCTTGACGCCCAAAAATTTTTGTTTTGAGTATTCGGCCAGGTCTTGCAGCGCGAGTAACAAGTGTTCAAGCAGGGTCTTATCAAGGGGTTTGACGAGATCGAGACCGCGGTAACCTCTGGCAAACGTCGCCAGGGAGTAATCTGGAATCTCTAGAATTCTGTGCATCTTGAAGCTGAGAGGGGGGAGTGAGGCTGGTGTGCTATTGAAGTAGTAGCCGACGTGTCCGAATGTCCGTCCGGGTCGGTAGTGTGTCCAGTGCGTGTTGACGAGGTAGATGAACTCGTAGAGGTCCATCAGCTCCTTCTCATCTTCGACGCGGGTCAGGTGTGCGCAGGCGTGGGCCCACTCAATGTAGTCGGCTTCCTGTGGATCCATTTCGGCAGGTGGCTGAACGGCGTAAAAAAACAGAGCCACTCCACTTCCTGTCCAGATTCCTCGATTAGCTGGTCAAGCTCGGTCAACATGAACTCGGTATACAACCCGAGCGACAGCTGCAGCACTTTGTCGTCGGGATAGTACATCGAGCCGAGCACAGTGTACTTGTCTCGGAAAGCTTTACTGAGTGGGACGCTCATTTCAAGGGAACCGCTTGACGATTCTTCCTGTCTTGATCTGGGTATGCGGATTTGATGACAGGTGAGCGCTGAAGTTGTCGACGCCCATAGCCGGCATGGTGTTGGCCTTCAGGGTCTTGTGGTGGGCGCTCTTCTCGGCGCGAGCCAGATCCGCCGGGTGCTTGATGTAGGAAGGCTGCTGCTTGCCGTGGCCCTTGGTCGTCACCGGCACCGACGCCGTCATGGTGGTCACCGCGGCGGCCGAGTACTGCTCGGCGCGGCCCTGGCTCAGCGTGTTGGCCACCACCGACACCAGCTGCTTGGACGGGTCACCGCGATTGGTTCTGTTCAGTGAGATGGTGGCCGGGTGCCTCGAGTGCCAAGCGGCCGAGTCTCTGAGCACCTTGGTGTAGTCTGCCTCGGCGTTCAGCACGCCGTAGTGATCGGCGTTCACTGGGTCGGCGTAGGCCGCCGAAGGCGTCTGGGGCATGACCGCGACCTGCTTGGGGGCATCGGCGTAGTTGGCGATCTGCGCGTTGTTGGCGTCGATGGTGTCCATTTTGATGCCGGCAGACTGGACGTCGACGTTGGGCACCTTGGTGGTGGCGGTCAGCGGGCTGCTGCCCATCACCTCGCTGATCTCTTTGCCGTTGCTGCCGGGGATCATCTTGTCGTAGTGCCAGTAGACGAGCCCCCCGACGACCAGCGCTGCTACAAGTGGTACTGCCATTGGTTCTTCATCTTTACCCGGGGTTAGATTTTAGACATTGACCCACGAATCGCCGTAGGTCACAACACGGGTGCCGCCCATGTCGGCGTAGTCTCGCCTCTCCAGGCCGAACTGGCCGTCGCGGACGTAGCCCGGGGCGTTGATGACCCAGTCGCCGGGATAGTTCAGCCGGTCCTTGGCCGAAACAAACGGGAACTTGCTGCTGTGTTTTTCCTGTTGGGCGACCGGCTGCGCTCGCTGTATCAGCTTGAGCTGTTCGAGTCGCCGCGTCCTGATGTAGTAGTAGATCAGCAGAGCGCCTGCCAGCCCAAGTGCTACGTAAGACTTCTCCATTGGCTGTTTGTCGGATTACCAGGTTTAGAAATCAAAAGAGCACGTCCTCGAGCATGGCGTTGACGCCGTCGTCCATGCCGTAGTCCATCCACTCGAAGCCCGGCGGGGCGCCGACCGACGACTGGGTAGCAGCGGGGCCTTTGAGCAGCGACGCCAGTCTTTCGTAGTACTCGCGCCTGGCCTTCTCGTTTCCTTCCCAGAACTCGCGGCAGCCCAGCACGAACGGGCCCGGATCTTCGGCCTTGTGGGTGTAGATGCGCTGGAGCTGCGGCACGGTCTTGTCGGTCAGATTGAGGACGATGCAGTTGTGGTCGCGGGTGTACTCCATCAGGGTGATGGCCCAGTCGTCCTTGGACTCGAAGAAGTTGAAGTACTGCTCTCTGATGATGTCCTGCTCCTGCAGCGACTCCTGCGGGAAGACAACCGCCAAGTCGGCGTTTCCGCGGACGCCCGGCGGCAGCGCCTTCGGGTACTGGGTAGCGATGAAGATGGCCATGCAGGAGTGCCTGCCCTCGTAGAACAGCTGGTTGAGCTGCTCGTCGTGGTGCATGTTCCTGGCGACGACGTCGTCGAGCACCAGGGCAATGTAGGGGTTGACGATCATCTCGGGGTTGTTGGAGTTCAGCTCGTTCTGGGCGATCAGCGCCTTCTGGGTGGCGAGGATCTGGCCGATGACGAACGGGTCGTAGGGCGTGTGGATGAAGCGGAAGGGCACGTACTGGCCCCAGAACTTGTTCTGCTTGGTGTTGGTCATGACGATCACCGCCCTGTACATGTAGCGGTACTGCCACAGCAGATAGCGGATCATCCACGACTTGCCCGTTCGCCTCGAGCCGAACAGCACGCAGGTGCCGTCTGCCGGGAACATCATCGGGTCCCACTGGGGCAGCTCCAGGTGCTGCCCCTTGAGCAGCATGAACTGGGCGCGGAAAGCGGCGATCTCTTCCTCAGAGCGGATGCGGCCATCGATGCGCGGCAGCTCTGCGCCTTTGGTGACGAGTTGTTCGCTGACCTCCTTTCTTTCGTCAACACCGCCGCGGACGTAGAAGCTGTTGAAAAGTTCCTGGGGCAGGGCCGAGGACTCGACATTGTCGCTGAGCACCTGGTCATAGTACTCCTGTTCAACCGGAGGGGCCTGATTGCCGAAAGGCTGGCGGGCAACACCTGGTTCATCGTCTGGCTCCTTCTCGAGCGAGTATCTGTCGGTCAAGTTGTCGATCTGCTGGTTCTGCTTGCTGACCTTTACCGGGTTTTGGTAGCTGCTGACCGGGAGGATTTCAGGGGGGATAAACGGTTTACCTTTCCGTTCCCAGGCCTCGAAACCGGCCAGGTTCCCTTTTTTCGGTATTTTTGGGTCGACGTTCCGAGCCGTCATTTTGCTTTGTTTAAAAATATCAAAGAAAAAGAAAAATGGCGTCTGCATCCCTGGTCGTCCCTCCAAAGGAGAAGAACAAGAACCCCCAGAGCGCGAAGATTGTGCTGCTTCCAGCTCCGCGGGAACCGGTCAAGGCGATCATCTGCGCCGGTACCGGCCTGCCCTGCCCGACGGCCTTCTTCGGCGACCGTGCCCAGAACGCCTTTCCCTTCCTGAACCCCTACATCGGCATGCTCACGATGCTGAACCTGCACAACATGTCGATGCAGACACGCGCTGTCGACTCCGACCTGCCCGAGATGCTCTTCCCCGGCATCACCACTCGCCTCATCTCCATGATCCAGAAGAACCTGACCCGCTCCAAGGGCGTCACCTACGACCAAGAGCACGTCGAGCGCAAGGCTGTCGGCATCAAGGGCCGCTCCGGCCCCCACCAGAAGTTTCTGCAGGCGCTGAACCTCGACCTGACCAGCGGTCCCCTGGTCTGGACGCCTGAGACGAAGCGCCCCTTCCTGCCTGTCTCGATGGCCCTCGCTGCTGGCTACGACTGGTGCGACATCCTGACCGACCTGCGCGACCTGCTCGACCGCGCCGACGCCTTCACCGGAGAGTGGGAGTGGCACGGCCAGAACCTGGAGATGACTGGTGAAGAGCTGCACGCCAAGCGCCAGAAGCGCCGGGCCAAGAAGAGCTCCTCTGAGGACGAGGCTGCCCCGGCAGAGGACGATTGACTCACCGACATCCAACTGATGCCACTCGAGATCCCGGAAGGACTCGGAGATCGGCTTTTTGGGGAGATTATCTACTGCCCTGCCAGACTTGAACTCAGAAACGAAAAATTAAAAAGACTTCATCTTTAGTAGCGATCGGTCATAATGGAGATGGCGTACAAGACGGCCACACCGCCGGCTGCAGATGCGAGAGAGACCAGAGCACCCGATGCGTAAGGGCTGTAGTTAAGGCCCGAGATGGGGCCGTACGCCAGAGCGCCGCCGAGGATGGCACCGCCTGCGAAGTACATGAGGGCCTTGGCGGCTCCGTCGATTCCTGGGCCGAAGCCCGAGCCCTGGCTCATACCTGCGTAGACTGGCATGGTTGGTTTACTGTCGAGTGGTCATAGAAAGAATGTACATTCCCACCATAGCACCGCCCATGGCGACTGCTCCCATGATGGCTCCTTTGGCGTAGGTGTTGTACGGCAGTCCTGCCACAGGCGAATAGACAAGAGCGCTGACAACGACTGCGCCCGCGGTGCTCACGGCGCCGCCGCTTACGATCTTGCCAAAGCCGTCGAACATCTTTTTTTTGTTCACACTGGTGTTAGAATGGGTTTAGTAGTTGAACTGCCCACCTGCCCAGCTAGCGACGTAGCCGCCGATGACCGCGGCAGCGACGACCTTGACACCGACCATGGCGCTGTCGGAACTCAGGAAAGGGGAGCCGCCGGTGAACGAGAAGATGGCAGCGCCAACTGCGCCGACGGCGACAGCGCCGACGACCATCGACTTCGTGCTCATGAAACCAGAATCGGGTGCAGACATGTTTTGTTTGAGTATCGGGTTTGACAGCTCTACCAGAGATGAAGATCAGAAAAAAGACAGGAGGACCACGGCGCCGAGGGAGACGGCCGCCATCTTCATGTAGTGACCCTGCCTGATCGCCACCGGGGTGTTGTTGACGACGCTGGTGTCCGCCATCTCCCCTTTGTACGACTGGTACTGGAAGGGACCGGGATTGGCGGGCACGCGCTCTTCGTTGATGCGGTTGGTCATGCCCGGCGTGGTTCGGCTGTTCTTGAACCAAGGATCTGGATCGAATCCTGTCAGCGGTGGCTTCCTTGGCACTTCTCGCTTGAGCCGCACCAGCGGCTTGCTGTGGTCGACCCGGTGCGAAGGATGCCCTTTAACGGGCAAGGCTGCGGGATCTGTCATGTTCTCACCGTCTACTCGCCAAGAAATTACTGGCGCTGTTCAGCAGCGAGTCGAGCTCGCGCTCTCGCCTGGTCATTCTGACGCGCACGTCGGGTGCCGCCGGCTGCTGGTGGTGGCCAAAGTCATGGTCGCTGGGATGGTAGAAGTCGGCGTCGTTGTCGCCTTCACCTTCGAGATGGCCGCGATAGCGCTCCAAGTGGTGCTGGCACTGCCAGCGGGTGGTGGTGCCGTCGTTGTTCCACGAGTAGGTCCAGATGCCGCGCGGGATCCTGCCTGTCTGCTCGTAGTCGCGCCGCGACTTGTCGACGTAGGCCAGCAGCGGCAGCTCGCTCTCGTGGGACTTCTTGCAGACGTAGACGCCCATATCGAGCCCGGTGGCGTCCTTGATCTCGTACTCGACCTCGCGCTTGACGTCCTTGGGGTCGATGTTGACGACGCTGCGGTGCGACAGGTGCTGGATCATGTGCAGGTGGACGCGATGATGCTTCTCGCCGATCTCGACCACCATCTGGAGGACGTTCTCGCCGATGTAGATCCTGTTGTACTCGTGATTGGGATGCGCGAACGCGACAATGTCGCCTCTGATGAAGACTCTGAGCACGGCTTCTGCCAGGACCTTCTTGAGTGTTTCCGCCTGGGCGATGGTGTAAGCAGCCCGCTGGCTGTTTATTGTCCAAAAGTACTTGGTGTACCTGAACGCCGCCCGGGGCAGTGCCTCGGCCTGGGACATTCTCTGCTCCTCGAAGAATTCGCGCCGATTATTGGAAGGAAGGGGGCGCGGGGTAGGCGCCAGGTAGCGCCGCAGGGGCGGCGGAGGGGGCGGGGTGGGGGCCGACATGGCTTGCTGTCATGTTCTTCACAAGAAAATAGATCGAAAGCCCGATCAGAGCACCGGCACCGACAACGATTCCGATGGCCACCCAGTCTGGCTTTTCCTCTTCGACGACCGGCTCCGGCACTGGCTGCGGCTTCACAGAGTGCACCTTTCTGGCGATGGACTCGAGCCGCGCGTCTGTGTTGATGCGAGTGGCCTTCATCTGCTGTTCAACAAGGACGTCGTTCTTTCTGGACTCTTCTCGCTTCTTTTGGGTGTCTGCCTTGACGTTGATGTGCCGGGTGGGGATGTCGGCGAACTCGACGGTAGTGGGCACTGGTGGCTTTCCTCCTTTCTTGTTAGAAGCGCTTCCCGCGCCTCGGGACTTGACGGGCATGCCGATCGATCGGGGAGGCGACTCTCCGGGTTGCAGTACGTCGAGGTTCTCCACCTGAGTGTCGTCGGCGTGCAAGCGTCCCTGTTCATCTGCGCTTGATGAAGTCGAGTGGCTGTCCATGGGGGTAGGCCGAGTTGTAGTTGTAGTATTGCCAGCAGTCCCAGTGAACGAGAATATGATGCGGGGGTCCTACCGCGGCGAGTAGCGTGTCAGAGCCGATCTCTTTGTGACACCGCGGACAGGTGTCTTTCATGACCACCGCCGTCAGCGGCACCGATCCGTGGTGGGTGGGAATGGAGAAGGTGTAGGGCTTGCCGCCGCTGCTCATTGGGCCTTATTTTTCTTCTGCGCTTTGCTCTTCAAAGGTATAGAAACGCTGGAGACGCCCTTGTTGAACGGGTCGCGAAGAGGGTCCACAGACGCCGCCAGCGCGGTGGTGTTCCGCTTGTCGTAGTAGTTGCGCACTTTAAAAATGCTGTTGCCGGGAGTGTTCCCCATTGGCCCGTTGGCGCCCAAATAGAGAAGTGCCGCGGCACCGGTGATCAGTGCGGCCCAGCCGAGAGGTGTCGTGAAAAGCTCGGCCAACATGCTGCCTTTTTTCTTGATCAGTGCTATACAGCAAGAAAAAGCATGGCTGAATCAGGACCCAACCGCCCTCTCATCCGCGCCAATACCGGCGTTCAGGATGCGCTGCTGCACAACCCCAAGCAGTCCCCGTTCTCGTACCAGGCGCCGATGACCGTCTGCAACCACGTCGTCGAGGAGATCTCGTTCCGCCCGCTGAACTTCTCGCAGCGCTTCGGCTCTGTGCAGACCTTCGAGCTGAGCAAGGTCGCCGATCTGCTCGGCCCTGTCCAGCTGGTCGTCCGCCTTGCGGCGCTGCAGCAGCCCGCCGACGAGGGCGCGGCCCTGGTTTTCGGCGCCACCAAAGTGCGCTACATCAACAACCTGGGCATGGGCATGTTCGAGGGCGTGCAGATCCAGTACGGCACCCAGACCATCTGCAACTGCCTGCCCGAGTGGTGGTACGTCCGCTACCGCAAGTACTCCAACTTGCCGTCGTACCGCGCCTGGCGCGTGCTGTCCAAGATGGACTTGACCTTTGACGAGCAGGACGCCTTCGCCGCCCAGGGCGGAGAGGTCACCGTCAACATGTGTGCGCCGTGGGCCGACGACACGTCGCAGTACTTCTCCATGGTGGGCATGTCCGAGAAGCTGCGCATCATTGCCCGCTTCAAGCCGCTGAAGAACGTCATCTGCTACGAGCTGACCAATCCCGCCGTGGCCCCTGGCTCGACGCTGTACGGTGGTCAGCCGCTCGACCTGATTCAGGATTTCTATCTGCGGGCGGAGTGCGTTCACCTGACCGGCGCTGAGCGCGACACTGTCGTGGCCAACGTCAAGAGCTCCGACGGCCAGCCCAAGATGGTGGAGGACATCCAGGCCCACATTCGCCAGCTGATTCCGGTCACGACCGATGGCCCCTCGGGTGCTTTCACCTACCGCCTGCAGCTGAACAACATCACGGCTCCGGTGCGGTCGCTGTTCTGGTGGCTGGAGGACCCGCGCAACAGCAACGGCCAGATCGCCAACACCGAGTTTGGCGGTGACTACCCGCTGTACCCTGCCCCCGATCTGAACCGTCGCTGGGACATCTACTGGGTCAACTCGGGCCAGCTGACGGTGGTGCCGATCACGAGCAGCGAGAGGTCGCGTTTCTTCAACCACGTGCGCTGGTTCTCGGGTGTCCACCCCGGTGAGTACATCAACGCCTATTCGTTCTCGGTGGCGCCCGAGACGCCCAACGCCTCCTTCGGCTCGCTGAACTTTGGCCAGATGGACCAGCCGACGATCAACATCCGCTTCCCCAACGGGTTGGTCAACGCGCAGTACCCGCCTGGTGACGCCACCTCGGCCAACGTTGGTGCCTACATCAACGTCATCGCGGACACGTACAACTTCTACCACGAGCAGGGAGGCGATTTCACTCGCACTTTCAACTAAGTGGCGGGCTGTACATAAAAAAAAAAAAAAAGAAATCAATTTCCTCCGGGGGTGATGATATTCGTCTCTGTAAATACTAACACTGAATGTCTGAAGAGTGCAAACAGTGCGGTTCCTATGACTTCGTCCATTGCACAGATTCTGGGGAATTCGTATGCCGGGATTGCGGCTGTTGTGGCCATCCTGTCTACTACGACGGTCCTCCTCCGCTTTCGAAGGAGCCTTCTAAGGTTCAAGTCGGGATTGCCACCGGCCATCTACACGCAACTTCCGCTCTGGGTCGTCGTGAAAGGGGCGTTGGCGCTTACGATCGTCGATACTATTGGAATGAGAGGTTCCGACAGACTCAAAACCGTGACCCAAGGATTAGTCTGGCTGATCTTCGCCGTATTGCGCTTCCTCTCTACCAGCTGGTGCCGGGCTACTTCCAGTACCAGCGCAGCCGCGAAATCGACCTCACCAGAGAGGACATCGCCGCCCTCTGCAAGCGAGCAAGACTGAGCAAGCACGCCGAGAAGTGGATCCAGATCAAGTACCGCCTGTGCAACTATCCTCTCTACTCGCGCAAGGAGACCGGCCTGGTCGACGACGACGAGGACAGCGAAGATGAAAAGGAGGGCGAGGAGTGGTACAAGTCTGTCAACTGCATGAACGTCTGGAAGCCGGATTTCATCCCCGACAAGATCGTCTCCGAGCTGAAAGCCTGCCTGCGCCTGGTCAAAGATGCCTTTAGAGACGCCCAGGAGTTCATCGAGGAGTACCCCGAGCTCAAGCCCTACCGCCGCGCCAGCTTCCTCAACTTCGACTTTCTGGTGGCCCGTTTCTTCTTCCTGATCTGCCCCTGCGGCGACCACGGCCGCTCGCCCGAGTGCTACCACCTGCGCTACAACTGGACGCTAAAGACGCTCTCCACTCGCAATAACATCCGCACTCACGTCGCCTGGTGGTATTTTCTCGTGGGTGCTGTACAAAGAAACACGCTCTACTCTCATCCCGAGATCCCCAACGAGAAGTGGGGTATTTGTCCTGACGACGAGTTGATTGTAAGTCCAGCCTACGCGCCGAAATGCCCTTCCCTGTTGAAGCGGGCTATGCCCACGTTACCGAACCCGGCCCTACAGTGCCTGCCGCTCAGGTCGTACGGTCCCAGATACCTCCGCCTGTACCCACGGGCCAGACAGACCGTGACGTCGTGCGAGCCGAAGTCGCCAAGACCGACTACAAGTCCATCGTTCTGGTGGGAGTCGCCCTAGTCGCCGTCGGACTTTTTCTGACGCGTTACCGGTAAGCAAAGAAAGATGGCGTCTTCGTCAAAGCAGGGCTATGCCAAAGCCAATGCGGCTGGCGACAAGCTGCAGAAGCAGTTTGACTCCATTCGCGAGCAGCCGGTCGAGGACATGACCAACATCCAGAATTTCCCCATGCGAGATGAGGGTGTCAGCCGCAATGCCCGTGGTGTCCCTGGCTACTACTTCCAGACCAGCACCGCGGAAGATCAGAGGATGAAGTACAGGGCGGCCGCCGCGAACGGTGGCCAGCTCACTGAAGCCGCTGCGAGGGACCTCGGGCTCGAAGGCCAGCGGGTTGCACGGGACGACGTTCCTGCCGCTCTTCTTGAGGGATTCAAGGTCGACCTGACAGACAAAGACGTTGAATTCCTTGAGAAGCGCCGTCGTGCCAAGGAACAGATCGAGTTTGACAACTGGCTGACCCAGGTTGTCGACATCAACGATCCCAGTCAGAACCGCTGGCTTCAGCAGATGTACCCCGAGTTCTGGGCTCGCCGAGAGAAGTACATCGAGGACAAGATCAACATCGAGGCCAAGCTGGCCAAGATGCGCCTCCGTGGAGTGAAGGACATCAGCGACTACAAGCTGATCTACGCCATCGATCAGGGCTACGTTGCTCCTGCTACCGGCCCGCTGTGGCAGGGTACCCCCGCGGGAGGGAGGAACTTCAAAAAGGGGTATCTGTCCCTCTACAGATCCACGCGCACAAAGGGTGGAAGGAGCCAGGTCACGTCTGGTCACCCGCGCCCGGCGACCAACTACGGCATTCTTCCTGCTGATGTCGGGGTCTCCAATCTCTAACATATTCTCGTGGTTGGCTGATAAAAGAAAATGGAACTTGACTCTCTTCTTCCTCAACCTGATCGTTTCACCGACGGCCTGGCCAATCTGGGCATGGGCGAGCCCGCGGCTCGGTTTGCCGTTGGCACTGCTGTTGGCGCGCTCGGCGTCTGGGCCCTGAGGCCTTCTGCCGCCTTCTACTCGGACGGTTCTGCCAAGCCCTGGTCTTTCACCGCTGGCCCTGGCGAAGAGGGTGTTCCGCTGCCTTGGTGGGGCATCGCCGTCATCCCGGGCATTCTTTTTTCTGTGTTCTTGTAAAAAAAGAGGGCAAAAAGAATGGCAGACATCAAGACATCGCTCGAACCGCTGTCGGTCGACGCGATAGCCGCCGCAAAGGACGGTGAGCGCATGTCGAAACTCAGGCAACAGGCAGAAGGGAACGTTATCCGACAGCAAAACACTGCTGTCCTTCGGGGCGGTGCCAAGGGCCCTGCGGGTCCTCCGCCGTCTTCCGGCAAAGCCGAGGCACTGCCTCCGGGTCTCGGCAAGCCTGGCCCCGACAAGAAGGCGCAAGACGCCGCCAGCAAGGCGCACGCGCAAAAGATCGTCAAGATCCAAAAGTACCTGACCAACCCGTTGCTTTCACGCTACCTCGACGGCATTCAGCCGCCTCGCACCTGGGGTCCCGCTGAGGTCGACCAGACGCTGGAGATCATCAACGACCGGCTCAACAGCGGTCTCGGCTCTGTCGCCGTCAAGTCCACCTGGCTGAACATCCTGAAGGCCATCGATCCCCACCTGCAGAAGCTGCCCGACAAGGCGGCCATCCCGCCAGGAAGCTGCAACTACGCCGCGATGAAGATGCGCGAGCTGGACATGGAGTTCGAGCAGATCGCCATCGAGTACGGCCACTGGTTCTCCGCTGGTCCGCTGATGCGACTGGCGGGCAAGACGATGGGCATGCTCTTTGAGTACAAGGTGGGCGTTGAGAACGGCGAGATCCCGCTGCTGGTCTCTGATCCTCTGGCCGAGATGCAAGAGGACGCCAAGCAGAAGGCCGAGGAGGTGGTGGCTGCCACCAGCGGCTACCACGAGCCTCCTCCGCCGACGAAGCCCGACGTGCCCGATCTGCCTCCTCCGATGAGGATCTACCCCGAGCCGAGGCAGGACCGCAACGACAGCTCGATCGTGCTGGGGGATCGCGAGATCCCCCTGCGCGAGCTGCAAGCCGCCAACGCGGCGATGAAGGAAGAGATGGTGCCTCCGGCTCATTTATTCAAGGACCCGATTACCGAGCCGGTGTTCAGCTCCGACGACGGTGCGGCGAGCAGCAGCGGCAAGAAATCAAGCCGTGGACGAGGCCGGCCTGGGAAGAGCGGACTGTGAGTCCTCTTCCTCCTCCTTTCTGGCGCGCAATAAAGCAACCAAACAGTCGATCTTGATCAGTGCCTGGTCGAGCTTCGTTTCGACGTCGGTGATGTGCTCAGCCATCGCTTTCAGAGCTCCAGCAATCGGATGAGGACCAGCTGTCTGGGGTTGCGGGGCAGGAGTCGTCGAGCTGGCGGCACTGGGCGCAAGGGTGTGCGCGAGCGCTGCGGGTGGGCTCCTTGGGGCGGATGCATAGCCAGATGGCTGATGCGAGGACATAGGTCGTGAGTAGGATGACTGTGCGGGCTGGTATGAACCAGCCGGGCGGGGTCTCTTGGCAGGGAACTGTTGTCGAGGTTGAGGAGGTGGCCACGTGCCATCCGGGCGCCGTTCGTCCTTCCATCCGAAGAAGCCCTTGGGGTCTCTGCAAACGTCACCGTACTCGGGCTTGGTGTTACAGGAGTAGAAAACGCGACCGTCGTTGGCAGCCGAGTGTGAAACAACCTCTTTGAGTTCCCTTCCACACTTCGGGCAAGGGACAGTTTCTTGTTCCTGGAAGTACGGATCGTAGGCCTGCTGCTCCGCCTCGAACTCGTACGACATCGTCTTTTTTTTTATTTTTGTTTTTTAGTTTTCCTGTCGATTTTGACCATCGTTGACCAAAGGCATAGGCCGATCGCCGAGGACTTCTGCCCTGATCTCGTAGACCTCCATCTGCATGTCTCTCAGCGTCTGGTTGATGCGCAGCGTCATCCTAACGTAGTCGTCTGTCATCCTTGGGAGATCGTACTGGGGCAGGCGCATGATCTGATCTTTGAGCAGAGCGCAGGCGCGCAGCAGCTCCTGATGGCGATTGAAAACGGGCACAGACATTTTTTTTTATTTTCAGTCTTCCAGGATTTCAATTTCGTCGTCGCTTTCCTCTTCCGAGGAATAGTACTCCTCGTGTTCGCTTTCTCCACTGTCTGAAGTGATGTACTCTGGCTCCGAAAAAGAGCTGTCGTCGCTGACCGGCGAGGCGTCGTCGATAAACTCCTCGTCCGAAGTAGAGCGGAACACCTGGTCGATCTCTTCGAACACCTTCTGGAACTCCCTCTCAATCTGCTCGATAGTGCGCTGCAACCTCCTCTCGAGCTGGACGGTCGGCGTCTTCTTGAACTTCTTGGGGTCTTCTTGCACTTTGCGGCGCGCTTCAAGCGAAGCGACAAAGTCCAGCTCAAGTTGGCGGCACATCAGGCTCAGTCTGGCGGCGGAAGGATTGGCGCTGTTCATTGTGGGTTGAACGGTCTGGTCGTGTACGGCGGCACGTATTCGTACGTGGGATTGCCCGAAGTCCTGATCTTCGAGTGCGGTTTCACTCCCTTGTACCAGAAATTGTTGTCCAAACGCATGTCCTCCTGGATGTAGGCGCCCTGACTCTGCACCCACATGTCCTGGGTGCTTTGCTTCTTCAGCGGGCCGTTGCGGCGGTAGGCGGTCTCCTCGGACAGATATTTTTCCTGGGAATAATCGCCCTTGACGTACTTGGCGTTCCAGCGCTGGGTGTAACCGATTCGCAGGGGATCGTACAGGTATGAAGGCGGACGGATGACGTCATTCTTGGCGGGGTTCTGCGGGTCGATCGGCGGCAGCCTGTTGATGTTGGTCGGCGCCAGATTGCCCGGGAACAGCGTCTGCTGCTGCTGCCGCGAAGTGTAAAGGTAGGCGCCAATGGCCGCCGCTGCGAGTAGCATCTCGGTGTCTTTGTTCTTTTACTCGTCAGAAAATTAGCGGGCTGTGTTCTGGCGGCCACCGAGCTGGTCGATCTGGTAGCAGATCCTCAGTCCCATGAACAGCGCCTGATCGGGATAGGTGTCCAGGGGATCGTCAGGATCGCGCTGCACGCTGACGGCGATGACGTCGCCCTGACCGGTGTTTGGCAGGCCGGACAGCACCTGGTTGACGGCAAAGAAGCCAGTCCATCGCAGGGAACCCACCACACCGCCTGCCGATTGGGTAACCCCGTCAGTGACAAAGGGAGTACCCGCGGCAAGTACGTCGCCGGCACGAAGGTACCTCCAACGAAGACGCCACCTGACGTTGCCTGCAGCAGTAGTGTTGGGTGTCCAGTTAATGCCAAAGTACGTGTTGGTGGCATACTGTCCCACTCCGATGTTGGTCCAGGCCAGCTCGTAGGGGACGGGCCAGAAGCCTGTGAGACTGTTGATGTTTGCGGCATTCCTGAATGACGGGAACCACGAACGGGCCCCGGCGTAGATCTCATTGCCTCCTGGCGCAAGGGTCGAATCTGTCGTCGAGTAGTAAATCATGGGAACGGTCTCGACCTTCCAGGGACGGGCCGACCCTGCCATGCTCTGGAATCCCGTAGAGGGATTGAAGGACGTGTAGTTCGGCCCGCTGCCGATGTTGCCGATGGCGATGGTACGGTTGCGCTGGTCGCCCGTGATGCTGATACCAGTCCCGCCTGTGACCCGGAGCACGGCGTTGTTCTGGATGGTGACATTCGACGTAGGGTTGGCGATGGTCAGGCCGACGTTGGGCACCTCTGCACCGCTGGCAACCGCCGCCGACACGCCGACCACCGTGCCACTGCCACCGCCTCCTCCACCGCCTCCTGTGGCACTCAGCGTCACTGCGCCGTTATTGTTGATGACGGTCAGGGTTCCCGGCGTGCTGCTGGTGATGGAGCGGATGCCAGTGTTGCGCAGGATGGGGTTGTTGGCGGTACCGGTCAACTCCAGTCCCGACTGTGCCCCCGTCGTAGCCAGAGTCAGCACACCGTTGTTGGTCAGCACCGGATTATTCGGATCTGCGTTGTTGACCGTCAAGTAGGCGTGGGACGACGACACAGTGTGAACGCCGTTGTTGCTGATGACGGGATTGGCGGGATCCGTGCTGTCGACGGTGATGTAGGCGTCGCCCGGCACAATCGTCTCGACGACTCCGCTGCCTCCCCCCCCACCAGAAGAAGACGCCTTCGTCAAGGTAGCTGAGAAGTAGATGTTCATGGTATTTTGAATCGGGAAGCCAATGGGATAGTCTTGAACTGCGCGCGGGATGGTAAAGGGATCCGCGCTCTGAAAGTCCCCGAATACGGGCTGGATCGTATCTCCAACGTTTAAATTGAGAAGAGTGGTCGTTCTCGCAGGGAAACTTTCGTTGCCGTAAGTCCCGATGTAGTGGTACTTGTCGTTAACTTTGATAGCTGCATATTCAATACCGCCTGAGAGAGTTTTGACAATTTGGCTGTAAACGACGCTGTATACACCGGAAACCCCCACTGTGAATGTTGAGGTCGTTTCATCGTATGTACCGTAAGTGAGTCTATTGTATATACAGCTGGGAGTAAGAGCTGCAAACGTGGTAGAATCAAATACGCGTGTTGTCGGTGCGAGAGGCGTCCACAGGCCAGTCGAAGGACCTGTCCTCACGCAATCTGTGGCCAGCGTGGCTGCAAAAGACTCTGTATTCCCTCCAACGGCCACGGTGGCGTTGAGCCGCTGACCCGAGAAGACCAGCGCGGGCTTGACGATGTCCGAGTCGGCGTTGGTCAGGCTGCGCGCAAAGGTCACCGTCGTCGAAGCGCCCACGGCTGCCCACACCTCGACGGTGTCTCCCTGCATCAGGTTGAGGTTGGCGGAGAAGATGTTGTCGTTGGAGGAGTTTCGCAGCGGGACGTACTTGCTACCCACCTTGAGCATGATGGTGGCGTCGTCGACGTCGCCGTCCAGTCGGGGGTGCTGGACGCTGAACTGGTACTGGCCGTTGGATCCCGCGGTGAAGGTGCCCGTGGCCAGGCTGACAGTCGACGTCGACAGCTGGCGGTACAGGTACGCCGGCGACACCTCCGGATAGGTGCCGACGTTGACGGTGTCTGTCCAGTCGACCACCTGGAAGGGCACGTTGGTTGTGGTGTTGACGACCAGGTCGGCGTTCATGGCGATCGAGAAGGACTCCGCGTCTGCGCCGATGACGGTCGTGGTGTTCGTGTCCGTGCCCGGTTGGATCAGACAGCCTCCCCATGTGACAGTGTAAACGGTATCCCCTGCCGCGGACGTCGAAAAGTAATTAAGCAATCCGGACCCGGTTAGGTGTGCGTAAAGCTGAACAGTCTGGCCCACTGTCAAATCTGCAAGAATGCTAGACCTGCTTGGTTCATATGTGGTGTAGGGTATCAGATACTTGCTACCATCCAGCCTGAAAAAGATTTGGTCAACACCTGTTACACCGTCGGACGTGTTTTCACACGTAAACTGGTAGACGCCTGATACTCCAACTGTGAACGTGGACGTTGTACCGTCATACGTTCCCAGAGTGAGTTTGTTGAAGAGGTACTCTGGAGCAACTGTTGGGAACGTGGCGGTGTCGACGACTGTGGTTGTTTCAAACAGGGGCGCATAGCCAGTTGTCGACCAGCCGAAATCGGTGCTCAGCGCCGCTTGGAACGACTCTGAACTCGCCGTGCCACCGCCTCTCGAAGAGCCACGTCGGACAATGTACCCCGACCAGATGATGTGTGGGATGTTGACGCCAGATATTTGATCGCCGAATGCCTTTGGGATGATACCGGCCCGGTTCCAGGCCACGAGCTGGACGGTGTCTCCCGCTGTCAGATATTGAAATGCAACGAGCGGAACACCGCTTCCCGCGCCGATGAGGCGGATAATTTTCGAACCGTTGATTCGGATACCCGCGGACGTGCTAAAGCTGCCCCCTACCAGCGTCGCAGATGTCATTCCAAAGATGTAATGCCCTGTGACACCCACTGTGAACGTCCCCGTTGTCATGTCGAGCGTGCCAGCCGTCAGGTTGCTGAAGAGGGCGCCCGGATGGTAATCCGGGAATGCCACTGTGTCCAACACCGGGGTCAGATTGCCAATTGGCACCCAGGCGTCATCAGCTGTGCCGACATCGGCGTCAACGTCGAGGGTGACCGCGAATCGCTCCGGGCATGCATCCACGCCTGTGGCCACCGAGGAGCCCGTGAGGCGGGCGCCGCTGAAGAAGATGGGAGTTCTCGGCGGGGGGCTCGCACCGCCCGGCATGTCCAGGTTGAACGTGTCATGGAGAACTCGGAACTTGGTCGGGGCGTCGATCTGATCGTCGTAGTATTGGAGCTCGACGTAGTCGCCCGCGTCCAGGAAGATGATACGGGTGGTCACTTCGGAGGTGTTTCCGTCAGTGCCCAGCAGCGCCTCTGTTCCGTTCTTGACCAGGCAGAGAGGGACCTTCAGATTACTTTGGTTGGTTGTGGCCCTGTTGGTGTATGTGAAAATGTAGAAGCCCTTGAGACCCGACGTGAACCTGCCGCTGTTCGCGAGATCGATCGACCCGTCGATGAGTCCGTTGAACGCGAACGTGGGCCCGATGAGAGGCGATGTTCCAGCTGGAATGGTGAAATCCCACAGCGGGGTACCCAGTGTCTCGTTCTGGACGAACGGGTGAAAACTGGGGAGGGACGCCCACGCTGTCAGGTATCCGCTGTTGGTTTGCATCATGATACAGAACGCCTCTGTCGGGACGGTGACATTAGAGCCACCACTGCCACCACCGCCACTCGGGTTGAAGGTGATGCGCAGGTCGCCGGTACCCGCGGGGTCGCCCGAGTCGACACTGGTGATGGTCAGCGCGTCTGTAGTGCTCGTCAGAGAGCGCACCCCTGTGTTCTTGATGGAGACAGCGGTGCCCATGGGGGTGGCAGAGATGCCATCGTCCGCTATGACACTGTCGACTCCGTTGTACACCAGGTTGACAGTGGGCCCATTGGGGTTCTGCACTTGAAGACTGTTTGTCGAAGATGTGATCTCTGTAATGCCAGTGGCGGTGGAGTAGCTCCTCGCCTGTTTGAACTGGCTGATGGTGTCGGGGTCATCCGTGCCACCGCCGGTGTACAGAGGAACCTTTGACATTTTCCGCTTGTTTTATTCGCCGGTCAGAAAATGCTCAAGGCGTAAGCACAGTTGCGCGCGGTGCGGGAACAACGATCACGTTGATGACGTAGGCCATGATGGCGCCCGCATCGTCGGCGACTCCTGTGTTGCGCCAGAACAGAACGGGCTTGGCGCCGAGCGGTGTGACGCCGGTGACGTAGGGCAGAGGGGGCCAATCGGCTTGGACGATGCGAGTACCGTCGATCTGCCCGTGCACTCCCGCGGAAGCACCTGCCAGAGCCCCCGCACCGACTAGGAACAGCTGTCGGCGCTGAGCAGAACTGGTACCGCCGGTGAGGTACGGAAACTCTGCACACAAAATGAGCTGCCCGGTGAAACCGTCGCCGAAAGTTGTCACAGTGTTGGTGTACATGGAGACAACGGAGATGCCCTGATCGTAGGCAAGATTGGCCAACGGGCCCATGTCGATGTACACCTTGCCGTCAGTGACGACCTGATCGAAAGAGACAGTGCCGGCCAGCTGGTAGACCTGGTAGTTCATGGGCGAAGTGCGCTGCTGCTGGACGAAGTCGCCGATGGTCGGCTTGAACGAGGGGCTGGCTCCGGGAGTGGGCGGCAGAAAGCCGACGCGGCCACCGCCGAGATCGGCGTAGTGAGTGGACTTGTTGAGGCTGGTATCTGAGACGCGCGACTCCGACATTTTATTTCAGACTGTGCTAGAATTATTTGTTCAGCAAAGATGACTGTACTTGTAGCGGATGTTGAGCGAGAGGCGAGCGCCGATGGGCTCATCTGGCGACAGCCTGTCAACCTGGTGGGTATAGTCAGTCTTGAACCACTGGCCAAACCCTTTGACAAACGGTATCCATGGAACGTGGCTTCTGTGGAAGCATGCTTCCATGGACTCCCGTTGACCGAAGTAAAAAAGAAAAAACTTTTTTTATTATTCTATTTTTTCTACTTTTTCCTTCTTTTGATAACATCAAAAACCCAAGCCAAACCAGTTAGACCATACAATGCCGCGCGACGCCGACTTCATCGACCTTACCTGCGAGATCATCGACCTTACCAGTACGCCTCTCTGCGATACTTGCGACGACCCGGACTGCCTGGGTTTATGCCTGCCATACTCGGACGACGACCAGTACTGCGCCAGTTGGTGCGCTAACCAGGATTGCGATGGAGATTGCCGCCCAGGCAACTGCGATGCCAACGACGACGAGCACATACCCAGTTGCGAGTGCAGTGATTACCCGCGCTGCTGGGAGGAAGAAGAGGAAGAGCGGCATAGGCAGTATATACCCAGTTCGCCCTCATTCTGCCCGGCTACTCCCGAGTACAACGCCCCCGACGAGCACTACTGGGGACGGCAGAGCTCGCCTGCGTTCTACCCTCATGATCCGGAACTCGACGGGCCTCTGAAAGAACCCAATGTTGTCGTCAACGGCAAGCCGGTCTGCCCGCCTGCTCCCATGAAGAAGTCCAACCCGCGTCCTCGCAGGTATGTGGGTCGTGAAACCCAGTTGTTGATGCAGGATCGCTACAGATCCTATTGGCAGCCCACTGCCCCTCGTCGCAACCGCAAATAAACTGTTTACTACTTACTTGTACTTGTGCGTTACTGGTACACTGTGTGGGTTACCACACAGCTATCCAGTTCTTGCTAGGGCGCGAACGACCGGTGCGGCGGCGGCGGCCCTCCTAGCGCCAGCCCCCCCCCTAGAAGGATATTTTTTTGTGGCGAAATTTCTGGCGAATTTCGGTAAAAGGTATTTAGTAAAGTAGTTTTTCA
>FRDC01001918.1_pt2 | contig 29075 bp, 36 predicted proteins | sample 1106171 | NCBI WGS metagenome assembly FRDC01 (sample SAMEA3930566, study PRJEB13176) | freshwater metagenome | biome: Drinking water system; feature: drinking water; material: water | place: Singapore | collected 2014-12-20 | reverse complement strand
GCGGCGACGGCCTTGTCATCATAGCGGCGGAGTAACCATGCCCGGATTTTCAGGCATAGGCGCGGCGTGCATCGGTGGATCAGGCGCACTTCCCTCCATTCTAAGCGGGCTGCCGCGCATTTTCCTGGCGGCGGCCATCTTCGACAAAAGCGCGTTGCTGCCCGCAGTTTTTGACAAAACATCCGGCGAACTGGCCGTTTTTGACAAGCAACTTTCCCTCTCTCTCGACATCAGGATTTAGGACAGCATGTATACCGTCACCCACGAACTTCTCTCTGCCAAGGTTGGCGAGCCCGTTTCCATCGTCTTCACCGTCACCGACCAGAACGGCTCCGCCGTCACCTTAAGCGGCGCAACGGCCGCCTATAAGATCGCGCGCGGCACGGGCGATACGGCGCTTCTAACCAAAACCGACGGAAGCGGCATCACTTTGAGCGGCAACACGGCCACGGTCGCCTTCAACACAAATGAAGTCAAAAACGCGCAAGATCAGCAGCTCTACGGCGAGTTTCTGGGACAGCTGAAAATCACCAAATCCGGCGACAGCCTTTATGTCGCCGAGGGGCCGCTTTTGATTGAACGGGTCATTGTATAGGAGAGGAAAATGAAAGAACGGGGCATTTCCAGCATTACCATCGGCGGCGAGGATATCGAGATCATACCCACGCCTGCGCTCTACGCCCGTCTCGACGAGGCGGCCGGCGGACTTTTAAAACTGGCTGAGAAAATAGAAAGCGGAAACATCCGGCATGAAGAGCTTGTGGAAATGGCCATGATTTTAACCTCCGCCCGGGTTCACCGCGAGGAAATTGAAAAATCAATCCTTGAGGATGGCGCCGCGCTTTATCTGGGGCATATCACGCGCCTTGTCACGCTTTACTTCGCGGGAATGAAAAAGTTCAAGGAGCTTTGCGATCTGGGGGAGATGCAGGCGCCCGCCTGACACTGGCCGATCTTTTTGCCTGTGTTGCGGGTGCCGCCGGCTGGACGCCACGGATATTCTGGCACGAATCCACTCTGACCGACGCGCTTTTAACTCTGGCCGGATTTGTCATGATCCACCGCCCCGAAAGATTTAAAAAACCCTACAACCTGCCCGACCGGAGGTTCCTGACGGAAATGATCAGGAAGTTTCCTGATTTGGATTTTAGCCACAGTTAAATGGGCTCCTGCCTGCGCAGGAGCACGCGTCCCTGCGAAGGCAGGGACCCATAAATATCATTCTTGATAATGTTTTAGCGAATACAGCAAGGAAAAAATGATCCCTGAAAACCTTCTAAAAACCCTGGCTGGCCTTGAAAAAGACGCCATGCTTTTGCGCAAAATACTAAACGCCGCGGGTGCGCGCCTGCCCGACGCGATCGACAAGGCCCTGCCTGTCATCTTCGATTCGCTAAAACCAAAAAGCACGATCTTCACCGACGGAAACAAATCAGCGCTGCCCAACGGGCTTCTTGGACTGTTGGGAACGCGAGCACCTGCATTTGCGGACGCAGGACGCGCTGGCCCGAATACTTCCGTCAGCGTCAATGTCATCAACAACACAAGCGCTTCCGTCAATGTCAGCGAACGCCGCACCGGCGACGGAACCGCGATCGACATTATTATCGATCAAATGGTTGCGCAATCGCTCTCCCGCCCCGGGTCGCAGACGGGGCGCGTCTTGAACTCGCTTTTCGGACTTTCACCGGCCCTTGCCAGAAGGTAAACCCATGACCCTGCAAAAAACGCTCAGATCCCCGATTGAAATACGCTCGCTTGAGGAAAGCGGCTTTTTCGAAGGCTATGCGTCGGTCTTCGACGACCCGGACCATGCGCTTGACAAGGTGGCGCCGGGCGCTTTCGCCAAAAGCCTGGATGAATACCGCCTGAGCGGCCGTTTGCCGCCGCTTCTCTGGCAGCATAACGTCAAGGAACCGATCGGCGCCTGGCGCGAGATTTTTGAAGATGAAAAAGGCCTTTTCGTCCGCGGCGAGCTTTTCATTCACGACATCCCTCTTGCCCGCCAGGCCTTAAAGCTCGTGCGCGAGAACGTCGTAACCGGGCTTTCGATTGGCTTTCGCACCGTCAAGTCGGAGCTTGACGCCAAAACCGGCGAACGCACCCTTCTTGAAATTGACCTCCTTGAAATATCGCTTGTCACCTTCCCGGCGCTGGACAGCGCGCGCGTGGCATCGGTCAAGGAGAGGCTTAAAACCGGGGTCGTCCCGGACAAACGCGATTTTGAGGCCTTCCTGCGCGAAGCAGGTTTCAGCCGCAAACAAGCCAAAGGCCTTCTGGCCGCTGGCTACAAGGGGCTGACCCGGCGCGACGCCGGCCCCGCTCCCTCCACGGGGGATGATGTCTTGTCGTCCGTCAGGAAGCTTTCCGGCCTGATCCGGTCGCTTTCCTGACAAAAAAACGCAAAACATCATCCCCGCCCCTCTTTCAAACCACTTAACCTTAAAAAGGAAAAAGCGATGAACTCTGACATCCAAAATGCAATCGCCGATCTGGGCCGCTCCTTTGAAGCCTTCAAGGACGCCAATGACGAGCGCTTGAAACAAATTGAACGCAAAGGCAAGGCCGACCCCCTGACGGAAGCCAAGGTCGACCGCCTTAACCACGAAATCACCCGCGCACTCGACCAGGCCGAAAGTGCCAAAAAACGCGTTGACCGCCTGGAAACAGTCCTCAACCGTTCGCCCGTCGGCCCCGCCAAAACGGATGAATGGGCCGAGGCCAAGGCTTTCATGAGCGAGCGCAAGGGAAACCTGAACGCTGAAGCCGACGTTGGCCTTTACCGCCAGTACAAATCGGCGCTCAACGGCTATATCCGCAGAAACAATGCGGGGTCCGGCCCTGACGAGATCAAGGCCCTGTCCGTGGGTTCCGACCCCGACGGCGGTTTTCTGATCACCCCGGACATGTCGGGCCGCATCGTGTCGCTGATCCGCGAAACATCGCCCATGCGCCAGATCGCCAACGTCGTCACCATAGGTTCGGACGCGCTCGAAGGCGTCAACGACCTTGACGAAGCCACATCCGGCTGGGTCGGCGAGACCGAGACGAGAAGCGAAACCGCGACGCCCAAAATCGGCGAATGGCGGATTCCGCTGCACGAGCAATACGCCGAGCCCCGCGCGACGCAGAAATTGCTGGACGACGCGCTGTTCAATGTCGAGGAATACCTTGCCGGCAAGATCGCTGACAAGCTTTCCCGCATGGAAAACACGGCGTTTGTCAGCGGCAACGGCGTTCGTAAGCCGCGCGGTTTCCTGACCTATGCTGCCGGCACGCCGTCATCAAGCACCTTCCAGGTGATCGAGCAGGTCCCGACGGGAGCCGCCGGCGCCTTCGCCGGAAGCAATCCGGGCGACGCCCTTATCACGCTGGTCTACAGCCTGAAAGCGGCCTACCGCGATAACGCCGTCTTCATGATGAAGCGGCAAACGCTGGCGGAGGTCCGCAAACTCAAGGATGGAAACGGCAACTACCTCTGGCAGCCGGACTTCCAGAGCAAGGAAGGCGGCACGCTTCTGGGCTTCAAGGTCGTTGAGGCCGAAGACATGCCCGCGATCGCGGCCAACAGCCTGTCGGTTGCGTTCGGCGATTTCAACGCCGGCTACCAGATCGTCGACCGTCAGGGCATCCGTATCCTGCGCGATGCCTTTACATCCAAGCCTTTCGTCAAGTTCTACACGACGAAACGCGTGGGCGGCGACGTGGTCAACTTCGAAGCCATCAAGCTTCTGAAGTTCGCCGCATCCTAACGCAACTTTGGCGGGCGTCTTTTTCCCCTCTCCCTCCCCGCCCCAAAGACGCCCGCCACCCTTATTTCCAACTTTTCAACAGAAAGGACCATCACCCATGCGTGATCTTCTTAACCTTGTCAGGACCGAGCAGTCCTTGAAGCCGCAGACCGTTCAGGCCGCGGCCCTTAACAGCGGCAACATCGACCTTCAGGGCTTTGACAGCCTGGCCGTCATGGTCGCCGTCGGCAACATCGCCGATACACTGGGCGCTTCCAACCGCCTTGATCTTAAAATCGAGCACGCAGACGACGACGGCACCGGGGCTCCCGGCGCCTATGCCGCCTGCACCGACGACGACGTTCTGGGTTTTACCGGACTCTCGGCAGGCATCTTCAAGGCCGTCGACGCCGACACAAAAGACAATGCGCGCTATGCCATCGGCTATCGCGGCGGCAAGCGCTTTGTCAAGGTGACGGCAACACCCGTGTCGCTTGCAACCGGCGGACCGATCGCCATCATCGCGCTCAAAGGTCACCCCGCCGCAGCGCCGGTGTCGAACGCCTGATAACACCGCTGTTTAAAGCAACCAGCTCCCTCTCCCCTTTTTAAGGGGAGAGGGTCGGGGTGAGGGGCCCCTCATCCCGGCCTTCTCCCCAAAGGGGAGAAGGGGTGATTGAAAAAGGATTTTTTTATGCTGACCTACCGTTATCGCCTTAAAATGACGGCCGAGCCCGAGACTGAACCCTTAACTCTTGACGAGGCACGCAAGCATCTGCGTCTCGACACAAATGACGATGACGCTCTGTTACGCGCTCTCATCGAAACAGTCCGTTCGACCTGCGAGGTTTTCACCGGCCGGGCGCTGATCAACCGCGGTTACAGCCTTTTTCTGGACCAGTGGCCTTCGGTATCCGCGGACAAATCTTCGCTTTCCTCCGGCCAAGGGATTTATCTTCCGGCTATCGAGCTTCCCCGCCCACCACTGGTTTCCATCGGTCAGATCCTGACCTATAACGACGCCGATGTTTCAACCGTTTTTTCCAGCAGTAATTATTATACAGACGCCAACACCGCGGGCGGGCGCGTTGTTTTGCGCAATGGTAGTGTTCCGACCCCCGAAAGAACGGCGGACGGCATTGAAATTCAATTCACCGCGGGCTACGGAATCAACCCCACATCCATTCCAGCCCCATTGACGCAGGGGATGAAACAAATGCTGGCCGCCCTTTACGAAGGCCGCGGCGATACGCCCGGCGACGCCATGCGGGAAAGCGGCGCGCATCATTTGTGGCAACCGTTTCGCATCATGGGGGGATTATGATCGGTCCCTTCAGGCAGCGCCTGATCATCGAAAAGCCGGTCCTGACGCCCGACAGCGGCGGCGGGCAGGCAACGGTCTGGCAAAGCCTTGCTGACGCTCCTGCCGTATGGGGAAAAATTGCCCACGCCTCGGCCGAAAATATGCGAACGCTTAGCCGCGCAGAGCACATGATCACGCACAAAATCAGTCTCCGTTACAGGAACGATATTTTACCCACCTACCGCCTGCGCAAGGGAAACCGCATTTTCTATGTTCGCAGTCTCCTGCAACCCGATGAACGGAGCAGGTTTTTGGAAATTCTGGTTGAAGAAAGGCCAAACTGACATTTTTGTTCTTGAAGGGTTAAAACTCTGGTATCATCCCTTCCCAAGAGATTTTAATGCCCGCTGACAAACAACAAAACGGCTTCACCCTTGTCGAACTGGCCATCGTCATGGCCATTATCGGTATTTTGCTGTCAGCTGTTTTTTATGCCCAGAAAATGATCGAAAACGCGCGGGCCGTATCCCTTATCTCTCAAGTCAACGGCTATCGCACGGCCATTGCGACCTTTATAGACAAATACGACCAGATGCCCGGCGATACGCCCGGCGCCACGACACGCATTAGCAATTGCACAGCCGCAAACTTCTGTTTCAATGGAAATGATGACGGACTACTGGCAGCGGATGTTGCCGCGCCAAACACCTGGTACCTGGCAGATCACAGCGCCATTGCGAACGAACGAACACAGCTTTGGCGCCACCTTTTTCTGGCCGGCATGATCGGAAACGTCAGCACCGGCAACACCCTTGCCTGGGGAGAATCCCACCCCGCAGCTGGAACCGGAAGTGGCGGTTTTTCCATTTCAAACGGATCTTCCCCGACAGATACCGGGAAATATTATTTTAGAATCCAAAGATATGTCACGGGCATACCCGCCGGCGGACTGGACCAGCAGGCCATGTCGCCATACCTGGCCCGCGTTATCGACGCCAAAATTGACGATGGCGTACCCTCCAGCGGCAGCGTCCGTGCAACCGACCTTCTGGCAACGGATCTTTGCGAGGATTCGGCGGGACAAGAATACATGGCCCTGAACACCCGCAACTGCCTTATGTTTATCGAGGTAGGATCTAAATTTTAGGGAGCGGTCGACTTCCAGGCCTTGATTTCAACTTCCGCCGCCGTAACGTCCGCGCTTGATAAAATTTCAGCCAGCTTAAGAGCCATATCTTTTGATACCTGGGACAGCTGTGGGTTTTCGTTCCCCATGGATGCAAGCCGGAACCACTTGTAGGATTCTTTCTTGTTGGACGGAATGCCGTTTTCCTTGCCCGGCTCCCCTTGAAAATAGAACATCCCTAAAAAAAACTGTCCTACCTGACTGTTGAGTCTGGCTGCCTTTTCGTACCACACGATGGCTTCCGGCCAGTTTTTGGCAACCCCAATCCCCGATGCATTCATCGTTGCAATTGCCAGCATGGCGTCAACGTTTTCCTGAGAAGCCGCCTTGAGATAGAGATCCATGGCGGTTTTATGGTCCCGAACCACGCCGGACCCATCATTGTACATGTTGCCCAGCAACACCATGGCCTCGCCATCGCCGCCGTCGGCAAGAGGCCTGAGCTCGGCCAGGGCGCGCGGCCAGTCCTTGCTAAAATAAGCTTCTTTTCCCTCCGGCTTGCCGGCAAGGGCCGGGGAAAGGGTCAGGATCATAAAAACCGCCAACAGTAAAACGCGCATCTCCTTGCTCCACTTTTATATCGTTTACAGCGTACTTCTTTTCGCCGCCCTTTTCAAGGAAACCAGAGAACATGAGCACCGACAGCCAATGGGCCGTACAACAGTCCGTTTTCTCAAGACTGGCCGCACACGCACCCTTAACCGCACTGCTGGCGCAGGGAGCGGGAAGTATTTTTGATGTCGTCACGCAAGACGCCCCCATGCCCTATGCCGTCCTGGGCGAAATGGAGAGCACGGAACTTTCCACACAGCAGGCCGACGGCTGCGACATCGTTCTGTCTATCCATGTCTTAAGCCGCTATCGGGGCTTCAAGGAACTTAAGAACATCATGGCTGAAATAAGAGCGTCCCTGCATAACGCAAGTTTTTCCGTCACGGGTCACACGCTTGTTCTTTGCCAATTTTTATCCTCTTCCGTCACGATGGAGAGCGACGGCCAAACGCGCCGCAGCATCCAGAAATTCCGCATCATCACTGAACCACTCTAAATAGAAGGAACCCCCACCCATGCCCAGCCAGAAAGGCCGCGACTTTCTCCTTAAAATCGGTGATGGCGGCAGCCCGACCGAGACATTTGCAACACTTGGCGCCGCCCGCACCAATGCCCTTGCGCTTAACAACAATCCGGTTGACAGCACGACCATGGATGGCAGCGGCGTTCAGGCCCTCATGGCCGATGCCGGGGTGCAAAGCCTGAACATCACGATTGACGGCCTGTTCAAGGACGCGGCCGCTGAAGAAAGCCTGCGCGCCGCGGCTTTCGCGCGTACGCAAAAGAACTTCCAACTGGCCTTTCCCAACGGCGACGTTTATCAGGCCGCTTTTGTCATCGGCGAATATGGCCGCGGCGGCAGCCATGACGGGCTTGAAACCTTTTCAGCAACCCTGATCCGCACCGGCAGCGGCACATACACGCCGGGCTAAAGGAAAAACCGCATGCCCACATGGCCTGTCACATTGCCCGCCTCTCCTTTGGTTGACGGTTTTCAGGAGACTCCGCCCCCAACCGTCATCCGCACGGAGATGGACCAGGGACCCGCCAAGACCCGCCAAAGAACAACCGCGGGCGTCCGGCGGATGCAATTGTCCTTTATCCTGAGCAAAGCCCAGACGGCAACGCTGGACAGTTTCTTCACCGACACGGTCAAGGGCGGCGCGCTTGGTTTTGATTTTACCCACCCGCGCACGGGCAGCACGCTTAACTGCCGTTTCGCCGAGCCGCCGCGTTATGCAGCGCTCAACGGGGAAAAATTTCGCACCGCGCTGGTCTTTGAGGTTCTGCCATGAGCCGCGCGCTTTCCCAAACCGCCCGCCAGGCGCTTTACGCCGGGGAAACGGGGGAGGTTTTTTTAGTCCTCTTGACCCTGAGCCATCCATCGTTGACCGAACCCATCCGCGTTTCATCCGACGCCGTCAACACGGTCAGCCGCGGCGATACGTTCATTGCCTATCCCTTCGATCTTTTTATCCCTGACGATACGGAAAGCGCAAGCCCGCGCGCGCGCCTGACCATTGACAACATCGACCGGCAAATCGTGGCCGCCGTGCGCAACGCCACGACCGCGCCTTCGATACTGATTGAAATCGTATTGGCATCGGACCCCGACACGGTCGAAGCCAGCTTTCCCGATTTCAAGCTGACAAACGTCAAATACGATGCCATTTCGGTGTCCGGCGACCTGACGATTGAGGATTTCACGTCGGAGCCGTGGCCTGCTGCGGTTTTTTCTCCCGCCAACTTCCCGGGGATTTTTTAGACATGCCCATTCCATTCTGGACAGGACATTACATAGGCCTTTCGTTTGCCGAGCACGGGCGCGAGGCATCTTCGGGCCTTGATTGCTGGGGACTCGTGCGCCTTGTGTTGGCCGAGCAATTCGCCATCGCGCTTCCATCCTACAGCGCGCATTACAGCCATACCCGCGACGGTGAAAAGCTTTCATCCCTCATTGCGGCCGAATCCGAAAAGTGGAATGAGGTTGAGCCCGGGGGAGAAAAACTGGGCGACGTCGTCGTTCTTCGCATGATGGGAAGACCCATGCACGTGGGCCTTGTCCTTGGCGACGGGCACATGCTGCACATTGAAGACGGCATCGACAGCGCCATTGAATCTTACACCGGCCCCCGGTGGAAGGACCGGATCATGGCCTTTTTCAGACATCAGGAACTCTCGCTCCAATGACGGACATGCCTCCACAAACAATCCGGCTTTGCCTGCAGCCGGCGCCTTTTTCCGCCCTGCGCCGGGAATTTGATATTGCCGCAGGGCAAACGATTGCCGCCATCCTTGAAACGCACGGCATTCGGTCACATGCCCATGTCCTGATCGGCGATCAGAACATCCCCTGTCATCTCTGGCCGCATGTCCGGCCCAAAGCCGGCACGACTTTAAATGTACGCACAATCCCGGCCGGCGGAGGCGGACGGAAAAACCCCTTGCGCGCCGTCCTGTCGCTGGCCCTTATGGCGGCCGCGCCGCAAATTTCAGGCGCGCTGATGGGGGCCCTTAACCTTCCCGCCGGAGCCACGCTTTTCGGCGTCAACGCCAGCCGGCTTTTTTCTGGCGCGCTCAACATTGCCGGACGCCTGGCGATGGGCGCGCTGGCCCCGCCCGGCGGGCCCAAATTCTCGGCCAATCGCCAAAGCCCGACGCTTTTCATCCAAGGCGCGCGCAACGACCTTTTGCCTTTTGGCCGTGTGCCGCGCGTTCTGGGCAAGCACCGCATGGTCCCGCCGCTGGGCGCCCGCCCCTTCACTGAAACAGTCGGAAATGACCAGTATATCCGCATGCTGTTCGTCTGGGGCTATGGTCCCCTGAGGATCTCGGACCTTAAGATCGGCGAAACGCCGATCACGGAATTTGACGACGTCGAGATTGAAACGCGCACAGGCAGTCTGTCCGACGCCGCGCTCACGCTCTACGGCTCCAGCGTCCTGCAAAACGACCTGCAGGTCGGCCTGACCGCGGCCGGCAGCTACCAGACGCGCACGACTGAAAAAAATGCCGATGAAATATCCGTAGATGTTACATTTCCAAGCGGGCTTGTTCGGTTCGACAGTAACGGTAAAAAACAACTGCGCCGTGTGCGTCTTGAAATCCAGTATTCTCCCGCAGGTCAGAACCAGTGGAGTGCGGGATCGGAAAGTTTTAAGTCCATCGGAGCCCAAAGCACAACAAACTTGGTGCGTCCCGAAGCTTATATTTTCCAGGAAACATCCTACAGCGTGACGCGCATCGACCGCATTGTCCTGGACCCGGCTTCGGGAAGCGTTTCCGTCATCACCGGCACGTCTCACCGGACCGGGCTTGACGCGGGAAGCGCGGCTATTCCCGCCATACCCCCGGGCTTCCTGAAACTGGCGCGCGTTGAGCGCAGATCCAATGACCCGCTGGCCATTCCGTCAAGCCGCATTACGGACGAGCGCGATTCTTCATTAGTGGGCAGCGTCTATCAGGCGGCGGGAAACTTTGCCGTCACGACCTCGGGCAACGATGGGGTTGCCATTGCTTCCGGCGGCCTTAAATTCATCGCCATTGACATTTCCGCAAAGCAAGCCACGGCGCTGCGCCGTTCGGTCAAGTTCAAGGTCCCCAAGGGCCAGTATGACGTACGCGTGCGCCGTATCACCGCGGATTCAACGGATCAGAATGTTTTTGATACCAGCTTCTGGACCGCGCTGCGCACACACCGCAACCAGTCGCCCATTAACATGGCAGGCCTTGCCCTGACCGCGCTGCGCATCAAGGCAACAGATCAGCTAAACGGCGTCATTGACCGCTTTAACGGCGTCGTCGAATCCATCCTGCCCGATTGGACCGGCAGCGCCTGGGTTGAGCAAGTAACAAACAATCCTGCCTCCGTCTTCCGGCATGTTCTTCAGGGCGCGGCCAATGCGCGTCCTCTTTCCGACAGCCGGATCAACCTGACGGCGCTGGAGGACTGGCATGAACGCTGCGCGTCTTCAGGATACGAATTTAACGCCGTCATCGATTACGACACATCTGTCAGGCAGGTTCTTTCCGATGCTGCGGCGTCAGGCCGCTCAAGCCCCGCCATCGTTGACGGCAAGTGGACCGTAATCGAAGATATTCCTAAGGCCGTGCCAGTCCAGCATTTCACGCCGCGCAACACCTTTGGCTTTCATGGCGAGAAAGCCTTTGATGACCTGCCGCACGCATTGCGCATCCGTTTTTTGAACAAAGACAAGGGATGGCAAGAGGACGAACGCCTGATCTATGACGACGGGTTCGATGCCGAAAATGCCACAAAATTTGAAGGCATTGAACTGCCCGGCATCACCGGCGCCGAGCAGGTCTGGAAACACGGGCGCTATCACATAGCAACAGCGCGGCTCCGCCCTGAAACCTACAGCTTCTTCACGGATATCGAACATATCGTCTGCACGCGCGGCGACCTGATCCGTTTTACCCACGATGTACCCCTGTTCGGCCTAATGAGCGGCCGCGTCACGAGCATAGCCACAAGCGGCAGCAACGCCATTTCCGTCACGCTTGATGCCAAAGTCACGATGGAAGCCGGAAAAAGCTACTCCCTTCGCTTTCGCAAATCCGGCGGCGATACACTGATCAAGACACTGGTGACTGCGACCGGAGAGACCCAGACCCTGACCTTTGCAACGCCCTTTCCCGCGGCCGAAGCGCCCGCCCCTGGCGATCTGGCCATGTTCGGCGAGACCGGCACGGAAAGCGTCGAACTGATTGTCAAATCCATCGAGCCGCAAGGCAATCTTTCGGCCAAGATCACCTGCGTGGATGCAGCGCCAGGCGTACATGTGGCAGATACGGGCGCCATTCCCGCCTTTTCAAGCCAGATCACCGTTCCCAAGGAAATGCAGCGGCCACCCGTGCCGGAGCTGGCTCAGATCCAATCCGGCGAAGAAGCGCTGACACGCAACCCGGACGGATCCATAGCGGCCCGCATTGTTATTACGCTGAAACCGCCCACCGATTCCGATCCGTTTTCGATCGTGACATTGATCCGCGCGGCAGGGGAAAGCCATTTTCATGCCGCGGACGCGGTTCGCCTGTCGGACGCCAAGATCGGCATTTTAAACGTCGAGGAAGGCGAAATTTATGATATTGAGCTGCGCTATCAAAGCGCGGCCGATGTCCTGTCCGCGCCGCTGCCCATTGCCGGGCACCTTGTGACTGGCGCGACGGAACCGCCGGATAACGTTGTCAATTTCCGCATCAATATGCGCGGTGACTCGGCGCATCTGTCCTGGGATGCCGTCGCGGACATGGATCTTAGCCATTATCATATCCGTTTTTCACCCCTTACAAGCGGTGTGACCTGGGGCAGCGCCTTCGACCTGATCGAACGCGTGGCGGCGCCCACGACTTCCGCGACCGTTCCCGCCACAACAGGAACATTCCTGATCCGCGCCGTCGACGCCGGCGGGCGCTATAGCCCCGCGGCTGCAACGGTTACATCGTCTGTCAGCTCTGTTGCCGGCCTTAATCTCGTTAACAACTTCATCCAGGACCCCGATTTCCCAGGTAGTTTTGATGACACCGGCGTGGCTGACGGGCTTCTGGTACTGGCCGGGTCCGACACGGTTGATGATTGGGCCGATTTTGACATCGTTTTCAACACGGATGTCGGCAATAACGGTCTGGTTGCCGAAGGCACTTACACTTTCTCGCAAGTCTACGACCTTGGCTATGTGTTCACAGCGACTTTGTCCGCCATGATCGAAGCGGCAGGCCTTGATGTCAACAGCGACATGGATGTCTGGGTTGATGTCGACAACGTCGAAAGCTGGGATGGCAGCATCGACCCGTCAAAATGGGCAGCACGGCTTGAAATTCGGACGACGCAGGACAACCCCGCCGGCTCCCCCACATGGAGCGGCTGGATGCCCTTTGTCGTCGGGGACTACACGGCCCGCGCCTTTGATTTCCGCCTGCGCCTGTCAACCTTTGAATCCGGCATCACGCCCGCCGTGTCCGGCCTTTCGGCCAAGATCGAAATGACCGACCGCATTTTCACGGGGCAAAATCTGGTCGCGCCGGTTGCCGGCCTTCCGGTCACTTTTGACAATGCGTTTTACTCAACACCCTCGGTCGTTATTTCTCCCATTGATCTTGCCTCGGGCGACTATTTCACGCTTGGAAGCGTCACGGAGGAAGGGTTTTTTGTCACCTTCTCCGACAGCGCGGACGACAGCGTGGAGCGAAGTTTCAACTATATGGCCCAGGGTTACGGCTTAAGACTCTAATTTCAAAAAAGAAAGGATAAAATATGTCACAGGCAGATCCAACCATCGGCTCCGGCCAGTCCGGCCTTGCGTACCGCACTGCGGATAACAACGGAAAAAAAGCGCTCCTCAACCACCACAAGGGCTCGACGGCGCCCACCTATGCCGAGGCCGGGATGCTCTGGCTGGACGACAGCGCCACGCCCTGGGTCTTGAAAACCCATGACGGCACGGACTGGATTTCGGTCGGTGAAATTCATGCGACCAACAACACCTTCAAGCCCAAAGTGGGGTCAAGCCTGGCCGCGGGCCTTGGCGAGGCCAACACATTCACCGTGGGACAAGTCATCGACGGCAGCGCTGATGAAATCCAACTGCGTGTCCAGGCCCATTCGACGCAGACAAGCAATATCCTGGTTGTCGAGCAGTCCGGCGGCGCGGACCTTCTGACCGTTACCAATGGCGGCATCACGACGGTTGCGGGCAATGCCGTCGTCGACAGCTTTACCGATGTTATCACCTTGCGCGTACAAGGCCATTCGACCCAGACAAGCGATCTTATGGTTCTTGAAAAATCAGACGGAACCGATGTCCTCAACGTCAACAACACGGGTGACGTGACGGCAGCAGGACGCGTCAAGGCCACGGGCACCATTACCAATTCGCTTTCAATCAACGATGATGCCGCAACGTCCTTCACGCCGCCCTTTACGTCGGGCTTTGTTTTTGTCCACACCAGCAACGGCGACGCCAACAACCGCCTGATCGCGCAATACTGCACCAGCGGCACTGCGCTTATGAGCTCGGTCAATATCGGAACCACCTATAATACCGCAACCGGAACTCTGGCCGGCACGACCGGGACCGACACAAAGATAACGGTTTCAGCGCATACGGACGGCAAGATATATATCGAGAACCGCAGCGGCGCCACGGCCACGATCAACGTCACCATCCTGGGATAGAAAAAGATGTCGCCCGAAACCCTTGGCCTTGCCACATTAAGCGGCACGCTGCTCATTCACCTGACCAGCACGATCTGGTGGGCCGCGTCGCTGACCAAGCGCGTCGAACATATCGAAAAATGGATCAGCAACAACGAGCATACGGCCGAGCGCATGGCCGCGATCGAACAGCATATTCAGCACCTGACGGCCGGGATTTCACGGATCGAGCGGCGTCTTTGCCGGAAATAAAGCCATGAACCTGCACCTTCCCCGCGGCATCCGCAACAATAATCCCGGCAATATCCGCCACAGCGCCGCCAAATGGCAGGGTCAGAAGAATGACGGGTTCGATCCCGCCTTTGTCGAATTTATCGATCCCGCCTTTGGCATCCGCGCCCTGATGAAAATACTCCTGACCTATTATTTCAAGTTTCAGCTCGACACCGTGCAAAGCATTGTCAACCGCTGGGCGCCGCCGCACGAAAATGCGACGGATCACTATGCCATGCATGTGGCACGGCGTTTGGGATGCGGTCGCCTGAAAAAAATCGACGTCAGCGCCCCCGAAACCCTGATAGAGCTTGCCAAAGCGATCGTCGTTCATGAAAACGGTCCTGGCAAGCCCCCCTGCCCCGAAGCCTGGTATCCCGACCATCTTTACCGCACGACCGCCATGACACTCACCAAAAAGGAGAAAGACGCATGAAACACCTGATGCCCTATATTCTGGCCCGCGCCGCCGAACGCTCGACCTGGCTCGGGCTTGTGTCGCTGGCCACGGGTCTTGGACTTGCGCTCACGCCCGAGGAAGCCCAGGCCATCGCCGCCGCCGGCATGGCCATTGCCGGCCTTATCGCCGTTTTCACGAAAGACCGCGGGAGCAAGAAGTGAGCATGGGACTTCTGGCCGCGCTTCTGCTTTTTTCCTTTGCCGCGCTTTTGTTCATGGCGCGCCGCGCGGGAAAAAAAGAAGAAGCGCTTGACAAGGAGGAGGAGATCAACCGTGCCGTTCTCAAAGCCGCTCTTTACCGCGACCGCCTGGATCATGATCCTTATTATGCCCGCCGCGTGCGCGGCCGATTCACACGGAAGCTTTTGCCGGATGTACGAACCGGTCTATTCCGCAAGGAAGGACACGGAAACGACAAAACGCCAGATCGACCGGAATAACGCGGTCTGGCTGGAGATGTGTCAGGAATAAGCCTGGTCGTGGGCGGCGAGCCGCTCCAGCACGCCCAATACATGAACGCATTTTCTTTTTCGCGCAATGTCGACGGCGCGCCAGCCGCAAGCCATCGGCTTTTGCAAGCAAGCACCACCCTGCCGCAAGACCCCGATCATGCGACAATCGTCATGCAATGCCGCCAGATGCAGTGCCGTCCGCCCCCTTCTGTCCGCGCGGTCGATGGAGCTGCCGGCGGACAGAAGGCGCGAAGCGACGGTATGATGCTGCCTGAAAACCGCCAGCATCAGCGGCGTATATCCCTTAAGGGCGGCAACATCGGGGGAGGCGCCGCGCTCAAGGAATAAATCGACAAGCTCGATATGACCGGAAAGTGCTGCGAAATGCAGCGGCGTAAATCCGCTGACATCCTGCGCTGACAGTGAAAACCCGCGCGCCAGAAGCAGTTCGGCCATCAGGAGGTTTCCTTCGGCCGCCGCCTCATGCAGAAAGCTCTGCCCCCACGCGTTGCGAAAGTCGGGGTTGGCTTTAAAAATTTCCGTGATCACCGTCATTTTTCTGGTCCTGCTTTATCTACAGAAGACCAGAAACTGGTGAATAAACTGTTAACCGCCCGTGGCGTAAAGCGCCGTGGGCGGTTTTTTTATTTCCTGATTTTTCGCGCGCAATTGACGGTCCGCTTTAAAGACGGCCTCCATCACATTGACAATCGAGGAAAAAGGGATGGGCGGCGACAAGCCCTCGGCCACCGCGCGAACAAAGGAAGAAAATTCCGCCTTATGCCCCTTATCCTGCCGCCAGAGCCTTTTGCCGCGCCCCTCGCCGAACACTTCAAGCTTTCGGAAGTTGTCGATGCGGCAGATGTCGCCGTCGAAAAACGCCTCAATGCGCTCCTTGGCGAATAATTTGTGGCCGTTGGCGAAATAATTGACCTGCCCCACGCAGCCGTCGGCGAATTTCAGAAGGATCGAGGCCGTATCATGCGTCGCCACGCCCGTGCCGGCTGCGGTCACATCCACAACTTCCGATCCTGCCAGATACGAAAGATAATCGATGAAATGGCACGCCTCGCCCACGATACGGCCACCGCCGACATCGCGGTCTTGCGTCCAGTGATCGGCGGGGATGCGGCCCGCATTGACCGTATAGATAAAGGATGCATCGCCCACGCGGCTGGAAAGCTGTTCCTTCAACAACGCCGTCAGCGGCGAGAAACGGCGGTTGAAACCCACCATCAATATCAGCTGCCGCCCGGATTTCCGGCAAGCCTCTTCATAGACGTCCTTGATTTCAGACAGCTCTTCCTCGTTAAGGCACAAGGGTTTTTCAACAAAAACATGTTTCCCCGCCAGAAGCGCTTCTTTCACAAAGCGCGCATGGCTGTTGTGGCGGGTTGTAATGACAATGGCATTGGTTTCGGGGTCGGCCAGCATGTTCCTGTAGTCGGTCGTCGCGTTTTCAATGCCGAACTTGCGCTGCGCGTGCGAGGCGCTGACCCCCTGGGCGCTGGCCACCCATTTAAGGCGAGCGCCGGTCAGCTCAAGCGCGGGCAAAACCTGCGCCATTGTAAAGCTTCCGGCACCAATGAGGCCGATGACCGCGCGGCCCTCGGCCTTGAGCGGCAAGGGCGCCAGAGTGATGACCGGTTTGGTCAGCACCTGAACATCCGCCTCGACCGGATAATCGACAAGAATGCCGATGTTGCCTGGGTCCTTGAGCGCATCATAAGCCTCGCTTGCCCGCAACAGGGTCACGCGTTTCGAAAGAAGCGACGTTGCATCAAGGCTTTTGTCCTTCATCAGGTTCAAGACGGCCTGAAAATTGCGCTGTTCGGTCCAGCGCACGAAGCCCAGCGGGTAATCCTGCCCGCCTTCTTCGTAGAGTGGATCGTAGCGCCCGGGACCGTAGGAACACGACACCTGGAAGGTCAGTTCCTTCTCATAAAAATCATTGCGGTCTATATTCAGCCCTACGACACCCGTCAGCACGACGCGTCCGCGCTGGCGGCACATATTGGCCGACTGGCTGATTACGTCATTGCTTTTGGTGGCGGCCGTGATCAGAACGCCGTCGATGCCCTGACCGCCCGTAAAGCCGATCGCTTTTTCAACGGGATCAAGCCCGGTCGAGAGATCATAAGCCTCAACCCCGAACTTACGGGCCTGTTCGACCCGGCCCGCGTTGAAATCAAAACCGATAACCTGAGCGCCCGAGGCTTTCAGGATCTGGACCGCGATCAGGCCGATCAGCCCCAGTCCCATGACGCAGACATATTCGCCCAGCGTCGGGTTGACAAGGCGTATGCCCTGAAGCGCGATTGCGCTTATGACCGTGAACGACGCGTCCTCGTCCCTGACACCGTCGGGAATTTTGGCGCAAAGATGGACCGGCACGCATACGACTTCAGCGTGACGACCGTTGGACACAACACGGTCGCCGATGTCAAAACCCTCAACACCCTCCCCCACTGCAATCACCCGGCCGACGTTGGAATAGCCCAGCGCCATCGGCTGGTCCAGCTTTGCCTCGACCGCCTCGACCGCGGCCATAACCCCGTCGGTTTTGACTTTTTGCAAAACCTGCCTGACCTTGTCAGGCTTTTGCAGCGCCTTTTGCAGGTAATTGGCCTTGCCGAAATCGGTCACCATCCGTTCGGTCCCGGCGGAGATAAGCGAGCAGGTCGTCTGGATCAGAAGTGTCCCCGGCTGGACTTGCGGCGCGGGCACGTCATCGAGGCGAATCTCGCCGCTTTTGAGGTTTTGCAGGATCTGTTTCATGACCCGATTTTTAAAGCTTTGACGCAAAAAAGGCAATATATATTGCATAACCCGCGCAAATCGGCCATATTTCACGCCATGCAAACCAAGATACATATCATCTGCGCGGCGCGGCCGAATTTCATGAAGGCGGCCCCCCTTTGGCATGCCCTAATCCTTGAAAAAGACCTTTTTGAAACAAAGCTGATCCACACCGGCCAGCACTATGACGATAACATGTCCGGCGCGTTTTTCCGCGATCTGGGCCTGCCCGAGCCCGATTTCAATCTTGAAGTGGGATCGGGACGGCAGGGCGCGCAAACCGCCCGCGTGATCGAACGTTACGAAGCTCTCTGCCTCGATCAGCACAAGCCCGACATCACGGTTGTGATCGGCGACGTCAATTCGACCATCGGCTGCGCGCTTGCGGCATCGAAACTTGGCATCAAAATCGCGCATCTGGAAGCAGGCCTGCGCAGCTTCGACCGCGGCATGCCCGAGGAAATCAACCGCATCCTGACCGATTCCATTTCGGATATTCTCTGGACGCCGTCGGAGGACGGCAACCTGCACCTGAAGAACGAGGGCGTCGCCGAAGACAAGATCACACTGGTCGGCAATATCATGATCGACTCGTTCGAGCTGCAAAGAAAAACGATTGAAGCCGCGTCCACGGCCAAAAACCTGGCACTCGCACCCGGCGGCTACGGCGTCATCACGCTGCACCGTCCGGCTAATGTCGATGAAAAACCGGCGCTTGAGAGTATTTTGAAGGCGCTGGGATCCGTCGCCAAAAAACTGCCTCTCGCCTGGCCTCTGCACCCGCGTACCAAAGCCAAGATCGAAAGCTTCAGCCTGCAAAGCCATCTCAGCGGCATCAAGGTTATCGAGCCTTTGAGCTATGTTCCGTTCATGAGCCTTGTAAAGGATTCAAAGCTGGTCGTGACCGATTCCGGCGGCGTGCAGGAGGAAACCACCTATCTGGGCATTCCGTGCCTCACGCTCCGCCCCAACACGGAACGCCCCGCCACCATCGCCCACGGCACGAACCGTCTGGTCACGACGGAAAACCTGACGGGCGAGACGGACGCCATTCTGTCCGGGAAATTCACGCGCAAGGGCCCGCCGGCGCTTTGGGATGGGAAGACGGCTGGACGCATTGTGGATGATTTAAAAAAGCGGATTTCACTGTCAAGCCGTGTGAAAAAAACAGCCTAAAAAGGCCCGTGGTCCGGGGGCTTTGGCGCATTTTTCTGCTTCTCGCGCTGTTCTTTCAGCGCCAGCCCCGCACGGCATAGATAAAGAAAATGATCCGCCCCCGCCTTGGCCACATAATCGACAACGCCTTTATCCAACAGCTCAAGCGGCAGGACTTTTTCCAACAGCTCTGTCTCGGGAATATCAGGTCGCTTATATTTTAAAACGGTATTTGAAAAACTGTCCGCCATGGAGATCAGGCGCTTTGCGTACTTCTCAGCGGCGGCTTTGCTGCTAAATGACAGATGATCGATGGGCGAAGCCAGAATTGAAAATGTCGTCTTAAGCGCCAAACGATCGAGTACAGAGCCCGGCACCCCCGTCATATTTTTTTTAACTTCGTGCCGCGCAAAAAGCGCCGACAATCTCCGGCATGCAGCAAGGGAAAATTCAACCGCCCTTTGGGCATCGGACTTGTCTTCAGACATGGGCCGTTTTCTTTCTTCCAGTCGGATGCATCTCTTTAAAAATCCCCCTTAAAATCCGACGCATTCTCATCTTCACAAGCAACCGCTGTCAAGCAACGTGCCGTTTTTTAACCAGGCCTCCCCCAAAAAACCTTTTTATTATTATGTATAATAATTGACTTCTTGACTTGCCCGGACTCAGAATCTACTAATATGCAAATAATTTAATTGCCATAGACTGAGGTGATTCCCCTATGAGAGGTTTATTCAAATTTATCGGCTTTGTCGTCCTGACCGTACCAAGCGCCATCATTTACGGCACGGGATGGGCATTCAATAAATTGACCGGCAACGGAATCAAAAAGATACAGTGGATGCTCAAGCCGCGCGAAGAGAAATTCTATCGCGCCGTTGAACGGAACGATGTCGAAACCGTTCGCCGTCTTGTCCGCAGCAACGTCACGGTTGACGCCGCGGATGTCCTTCATAAAGCCGTTCAATACCGCTATCAGGAAATCACGGATATCCTCCTTTCCAGCGGTATCGACCCGAATTGCAAGGACGATTATAACCGGAGCGCGCTGCATTATGCCCTGAAGAACGGATACAACCAGGCCAGCGAAGTCCTTGCGAAGAAGCTGATCAATGCCGGCAGCGACGTTAATGCCCGGGACAATTACGGCGCCACCCCTCTGCACTTTCTAACCGAATCGAACTCCGGCGCGGTCATGGAAAAAATGTTGCCTTTCCTGCTGGAAAAGGGGGCCGACATTAATGCCCAGAACAACGATGGCCTGACGCCGCTGCATCACGCGATACGCTGGCGCAATATTGAAAGCATTGAACACCTGATCCAGGCGGGGGCCGATGTCACAATCGCCACGAAAGAAAGAGAAACGGCGCTTGATCTTGCAAAAGAAGGAAAAAATACCGAAATCATAGAGATAATTGAGAAAGCAGCCGACGTACAGCTGAAAAAAGAGCAGGCGGCAAAGGCCGCGGAAAGCGCCGCCATCAAAGCCAGCACCCAGCGGACGATTGAACAGATTGACGAAGCCCTCAAGCAAAAAACCTTTAAAAAGCCGCCCGCCGCATAAAATTTTCAGTTTAAAGGAGAAAACCCGATGTTTCGCTTTATCAAAAAAATCACGGAAACCCGCGAGGAAAAGTTTTATGACGCCATCCGCAAAAACGATCATGAAACCGTGCAGCGGCTGGTCCGCGGCGATCTTGACGCGAACGCCATTGATGCTGTCATCGATGCCCTTGACTGTGCGGATGTCCGCATGCTGCGCATCCTGCTCGACAGCGGCATAGACCCCAACTGCAAGATACCCCACCGTCGTGACCAGACACCATTGCATCACGTGTGCGAGTATTTCAATTATCAGTCCGATTCGCCGGAGAAAATCAAAGCCCTTCTTGAAAAAGGCGCGGATATAAACGGCAAGGACAAAGACGGGAAAACGCCGCTTCACTGCGCAGCCTATAACTGTTATAGCGATGACGGCGTAAAAATTACAATCCTTCTTTTGGATCTGGGCGCTGATGCTTCGGTTCGCGACAACGACGGAAAGACAGCGGCCTACTACGCGCAGCAGCGGGGAAACACGGAACTCGGCCAGCTTATTTCAGAAAAAACTGCGCAAATCGCCAAGGAAAAGGCGGACGAGGCTGCCCTTCTAAAAGCAAAAGAAGCCGAAGCGCATGAAAAACAAAATCATGCCACGCTGTCGCGCCTTGACGCTGCGCTGAAAAACAAGCCCAAAAGCTCCCCGCCGACGCTCTGAAACGGCGGGTGTCTGTATTTGGGTTTTTGGGTTACTTCCAAACCTCATCCAGCCTGTCGGCGTAAAAACGCAAGGCTCTATCATAGGTCTTGATTGCCGCGCTATCAGTCGTATCCAGAAGCTGCGTAAGCAATACGCTGACGGCCTCCGACGGCCGTTTCAAATTATAAAGGGTGATGGCCCTGAACACTTTCAAGCCCCGTTCCTCGGGAAACTCCGAAATGCCGCGGTCAAACACACTGAGCGATTTCTGATACTCGCCAAGACAGCGATACGTGCTGCCAAGCCCAAGAAACGCTCCTTTACGGTCGGTTCCTGAAAGGCCATTGGCAAGCGCCGCTTCGTAATGCGGAACCGCCTCGCTTTCCTTTCCCATGGAATCAAAAGTCCAGGCGATCTGATAGCTGATCTGCGGATCTTCGGGGGACGATTTCAGCAGCCCTTGCAAAAGCGCCAGCGCCAATTCGGGCTGGCTGTTTTTACGCAGTAAAGCCGCTTCCTCAATTTTTGTTTTATTGGAGGATGAGATCATACAATTTCCAATGCCACCCCGGCGGAGGCCGGGGTCTGGCAGAGCATGCCGCGTGTACGAATTTTGATTGCAGTTCCATCAAATTGATATATTGCCGGATCGCAGCCTAAAGCCGCGATGGCGAGTGAACTATATTCGTGTCTATTCGCGGTCATTCGTGCCCCCGCTTACTTGAACGCTACAAGCTCAAGGCCTTCATCCACACGGTCGCCGACATTGGCGCCGACGCGGTCGATGATGCCATCGACGGGCGCGGTCAGGGTGTGTTCCATCTTCATTGCTTCGATGATGACAAGCGGCTGGCCTTTCTTGACCTCGGCGCCTTGTTTGACATGAACCGCCACAACCCGGCCCGGCATGGGCGCGGTCAGCTTGCCCGATTTTTCTTCAAGCGCCTCGCCCGCCGCCAGCGGGTCTTTCCATTCCAGATCAAAATTCCCGTCGTCGCACAGCACGGAAAGCTGGCCGCCATTTTTAAGCACGGCTGCGGCCATGTGCTCGCCGTCGATCACGGCGTCAAACCCCAGATCCCCATCGCGCAGGGACAGGGTTGCTCTGACCGTGCGGCCATCGGGAAGCGCTATATCCGGCGTTAAAGGCCCCTTGGGCTGGCGCAGGCGCACGATCCGCTCCCGATCGCCGTCAAGAAGCGTGATCGCTTCCTCGCTCTGGTTGTTGAGCCACCAGCCCGATAAACAATTCCATGGTGAAAGACTGTCGTGTCGCCACGCGCTTTGATCACGGGCGCGGCGCGTCCGGTCGGCCAGAAGCCCCAACACCGCCAATGTCAGAAGCTTGTCCGGCAGCGGCCTGGCGACGGGCAAAAGTTCGGCCTGGTTTTGTTCGATGAATTTGGTACTGAGCTTGCCCGACAAAAACGCGGCGCTGCCCGCGATGCGCGCCAGAAACGCAAGGTTGGTTTTCAAGCCCCCGATCCGCGTCGTTTTCAACGCCTGATGCAGGTTGCGCACGGCCTCATCCCGGTCTTTTCCGGTCACGATCAACTTGGCGATCATGGGGTCATAGTCGATGGAAATCCGGTCGCCCCTGCCCGTCAGAACCTCGCGCACGCCGGTATCGACGCGGACATGGCCGCCCGAAGCAAAACGCAGATAGGAAATCCGGCCCGCCTGCGGCAGGAAGCTGTTGACGGGGTCCTCGGCATAAATCCTGGCCTCGATCGCATGACCCGTGATTTTCAAATCCTTCTGCGCGAGCGGCAGCTTTTCGCCTTGCGCCACCCTGATCTGCCATTCGACCAGATCCTGCCCCGTGATCATTTCCGTCACCGGATGTTCGACCTGAAGCCGCGTGTTCATTTCCATGAAGTAGAACTTACCGTCCTCGTCGAGCAGAAATTCGACCGTTCCGGCGCCCTCGTATTTAATGGCGCGCGCGGCGGCAACCGCCGCCTCGCCCATCGCCTGCCGCGTCTTTTCGGGGAAGTGCGGGGCCGGCGCTTCCTCGATCACCTTCTGGTGACGGCGCTGGATCGAGCAGTCGCGCTCAAAAAGATACACATAGTTCCCGTGGCTGTCGCCGAAAACCTGTATCTCGACGTGGCGCGGTCTCTCCAGATATTTCTCAATCAGTATTTTATCATTGGCGAAGGACGATTTCGCCTCGCGCTTGGCCGAGGCCAGCGCGTCCATAAATTCGCCATCCGCGCGAACGATTTTCATCCCCTTGCCGCCGCCGCCCGCCGAGGCTTTCAACAACACGGGCCAGCCGATCTTTTTTGCCTCGGCCAACAACAGCTTTTCATCCTGCGCCTCGCCGTGATAGCCCGGCACAAGCGGTACGCCCGCTTGCGTCATCAGGACTTTGGATTCAGATTTCCCGCCCATGGCGCGAATGGCCGAAGGCGACGGGCCGATGAAGATAAGCCCCGCTTTCCTGACCGCTTCGGCAAAACCCGCGTTCTCCGACAAAAAGCCGTAACCCGGATGGATGGCATCGGCCTTTGACTTCCGCGCGGCGTCCAGCACGGCTTCAACGTTCAGGTAACTTTCACGCGGCGCGGCCGGGCCGATACGGTGAGCTTCGTCCGCGAGCTCAACGTGAAGCGCCTTGGCATCCTCATCCGAATAGACGGCGATGGCATAAATGCCAAGCTTGCGGCAGGTCCTGATGACCCGGCAGGCAATTTCCCCACGATTGGCGATCAAAATGCGTTTAGGGTCAGGACTCATCATGCGGGTTTATTATAAAGCGGGAATAGTTAATGGAGTGCACAAATTTATGTTTATCATAATCACAAAAACAGCGCCAAGATTTGATTTCAAAAAAAAAGCCGCCGTCGAGACTGCGTGAAAAAGACAAAGGGCTGGATCGCTCCAGCCCCCTTGTTCGTTTTGGCCTGAAATAATTACTTCAGCCCGTCGATCATGCCTTTGGGCACTTCGATCACAAACTCGTCATCCGCGACGCGGCCTTTGAGCTGTTCAAGCGCCGCCGCCGATAAAACCTTACCGACGATAACGTAGGAGTTATTTTCGGTCTCAAAAACAGCAGGACAGGACGAGCACGAGGAACAAATAAAAGCCGAGGGGGTTACTTCCTTGAGTTTCATGGTTTTTTTCCTTCTATTCGGGTGAGGATATCTAATATATAGTCCTCAAAACCCTTTAAGAGCAAGACCATACGTTTATATTTGACATTTATTATTATGTTAAATATAATAGCGGGATGGCCAGAAAGAGACGATCCATGACGGAACCGGGCAAAACCCCACCCCCACTTCGCTTTGAATTTAACAAAGCGGTCGAAGAGGCCTTGCGCGAGCATCCGCACCTGGCCGACAAAATCGTGTTCATCGATGTGCGGGATGAGAAAAAGAAATACGGCGCGGAAAAAGCCATCGAGGAAAGCGAGCTGCGCCAAATGGGCCGGCGCATGCGGGAAAACATTCAACTCGTTCACCAGGCCAGAAGTTCCATGTCGTTCAGCCGCGATACCTATGGTATCGGCGCATTGCTCTTCTACTCCGGCGACCAGGCGCTTGAGATCTTTTCGAAAAGCAACCCCGACGCCGCGGCCTTTGCCACGTTTGACCACGAACTCGGCCATCTTTTGACCAAGGGCGGTTTTGCCGCGGGCAAGGACATGCCGTTGCGCGAAGTGGCGGCGGATTCTTATGCGATCATTCGCAACATCCAGCGTTTTGGCAAGGACAAGGCAACCGGCGATCACGCCGGATTCAAACGGGCCTTTAACTTTGTCATGCATGACAATCCCTTTTACCTGACGACCTTTGCCATCGACGCCATCATGGCCGACCGGAACCGGGTTGATTTTTCCAAGCTGACGCCGCAGGAAACTCTCGACACGGCCGACGAATACGCAAAAAAACACTGCCTTTCCGAAGCCGAACACATGAAGCTGCATAAATACTTTTTTCCGGTGCGCGGCATGCTTGCGGCTTACGGCGACATGGACGGGGCCTTGAAGCAAATGACCACCCTTATTCTAAGGGAACAGGCCCCGCCGGCCGCTTTTTATCTGGGCAAAAGGATCATCGACGGCCTGACGGCGGAAGGTCAGCTTGCAGGCCTGGAATGGGACGCCATCCGGCAAAAAATAGAAGCGAAAGCGAAAAAAGCCCCGGCCGCCACAAAACTGCCGCCGCCGAAGGCGGCTTAAGAGCAAACCCCTACCCCACTATTTCTTTTGTCAAACGATCAAGGCATTCGGTGCGGCCGGGCCGAAATTCGGCCTTTATCCACCAATCCTCGACACGGCCGAGAATTTCCCCGACCCTGGGCCCCGGCGGCAATCCCAGAGCCAGCACATCGGCGCCGTGAATGGGAAAACGCGGGCTTTTCCAGCGCGTCGCCTCGCGGTAAAGGGGCAGGACGATTTCCGGCGGGAAATGCTCCGCCGCCGCCTGGATCAGCACGAGGCTGCGCACCGCATCATTGCCAAGTCTGTAAATCAGGCGCCGCAATTCCGCCTCGCCGGTATCCAGGCGAATGTCCCGACGCGCCGATGAAAAAAGCTCCAGCCGCGCCGCTTGTTCCCCCGACAGCCGGAAACGTTCGGCCACCTTGCGCGCCATGTCGCCGCCCCGGTCCGTCAGCGCCGACAGGCGGCGCATGACATCCGCGCCCGCATGGGCCATTTCCTCAAACCCGATCAGCCGGATCAGGGCGCTTATATCCGGCGCGCAGGGCAGCACGTAAGAAAGCACCCCCTCTTCCGTCATTGTCCTTATCACTGCGGACGACCGGTCGGATTCAAGAAGTTTCAGAAATTCCTGGCGGATGCGCTCGGCCGAAAGCGACGGGATTTTCTTGGCAAGATCGGCGCAGGCCTTCAGCGCTCCGGCGTCGGCGCCGCCGCGCCCGAAATGGGCGTGAAAGCGGAAAAAGCGCAGAATGCGCAAAACATCTTCTTCAATCCTCTGCCGCGGGTCGCCGACGAAACGCACGCGCCCCTCGCGCAAATCCTCAACCCCGCCGAACGCATCGTAAACCGTCCCGTCCAAGCCGCAGAAAATCGCGTTCATGGTGAAATCGCGCCTGGCCGCGTCTTCTTCCCAGCTGTCGGTAAATTCCACATCGGCATGGCGGCCATGCGACTTGACATCGACGCGCAGCGTCGTGATCTCGAACGGGTGACCGTCCACGATTCCCGTCACCGTGCCGTGCTTGATCCCCGTCGGCACATGACGGATACCCGCGTCGTTCAGGCGGCGGATGACTTCCTGCGGCTCGAGCGGCGTGGCTATATCGATGTCATAGACCTTGCGGTTGACGATCGCATCGCGCACGCAGCCGCCGACAAACCGCGCCTCGGTCCCGTCCTTCATCAGGGCTTCCATCACCTTGACGGTTTCAGGCGCTTCCATCCATGCCTGCCGCGATATTTTACCGGTCGCTTTCATCGCTGCCTATTCAAGAACAAAGAAACTCTCCTGGCTCCAGATTCCCATTTTGTTTTCATGGCCCGGACTTAAAGTTGCCAACGCGGCCATTTCGTAATAGACCGGCCTTGCCACCCGCGCCTCCAGATTATCACGAACAAGGATATAAGGGATGCCCCCGCGCAAAAGCAGCGGGTTCTGATCTGAAAGCGTCACGGCATCGCCCAGATTTGTGTGAAAAACGACCGATTGCCTTTGCCCTCCCCTCAAGACCGTCATGCTGACGGCCAGAAACGGCGCATCCTCGACGGCAATGCGGCCGCGTTCGGCCGGGGTGATCAGCCAATAATCGCCGGCCGCGTCCCTTTTCAGCACTGTGGAAAAAAGGCGCACGAGCTCGGGCCTGCGGATCGGCGTACCCTGATAAAGCCAGCTGCCGTCGCGCAAAATTTTTATGTCATACGCTTCATCCATCATACGATGAAAGATAGCTCTTTTCCCCCGACTGTCCTATCCTCTTTTCAAGGAGAACACGCCATGGAACCCGCATTCGTTACGCCCGCCGGAAACATCGACGACATCAAAGCGCTTTTCGACAAAACCGCCAAAAAAGCAACCGCCGCCCGGGATGCCGTGGAAACCGTGATTTTCGGCCAAAGACGCGTCGTTGATCTCGCGCTCACCGCGCTTCTGGGTGGGGGGCATGCGCTTTTGATCGGATTGCCCGGCCTTGGCAAAACCAAGCTTGCCGAAAGCTTAAGCCATGTCTTTGGCCTTAAAATGAACCGCATCCAGTGCACGCCCGACCTGATGCCTTCCGACATCACGGGAACGGAAATCATGGTCCAGTCCGGCGACGGCGCGCGCAGCTTCAAATTTGTCGAAGGCCCCGTCTTCTGCCAGTACCTGATGGCCGATGAAATCAACCGCGCCAGCCCGCGCACGCAATCCGCGCTTCTGCAGGCCATGCAGGAAGGAAAAGTGACGGTCGGCGGAAAGGAACACGCGCTGCCGCACCCCTTTCACGTCATGGCGACACAAAACCCGATCGAGCAGGAAGGCACCTATCCCCTGCCCGAGGCGCAGCTGGACCGTTTTATGCTCCAGATCGACGTGGGGTATCCCGACATGAAGGAAGAACGGCGGATGATCCTGGAAACGACCGGAAGCACCGTAAAAACCGCAGGCACCGTGTTCAGCGCGGCCGAACTGGCCGAGGCGCAACAGTTGGTCCGCCGCATGCCCGTCGGCGAAAAAGTGGCCGACGCCATTTTGAACATCGTCCGCGCCGGAAGGCCCGAACAAACAGCGCTGACCGACATCAAAAAACATGTTCACTGGGGCCCCGGCCCGCGCGCCGCGCAGGCGCTGATGCTGGCCGTGCGCGCCAAAGCGCTGCTCGATGGCCGCCCGTCCCCTTCGCTTGACGATGTGGCGGATCTGGCGCCCGCAGCGCTCAAGCACCGCATGGCGCTTGGCTTTTCCGCGCGCGCCGAGGGCATTACCCTGGATGCCCTTATCGCCGCGATGGTCAAAGCAATTTTGAAATCTTAAAAAAATCGGAAAAACGGATGAACTTTCCGCCCACGGCGCGAAAGCGCGCGCAATCAGCCTCGGTCGGCAGGCCGTGATAGGACGAAGACCGCGCTTCAACCGGAAATCCCTCTTCTCCACACAGCGCCCTGACAATCCGTCTTGCATAGCCCGCCGTGACATCAGCATGAAAAGCGACAAGGCTTCCGGGGTCTTCCATCTTTTCCTGATATAAAATCTTCCCGGCATCTATTTCTTCCGTCACTTCGTGAAACGTGACACCCTGATCGTCCCCCGAAAGCCGGGCCCAGATATAGGGGGAAAGCCCGCGATGGGCGGGCAGCAGCGATTCATGCTGGTTGATAACGCTTTTTTGAGCGCCTTCAAGCACCTCTTTCCCAAGGATATGCGGAACCGTTATCAGAAGATGATCGATATTGTTGGCGCCAAGCCATTGCACAAACTCCGCGTCATTTGGGGTTTGCACATGCGCATGAAAAACGCCGTGCCTTCGGGTCAACCCCGAAAAAGCAGAAGGGCGCAAGGCCAGGAGCCTGATCAACCGGACAAAAACGGAAAAAAGAGTCAGAAGAAAAAAATCAAAATGGCCAAAAGCCATCTGGTACCAGCGGTAAATATCCGCATCAACCCTGCCTGCCAGCCGGTCGTCGCAGGTCCAGAGGCCCTCCACGTCATATCCGGCGGAGACAAGCGCCGGGACCGTCCTGTCCCAAAGCGGCAAATTCCATACGACGTCATCGACCGTCATGATGGCCACACGCTTCATTTTTTAAAGTTCCGTCGC